>Ga0209267_1001107_pt1 | contig 18729 bp, 23 predicted proteins | sample GraSoiAngelo_137_FD_185894 | JGI IMG/M metagenome (GOLD analysis project Ga0209267, IMG submission 185894) | Grasslands soil microbial communities from the Angelo Coastal Reserve, California, USA - 14_0929_09_30cm (SPAdes) (version 2) | ecosystem: Environmental > Terrestrial > Soil > Grasslands ... | reverse complement strand
CAGGCGTCAAGCCGGACACGTAGAAATTAAAGCTATGTGCAGAAAGCGTGCTTTCAACAATTTGAAAGCAGTTGTCGGTGCACGTCGAAAGGCCACTCAGGAAGCTAGCGGTAACTTGCATGAAACGCTGGTCATAGATCACCCCATCGCTACCAAGCTCAGGAACCACATTAGCAGTCGAACCGTCAACCTCCACTTTCACCCGGAGTCCGACGTTTTGCGTTGATGTGGTTGTCAAAGAGCTTAATTTGTTGTTTGTGTAAAGGCCTGTAACCAACGAAGGCGTAATGACAAGAGCGACTCCACTTCCAGATGAAACTTTCACCGTTACATCGGGCAGACTAGTGACGCTGATGCCGCCCGATAGAGTGCCGTCTTTGGCCGTTATCGAGCACTGAGTGGCGTTGAAACTTGCCGAGAAGCTGCCGCTGCTCTGAGCGAAAACTGTAGCGGAGTTGTACAAAGCTGTTATGAAAAGCGCGGTCAAGATTAATCGAAACTTTCTCATGATTTTCCTCCTTCTTTCTTTGTTTACATTTTGATGACTTGGAAATTGGATTGGCAGACTTAGATGAGGCAATAATAGTGCCACTTACTGCTCTTCCGCATTTCAACATTTTGGGGAAATTTTGTCGGTAGGGGGGTGCGCGATTCTGGGCTATTTGCGCGTTATGTTCCATTTGCATTGCATCATAGAGCAAACCTAACGGCCGCGAGCTGATGCACGATTTCGGCAAAACAAATATTGACTAGCGCAGCGTTGTCAAAAAGATTTGTTTTTGGCACTGTGTTTTCTTGCCTGAAGGACCCCGTTGAAATCTACCTAATTCCTCGCTAAATTTTCTTACCTTTTTGAACCATGGGGCTTCCCCTGAGATTTCACTGAGGCGTCGTTCAATTGCATCCTGACATGAATTATCCCGCTAGAGCCTTTCTCTTCGGCTAGTTCTTTTTCACACCAAAACAGTTCATTAACTTCCCTTCAGTTTCAACGGCGGAATTCTTTTCCAAAATAGTATTTGTGTTGTATTGACAAGCATTGTGGCAAACTCCTATGGAGTTTGATTTCTACTATTGAGGCTCATATTTTTATTACACCGTTTTTGGATGTCCAGGATCATTCGGCGGCGCGACCGTTGGAGTCGCCCCGTCGGACGTGCGACTGGCCAACGGAAAGGAGCATCCCCATGCCGGAAGAGCCGGAGGTTGAAATCGAGAAGGTGGACGAGGCTGTTCACGAGGCGATCGAGCGCGAAGGCGGCCGGTTAGTCAAAGCGATTGCCATGACGACGGCGCTGCTCGCCACGCTAGCAGCTTTTGCTGCCCTCCTAGCCGGCGCAACCGTGAACGAGGCCCTGGCACTGAAGACCGAGGCCGCCCGCCTACAGTCGGAGGCGGCGGATCAGTGGGCGTACTACCAAGCGAAGGGGATAAAGGCCGCAGTGCAAGAGGCCTCGCGCGCAGCATGGTTCGCGATAGGGAAGGAGCCGCCCGCTAACTTTGAGGCCGCCGTGAAGCGGTACGCTATGGAACAGGAAGAGATCCAGAAGGCGGCGCGTGAGAGAGAACACGAGCGCGACGCAAAGTCGGCCGAGGCGGATCACTTGTTCCATCGGCATCACGGCTTCGCGATCAGCGTGGCGATCTTCCAGGTGGCGATCACGCTGGGGGCCGTGGCGGCGCTCACTCGGATCCGGTGGATTTGGATCGGGTCGCTGGTTCTCGGGCTCGCTGGCGCGGGACTTCTGCTCAGCGCCTGGCTTCGGTGATGCAACTAATTCAAAAGCCTACGCCTACGCAGTTTTATACCTGCGCTATGAGTCTGTTCAAAAATAAACGAATTTGGATTCCACTGTAGCGTCGATCAGTTCAATCCTACAAAGGAATATTGAATCTTCTTTCCTCTCCGCACACAAAAGCGACATCTTGTCGTCCTTTTAGATGGAAAGCGACAGGTCGAAGAAGAAAAGCCGCCTTGGAGCAGGCGGGGACCTAGAGATACGTAAACATCGTGCACGTCCTGCAGTAATCCATTTCCAAAGCGATAGTTTTTTTGAAGTTTGTCCAATATTAGACAGCAATCGTGACCTGGAAGTATATCGTGATGTCTCATACTCGGAGGTCGTCATGCGAACCATTTTACCCTTCATATTCGCTGCTTGGATTGTGATGCCGACGGTCTCATGCGCCCAGGTAGGAAAAGACTTTACGTCGCCGGGGCAACTTGCACCGGGTGTCAGTCAAAAGGCGGTGCTAGAGGCGAGCCTAGGGAATCCCCCGCCCGTGGGCTGGAAGTGGCAGGTCCAGGAAAGGACGCGTCCCCGAGGCGGTGACGTTGTACACCACACCAACTCGGCTCTCTACTACACCCTTGAGGAGACTCACGAGTTAGTGCGTGGGAATACAGTCGAGACTTTCGCCAGAGGTCAAGCGGTTTTTGTTCCTGCTGGGCTGGAGCATATACATCGGATGCTGCCTCTCGGTTCTGCCCTACGTACATTCGAGATCTACTTCGCCCCTGGAGATGGCTCCCGGCCTAGCCCGGGAGCAGGTGTCCGGCCTCTCTACTTTTCCGAGAAGGCGATGGACGTAATCCCAGGGGCGCGGCAGGACCTGACCCCGCGTGAACGGCAAATCAACTACGTGCTGGAGGGAGTAATGACCCGACGGGTGGGCGATCAGGTGCTGAGGTACGAACCGAGCTCCGTCCTGGAACTCCCGATCGGCGGCATCCCCTTTACGGCATCCAACGAGAGCGCGATGCCAATGCGCTTCCTCGTGGTGGATCTTGTACCCGTACCGGCGTCGGCTTCTGCTCCACCTCGCTGATAGAGACTCCGGCGGGGTCGAGTTTTTTACGCAGAGAAAAAAGGGATATGTCCAATGGTTCACACGGGTGCCTTAACCAACCGGTTGGAGCTGGCGCCCGCAAAAGGTCGCGCGGCTGAACTAGAGCGTGCACGGTCTCACTTTCCAACACCCAAAAATATACGCATGTTGCGATGGTGGACATCATCGACGCCTATAACCTGGTGCATCCGCGGGCGTGAGGGAAGCACGGGAGAAGTTGATCGAGGCAGGTAGAATGGATGACCTATGATTGACGCGAACGGGGCTCATCTTTCTTCTTGAGGTCGGTTTCGGTGTCATAGAAACGCAGGAGTAAAACGCGGTGGCCGACGTCACATACGCCCAGATCAAAGTAATTTTTGGTGAGTGGGTCGTGATTGGGAACTTGTCTGAGAGGGTGGCCGCACAGGAGTTCTTGTACTATGACGTGGCAGGTGTAGTTGATCATTGTTGTTGTTACCTCCAGGAAGAAAACTACAACCGAGCAGGTAGTACGCACGGTTTGGCGAAGAGAGCCGGGGCTTTCAGCTAACGCTGTTTCGCCGCCGCTTGTCGCAGGTAGTCTGCAACACCTCGATTCAAACGTCGGGTTCGGAGATATCGTTTCAGCCTGGGTATCAGGACCACGGCAAGCCAACACCCGCCGAACAACGGTAGCAAGTAGGCGATGATCGTCATAATTGTGTCCTCTACACCGCAGGAGAGCAATGCTTGGGCCACCACGACTTTAATGGAAAACGCCAATGAAAGCCGAGAACGACTTGGTTGGATTTGTCAATTTGACGCATTCGCATGACACATTGACACGCCGTCTGCGCCAATCCTTTAAGGCGGCGCGCCACCTCGCCAACCTCCAGAGTTCGGGCTCCCCACGTGGTGTTGTTAGTCGAACAGCATGCCCGCTAAGCGCAAAACGTGGAGGCCGAGCGAAAGGTCGGGGCATTGTTGGCTGAGTTAAATCCTGGTCCTGGGCGTCCTAAAAAATTATCGCAGGCTGAAAGAATTTATTCTCAGACCAAGAGCAGGCGAAGACGACTTTCATCATGTGCTTTGTCATCGTCTGGTAGCCAAGCGCCCTGCAGAGGGTGAGACCGTCCAGAGTCGCCCGGGCCACTTGGCTGATAAAACAGCGAAAATGGTACCGTCAAAGCTTGGACTAGGGCCAAACCCGCAACGGCGATGGGGGCTGTGGAGCGCTCTCCGCCGCCACTCCGCTGCTTTACAATCCCCATAGCCGAAACCTCTGCGCTGCTCCACGGGTTTAGTCCAACCTCGTTTTATCCCCCCATCGATCCTTTGGCGAACTTTCCTCGACTTGATTGCTTTCAGGCTCTAGGGATAAGACGACGTTATGCCTCAAGGAGGAAGTGATGGAACACCCACTAGCTAAGTCTGATATCGATTTTGCTCGCCCTCACTACAGGCCTTTGGTGGCCGGGTTCGTGGTTGTGTGCATGCTTAGCGTACTGGCCTGTGCTCAGATCCAGAAAGACGAAGCCCCGGCACCTGTAACGTCGCAACAACCACCTCCGCCATGGGCGTACCCAATTCAGCCCCCCGTCAAACCGCCGCCAGATGATGGCGTCCCCAGGCGCGTCCCGGGAAGCACTGCGGCTTTGACGCTCACTGAGATTCGCGACCTCTATGTTGCGCCTGATTGGCATCCCGGCGATCACCCGCCGATGCCTGGAGTCGTCGGACGCGGCAGAAAACCGGACATGTTTGCGTGCGGTTACTGCCATTATCCGAACGGGCAGGGCCGTCCCGAGAACTCCAGCCTCGCCGGTCTCAGCGCCGGCTATATCGCGCAGCAAGTGGCCGATTATAAGAACGGTCTGCGAAAGAGCTCGGAACCCATCATGGGGCCGCCGGCATTAATGGTCGCTAACGCAAAGAGCGCCACCGAGGATGACGTAAAAATTTCCGCCGAGTACTTTGCCAGCCTCAAGTACAAGCCCTGGATCAGAGTCGTCGAAACGGAGACCGTGCCGAAGACCCACGTGGCGGGCTTCATGCTTGTTCCGCTAGAGGGAGCAGGGATGGAACCAATCGGTCAGCGCATTATCGAGGTGGCGGAAGACGTGGCACGGACCACCCTTCGCGATCCAAGGTCTGGATTTATCGCATACGTGCCGGTCGGCAGCACAAAGAGAGGCGAGGCGCTGGTCACCACCGGCGGTCGGGGCAAGACGACCATGTGTGCAACCTGCCATGGTCAGGACCTGAAAGGCCTCGGGGACATACCGCCGTTGGCGGGTCGCTCACCGAGCTATACCGTGCGCCAGTTGTACGACTTCCAGAGCGGCGCCCGCGCAGGGCTGTTAAGCGCGCAGATGAAGGAGAGCGTCGCTAAACTGATCATTGACGATATGGTATCGATTGCCGCGTATACGGCTTCGCGCACTCCGTGAGCCGACATCATTTCGAGCCTCTCTGCCACGTTCCGAACCATTTGCTCAAGCCAGACCTAAGCATGGAACGGGCGGGCCACAAGCGTCGTGCTTCATCAACCTTCGTCGCTGGCACCCCGGTTCACCAAGACGTTAACTGTTAACTCTAAGATTGAACTGATTTCTCCATCTATTCAATTCGACGTGATCGATGATTGGAGCGCGACGGTCGGATGCGATAGCGCCACTTTTGACCTGGTCTACCGCCTGATTTGGCGTAAACCGCTGCGATTACTTCGCCAACTTCGAATCACACAAGAACCTCCAGGACTCCGGCCAACCCAGTTTTCCCATTTAGGCGCTCTTACGCTTCACAAAGCTGAATGTATTTCTTTCCTACATCTTTCATCGCCGTCGTACGGTTTTTTCCGACGCGCTTGTGGCGTGCTTTTTAGAAAGGATAGGAAATTTCGCGATCGGCATATGCTTTGCTGCCTCGCCCTCCATGAGTCAGGTTGTCAGGGATTCTACACGGTCGCAAGCCGCTTCAAAGAAGAAGTGACGGATCGTTAGCCCCTGACAGAGACTACTTATTCAGAATCTAGCGAGTGCATCTGTGATTCTGCTTCTTCGATTGAGTCTTATTTACAATCTATTCCTTCAATTTTTTGACGGACTCCTCACTTATCAAGCCTTGTCCCTGGGAGTGCCTGAAGCTAATCCCCTTGTGAATGCCGCCATAGTGGAGTGGGGTGTAATTTGGGGTCTGCTTTACTGGAAGACGTTGGCCTGCGTTCTACTTTTATTAATATTTGCACTTCGTCACAGACGAAAAGCGCTGACGATTAGGGCATTAACGTTGACGGCTTCGGTGTATTCCGTTTTCTCTGCCGCAGCGTTGTATGAAGCCCTTCTACGATTTGGCGGGTAGAAAAATCCGGAACGAGGCCGTTGCCTTCATGATTGCCTTTGTGCGATGAAGGTACATCCATCATCGGGAGAGGGGACACGACAATGCAGCACTACAAGAATCATCCCATTTACGGTTTCGCGGTCTCAGAGCGAGGAATGCTATGGCACTCTCGCGGCGTCATATTCGATCCAAAACACCCGACGCGGGAGATCAAACGTTTTGAGTGCAATGACGTGATCTGCACAAGCCGTAAAGAAGCCGAAGAGCACGCGCTTACTCTATGCCGAGCGTGGGTCGACGGGCTTAGATCGGAATCTAAAAATCGAATGAGTCATAGCTAGCCACCTTGAGGAAAGCGGCGCAACATGAATGATACGAATTTGACCGGTGAAGGGATAGAACAGCGAACGGACGAATTAGCCCGTCTATATGCCGAGACTCACGACCTGGAAGTAGCGCCCAGGCGGCGTTACTTCTCACGTCCTTGCCCTCGCTGTGGCTCCTTCTTCGCCCTAGTTTTACGCCAACCTTCAAGCCAACGAAGAGTACTGTTCGTGGATGGTTTGTGTGTAAGCTGCCGCTACGGGATTAATTGGGCGCTTGTCCGCGGCCGTGCTTTGACTATTAAGGTTCACAAAAAACGTTTGCCCATTCGCGCCGGTCCAAAGACACTCTAACGCGTCATTTCTTCGCAGGTTCATGCATCCAGTACAAGGAATTCGCAGGTAAGAGATTCGCTAAACTGACCGGGGGTTAGCCTCTCTTTACGAGACCTGGGCTCCAAACGACGAGCATCGGGCTTGGCTCAAAATCCAGCAAGCAAAAGCTAGCCGCTATGCCGCCTTAACGCGTGCATCAACCCATGCCTTGGCTGCTTCAATAGCGAAGGCTTCAGCCTGCTTCTTAGTCCCAAAGCAATGAACTGAATCCTGGATGGTGTGGGACTCATAGCCACTGGCGGATTGCCAGCTTATATCGGCAATGGGCATCCGCAGTTCTTTCCGTTTATCGAACTGGCCGGTGGCGATGATGAAAAAGTCCTTGTAGAGCAACGCAACCATAAAAACCTCGCTGTTCGGGCTTGCTGATCCTGGCTAACCCAGCTCAAAGCTCGGACCTCTATGTGACGGCGGGACGCTAGTCCTATCCAGGGGTGATGTCAAGCAGAACAGAATGTCAGAAACCAGACATGAGCACGTGCCTTGACGGCGGGCGCTACCTGGCGTTATACATGCGCCATTCACCGCAACCGGGGCTCAACAAGACCTTTACTTGAGAATAACCAAGGAGGTCCGAAAAATGCTCCAGTCCAAATCTTTAAGAGCCATCGGTCAGTCTCTTGAAATACTCGGTGTTGAAGCCTTTGAGCTGGAGAAAGAAGATTATAGTTACGTGGTGCGGAGCAAGTCGTTATCACCAACTTCTCAGTGGATTTTCAGGAACAGCGTCGTGGAGAGAGTTTGGGATTCTCCCGGCGCCGCTCACAACAGCACGCAAGTAGGTAATGACTGGCTTCGTTATGATTCTACCGATATTTCATGGCTTGACGCCCAAGGAAGGAAAAGTCGGCGTAGTGCTTCTTTCGCACAGGTGCGGGGAGTAAGCAGGTTATCTCAACTTTTGCGCACTCTGGGCGAGCACCTAGATAGAAAAGGAGCGAGTACTTTTAATATTTCGTGGTCTCCCGATTTTGTATCGGTTGACTACCAGGTATCCGACGGACAGCGTGAGCAGAAAACATTCACTGTTGAACAATTGCACAAGCTGGACTCGCATATGAGGTTCCGAAAGTTCCAACCATGACCAAGCAAAGCGAGCCATGGTTTGAGATTTAGGCGTAACGGGTTATGGACTAACCCCGACAACGTGGCGGGGCTGGTCTACGACGCTCGTAATCATGGCAGGAATGATAATGGGAATGAAGGCGCTGCTCCTGATCGTTCTCCTCTTTTACCTATCGAGCCTTTGGGCTAGGTTGCGACCGGCCCAAGCCCGTATGTCCGCCGAGTCTTCGCGCTAGGGTTGGTTTTTCGTAAATTCAAACCGCACTCGAGCTTCTCCAATTTCAGGCACGGTAATTTCCTGACTCCTGATACCCGCATCTTCATGCCAGGCTTTAAGCATATAGGCTCCGGCAGGGATATTTGCGATAGAGAATGCTCCTCGCTCGTCGGTCATGGCAAAAAAGGGATGATCGAACACATGAATGTAGCCGAGCATCCAGGCATGGTGTCGCACACGAGTTTCATGATTCCCGTGTCTCTGATTTTTTGTGTCGCCTCCAGGATTGTGTTACGGAACGGCAGGGATAGCATAAACACGGTTCTTTCTTGGAGATATGAATGGGGGATTTGTTTGCGCCTGAGGGCCGTGGCCGCTCGGTATCATGCGAATGGATTGTTTGTGTAGAAATCTGACGCACGGAAAAGAACTGCTTTCCTAAAGTGACCTTGTGATGGGCAGCCTAGAGTCGCAATCTGGGCACATCCTGTTGACAGGGGACTCCGTTGTCTTTCTTGTAGGTATCGGGACGACAATACTGAGATAACCTTTACACTTGGGCGCCAGCACCCGCTGCTCGAGCACCTAGAGAAAAGATGTAATTTGTCACCGCCACAACGAAGTTCATTGTACGCTCTCAGACTGCGGGCTGATCCGCTTTACCCAGTAATAACGGGAGATCCGGCGGAGATCGTCAGGGGAGACACGGTTCACGAGCACCGTGTTTCCCCGCACGCCGCTCACTATGCCGTAGCTTTGAAACAGGCGAATGTGGAAATTCTCAGGGGCGAAACCGAGCGTGATCGCGACAGCTAGAGGTGCCCGCTCGCGTAGCGCGGTCTGAAGCGCCGGGTCGATGCGCACGGTAGCAGTCGTAACGAGAAAGAGTTCCCATCCACCCCAAGCGACTGCCACGACAAGGAGGAACACCACTGACCGGTGCCTTAAGACTGCGACCACCGGCATGGCTGAAGCTTTCATCGGCTCGAGGAGACTAGCCCCCAGCGCTCCACCGTCCATCGCTCGATCGGTTGGAGCACCAGCCGGTCGGTGAGAAGCCACAAGATTCCGATCGTGACAATTCCCACCAGAATCGTGTCGGTCTGATGAAAGTTGCTCGCGTTGTAGATCAAGAATCCAAGGCCGGTGCTGGTAGCGATCATCTCCGCAGCGATCAAGGCGCGCCAGCCGAACCCGATGCTCATGCGAATCCCTGTAACGATATTCGGCATCGCGCCCGGAATCAATACTTGAAAAATAATGTGGCGTCGCGAGCCACCGAGCGTGCGCACGGCGTGCTCGAAAATCCGCGGGACGCTACGGACTCCCACGAGGGTGTTGTAGAAAACCAAGAAGAAGATCGTGTTGAACATGATGAAGATCACACTCACCCAGCCGAGCCCGAACCAGGTTACCGCAAGCGGGAGCCAGGCAATTCCCGAGAGAGAGTTAAAAAAGCCCGCGATCGGCTCGAAGACCGGCGAGAGCCTGCGCCGAAGCCCGACAAAAATCCCAAGCCCTACCGCTAGCGGCACGCTGATCACGAGCGACACGAGCACCCGGCCCACGCTCGCCCCGATGTTAGTCCAGAGCGACCCATCCTTAAGCATGTCCCAGCCCGTCCTGGCCACATCGGCGGGCGGAGGCAGAAACATCGCTGGCAGCACGTTGGCTCGGGTCACGAGCGCCCAAGCGATCAGGATAAGCGCGAAGGGCGCCGCTCCCCGACCGACGGCCAACAGGTCACCGCGCCACCCATGCATCATCGCTGCACCATCCCCCAGCGTGCGATGGTTGCCTCCTCAAGCGGGCGCAGCAGGAAATAGTCCAGGACCACCCACAGGGCGCCGATGATCCCCATTCCCAGCATGATGCGCGCTGTGAGATGAAACGTCTGGGCGTTGAAGATCATGAAGCCTAAGCCGTTGGCGCCTACTAACATTTCCGCGGCGATCAGGGCGCGCCAACCATACGCCAGCCCGAGCCGGACTCCCATGGCGATGTTGGGGAGCGCCCCCGGGAGCAGCACGTCGCGGACGATACGCCAGCGGGAGGCGCCGAGGGTGCGCAGCGCGTTCACATAAATCTGCGGCACGCTCCTGATGCCCAAGAGCGCGTTGAAGATCACCGGGAAGAGAACGGTGTAGTTGACCGCCACCAGGATCGTCCGCTCGCCGAACCCAAACCAGATCAGCATCAGCGGCAGCCAGGCGATGCCCGATATCGATTGGAAAAAGTTGAGCACGGGATAGGCGAAGTCCGCCGTCACTCGGCTGACGCCGAGAAGCAGACCGATCGGGACTCCCACGAAAAGCCCAAGGAGCGCGGCGAGGACAATGCGTCGCAGGCTCTCGGCGACAAAGATTGGCAGCATGCCCTTTGCGATCAGCTCGACGAATGCCGAGAGCACAGCAGAAGGCGGCGGCAAGAAGTAGTCCGGAACGGGGAGAGTTGCCGCTCCTAGGCTCCACGCGGCGATGGTGGCCGCCAATATGAGGACCCAGGTTGACACGATCTCCCAATGTCGTTCCACTGAATTCTTACCTTTTAAATCCTCAACGATACTTTCAACAAAGTTTATCGCCCAGACGCTAACAAAAGAAAATCCGAAATCCGAATATCGAAACCCGAAACCTCAAACCCGTTTGTTTGAATCTTTGTGATTTTCATTTTTTGATTTTTGCATTTGTTTCGGATTTCGAGTTTCGAATTTGCTTGGTTAGACCTCTTTGCCTACCTCCTCGCGCACCAAGCCGAACACCTTCTCCTTGGCCGCGTCGAATGTCCCGTCCGACATCAAGAGATTCCATCTGCGCCGCGCGCGAGGGATGCCAACAGGCACCAGCGCCTTGACCCGGCCAGGGCGTCCCGAGAGCACGCAGCAGCGGTCGCCGAGAAATACCGCCTCTTCGACGTTGTGGGTGACGAATAGAATAGTCTTGCGCGTGGCCTGAGCGATGGCGTTGAGCTCTTCCTGAAGGGTAATACGAGTCTGGGAATCGACCGAGGCGAACGGCTCATCCATCAGCATCACCTCTGGATTGGCCGCCAGAGTCCGCGCCACCGCCACCCGCTGCTTCATGCCGCCCGAGAGCTCGTGGGGATACTTGCGCTCGAATCCCCGAAGCCCCACCAGCTCGACAAAGCGACGGACGATTGCGGATCGCTCTTCCTTGGGGACGCTTTGAATCTCCAAGCCGTGGGCGATGTTTTTCTCCACCGTGCGCCACGGCATGATGGCGAACTCCTGAAAGACCACGCCACGATCGGGTCCAGGCCCCCTCACCTCGCGGCCGTCGAGCAACACCGTGCCCCGCGTCTTTGGAAGGAGTCCCGCGAGGACATTCAGGAGGGTAGTCTTGCCGCATCCGCTTGGGCCGACGACCGTCAGAAACTCCCCCTCGGCCACTTCCAGATCAACCCCGTCCAGCGCCACGACGCGCTCCCTGGTAAAGGGATTGACGTACTCGTGCCCCAGCCCGCGAATCGTGATTTTCGCCGTCACATCCTCAGCGCGCCGGCTTCAAATCGGCAAAGAGTTGCGGGTGCGTCTTCATCACTTTCTCGATGAACCTGAGATCGAGGCCTTGCTGCCATGGGATCGCAGACTTCAGCTTTTTCTGCTCCAGGAGAATCTTGACGTTCTCGTCCCAGGCCGCAACCGTGTGCGGCGTGATGCGCGCGTCGAACACCATCTGGGCGAGCGCCTTCTTGGCGACGGCCGCCTCCAGTCCGGGAATCCAGCGGGTCGAGATCTCTGCGGCTTCGTCGGGGTACCTGCGCGTGTGCCAGGTCGCCTCCGCCATACCGATCACGTACTTCTCGGTCACGTCCGGATGCTTGTCGATGATGTCGTTCCGCACCGCCATGTTGATGAAGTAGCCGATGTGCCCGCCGCCCCGGCTAAGCAGCAACGCGTCGGGGATTTTGGCCTCGATCTGTGAGGCGAACGGCTCCCAGCAGGCCACGGCGTCCACGCTCCCGCCCTGAAGGGCGGAGACGATGTTGCCAGGCGGGACGTTGAGCACCTGCAGTTTCTCGCGCGGGATCGCCTTCTTCATCAAGACGACGCCGAGGTATTCATCTGCAGTGCCGCCGGCCGGAGTGCCGAGCTTTCGGCCCACGAGCTCCTCGATCTTCGTGATGCCGGTCCCTTTACGCGTCCAGATGGTGACCGATTGATCCCAGTACTTGCCGCTGCGGTCGCCCATGAGGCCGACCACACCCTTGGCCGCCATGCCGCGCTCCACAGCCAGCGGATAGTTCGAGTAGGCCGACCCGATGATCTGGACCTCGCCCGCCTGGAGCGCCTGGCTCATCTGCTGGCCGGTCGCTAAAACCTTGAGCTTGAGATCGATCCCCTGTTTGAGAAAGAGGCCCTTCTCGACACCTACGAAGCTCGGGACGTGGTTCATGTTATCCCCGACCGCCGCGTTCAATTGAGTGGGCTGTTGCGCCGCAGCCGGCAAGGCCAGCGTCATCGCCATCAGCGCAGCTAAGCTCAGTGTGAGTCGCCTCATAACGCCCTCCCGTTGAATTCTACTATTTGCTGACAACGTCCTTGCAGCTCAGGATTTCGACTTCACCGTCCACGGCCGAAGCCTGGTGTTCCGTATTTGGCGGAATGAGCGCCGCGTCGCCTGGTCCGAGGACGCGCTCCTCGCCGCCGATTCGAACGCGCACCTTGCCAGAGAGCACATTGATCACCTGCTCCTCGGGGTGTTTGTGCGGCTTGGCTCCAGTTCCAGCAGCGAAGCGGTAACGGCCGACTTCGACCTTGGCGCCTTTGATCGTCGGCCCTTCGGCTGCAGAATACTGAGGACTGATGACGCTCCTTTTCATCTCGCCCCAATTATAGAACGGCATAGTTGCTCCCTTTCCACCCGGGCTGTTCTGCTTACGATCGGCATGGCTGAGAGTACTCTCGCGCGATGGTTGTAGGGGATGACCCGGACGGGCGGTAACCTACTATGTGGGCGGGAAAAACGCAATGAGGTTTTCTGGCCCTGTGCGTGGAATTAGGGTGCTTGATGCGCGCAGGGATCTGGCGTAGATTGCCGCCCATCAGAGACTATAACATCGCCCCCAACGACGACAGGAGGAAGAGATGCCCAAGCGTACGGCCAAGCCGATTGGCCTCGCTATCGTGGGAGCAGGACGCATCGGACTGACCCGGGCCGAGATTGCCGCGAAGCATCCGAACGTGGAGTGGATCGGCCTCGCCGAGATCCAAACGGATCGTGGTAACGAAGTCGCGGAGCGGGTCCGGGCCGACTTCTGCACCACCGACTACCGTCAGTTGCTGGCGCGGCCCGAAGTAACGGCAGCCGTGATCGCGACCGACGAGCACCTGCACGTCGGGCCTATTCTTGCCGCGGTCGAGCGCAGGCTCAGCCTCATGATTGAGAAGCCATTGGCCACCAACCTCAGGGAATCGGCTCGCGTGCTCCAAGCCATTCAGCAATCAGGCGTCGATGCGGTCGTCGGCTACACGCAGCGCTTTAGGCGCAGATTTCTCGTGGCCAAGGAAAAGATCAGGACAGGCCAGCTCGGTGACGTCACCCTGGTAACGTCGCGGGCGTTCATGAATCGCCTGGTGGCGCTCGATAACTACCGGCGCACCGATCGCCCCGAGACGATTTCCCCGATGGTGATCTCAGGCACCCACGCGCTCGACCTCGTGATGTGGCTCCTCGAAGGCAAGAAGCCCGTGGAAGCGTATGCGCGCTCTATTGATAAAGTGCTTGGTCCGAAGTACCTCGGCATTGACGCTACCGCGGGCGTTATCACGATGAGCGACGGGACGATCTATGACCTGAACATCTCCTGGGCGCTGCCGATCATGTGGCCGGGTTCAGTGTACAGCCTGGAGATCGGGATTGTCGGTACGGAGGGTGTGCTCACGATCGACGACACGCACCGCGACGTCGTGCTTGCCACCAGTATTGCCCAGCCAGCCAGCTACACGCCGGAGACCACGCGCCACGTCGATTTTCTCACGAGCTACCCACCAGGAGATGTCGCCCTCGGCGAGCTGTGGGGTCCGATGCGCGAGGAGACGAACTCGTGGCTCGCGCGCCTGGCGCTCGGCCACGCGACACCGCACGCGACCGCGGCAGAAGCGCACAATCGCCTGATGCTGACGAAGGCGTTGGATCTCTCGGCCCGGCGCAAGTGTTCCATCTCGCTTCCGATCACCCCAGAGGACGAGGAACGCTAGGCCTGTATAGAGGAGCGCTTGTGGCCACGACTCTGTACACTCTCAACTCCACCGGACGTCGCCGGTTCGCCGACTTCTAACAGCGTTTGGCCCTTCGAGCCCGCGTCAGATGGTCTTGACCGTCCCGAACTCGAAGATATGCGTCACCGCTTTCAAATCGACGGCGCCTGTAACAAGCGCTCCCGCGGCTACGACGAGGGTGGAGGGCAAGAGCGCAAGCGGCGCTGATGTGTCGTGTACGCTTAAATCGCTCTGCGGCGCTATTTCGAAGGATGTGAGCGAGAAGTGAATTTATTTTTGGAGCGGTACTTCCGGTTCTACTTTTGAGTCACGTTACTTAAACAGCTAGGTGAACGCTGCTCGCGAGTGGCTACTTACGTCTAAATTATCACTGGCACCGAAGGTGCCAGTATTAAAGGAACTGACCCCCGGCGGTAAAGTTGCAGGTGTAGTTGCGGCTATTTCTTATCGCTGTCAGTTGTAACGTCTCTAGTTCCAGAAGGTTTTCTTCTTTGCACATACACGTGTACCCAGAAGTCATACAAATTCGACTCTGTAAATTCTTCCGTTTGCTCGCTTCCAATAAACTTTCTGTAGCCGATCGTGACTGTTTGGTTGTGCTTGGAAATCCTTAGTAAGCGGCCGGCCTTGTGATCAACGTAAACTCCCACTGTCCATAGGATTTGTGGCAAGCTGTGAAGATCTGGGGCATCCTCCCAAGGAGACCCTAATGTTTGCCCTTGATGCTCCAGTCGATCGAGATCCTTTGGCATGAATTGCATTCCCAGAAACACAAAAGGAGACTTTTTGGGTGGCATTGGGGTTGAGAATTGAGTTTTCAAGTCGCTCCAGAAATTCCGGAAAACATTTTTAGAATCGCTCGGCTTCGCAATTTTGTCCGTTTTCTTTGCCTCAGATTCTCCTTCAACAATGTACCTATTGTCATCGACCTCTAAATCGAAAGCCTGTACGCCTAGCGCCTCCAATCCTAGCCCGATGGCACGAAGAATGTGCTCGTAAGAGGTTGTACTCTCAGCGGCCTCAGGCAGCTGCGCGCTGTCTGACTTCACGGAAACGACCTTAACGCAAAACAAATGCCATGAACCCCCTTAACCGGCGTTGCGTGTAAGGTGTTGAATTTATAGGTTTCCGAAGACTGAGTGAAGCAGTATCAGTGGCAAGCAGCAGCAGAAATTTACATTTTTGTCCGTACTTTGCAATTAGAGTCAGTCATGATTCTTCTTTCCATGAGTGATTTGTAACAGATCGAAGCTCCGGTCAACGACGGAATTTCAGCAAAAGGTGGAGGCGGAGGGGTTGCCATAACAATAACGAAGGCTTGCCCCCCACACAAAGGCGACTGCGATTGACTTACCTCAGGTGGCGCCGATTGCGCAAAAGATTGTGGAAGAGGAAGGAGCAACAGAGCGTATCAAGGTCGTGGCGGCGGACGTTCTGAGCGGTCCGTTAGGGGGTTACTATGACGTTGCTGTCTTGAGGGCTTTTCTCCAAGTGTTGTCTCCACAAGATGCGCGCTAGCAATAAAGCACATAGGTGCCGCACTGAATCCAGGCGGCAAGATATACATCATTGGTCAGATTCTTGATGACTCGCGTACGTCTCCTTGTTGGATGCGGGCGAGTCTTACACGGAAAAGGAGCACCGAGATTGGTTAAACGAGGCAGGATTCGTAGATATCGAACGTGCTAACTTCTTGCTGCCTGACGGAAGCGGTCTCCTGACGGCTCGAAAGCGGGCGTTGCCAATTGAATTGAATTCTCCACCGCCCTATTTCGCGTGAAATCAAATTGACGTGTCGTGCAGTGGCGACAAACGGCCGGAAGGAGTAGAAAAGTAGCAAAGGAGACTAATTCGGCTATGAATTCAGGTATTCACAAAGTCGGTGTTATAGGCATTGGCCTCATGGGCAGCGGCATCGCGCAGGTTGCTGCCGCAAAGGGGTTCGATACGGTCGTCGTCGATGTCACCCCGGAGATTCTGACCAAAGGATTAGAGCGCATCCGGGAGAGTCTGCGGCGCCTGGTTGAGAGCCATCAAAAATCGAATGGCAAGATCGGGATTACCCAAGAGGAAGAGCAGAAGACGATCGCCCGTATCAAGACCTCAACGGACCGCCATGACCTCTTGGACTGTGACATCGTGGTAGAAGCAGTCGTGGAAGAAGAAGAGGCAAAAAAAAAGCTCATTTCGTCTCTGTCTGAGATCGGCTATCGGAAGCTTTTCGTGTCCAACACCTCCTCCATTTCGATCACACGGCTCGCCGGTTCTTACCCTTTGCCGGAGAAATTCATGGGCATGCACTTCATGAATCCAGTTCCAGTTCAGCCCGGCTGTGAGTTGATCCGGGGCTTTCTCACCTCTGAGGATACCTTCCAGAAGGTAGTCGAGTTCTGTCGCGAGCTCGGCAAAGAGCCGATCCTGGCCGAAGACAAGGCGGGATTCGGCATCAACCGAATGTTCGTGCCTTTCTTGAACGAAGCGGTGAAAATAGTCGAAGAAGGAATAATGAGCTGCGAGGATGCGGACAAGACTACCATCTGCCTCGGCCACAAGATGGGACCCATCAGCACGCTCGACTACGTCGGTCTCGATACCACGCTTGCGATTGCTCAGGTGCTCGAAAAAGAATTGGGCCCTGCTTACAAGCCCGCTGACCTATTATCCAAGCTCGTCGCCGCCGGATTCTATGGGATCAAAAATGGCCGGGGTTTCTACTTGTGGGAGCAAGGAAAAAAGGTCGGCGTGAACCCCGCCGTGGCTCGATACCGCAGGAAGTAGATAGCAAATGGCATATGGCAAGTCAGCCATAAGCTATAAGTCATAAGCACTGAACCATTAGCCGATCTTGTGCGCGCGGGTCTCCGCCCGATGCTTCTTTAGATAGGGAACAAATGGGGTTCCGCCGGTGCCGACGTCCGTCGGGTTACGCTTTCCGCCCTGACTCTGCTTGACGATATAGTTGCGCGCATACTTGAGATGGGTCGAGCGGAAAAGCTCGATGCCGTCGACGGCGGCGTTGTAAGCGTTGCGCAGGCGCGGGCGTTGATGGCAAAGGACATAGTCGCGCACGGACGGTCCGGCCTCCACCGCTTCGATGAACGCCCGATGCCGGGGCGGCATGTAATCGCGCATTTCTTTGAGGTAGCGCCGCAGCATATCTTCGGCGTGCACAATCCCAAGCGCCGCGTCGAGCGCCGGGATAATCGAGCTCTGCGCGCCGGTCTCGCCGCGAAAGTTTTGCGCTATACCCGCGTAATCTTCCACGCCCTCGTAAATCATCCCTGCGGGCAGACTCGGATGATTGGCCCATCCGTGTATGTAAGGCCTCACCCGGCGAAAGTAGACGTAAGGGTCGCAGCCTTCGGGCATGCGCAGGAGGATATCATGCATCGATCCGAGCGTCTGAGCGATGGTCGCCAACTCCTCCGTGACAATTTCCGGTTGATGATCAACGACCGCATGTTGCGCCGTGATGATAGCGGCGAGCGCCCGCCCAGCTTTGGCTTCGATGGCGACGTGAATCACAACAAACCACTCTTCGTCTTGACCGCCGAGAAAATTTTGCAGCAACACAATGTTGCCGAGCTCGATCGCGCTTTGGGCATCTAGCCTGCGCCAGTTATCCAGGGCGTAGGAGACGTAAGAAAGCACCGGCGGGCGCCCGAGCATGCGCGCGAGTTGATGCCACGGCAGCGCAAGGCAAGCCGGAATCGAGCTGACCGTCTCTTTTTCGCCCCAGACATAAGCGTGGCCCATGAACGACAGGATCACCATCGCTCTTCTTCGTTCACGATCGTCGCAGAGTCGCGTGGCATCGAGAAGTGGCATGTCTTTTATGAAATTCCGAACTTTGCCGGTCATCAGGAGTTTCGGTAGCTCTCTCCCGATCTCCTCCCAGGGGGAAAAATCATTCGGTAATCGATCCAGAGGGTCCGGGGTAGGTAAAAAGCCTCTGTCGCCGTCGACCTCACAATTGCTCAGTTGCCGCGAGACGGAGTTTGAAAGGTGATCCACTTCCGTAGCCATCTCGTCATCCTTGTGACTTCAAAGCAGATTCCAGATCGAAGATGAGATCGTCGATATCTTCGATGCCGACCGACAAACGGATGAGGCCGTCATCCAAACCGGATTTTTTCCGCTCTTCTTTGGGGATCGAAGCGTGCGTCATAACAGCGGGTAACTCGACGAGCGACTCCACCCCGCCAAGGCTCTCCGCAATCTTAAAAATTTTCAAACGCCCTAAAACGCGCCGCGCCCCAGTGAGCCCTCCTTTCACCTCGAATGAGACGATCCCGCTGAAGCCGTCCATCTGTTCGGCGGCGATCTCGTGGCCC
>Ga0209267_1001105_pt1 | contig 18741 bp, 15 predicted proteins | sample GraSoiAngelo_137_FD_185894 | JGI IMG/M metagenome (GOLD analysis project Ga0209267, IMG submission 185894) | Grasslands soil microbial communities from the Angelo Coastal Reserve, California, USA - 14_0929_09_30cm (SPAdes) (version 2) | ecosystem: Environmental > Terrestrial > Soil > Grasslands ... | reverse complement strand
TTCTTGGCCTTCTCCACCGCCTCGCCGATCTCACCGACCATGTAGAAGGCCTGCTCCGGTAGCTCGTCGTGCTTACCATCGACGACTTCACGGAAGCTCTTCACGGTGTCCGCGAGCTTGACGTACCGTCCGGGTTGGCCGGTGAACTGCTCGGCGACGGAGAACGGCTGGGACAGGAATCGCTGGATCTTCCTGGCGCGGGCGACGATGAGCTTGTCCTCGTCCGAGAGCTCCTCCATCCCGAGGATCGCGATGATGTCCTGGAGGTCCTTGTAGCGCTGGAGGATGAGCTGGACGTCGCGAGCCGTGCGGTAATGCTCGGCGCCGAGCACGTTGGGATCGAGGATTCGCGACGTGGACGACAGCGGATCGACCGCCGGGTAGATCCCGAGCTCGGTGAGCGGCCGCGACAGCACGGTGGTGGCGTCGAGATGCGCGAAGGCCGTCGCGGGCGCCGGGTCGGTGATGTCGTCGGCCGGCACGTAAATGGCCTGCACCGATGTGACCGAGCCCTTCTTCGTGGAGGTGATCCGCTCCTGCAACTGCCCCATCTCGGTACCCAGGGTCGGCTGATAGCCGACCGCCGACGGCATCCGGCCGAGCAGCGCGGAGACCTCGGAGCCGGCCTGGGTGAAGCGGAAGATGTTGTCGATGAACAGCAGCACGTCCCGGCCTTCCTCGTCGCGGAAGTACTCGGCGGCGGTGAGGCCGGTCAGCCCCACCCGCAGCCGTGACCCGGGCGGCTCGGTCATCTGGCCGAAGATGAGCGCGGTCTTCTCGAGGACACCCGATTCCTTCATCTCGTGATAGAGGTCGTTGCCTTCACGGGTGCGCTCGCCGACACCCGCGAACACCGAGATGCCGCCGTGCTGCTTGGCGATGTTGTTGATGAGCTCCTGGATGAGCACGGTCTTGCCGACTCCGGCGCCACCGAAGAGCCCCGTCTTGCCGCCCTTCGTGTACGGCTCCAGCAGGTCGATGACCTTGATGCCCGTCTCGAACATCTCGACCTTCGTCGACTGGTCCTCGTACGACGGGGCCGGACGATGGATCGGATACATCTTCTTCGCGTTGATCGCCGGGCCCTTGTCCACGGGCTCGCCGACCACGTTCAGGATCCGGCCGAGCGTCTCCGGCCCGACCGGGATCATGATCGGCGCGCCGGTATCGCTCACGGTCATTCCGCGCCGGAGGCCATCGGTCGCGGCCATGGCGATCGTCCGCACATGGCTCTCGCCCAGGTGCTGGGCCACCTCGAGGGTGAGCTTTTGCGAATAGGCGAAGACGTCCTTGTTCTCGACGCCCTCGACCAGGAGCGCGTTGTAGATGGCCGGCAGGCGGCCCGGCTCGAACTCCACGTCGACGACCGGCCCGATGACCTGAATGATTTTCCCGGTGCTCATGCCTCCGCTCCTTGCTTGAGGGCCTCGGCGCCGCCGACGATGTCGAGCAGCTCCTTCGTGATCTTCTCCTGGCGCGCCTTGTTGTACTGGATCGTCAGGACGTCGATCATCTCTTTCGCGTTCTTCGTCGCGGCCTCCATCGCCGTCATGCGCGCGCCGTACTCGCCGGCGAGCGACTCCATGAGAGCCTTGAAGACCTGCGTCCGCACATGCCGCGGTAGCAGCTCGTCGAGGATCGCCTTCGGGTTCGGCTCGTAGAGGTAGTCGACCGACTCCGCGTCCGACTCGCCCTCGGCCTTGCGCGGAATCGGCAGGAGCTGCTCGCGTACAGGACGCTGCACGGCGACGGAACGAAACTCGTTGTAGACGAGGTACACCTCGTCGACTTCGCCGTCGAGATACTGCTGCATGAAGTAGTCGGCGAGCTCGCTCGCGTGGGAATAGGCCAGCCGGTCCCAGAAGGCGATCATGTCGCGCTTGATCGTCCACGGCCGGCGGCGATAGAAATCGCGCGCCTTGCGGCCGACCACGACCAGAGTGACCTCGGCGGTGTTGGACTGTCGGATGAGGTCGAGCGCCCGGCGGATGACATTGGAATTGAAGGCGCCGGCCAGGCCCTTGTCGGCCGTGATGATCACGATCTGGCGCCGCGGTCCCTCGCGCTGCTCGAGGAGCGGATGCTGCGCGCCGTCGCTCCCCGACGCGGCGCTGACCAGATTGCCGAGCAGCTCGCCCATCTTGGCCGCGTAAGGCCGCGCCGCGAGGATGCGCTCCTGCGCGCGACGCAGCTTCGCCGCCGCGACGAGCTTCATCGCGCGCGTGATCTTCTGGGTCGACTGGACGGATCGAATCCGCCGCTGGATGTCGCGAAGCGTCGCCATGGGCCCGGGACTCTAGGCGGCCTTGATGCCCTTGGCTGCGACGAACTCCGTCCTGGCGTCGGTGATCGCCTTCGCCACCGTCTCCCGCAGCGAGTCTGAGATCTCCTTCTTGTCGCGAATCTCTGTGAGAATCTGCGGAGCGCGCCGCTCGAGATAGCTATAGAGGAAGGGCTCGAACTCACGGATCGCGTCGACCGGCAGCTCGTCGAGCATGCCCTGCGTGCCCGCGAAGATGATCACGACCTGCTTCTCGACCGGCAGCGGCTGGTACTGGCCCTGCTTGAGGAGCTCGACCATGCGCTGACCGCGGGCCAGCTGCGCCTGCGTCGCGCGGTCGAGATCGGAGCCGAACTGGGCGAACGCGGCGAGCTCGCGGAACTGCGCGAGGTCGAGCCGCAGCTTGCCGGCCACCTGGCGCATGGCTCGCACCTGCGCGGAGCCGCCCACCCGCGAGACCGACAGACCGACGTTCACGGCCGGCCGGATGCCGCCGTAGAAGAGGTCGGACTCCAGGTAGATCTGCCCGTCCGTGATCGAGATGACGTTCGTCGGGATGTACGCCGACACGTCGCCGAGCTGCGTCTCGATGATCGGCAGCGCCGTGAGCGATCCCCCGCCGAGGTCATCGTTGAGCTTCGCCGCGCGCTCCAGGAGACGCGAGTGGAGATAGAAGACGTCGCCCGGATACGCCTCGCGACCCGGCGGGCGCCGGAGCAGGAGCGAGAGCTGGCGATACGCGGCGGCGTGCTTCGAGAGGTCGTCGTAGATGCAGAGCGCGTGACGTTTGGAGTCGCGGAAGTACTCGCCCATCGTGACGCCCGCGTACGGCGCGATGTACTGTAGCGGCGCCGGCTCCGACGCAGAGGCCACCACGATCGTCGTGTACTTCATCGCGCCGGCGTCCTCGAGCACCTTCACGACCTGCGCGATCGTCGAGAGCTTCTGACCGATCGCGACGTAGAAGCAGAAGACGTCCTGGCCCTTCTGGTTGATGATCGTGTCGACGCCGATCGCGGTCTTGCCGGTGCCCCGGTCGCCGATGATCAGCTCGCGCTGACCGCGCCCGATCGGGATCATGGCGTCGATCGCCTTGAGGCCTGTCTGCAGGGGCTCCTTCACCGAGCGGCGATCGACGACCCCCGGCGCGTAGCGCTCGATCGGTCGGAACTCCGTGGTGGCGATCGCCCCCTTGCCGTCCACGGGTTGACCGAGCGCGTTCACGACGCGACCGACCAGCGCTTCGCCGACCGGCACCTGCGCGATGCGGTTGGTGCGCTTGACGATGTCGCCTTCCTTGATGAGCTTGTCGTCGCCCAGGAGCACCGCGCCGACCTGGTCCTGCTCGAGGTTCAGGACCATCCCGACGACGTCGCCCGGGAACGTGAGCAGCTCGCCCGCCATCGCCTTCTCGAGCCCGTGCACGCGCGCGATACCGTCACCGACCTCGATGACGCGGCCGACCTCCTGCAGGTCGACCTCCGCCTCGTAGCCCGCCAGCTGGCGCTTGATGATTTCGCTGATCTCTCCGGCCTTGATCATCGCCCTCTCCTGTCCCCCCTACCCTTGCGCGAGGCGTCGGTGCATTCGCGCGAGCTGACCGTCCAGGCTTGCGTCGACGAGCAGGCTTCCCACCTCGGCCACGAAGCCGCCGAGCAATTCCCGGTCGGCGATCTCCTCGAGGATGACCTGCTTGCCGCCGAGCACGTGACTCAGGCGGCCCGTCAGCGCCGAGCGGTCGGCGTCGCTGAGCGGGACCGCGGTGCGCACGCGAGCGCGGACGCGGCCCTCCGCCTCGTCGTGGAGCTCGCGATACGCCGCCGCGATCGCCTCCAGATGGTCGGCGCGTCCCTGCGCGGCGACCAGCGCGAGAAAGTCGCGCGCGAGCTTCGAGACCTGGAGCCGAGTCGCGATCTCGATCGCGATGTTGCGCTTGGCCGCCGCGGTGACCCACGGGCGCGCGAAGAGCGCGTAGAGCCCGGGCTCGCGCGCGAACTGCGCCGCGAGGGCCTCGAGCTCGCGCGCGATGACGTCCACCTGGTTGCGCTCGCGGGCAAGCTCGAAGAGCGCCTTCCCGTACGAGCGGGCGACGCCGGGCGAGGCCTTCACCTAGTTGCCGACCCTGGCAATCGCGTCGGCGACGATACGCCGATGGTCATCGTCGCGAAGGCTCCGGCGAACCAGCTTCTCGGCGACCGCGGTCGCCAGGTCGGCGACCTCACGGCGGAGCTCTTCGCGCGCGCGGCGCACGTCGGCGTCCATCTGCGCCTTCGCGGTCTCGACGAGACGCTGCGACTCGGCGCGCGCGGTGTCGACCAGGCGCTTCTGTTCCTCGGCCGCGTCCTTCAGCGCCTGGGCGCGAATCGACGCCGCCTCGGCATGCGCCGCGCGAAGCCGGGTCTCGTTTTCCTCTTGCTGGCGCGCCGCCTCCGCGCGTGCCGCCTGCGCTTCGTCGAGCGACTTCTGGATGGCCTGCGTGCGCTCGGCCATCTTCGCGAGGAACGGCTTGTACAGCAGGCGCTGGAGGATCAGTAACAGGATGACGAAGTTCAGGAACTGAATGATCAGCGATTTGTCGAGGCTGATGAGGCCGCCGCCCTCGTGCCCGCCCTCGCTCGCCGCCAGGGCGATGCCCGGCGCCAGCAGCATCAGGAGGACGACGATGCGCGCGACGGTGCCGATCCATTCCCGTTCACGCTGATGCATTCGGAGGTCTCCTCGATCTCGAAGTGCCCGACGAAGGTTTGTGAAAACTATCACGCCATTCCGCTCGGTGTCAATCGCGGCGCTCACTCGCACGGCGTCCGCGCGATTACCCCGCCCCCGACCACGACGTCGCCGTCGTAGAACACCACTGACTGGCCGGGGCTCACGGCGCGCTGCGGCGTCTCGAAGACGACCTCGGCGGTGTCCCCGTCCAGCGCGCGCACTGTCGCCGCCGCGGGCTGGTGGCTGTGGCGGATCTTCGCCGCGACGCGCAGCGGTGAGCTCGGCGGCGCGCACGCGATGAAGTTCACGCAAGTCGCGACGAGCCGGTCGCGCTCGAGGTCCGCCGCCTCGCCCACCCTGACCGTGTTGCGCTCGGGGTCGAGGTCGATCACGTACAGCGGCCGGCCGGTCGCGAGCCCGAGGCCGCGCTTCTGCCCGACGGTGAACCCCGCGATACCTTCGTGGGCGCCGAGCGTGTTGCCGCGCCGGTCCACGATCGCGCCAGGCCGGAATACGTCGGGGGCTCGGCGCCGGAGAAACCCTCGGTAGTCGTCGTCGGGGACGAAGCAGAGGTCCTGGCTCTCCGGCTTGTCAGCCGTGGCCAGCCCGAGTCGGCGCGCCTGGGTGCGCACCGCGTCCTTGGTCAGTTCGCCGACCGGAAACCGGGCGGCGGCGAGCTGCGCCTGAGTGAGTGGCCACAGAAAGTCGGTCTGGTCCTTCCGCCTGTCCCTGGCCCGTAGCAACAAATAGCGTCCCGTCGTCCGATCCCGCTCGATCCGCGCATAGTGCCCGGTCGCCACGGCGGCGGCGTCCCAGGCGCGCGCGCGGCCGAGGAGCGAGCCGAACTTTAGGTTGCTATTACACGACACGCACGGGATCGGTGTCTGCCCGTTCCCATAAGAATCGACGAACTGGCCTATCACCTTTTGGTTAAATTCTTCATCCATGCTCAGGAGGTAATGCGGGATCCCGAGGGTACGGGCGACCTGGCGCGCATCCTCGACCGCCTCGGTGCCGCAGCAGCTGCCGAAGCGCTTCGTCGGCTCCTCCGCCGCCTGTCGAGGCCAGACGCGCATGGTGATCCCGACGACGTCGCATCCCTGCTCGACCAGCAGGGCCGCGGCGACCGATGAGTCGACGCCTCCGCTCATGCCGACGACGATACGCTCAGCCATCTCGCGTGGGGGTTCGCGATCCTCTCGTGGCGCGCGATCTCGGACGTGGGGCTCTAGTGCCGTGCGCCGAGCAAGTCGGACAGGCGCTCGAGCTCGTCCGCCGTCGCGTAGCTGACCTCGATCTTACCCTTTCGCTCGTTGCCGATGATCCGGACCCTCGTCATCAAGCCGCGCTGAAGCGCTTCCTCCAGCGCCGCCAGCTCGACGGACCGCCGGCGTCCTTTGCGCGGCGTGAGGCCGCGTGCCTCCGCAAGCGACTCCTTCGCCCGGATGGAATCCTCCGTCGTCCGGACGGACCAGTCATGGGTCAGGATCTCATCGCGAAGTCGAAGCTGCTCGGAGACAGTCGGCAATGCGAGCAGCGCGCGCGCGTGACCCATCGTGAGCCGGCCGCTTCGGAGGTCGGTCTGGATTTCCTCCGGGAGACGCAACAGTCGCAGACTGTTCGCGATCGAGGTGCGATCCTTTCCGATCCGCTGCGCTAGCTCCTCCTGCGTCCATGCGAACTCAGCCAGTAGCTTCTGATAGGCCTGAGCCGCCTCGATCGGGTTCAGGTCTTCGCGCAGGAGGTTTTCGACGAGCGCGAGCTCGAGGCTCTGCGCATCCGTGGCCTCGCGCACGATTGCAGGAATCCGATCGAGGCCGGCCTGACGCGCCGCCCGCCAGCGCCGCTCACCCGCGATGAGCTGATAGCCGCCGCCGACCCGACGGACGATGATGGGCTGGATCACACCCGATGCCTTGATCGAGGCCGCCAGCTCGTCCAGTGCCGTGAAGTCGAAGACCTTCCTTGGCTGGTTCGGGTTGACCTCGACCTGATCGATTGGCACGTCGACCAGCGCTTCCGCTTCGGTCGGCTCGGAGGACAGGAGTGCTCCAAGCCCACGACCGAGCCCGCGCTTAGTAATCATGATTCAACACCTCCCGAGTCAGTTCGAGGTATGCCGCGGAGCCACTGGATTTGAGATCGTGAAGCATGACCGGCCTGCCGTGGCTCGGCGCTTCCGTGAGGCGCACGTTCCGTGGAATGACCGTGTCGAACACCTGCCCTGGAAAATATCGGTTGACCTCGTCGCGGATCTGGAGGGCGAGGCTTGTGCGGCCGTCGAACATCGTGAGCACGATCCCCAACAGATCGAGCCTGGGGTTGAGCTTTTCCCGAACGAGCTTCACGGTCTTCCTGAGCAGATGGGCCAGTCCCTCCAATGCGTAGAACTCGCACTGTAGCGGGACGACGACGCGATCAGCCGCGACGAGCGCGTTGATGGTGAGGAGCCCCAGCGACGGCGGGCAATCGATAACGATGTAGTCGTACGAGGCCGAGACTGGTTCCAGCACGTCACGGAGTCGATGCTCACGCCTCTCGATGCCGACCAGCTCGATCTCGGCTCCAACCAGGTCGATGTCCGCTGGAAGCAGCTTCAATCCGGGTACGACGGTCGCCCTGATTGCCTTCTCGGTCGCTTCCCCACCCAGGAGCACGTGATAGATGGTCGGATGGAGACCGCTCTTCTGGACGCCCAGCCCTGTCGTCGCGTTGCCCTGCGGATCGAGGTCGACCAGGAGGGTCGGACGCTCCGCTAGGGCGAGCCCGGCGGCCAGGTTGACGGCGGTCGTAGTCTTCCCGACGCCGCCCTTCTGGTTTACGATCGCGAGAGTCTTCGCCAAACCTACCTCGGAGAGTGTTCCACGAGGCACACCGCCCTATCGTCATCTGTTAACCTGTTGCCGTCCTGTTCCACGAGCAACACTTTCCACAGTCCAGCGCGTACAGTCAAACTTTCCGTAAATTCGCGTCGGTCATTTCGTGATACCGCATTGAGGCCGCGGCTCGAGGCGATGTCGCCAGGCGCTATTCGGGCCCCATTGGTCAGCGTTCAGGAGCGAACCCCTTGGTATAGGTCGCGAACCGACGGAACATGCCTCGTCTCAGCCCGGGGACTGTGACCCAATCACCGATCGACAACGGCTTCGGATTCGGTGGACCCGAGGCGACGACGATGCCGTGATCGGCCACCAGATCGGCCGCGACCGGGATCATCACTTCGATGTTTCCAGCGCAGCGCATCACGACGGCGTCGAAGGCTCCTCTGAGCTCGCTGACGAAGCCTTCGACTCGGCCCTCGAGAACGCGCACACCCTCGAGCTTCATCGCCCGGACCGCGCTCGTCAGGAACATCGCGCGACGCCGACGCGACTCGATCAGCACAACATCGATATCAGGACACACGATCTTGATCGGAAGGCCGGGAAGGCCGGCTCCGGAGCCCAGGTCCGCCAGGCTTCGGGGCGAAGAGGGGAGCAGGCGGAGGAACAGAAGGCTGTCGAGAAAGAGATGTTCCACGATCCACATCGGGTCGTTGGAGCCCACGAGCCTGTGAGACTTCTGCCACTTCAGCAGTAACGTCAAGTATTTGCTGAAATTGTCCCGCTCGCGCTCGTCCAGGATCCGTCCCAGGATCGCCTTTGCCCCGCTTTCCAGGGCCTCGAGCGGCGTCACTTGCCTAGACAGAACGTAGAGAAGATCCGGTCGAGCACCGCGTCGCCGACGTCGACTCCCAGAATTGCGCCGGCATGCTCGAGCGCGCGCTTCAAGTCGACGAGCGCTGCCTCGAGCGGCCTGTCCGCGAGCGCGGCTTCGCCTGCGGCGAGCGCGTTCGCAAGGGAGTCGATCAGCTCGAGCTGGCGGAGCGACGCCACGATGCCGCCCTCGTCGCCGGCCGCGCCCGCTCGAAGCTCGACTTCCCGCGCCAAGCGCTCGAGTAATGCTTCGACGCCCGAGGCTCTGATCGTCGAGACTTCCACGGCGTCAGGCACTGCGAGGGCACCCGGGTGAATGGGGAGATCGCTCTTCGCCCGAACGAGAACCCGCGCGTGGCTGGCTGTTTCGGCCAGAGCGCGGAGATCTGGCGGGATGCTCGCATCCAGGACGACGAGGAGGAGATCGCTTTCCTCCATCGCGCGCCGACTGCGGCGGATGCCTTCCGCCTCGATGGCGTCTCGCGGGATGTCCAGGCCCGCGGTGTCGAGCAGTCGCACGGGAACACCCGCGATCCCTATCGTTCCTTCGACGATGTCCCGCGTCGTGCCGGGCACCGGAGAAACGATCGCGCGGTCGCGCCCCAGCAGCGCGTTCAACAGACTCGACTTGCCGGCGTTCGGCGGGCCGACGAGAGCCACCGTGATCCCGTCGTGGACGATGCGGCCGTGACGGGCCGAGGCCCGCCACCGCTCGACGTCGGCAGCGAGGCGGGCAATCGCGGCGCGCGCCGCTTCGAGATCGTGACTGATACGCTCGTCCGGGAAATCCAGCACGACTTCGAGGCCGGCGATGACTTCGACGATCTGATCGCGCAACGTGCGAACCCGTTCGGACAGGCCGCCTGCGAGCGCGCGCGCCGCGAGCGCGACAGCGCGATCGGTCCGCGCGCCGATCATCAGCGCGACGGCCTCGGCCTGGGCGAGATCGAGGCGGCCGTTGAGGAATGCCCGGCGGGTGAACTCGCCCGGCGCCGCCAATCGCGCGCCCCCGGCGACGATCCACTGCGTCACCATTCGCAATAACGCGGGGGAGCCATGACACGAGAGCTCGACGACGTCCTCGCCGGTGTACGAGCGCGGCGCGCGCATGACGGCGCAGAGCGCTTCGTCGACGCGCTCGCCGCTCTTCGCGTCGACAATTCCGACCCGGCGAAGTGTGTGCGCGGGAAACTCCGCGAGCGGGATCGCACTGCGGAGCAGGGGACCGACGATCGCAACCGCGTCCGACCCGCTCACCCGAATCACCCCGATGGCGCTCTCGCCCATCGCCGTCGCGATGGCGGCGATCGTGTCGCTGGCGCGCGGGGGCTCAGGCTCGGCCGGCGTCTTTGGCCTCGCGCGTCGCGCGGGTGCGCGCGGGTCGGTCCATGAGCTTCTGCTGCAGGATCTGGAGCACGTTGGACACGGTCCAGTAGAGCACGAGGCCGGACGGCAGATTGAGGAACATGAACGTGAAGATGATCGGCATGAACAGCATCATCTTCGCCTGCCGGGGATCGCCCATCGTCGGCGTCAGCTTCTGCTGCACGAACATCGTGATGCCCATAAGGACGGGCAGCACGTACGTAGGATCGTGAGCCGCCAGGTCACAGATCCAGAGGTCGACGCCGAAGAGTCGTCCGAAGCACAGAAATGGCGAGTTCTGGAGCTCGACCGACACCGACAGCGCCAGGTACAGGGCGTAGAAGATCGGCACTTGCGCGATCATCGGCAGGCACCCGCCCATCGGATTCACGCGATGCTTCTTGTAGAGCGCCAGCGTCTCGCGCTGGAGTGTCTGGGGATCCTTCTGATACTTGCTGCGGAGCGCGTTCACCTGCGGCTGAAGCGCCTGCATCGCCTTCATCGACCGCATGCTCTTGACGGTGAGCGGGTAGAACAAGACCTTCGACACGACCGTGAGCAGGATGATCGCGACGCCGTAGTTGCCGACGTGCTTGTACGTCCAGTTCATCAGCAACAGGATCGGCACGCCGAGCCACTCCATCGGCAGCCCGCCCCATTTTCGAGGCAAGGGGAACCCGCCGAAGTTGATCGTGCCCTCGAGGCCCAAGGCCTTGAGCCGCTCGTGCTCCTTCGGTCCGGCGTAGAGCGTGACGTTGCCTTCCCACGCCTGGCCGGGCGCGATCGTGGGTGTCGCCTTCAAGGCGACGGTCGCGCGACCCGCTGGAGTCTTGTCGCCGTTCTTGGGATCGGCCACCTTACCCTCGGTGGCGATCACCAGCTTGAATCCCGGGCTCCTCGGGACCAGAGCCGCCAGATACCAGACGCTGTCCAGTGCGACCCAGTCGCCGTCGACCACGATGCTGGTGGCGGCTCCCAAATCATCGATTCTATTGACCGATCCGTGCGACGCCCACACGATCTCGGTCGGGTGCTGGCCCTGGAATTTCTCCGGCACGGCATGCCACGCCTGACGCGTGAACCACGGAAGGCTGAGCCCGATCGTGCGCGAGGCCCCGCTTGCGTTTTCGACACGCAGGAGCGCGTCGATCGCGTACCCGCCTGGATGGAACCGCAGCGTCTGGCGGATCTTGAGCCCATCGGATTCGCCCGTCAGCACCAGGTCTACGGGTTTGTCCGTCGCGGTCACCACGTCCTTGTCGAGGTTCATCGAGATGACGTCGCCCGGGCCGTTACCGTCCGGGGAAAGAAGTAGCCCCTGTGGTCCGAGGTCGCCGACGATGACCATCGGTTTCTCGCCGCGATACCGGAGCACCAGCTCCTGGAGCTTTCCTCCTTCGCTACTGACGACGTCGCGATAGAGGGGCGTCTCCACCGGCGCAAGCCGCTGAGGCGGCCTGGGCGATTGCGGCGCGCGTGTGCCGGGCACGGCGGGAGCCGCCGCCGCTGGAGCTGAGGGCACCGGCGGGGCCGGTGCTATCGGCTGTGTCGCGGCTGGTGCAGGTGGCTTTGGCGCGACCGGCGCCTCAGGGAAGAAGAAGGTCTGGTAGACGATGAAGACCGCCGCCATCAGAACCGCCGCGAGAATCGCTCGTTTTTCCATCGTCAGGCCTGACGCGCCCTGGCGGGCGGCGGATCATATCCGCCCGGGTGGAATGGATGGCAGCGGGCCAGACGCCAGGCCGCGAGCGCCACGCCCCGCACCACGCCGTGCTCCACGAGCGCGAGACGCGCATACTCCGAACAGGTCGGCGCGAAGCGACAGGCACTCGGCAAAAAAGGGGAGATCAGCCCTTGATAGGCCGCGACGACTCCAAGCGCGAGCCGCGTCTGCAGGCTCACGAGCGCGGCCCCGGGATGGCGGTGAGCGCGTCATGTAGCTCGCCCGCCAGCACCGCGAACGGCTGTCGGAGTGCGGCCGGTCGGCCGATGATCACGAGCGCGGCGTGAGTGGGCGCCGCGCTCCGCATCGCGCGATATGCCTCACGCAGGCGCCGCCGCGCCCGATTCCGCTGCACTGAGCCTCGAATCTGCCGACTCACGGCGAACCCGGCGCGCCGCGGCTCTTCGGTCGCACGCCAGAGGACGATCATGGACGGCCGGTCAATCCGCTTGCCCCGCTGGAAGAGCGCTTGAAAATCAGCGCCGGTGGTCAACCGTTCGCGCCGAGGAAACCGGCCCGTCAGACGGTCAGCCGTTTCCGCCCCTTCGCGCGCCGACGCTTGAGCACCTTCCGTCCGCCTTTGGTTTTCATCCGCTCGCGGAAGCCGTGAGTCTTCTTCCGTCGGCGCACATTCGGCTGAAACGTCCGCTTCATGAACCGTATTCCCCCTGAGGTCGTCGAATCGACCAAGTGTAGACATCGCTCAGAGGTGAGTCAACTTGCTGTCGCCTTGCAAAGCCCCTTGCGACGCGTTTCACCGTCGTGCTAGAGTCCGCCATCCATCGTGCGACGGATCGGCGCGAGGAGTTTTGTCCTGATGTGCGCGCCTGGCGGCGCAAAACTCCGGCTGTACAAGATGCCCCGAGCTATCCACAGCTGTGGATAACTCTGTGTGTAAGTGAGGGCGACTCCGTGTTGGAAGAAGACCTCTGGGCGCGACTCGTCGACTCCCTCTCTCGGACGCTCCCCACGCCGGTTCTCGACAACTGGATTCGCCCGTGCCGGCTCGTCGCGGTCGAAGGGGATCACCTCCGAATCGGCGCACCGAACAAGTTCTCCCGGGACTGGCTGGCCCAGAACTATCTCGACGCGCTCCACCAGGCGGCCCGCGAGGTTGTCGGCGGACATCCCCGTATCACGCTGATCGTCGATGAGGTCGTCCCCGTCGAGCCGGCGCCGCCGCCGCGTCTAGAACGCGCGGTGGGCGGTGGCACCGTCGAGGGGCTCAATCCGCGGTACACATTCGACGCATTCGTCGTGGGCTCGTCCAACCAGTTCGCGCAGGCCGCATGTCAGGCGGTCGCCGAGCTCCCGTCGCGCGCCTACAATCCGCTGTTCATCTACGGCGGAGTCGGCCTCGGCAAGACGCACCTGCTGCACGCGGTCGGGCACCAGTGCGTGCGTCTCTTCCCCGGCATGTCGGTGGCGTATCTCTCGTCCGAGCGCTTCACCAACGAGCTCATCAACGCGATCCGCTACGATCGGACCGCGGAGTTCCGGGCGCGCTATCGCACGATCGATCTGCTCCTGATCGACGACATCCAGTTCATCTCGGGCAAGGAGCGGACTCAGGAAGAATTCTTCCACACGTTCAACGACCTGTACGAGTCGCGCAAGCAGATCATCGTCTCGAGCGACTCTTCGCCGAAGGACATTCCCGAGATCGAGGAGCGTCTGCGCTCGCGATTCGAGTGGGGACTGATCGCCGACATCCAGCCGCCGGACTTCGAGACGCGCGTGGCCATCCTCAAGAAAAAGGCCGCGCTCGAGCGCATCCGCCTCGGCGACGACGTCGCGTATCTCATCGCGAGCCGGATCAAGTCGAACATCCGCGAGCTCGAAGGCTCGCTCACGCGGATGATCGCCTTTTGCGCCCTCACCGGCCGTGAGATGACCGTCGACCTGGCCCAGGAAGTCCTCGGCGAGCTGTGGGGCGAGGACGAGAAGATCATCACGATCGATCAGATCCAGCGGCGGGTTTGCGACTTCTTCGGCCTCAAGCTGTCGGACCTAAAGGCCAAGAACCGGACCAAGGCCATCGCGTTTCCGCGGCAGGTCGCCATGTTTCTGGCCCGCCAGATGACGCACTCGTCGCTCTCCGAGATCGGCCGCGCGTTCGGCGGGAAGGATCACACGACCGTGTTGCACGCCGTGGACAAGATCCAGACGCTCTTGCAGGATGATCCCAAACTCCGCAAGACGATCGACGGGCTTGTCCAGAGCGTCAACCTGTGATCCCCACCGCCCCCCACGATCTCCACACGCTTATCCCCGTCACGAGCGTCGTCCAACTGACGCTGACGTCGTCGTTTCTCGCGGATCCTCCCGATCCACACCGCTCGACGGTGACTACGGCTACGAAGTTGTTTCTTTCTTTTTTACGACAACACTGGAGAACCTCATGGAAGTAGTGATTGATCGCGACGCGTTCCTCAAAGGCCTCCAGATGGTCCAGAACATCGTCGAACCGCGCCAGACACTGCCGATCCTCGCCAACGTCTTGCTCGAAGCCGATGGCGAAAATGTTCGGCTGACGGCGACCGATCTCGAGGTCGGCGCGCGGGTCGCGGTTCCGGCGAAGGTCGGGTCGAAAGGGGCGATCACGGTGTCGGCCCGGAAGCTTGCCGAGATCGTGAAGGAGCTTCCGGCCGCCGCGGTGGCGGTCAAGGTGACCGACAACGTGACGGTGAGCCTGCGCTGCGGTGGTGCGACCTATCGGATGGTCGGTCTGGCGCCCGACGATTTTCCGCCGGTCGTACCGGCGTCACCGCAATCGTGGGTGAGCGTCGAGGCCAAGACGCTGCGCGAGATGCTCACTCAGACGAGCTTCGCTGTGTCGCACGACGAAACACGCTACGCGCTCAACGGCGTCTTGTTCGCGTTTCAGGGCAAAGACCTTCGCATGGTGGCGACGGACGGACATCGCCTGGCGCTTTCCATGCGGAGCCTCGGTCAAGCCGTCGCGAGCGCGACCGGCATCGTTCCACGGAAAGCGGTCACCGAGATCATGCGTGTCATCGGGGCCGGTGAAGAGGTCCAGCTCGCGATCACCGACAATCAGTTCGTGCTCCAGATGCCGAACTTCGTGATGACGGCGCGTCTGATCGAAGGTCAGTTCCCGAACTACGAAGCGGTGATCCCGCGCACGCATCCCGGACGCCTGACGACCGGCCGCGGCGCGCTTTCGTCGGCGCTTCGACGGGTCGCGGTGATGGCCGAGGAACGCAACAAGCCCGTGAAACTGGCGCTCAGCCCGGCGTCACTGAAGGTGAGCGCATCCAGTCAGGAGCTCGGTGAGGCGGAGGAAATCCTCGACGTCGAGTACGCCGGTGAAGAGATGGTGATCGGCTTCAACTCGCGCTATCTCCTCGAGGCCATGGCGGCTCTCGAGAAGGACCAGGTCGTGCTCGAAATTAAGGATGCCCAGAGTCCCGGCGTGATTAAAAGCGTCGAGGGCGAAGGTTACTGCTGTGTTATAATGCCAATGCGGATCTAGACGTTGTTTTATCCTTTAAAAACAGAGGCTTACAGGGTTGCAGATAGGGTGCGTCCAGTTGCTGGAATTTCGCAATTATCGCGCCCTATCGTGGTCGCCAGCACCCCATCTGAACGTCGTCACCGGGCCTAACGCCCAGGGCAAAACCAACCTCCTCGAGGCCCTCGGTTTTCTCGTCACCGGGCGGTCTTTCCGCACCTCCCGGAGCGCTGAGTTGGCGCGCTGGGGAACGGAAGCGGCGACCCTTTCGGGCGACCTCATCCGGGCAGAGACACGGCGCACGATCCGTCGAGGGCTGAGCAAGCTCGAAGACGGCACGTGGCAGACGACCGGCGAAGCATCCCCGGAGTGGGCGCGAGCAATCGCGTTCGGGTGGCAGGATCTCGAGATCGTGAACGGTGGGCCGGCCGCGCGCCGGAACTTCATCGATGGGTTCGCCGCGCGGCTCTACGTGAACCACGTGCCAACCCTCATTCGGTATCGCCAGATACTCGCGCGCCGGAACCGTCTTTTGCAGCAGCGCCCGGTCGACGCCGGACTGTCAGCGCGCCTCGGGCCATGGAACGAGCAGCTCGCGACGGTCGGGATGGAGCTCTTGGGCCGGCGGCGGAAGGCGGTCGCCGCGTTTCAGACCGAGCTCGCGCGAGTCTACGCTGCGTTGTCAGGGGCGAGGTCCAAAATCGAGATTCGCTATCGAACGGCGCTCGGCGAAGCGGCCGAGCCGACGGCGCTTCTCGCGGCGCTCGAGCGGCGTCAGCGCGAAGAGATTCGTCGAGGTCAGACACTGGTGGGTCCGCACCGTGATGATCTGGCGATCGAGATCGACGGCGTCGACGCGCGCGCATTCGGCTCTCGAGGTCAGCAACGGCTCACCGCGCTGGCGCTCCGTCTCGCCGAAATCTTGCCGGTGACCGAGGCGGCGGGAACCGCGCCGATCCTGCTCCTCGACGACGCGCTGTCGGAGCTCGATCCGACCGTGAGAGGCCACGTCCTCCACGAGATTCAATCCGCCGAGCAGGTGTTTCTGACGACGCCCGATATCGCGGCTGTGGACGGGGCCGCGGTGTTTCACGTCAACGGTGGGAGCCTCGGCCTCGCATGAGCGGCGAGTCCTACACCGCCAGCGACATCAAGGTCCTCGAGGGGCTCGAGGCAGTCCGCAAGCGCCCCGCGATGTACATCGGCGATACGGGCGCGTACGGTCTGCACCACCTCGTGTACGAGGCGGTCGACAACTCCGTCGACGAGGCGCTCGCCGGTTACTGCGACAGCATCAAGGTCATCCTGCACTCCGACGGCACCTGCTCCGTCGGCGATAACGGCCGTGGCATCCCCGTCGACATCCACAAGGAAAGCGGCAAGTCGGCGGCCGAGGTCGTGCTGACCGTCCTGCACGCCGGCGGCAAGTTCGAGCACTCCGCCTATAAGGTCTCCGGCGGTCTTCACGGCGTCGGCATCTCGGTCGTCAACGCGCTCAGCGAGTGGCTCGAGGTCGAGATCCGCCGGGACGGTAGGGAGTGGACCCAGCGCTACGAGAACGGTGTCCCGACCGGTCCGCTCGCGGCGACCGGGACCACGAAGAAGACCGGGACGATCATCCGCTTCAAGCCGGCGGCGGCGATCTTCGAGGACACGACCTTCTCGTTCGACACGCTCAGCAACCGCCTGCGCGAGCTCGCGTTCCTGAACCGCGGCCTCAAGATCGTCATCGAGGACGAGCGCGACACGCGGAGCCATACGTTCCTCTACAAGGGCGGGATCATCGAGTTCATCAAGCACCTGAACCAGAACAAGACCCCGCTGCATCCAAAGGTGCTGTTCTTCGAGGGCAAGAAGGGCGACATCGAGGTCGAGGTGGCGCTGCAGTACAACGATGGCTACCAGGAGAGCGTCTTCTCGTTCGCGAACAACATCAACACCCGCGAGGGCGGAACGCATCTGACCGGATTCCGCGCCGCGCTGACCAGCACGCTCTCGACCTACGCGCAGGCCAACGGCTTCCTCAAGAACTTCAAGGGTGGCGTCAGCGGCGACGACGTCCGGGAGGGGCTCACCGCGGTCGTCTCGGTGCGGCTGCCGGAGCCGCAGTTCGAGGGGCAGACCAAGGCCAAGCTCGGCAACAGCGACATCAAAGGCCTGGTCCAGCAGATCGTAAATGACAAGCTCGCCGAGGCTTTCGAGGAGGACCCGACCACCGCGCGGAAGATCGCCGACAAGTGCGTCCGGGCCGCTCAGGCGCGCGAGGCCGCCCGCAAGGCGCGCGAGCTGACCCGCAAAAAGGGCATCGACGACGAGGGGCTGGCCGCGAAGCTCGCCGAGTGCTCGGAACGCGACCCCCAGTATCGCGAGCTGTTCCTGGTCGAGGGCGCATCGGCCGGCGGCTCGGCGAAGGAGGGACGAGACCGCCGCACGCAGGCCGTCCTGCCGCTGCGCGGCAAGATCATCAACGCGGAGAAGGCACGCTACGACAAGGTCCTGTCCCACAATGAAATCCGGCTGCTCATCTCGGCGCTCGGCACCGGCATCGGTCCGGAGGAGTTCGACGTCAACAAGCTCCGGTACCACAAGATCATCCTGATGACCGATGCCGACGTGGATGGCGCCCACATCCGGACCTTGCTCCTGACCTTCTTCTTCCGGCACATGGTGTCGGTCATCGAATCGGGCTATCTCTTCATCGCCCAGCCGCCACTGTTCAAGGTGAAGAAGGGCAAGGTCGAGAAGTACCTGATGTCCGACCGCGAGTTCGAGGACTTCTTCTTGACGACGTGGGTCGCGGACGCGGGCGTGAGGGTGCCGGGAGCGAAGGTCCCGATCACCGGCGAGCCGCTCCGGGAGCTCCTGCGCTCGGTGTCCGAGGTCGCGGCGCTGTTCGCGAAGTTCACTAAACGCGGCGTGCCGGCCCCGGTGCTGAGCGAACTGCTGCGCTCGAAGTTCCGGGGCACCAAGCGCGGGATCGGTCATGCCGAGATCGCCGAGGCGGTGGTGCATGCTGCGGCGGCGGTCGACGGATACGACATCACCGTCCAGGCCGGCGAGGCCAACGAGGGGCACACCGTGACGATCGCGGGCACCCCCGCGCGCTCGTTCAGCACGGATCTCTTCAAGTCGCCCGACTACACGAGCCTCGCCGAGCTGTGGGAGAAGGTCGCTCCGGTGGCCAAGGGCCCGACCGCGATCATCGAGGGCGATCGCGAGACCGCGGTGTCGTCGCTCGACGAGCTGCACCGGATCGCGCTCGAGCACGCCAAGGCCGGCGCGACGTTCCAGCGGTACAAGGGCCTCGGCGAGATGAACGCGGAGGAGCTGGCGGACACCACGATGAACGCCGAATCGCGCACGCTTCTCAAGGTCACGATGGAAGACGCCGTCGGCGCCGATCAGATGTTCACGGTGCTGATGGGCGACGCCGTCGAGCCTCGCCGCGAGTTCATCGAGAAGTACGCGCTGGACGTCGCGAACCTCGATATTT
>Ga0209267_1001102_pt1 | contig 18760 bp, 13 predicted proteins | sample GraSoiAngelo_137_FD_185894 | JGI IMG/M metagenome (GOLD analysis project Ga0209267, IMG submission 185894) | Grasslands soil microbial communities from the Angelo Coastal Reserve, California, USA - 14_0929_09_30cm (SPAdes) (version 2) | ecosystem: Environmental > Terrestrial > Soil > Grasslands ... | reverse complement strand
GACAAGTGGGGCACAGAGAACAAGGCGACCTGGGTGACGGTTTCTTTCGATCCCAAGACCACCCAAGCGCAACGCGATTCCCTAGCCCCCATCATTCTCAAAACGTATGGTCTCGAGTGGGGTGAACTGAAAGTGCAGGAAGCACCCATCGAAATCCATCAGTCAGGCGACATCGTCGAGGCCAAGCTGGCCGACGGCAAGCAGGCCTACTTAAAGCTCCGGCGCGAGCCCGGGGTTGACGGGAAAGGCGTCGTGCTCAAGAACGTCAAGTATTTTGATGCTGTCGAGAACGAAGGCTTCCAGATGTACAAGTCGATCGAGCACCGCGCGGATTTGGCGGGGCATCAGTTCGCCCACACTGATCGTAATGCGTTCCTCATCACGATCGTCTCGCAAGAGACCACCGCAAAGTAGACCCAAACCAGACACTGACGTGTCGATGAGGCCCAAATGGCGAAGCGGACGAATGCCGCGTTCAGATCGTTGGCAAAACATCCCGATAGCACTCACAACTCCAGAATCGGCTCGTCACTGGGCGGATGGTCGGCCACTCTTACCCAATCCGGTTACGTCAGGGTTGTCGTAACCCGGACACGATATGTGTCCGGGCGACAGAAAATGTAAGCCATTCGATTTCAAATACATCCACCACTCTTCCAGACCACAGGTCACGCTGTTTGGTCAACCACCTTCATTTATTCTTCATTCATCCGGCCACCGTGCACTTTGATTTTAGAGACAGCGGTTTGTCGAGCTCACGAAGAGAAAAGCGAGGGAAGCCAGATCAAAATAGGGAAAGTTTTAGCCGATTCCCAGCTCGTCTGCGATCGAGCTGGCAGGGCGAACCGGGTCCAACTTGTCCGAGACTTGGCTTACCGCAATACGCGCCAACTCAATGCAATTGTTTTGATCTTTCCCAGCAACCCTTGCGTACCACGATCTTATTGACATCGGACCTCGTTAAGGGAGAATAACGAACCAAACTGTCTTTCGAAGGAGAACCAAATGCGATACAGATTGTGGATAGGTCTATGCCCTCTGGTGTTGGCGGCGATGCCCTCGTTCGCACAGGTGGCCAACAATACGGCGTTGGTTGGCACGGTTACGGACACGAGCGGACAAGCGGTAACCGGAGCGAAAGTCACAGCGGTGAACGTGGCAACCAACGAACGCTATTCCGCCACAACGAATGAGGAGGGTGCTTATACTCTTACCTTCATTCGACAGGGCACCTACACCATCACCGTGGAACACGCAGGCTTTTCGAGGTCCGTTCAAGAGGGCATCGTAGTTGACATTAACCGAACCGTGCGCACTGATGTAAGCCTCCGCGTGGGATCGGTTTCCGAATCCGTGACCGTTAATGCGGGCGCTCCCCCGGTTTCTACCGATGATGCCACGGTTGCGGAAACGCTAAGCTCGCGATCCGTTGTGGACCTCCCGCTGAATGGACGTGACGCACTGAAACTCGCGGCTACAACCTCAGATGTCATCGTAGGGCCGAAGTCCAATCAAACAGGTATTCCGCCGGGTGAAGATTTCATTGGGGCCGGCCAACGGGAAATCACGAATAGCCTGACGCTCGATGGAATCACAATCATGAACAACCTCATTACCGTCACGAACGTCCGGCCCAACGTGGACGCAGTTGAGGAGGTGCAAGTACAGAACGGAAATTACACGGCACAATACGGGAGCTACATGGGCGTGCATGTGAATCTCGCCACGAAATCAGGAACGAACGATCTCCACGGTGCTGTGCTTGAATTCGTCAGGAATAGCCTGTTTGACGCACATCCCTTCTTCGATACTCCGGGTGGCCCCAAAAAGCCGCTTCACATAAATCAGTTCGGAGCTGAGGTTGGCGGTCCAGTTTATTTGCCCAAACTGTACAACGGACGAAACAAGACATTTTTCATCGCGTCCTATGAGGGACTGCGCCAGATAAAGAGTCCATCGCAACTCGGCACAACATTTACTCAGGCAATGCGCAATGGAGATTTCTCGGCTCTATGCACGGCGGGTTTCAATGCCGCGGGTCTATGCAATACCGCCAGCCAACAAATACACAACCCCACAACGTTGGCTCCGTACGCGAATAATCAGATTCCCTCGAATCAACTGTCGGGCGTTTCACAAGGGTTGTTGCAATACTACCCGTTGCCAAACATCCCCGGCACAAACACGGTCTCAGGTCCAGTGGCGGCCAACGTTTCAACGAATCAAACGCTGGAACGCATTGACAACAATATCGGGGACAAGATTCGCCTGTTCGTCCGCTACGATTGGCAGAACACGAACATCTTTGGCGGTAGCATCACGCCCACCGGTGGGACCTACGGCCCGGCTTGCAACAGGAACATTGCGATTGGCTACACTCACGTCATCACCCAAAACATCATCAACGATTTTCGCTTTGGCCGAAATTATCTGATGACGAACGCGCTGAACTACTGGGCACAGAACAATCTTTTGGACGCCGGGACCAAGCTCGGAATCCCGGGCTTCACGGGCGATACCGCGTTCCACAATCCGGGCATCCCTGATATCACCGTGAGCGGTTTTATGACGCTCGGCAACGCGGGGAGCAACTGGTACCAAGACGATACAACTTGGCACGGCTATGACGAAGTGAGCTATCGCCAGGGCTCCCACAACTTCATGGTGGGAGCGGAGATTCGCAAGCTGATTACTGGCCGAGCAGCGGCAAACAATCCACGCGGCCTGTTCAACTTCACGGGTTCACGGAGCGGAAACGCGGCGTCGGATTTCATGCTCGGGACTGCACAAAATGACATTACGCCGATTCAAGAGTTCAAAGGTGTTGTTGCGGAATGGCGCGACGGATTCTTTGGCCTCGATAATTGGCAAGTAAATTCGAAGTTGACGTTGAACTATGGCATCCGCTACGAATTGCCCACGGTTCCGTACAGCGTGAACGGCAACGCGAGAATCTTGAACCCACAACAGACGGCGCTAATCCCCGCCACAATTCCCGATCCGGGGTTTTCATTCATCAATCCTCAGCATAGCGTTTGGGCACCGCGCTTGGGGTTCGCATATCGGGTTACATCCAAGACGGCGATCCGTGGAGGCGGCGGCATCTACTACAATCCCAATCAGACGAACAGCTTTACGCTCGCAACAACGAATCCGCCGTTCGGCATAACAACTACTTTCAATAATTCGGCCGCTACTCCGATCTCCTTCGGCAGCCCTACTCCAGGCACTGGGACAACGCCAACAACGTTCTTGAGCGTGTTTACGGAGAACCCGGATTTGCCAACCCCGCGAATGTACCAGTGGAATTTAGGCGTCTCCCGTGAGTTGTGGAGCAATGCGGGGTTCGAGCTACAGTATCTTGGCTCGCGCTCGATACATCTGGATCGGAGCTATTTCAACAACGCGCCCGCGCCGGGTCCGGGTCCAGTCAACCCGCGCCGTCCAAATCAACTTTGGGGACAAATCCGCACGATCCAAAATGACCTGATTGCGAACTATCACGGGTTTACGGGGATCTTCCGGCAACGGATGAGCCACAACCTACAAATGTTGGCCAGCTATACGTGGTCTCACACTCTAGACGTGTCCACCGATTCCAACGGCGGCGGCGCGGCCATGAATGACTATGACTGGCATCTTGATTACGGCAACGCCAACTGGGACATCCGGCACAGATTCGTAACGAGTTTCATCTATGACTTGCCGCGTCTTAATGGCACGAATTCAGTTTTGCGGTGGACGCTCGGCAGCTGGCAAGCCAACGGTATTTTCACGGCGCAGTCAGGAATTCCAATCAATGTCATAATCGCGGCGGACCAAGCCAACATCGGACGGCCCAATCAGCGCCCGAACCTCGTTGGAACGCCCAGTGCGAACTGCGGCTCTGGACACCTCATCGGTTGTATTAACTCGGCCGCATTTGCGTTGCCCGCGCCATTCACATTTGGGAATGCCGGACGAAATCTAATTTTTGGGCCGGGGCTTGTGGACGCGGACTTTTCGCTGTTCAAAAACATTCCAATTAATGAGCGTACGACGTTTCAGTTCCGCGCCGAGATGTTCAACATTTTCAACCACCCGAACTTTGCCAATCCGGGAAATCCGGCAACATGGAATACGGCATCGTTCGGGAATGTCACGCAAACCACTACGGACAATCGTGACATTCAGTTCGGTGCAAAGATTATTTTCTAAGGAGGCCAATGCGACATCTATTCACGGCGCTATTTGTATGTGCGTTCGTCATTCCGGCGAGAGCGCAGCACCCAACACAACAACCTAAGTACGATTTGTTGCTCAAAGGAGGGCATGTTATCGATCCAGCGAACGGGCTGGATGCCAAGATGGACGTTGCGGTTTTGCTCGGCAGGATCGCGGCTGTTCAAAAAGACATTCCAGCCAATGACGCCGGAAAGGTAGTGGATGTTTCAGGATTGTACGTCACGCCGGGCCTGATTGATATTCACTATCACATCGGGCACGGCGGTGCGCCGCTGAATTGGTTTGCGCCAGATTCATCAGACCATGAGATCGCGCTTTTGACCGCTCCCACCTCCACACAGATAGACCCTCACGCGGTGCTTGTGCCGTACGGTGTTCCAGCGGATTTGGCGTTGCAATCGGGCGTAACGACCGTCGTAGATGCGGGGTCCGCTGGAGCAGACACGTTTTTGCAAGAGAAAGAAGAAGTCATCGAACACGCCAAAGTGCGGGTGCTGGCGTTCCTCAACGTCGTTAGCAACGGTATGAAAGGGGGACTCGAACAGACCGTAGACAACATGGACGTAAAGCGATGCGCCGACACGGTCCTTAGATATTCGGACATCATCGTTGGCGTGAAGACAGCGCACTACTGGCCGCAAAGACCGCTGGACGAATTGCATCCAACGTGGGCGGCGGTAGACCGGGCAATCGCTTGCGCTGACGCGGCAAAAGTTCCGGTCATGTACGACTTCTGGCCGCGTCCCGAGCGATCTTACGCGGACCTGATACTACAGAAAGCAAGACCCGGAGACATTCATACTCATGTGTTCGCGCAGCAATTCCCCATCATCGTGGACGGAAAGCTCAACCCCATCATGCAACAAGCTCGCGCCCGTGGAGTGATTTTCGATGTGGGCCACGGAGCCGGAAGTTTTTGGTTCCGCAATGCCGTACCAGCGGTCAAACAAGGGTTTGTGCCGGACTCCATGTCCACGGATTTGCACATAGGAGATTTCACCACCCTCAGCATGAGCAACGTCATGTCTAAGTTTTTAAACATGGGCGTTCCGCTGGCCGATCTTATACGCCGTTCAACGGTGAACCCGGCGAATGAGATTCACAGACCTGAACTCGGAACGTTGACGGTTGGCCGAGAGGCGGATATCGCTGTGCTTGACGAACAGCACGGACATTTCGGCTTTGTTGATTGCGGATACGCCAAGATGGAAGGCACCTCGCGGGTTGTGGCGCAAATGACGATACGCGCCGGGCGAATTCTCTACGATCCATCGGGCTTGAGCATGGTCCAGTGGGAGAAGGCCCGCCCGCAGTATTTCAACATTCCGATGTTGCAGGGTTCACTCCCAGCAACCGCTGACAGCTACCCGAGGAACTAAAGGAGGAACCGTGGCCATTAGCCGTAGACAACTGTTGCGTGGTGGAAGTCTTATCACGGGCGCATGTGCGTTTAGCGGCGGATCGGTGAACGCCTCTACGCCGGGTGCAGTTGTGGGGGTGGACTATTATCAGAAACTTGGCGTAACCCCTTTCATCAACGCCGCTGGCACGTACACAATTCTCTCCGCATCAACGTTGCCGGAACAAGTGCAAGCGGCCATCGCCCTGGCGGCGCAAAAGCCCGTGCATCTGATGGAGCTACACAAAGCGGCAGGAGAATACCTGGCCCGGCGTTTGCGATGCGAGGGCGCGTTAGTTACGTCCGGCGCAGCCGCTTCGATAAAGCTGGCAACGGCGGCGTGCATTACTCGCGGCAATAAATCAGCAATCGTGAATATCCCCACGGACATGGAGGGACTATAATAAAGAACGAAGTCATCGTTCAAAGGCTCATCACTACGATTATGACCATGCGATCCGTGATTGCGGCGCAAAGTTCGTTGATGTTGAAACGCTCGATGATTGCGAACGTGCATTTTCGGATCGTACAGTGATGACACAATTTTTTAATGCGGCTGAGGGTGGACACATCAGCCGTGAGGATTGGGTTCGCGTTGCTCACAAACATGGAGTCGCGTGCTTCAACGATGCCGCCGCTGATGTCCCGCCCATTGCGAACCTTTGGAACTACACAGCTATGGGGTTTGACCTCGTGGCCTTTTCAGGAGGCAAAGGTATTCGAGGTCCGCAATGCACGGGGTTGCTCTTGGGTAAGAAAGACTTGATAGACGGGGCGGTGCTGAATAATTCGCCTTACTCAAACACGGTGGGGCGCGGGATGAAAGTGGGTAAAGAGGAGATTATCGGTCTTGTTGCTGCTGTGGATTGGTTTCGCGAACAGGATGACGCCGCGATGGAGGCGGAATTTCGCAAGCGAGCCGGAGTAATCGCAGAGCGCGTCAAAACCGTGCCAAGCGTACAAGCAAGAGTGTTCATACCGCCAGTTGCGAACCACGTTCCACACTTGCTGATCACCTACGATACGAACCGCGTCAAGCTCACCGCAACCGAGGTTATGCAAAAAATGCGCGAGGGAACTCCGCGCATAGAGTTGAATCCATCAACAGGTGGAGGACCCGCAAGTGCGGGCTTGCCGGGCGGCAACAATGTAATCGTTGTGGGCGTGTGGATGTTGCAGCCGGGTGAAGATCAGATTGTGGCGACACGGCTCCAGGAGGTCTTGGCGGGAGCCGCGAAGTAGATCTATCTTCATCCATCGTGTCGGTCATACGGACCAGCGCGAGCGTTCTTAAGTGCGCCCAACCTTTGTGAATTGCTGTAGGCACTGCAAATCCCTTAAGTTTGTGCGGTTCTTCCCCTAAATTTTTAAACAGCCCAAAAACATTTTTGCTTCCAGGCACTAGACGTCCACTCACGCGCAGTGCCGCCCACGCAATCTACCCGTTAACCATCACAACTCCACCGAGATTTGTTGTCCCTCCCGAAAATCACGAATCGACTTCAAAATCGGACCAGTAACAATGTGAAGCTCGCGCACTGCCAAAATGTGGACGGGGCACAAGAATATGCAGCCGTGAGAATTGCGAAGGAGGGATAACTCCCATCTGCTCAGATATTTCGAGATCTTCGGGAGGCACAGTTGGCTCTGGCCGCCCGCTCAGCCCCGCCGCTTACATTGCTCAGTTTTTCGCGGCCGCGCTTGCTGCAGCGCTTTCGATCCGAGACTCAAGATCACGCGCCCGCCAATCGTAAGGTCAGGTACTACAAACTCCGTAAATCCATCACGGTATGACGGCGTCAGAACCTCGCAACAACCGCGTTCCGGGCTGGCGAACCGCACCGACCCAAGCTCCCCTTTCACCTGCACTTGCACTTGCAGCAACTCCTGCGCATAATTCACCAGCTCGATTACGGTTTCGTCCGTCTTTTCTCCTTGGTAGGCCGCCACTAAGGTTGTCAGGGAATTCCACAGGCTGACGGGAACGCTTTGCTTCGCCATCAACCGACGAATGTCCCGCGCAAACGTTTCAGGATCGCTGACAGCTTCTCCCAGTTCGATGACGCGTCCCTTCCCCACAGGATAGGAAACGGAGTGCGCATTCGTCTTCGCCGGAGGCGAAGTCTGCCACGGATAAGACCCGGGCAGGTTTACGAGCACGGCGATCCCGCCCCGCTCGGCGAATTCCGCGATTGCTTGAATCTGCGTCGCATCGGGGTTGGCAAACACAACCAGGATGTCAAACGCTTCAAAATTCTTCGCGTCTCGTTCCGTGGATGCCGCCAGCACCCGGAATGCAATGTTGTGGCGGGCCATCAAGTTGAGCGCTTCGTAAGAAGAGTCGTAGTCGCCCGTCAAAACGGCGACGCGAGGCGCAATTTCCAGGGCTTCGTCGCGCCGGGCGAGCGCATAAAACTCCAGGTACACCTTCACTTGCCGCCAATTTTTCAGCGCTTCTGCGTCGCCCCTCGCCAGTGCCCGCTGTTGGTTCTCCGGGATTTCCAGAAGCAGGTCCGCGTGAAATGCGCGTGCTTCGGCTACAGCCAACGCGTAGTCGCTCGGGCTTGGTCCCTGCTTTTGCTGCAAAGGATCAGACAAGTCCCAGGAAAAGGTGTAGAACGGAGGCTGGTTTGGGTCGAAGGCCCGCGCGAAGCGCACCAGCGGCAAGTTCGAATCCACCCACGGCTGCGAAGTGGGGCTGGACACCTGCAAAATTCCATCCCGCTTGAACACCAGCCACCCTTTCATGTCCGGCTGTTTTCCTCTCGCGTCGAGCACCAGAATCCGAAGCTTCGGAGCTGTGTTCTGCACTTTTTGGAGCACGCCCTCTGCAGTGGCTCGCTCTCCGGGCGCCAGTCTCAGAATGACGCCCGCGACGGCTGCGTTCCGAACCGCCTCTGCGACGGTCGGCAGCGAAGCCGTCGTAGACTCCACGTAGCAGCGATAACCTTGTTTGCGGGCCGTTTCAAGCAGGCTCTTCGCATCTTCATTCCAGGGAATTACGATGTCGCTCATCCCCAGTGTTTCTGCTGACGGCATCTCGCCCACAGTCCAACGCACGCGGACTTCGCCTCGTACCGAAAGAGGCAGCGCCACGCAAATCCACAACAACGGTAGGAATCGCCTGCACGGTGTCATTCCGTTTTCCTTCGATCAGTTGACCCACAACTGCTCTTCCCCGAACTCGTTTCAGCGTTTTTCCGCACGTTTGTGCCCACGACAATCTGCGGACCACCGGAGGCGACTTCGATTTGGCCTTCGGGCGATAACCAGATCGCCGCCGCGTCCGCTATACTCTTCACCATGGGTTTTCCCTTTTCCGGCCCAACCAGCAGCAAGGTCGTTGATAGCGCATCGGAGGCGGTGCCGGTCTTCGCCACAAGGCTCAGGGCGACATTTGTCTTCAACGGCTGGCCCGTCTGCGGATCGATGATATGTCCGGCCCAATCGTTCCCGAGCAGGCTTGCCGGAGTCTGCTCCGAGGTTGAAACGCTGTTGTCGCAAAGCAGCACTTGAGGATCCACGCGGCTCGAAGGGTCCCGCAGATGCACCAGCCAACCAGGCTTTCCGGGCGGCGCGCCTAGCCCGTAAATAGTGCTTTGCCCCGCGTTGATCAATGCGCTCTCGATCCCGTAGGAGCGCAGCATGTCCGCCGCTCGGTCCACGGCGTATCCTTTTCCGATGGATCCCAGGTCGATGCGCATGCAGGACGAGTGAAATTCCACCCGGTCCGGCGGCAGCAACTGGATTTTCTGATAGCCTACGCAATCGCGCAGCTTTTCCAGCTCTTCTGCGGGAGCCGCCCGTTCGGCGCGCAATGCCGCTTTCCACACGTCCACGAGCGGTCCCACGGTGATGTCGAATTGCCCGTCGGAGAGTCTCGAGTATTTCATCGACTCTCGAATCGCCTCATACAAGTCACGCGAGACCGTCTCTGCATGAAAATGCCCGTTGCGATTCAACCGGCTGAGGTCGCTCTCCGGTTTGTAATTGCTCATCACGCCATCGAGGCGCACGATTTCGTTCAGTGCTTTGTCGAGCGCCTCCGAAGCATGGTCCGGCGATGGATCGTAAGCAACAATTTCGTACACCGTGCCCATGATGTACTTCTTTTTGTGGACCAGAGGCGTCCCCGACTGCGGATCTTTCGCGAAGACCGGGGAAAAGCAGCCCAGAATCAGCGCGGCCCCCAGTCCGCTATTCCAGCGCATAGACCTCACCTCCGTTGCCCGCCACGTAGACTACTCCCTCGGCAATCACCGGCGCTCCTTGAACCGAGCCACCCGGCCCGGCGCGCCAGAGCAATTTTCCCGTCGCTGCGTCCAGCGCCAGCGTTCCCCATGACTGCACATATACCACGCCTTCGCTGAAAACCGGCGGCGCCGTGATCACTTCGCCGGCTCTCGTCTTCCACTTCAGTTCGCCCGTCTTGACGGCCAAGGCATACAGGAAACCGTCCTTGCTTCCGATATACGCAACATCGTCTGCGACGGCCGGCGAGGAGGAAATCCCCAATCCCGTTTCATACTTCCAGAGAACCGCGCCACTGTTTGCGTCCAGCGCGTAAACAAAAAAATCCTCTGATCCGAACAAAAGGGTTCCGCCAACCAACGCGGGCGAGGAATCAATGCCGTTTCCGGTCAACACGCTCCACTGCATCTTCCCGGTTGCCGCATTGAGACTGTGAGCGTGTCCATCGCCGCAGCCGACATAAATGCTCCTTTCGGCGGCATACGCGGTCGAATATACGCGCCCGCCGAGCGCTTGCTTCCAGCGCAGCTTTCCCGTCCTGGCGTCCGCGGCGTAAAGATGTCCGTCGGCGCTTCCGAAGTACGCGGTTCCCTGGCGTACCACTGGCGAGGCCCATACTTCGCCTCCGGTGCTCGCTTCCCAGAGTTTCGTTCCGGAATCCTGATGCACGGCATACACTTTCCCGTCGTCGCAGCCGAACAGCACCTTTTCCTGGAAGCGGGAAGGCGTGGAGTAAATTTGTTTTGGGGCAGCGAAATTCCATTTCTCCCGCCCTGTTTCCACGTCGATCGCATGCAGCTTTCCCAACAGGGAAGCCGCATACAAAGTGGAGCCATGCAAAACGGGCGCGGAACGAATGGAACCACCGATGCGCGCTTGCCAGCGAGCGCGCGAGGGTGGCGCGATAGGCGGTGCTCCTTGCCCACCGGCCCTCGTATTGTCCTGCAGCAGCGTGACCCATTCGGTTTCCGCTGGAGACGTCGCCGCGAATGCCGCTGTCTCTTTGCTCATCGCGTCAGCCCATCAGCAACTGGCGATGATCGATCTTCTTCAGATCGGATTCTCCGAGCCCGAGCTTGCCGGCGACCGCGATGTGCCCCGGCTGGCGGTAAAAGAGGTTCTTGTTCGCGTCCTGGTAAAACTCACCGTTATTCGAGGTGATGCTCTTGGGATTGCGTTCCCATACCGAGGGCGCACCCTCTGTCTGCCGCTTCTTCTCGATCAGGTCCAGCTCGATCGTGTCCGTGGCCACCGGATCCGTGCTCACCAGCAGGATTCCCGCTTGATAAATAAAACTCTGGTTTTGCGTCAACGGCCCGCCATGCCAGACCATGCGCGTTCCGTCCATGATGTTCAGCACTGTCTTGGAGCGCAGCGGCTCGACCGAGCACATCACACCGATCAGGGGATTGGTGAACGAAAATGGGGCGCGATGCGAACGAGCTACGTTGTTAAACGTGCCGTAGCCAACATTCTTCAGGCACCCGGTCACGCCGGAAGCGGAATGGTCTTTCAATGTGGGGACATTAATGATTTTGTCCACTTGGCGGGCAACGACGCTCGCCATGTACGACCTGGTTTCCCACTCGCCGAAAAAATCGGCCTGGCAATAAATCTCCGCATCGTAGCCCGAAGCATCCAGCCGGTCGTCCTGGACGCCAAGCACGCGGATTCCCGGCGGCATCAGCACCTGGTAGCCCCCCATGTCCATCTCATAGCCAAAGCGGTCATAGACCACGATGTTTCTCGCGGGTACCCCGGCCGACTGAACAGCGTTGATGATTTCGCGCACCAGTTCCGGGGAGGAACAACATGCCGGCGCTCCCGAAGGATTGATTTTGATTCCCACCACATCTTTCGGTTCGACGAACTTCGCCCACGCGGCTCGGGCCGAGGATTCTCCCGTCAGTTCCCTCATTCCCCGTTCCAGCATCTGCCGCACGATGGGTTGCGATACGCGGTTCCCCGCGATCGAGCGGTGGTCGGACAATTCCACGACCCGCCCCGGGTACAATCCAGGCATTCCCAGCGGCGATCGTTTCGCGAGCGGCGCTTCGCGCACATCGATAGGAGGAGGCGGCGGAATCTTGACTTCGTCGTCGTACGCCAGCGCATCCATGCCACCGAGAAACAACGCTGCGCCCACACAGGTACGCTTTACAAAGGTCCTTCGATCCATAGCTTGGTCAGGTCTCCGCAATTCCCTTCCGCCAAAGAAGCGTACTATCACCGTCTCTCGAATTGCCAGCACCGTCCGAAAGATTTTTTCCCGTCGGAGTGACAACGCCCTTGCGACGGAGTAGACCTTCGATTCATTCTCCCTTGTCCGTGATTAATTTCGGGAGTTTTTGCGACCGGCTTCTCTAATGAAGTCAGTTCAAGGTTGAACACCTGCGGACTATTAGCATTTGAGCCGCCGCAGGTTATTCGATTCATTCCGCTGTGGCCGCGTCCGCGACGCTCCAAGTAGCAGGGAGCGCGTTACCGGAGGGTCTGATGAACACTTGCCGCCTCGCTCTGTTACGTCTTGATGAATGCGATCGCATGGAGGGTATCAGCACCTGCATGGTGACCTGCGCAATGACATCTCTGAGCAGCGTGGGTTCCTCACGGCAAAAACAGATCCTCCGGATCACTGGGGCTATGGTGGGCGGTATACTCTGTGGTATAGTAGCTCAGGTCTTCATCATTCCAGGGCTGGACACGATCAGCGGATTCGCAACGTTATTTGTGTTGGTCACATTCATCGCGGCCTGGTTTGCCACCAGCAGCTCACGACTCTCGTACTTCGGTCTCCAAATGGCGTTAGCTTTTTATCTGGTCCACTTACAGGAGTTTTCACCGCAGACCAGTCTAACGGCAGGCCGCGACCGAGTCGCGGGGATAGCCCTGGGACTCCTGGCTATGTGGCTCGTATTTGACACGTTAGGTGCAAAATCGGCAGTAATCATGACGGACACGTTCGCTCGCAACCTCGACCTCCTGGCGGAACAGGCAATCCCGTGGCGGGACGGAAAACCTGCCGACGTAGCACGGCTTCGCGCACTGCAGTCTCAAATCAGCCAAAACTTTGCTCAGGCCAACGCGCAGGCGGATGCGGTTCTCTTTGAAATAGGTCCATTGCGGCAGATGAAATTGGCGCAGCGAAGGCGCCTCCTTGATTTGCAGCCAGGCTCAGATCGACCTTCTTCGTAGAGATTGCTCTGCTTCAGTACAGGATCACGATGCAACCCCAAGCGGTTGACACTCCAGGATTCTCGAAGCTCAGAAGGCATTTGACGAACACGCAAGCGCCGCGCTAAGAAGACTTGCTCAAGCATTTCGATCGGGTGAGGTGTCCGGCCCTCCAGATAAGGATGAGTTCATATCAAGAGCGATTAGAGACGGCGGTGCGAGCCCAGAAAAATGCTCAGACCGCGCGAACGGATGTTCTCCTGATCCTGTTCTCGCATCTCAGCGCGCTACTCGACACCCTGCAGTCGGATAGTGCCTTCTTTCAAGATGACCGGCTGACATCTCCAGGGAAATCGAAGGTTGCCGGGCGGCTTCAGCCGGGAGCGACGCAAGCGCGGGCGCAAGCAGAACTTGACTTGATTCACCGCCGTCTGCTGGAGCAGCAACTTTTGGAAGTGGAGCAACCGGGTCAAAGAACGCAGCAATTTGTTCGCGAGAGCCATCTGGTGCTGCGGCCTGCGCAGAACGGGCTGACCAGTGGCTTGCGTGAACAATATGCGTTGCCCTGAAATTGCTAATGGCGATCGCCGCGGGAGTGCTGCTAGTCGCCTGCGCCAACCTTGCGAACTTGTTGCTGGCGCGTGCTTCTACTCGCCGGCGTGAGATCGCGGTGCGCTTAGGATTGGGGGCCGCAAGAGGGCGTGTAATACTTGGATCCGTCGTGAATTTCACTCTTTTCCTTCAAAAGTGGCCGAAAATCTAGCATTTGTCTCCAAAATGTTTGCATCAGTCGCTCGATTTTCGCAAACGTAGCCTCAGGCCTCCAGGGGTTTACCTTATGAAATCGGCGTAATATTCTCTCTGTCCACCCTTGGAGGCAAGTAAGGAAGCGGCGCAATTGAAGCATTCGACTGAATTCATTGAAAAACAGAATTCCACCATAGTGCGTCAGACCCGCATGGCCAAAGGAGATTTCTATATTTCTAGGTGAATAGCGCATGCTGACTAAATCCTAACAGACAGTTAGGATTTAGTCAGAAGCCGAAACTGTAAGGAAACGGCGTCAAATAAAGCGCAAAATCAAATTCACTACGGGTTTTCACGACGGATTCAGGTCCGACTGAATGGAACCACGCAGGTCGGCTCCATGGTCATCACCAAGCTGATTCCCGCCGGCACCCATGTGAAAAAAGATGCCATCCTGGTCGAATTTGATCCGCAGGCTCAGACAAAAGACTATCTGGATAAAAAAAGCACCTACGAAAACCTTGTCGGGCAGGTCGCCCAGAAACAGGCGGAGGAAGACATTGCGCGAGCCAAAGACGATACCGCGATGAAACAAGCCGAAGACGAACTCAAGCGCGCCGAACTCGAGCTTCAGCGGAATGAAGTTGTTTCCCGCATCGACGCCGAGAAAAATCAGGAAGCTCTCGACGAAGCCCAAGCAAGTCTCAAGCAGCTTAAACAGACCTATGAACTTAAACGCGCCGCGTCCGCGTCAACCATTCGAATTCAGGAAATTCAGCGCGACCGCGCGCTGGAGGCCATGCGTTACGCGCAGGGAAACGCCGCAAGAATGGTCGTTCACTCTCCCATGGAAGGAGTGGTTGTCCACAACACCATCTGGCTCGGCGGCCGAATGGGAACGGTGCAGCAGGGCGATCAGGTTCGGCCGGGCGTGCCTTTTCTCCAGGTGGTAGACCCATCCCAAATGGAGGTTCGCGTCGAGCTGAACCAGGTGGATCTTCTGAAAGTACATCCCGGCCAGCGCGCCGAGATGCACCTGGATGCTTATCCGGGAATGACTCTGCCCGCAGTTCTCGAAGAACTCTCGCCCCTCGGTCACCCGGGACAATTCGCGGAAGCCGTCAGGTCATTCGGCGCGCGCTTTTCCGTTCAAGGAACCGACCCGAGACTCTTGCCCGACCTTTCCGCGGCCCTAGATGTCGATCTCGGCTCCCAAAAAAGCGTACTGGTGATTCCTTGGCAGAGTATTGGAGTCGAAGCCGATCACGCTTTCGTTTGGCTGAAAACTACCGCAAGCTTTGAGAAGCGCACCGTGCAAATGGGTCCTCGAAATGATCTCGAAGCCGTGGTGGCTTCTGGACTTTCCGAGGGGGACACTATCCGGCGGGCCGCTATCGAGGAAGAGACAGGAGCAGGCCTGCAATGAATGGCCAAAGTCAAAAATGGAAACCCGGAAAGAGGGCCCTGACCGGCGCCGCTGCTCTGGTCCTCGGTGGCCTTATCTTTGGCGCCTTCCGTCTGGCGAGCCCGGCGGTGAAACTTCCCACCGCGGACGTGAAACGAAAGGAATTTGTAGACTATTTGGAAATCAGAGGCGAGGTCAAGGCTCTCCGCTCGGTCGTTATAGCCGCGCCCTACAGTGCGGGCGATCTGCAGATCATGAAGCTTGCCACCAATGGCGCGAAGGTTAAAAAGGGCGACGTTTTGGTTGAATTTGACAACACCACAGTGAAGCAAAAGCTGGCCCAAGACCAGTCTGCCCTCAAATCGGCGGAGGCCGAGATTCAACAGTCACGTGCCGCGGCGAGATTGAAGGAAGAGAAGGACCTCACCGACGTCATGACCGCAGACTACGACGTGCGGAAGGCGCGCATGGACGCCAGTAAACAAGAGATTCTTTCGGTAATCGAAGGCGAGCAAGCCAAACTGAAGCTTGCGGATGCCGAGCAGAAACTCGAAGAAGCACAAGCCACGCTCAAGGCGGACCGCTCTTCCGCGGCGTCGGATCTTGCCAGCAAGCAACAGAAGCGCGACCAAGCAGTCTTCCAAGTGCAGCTGGATGAACGGAGCCTCGCTTCTCTTGCCTTGATTGCGCCGCTCGATGGTGTCGTTGCGCTGCAAAACCACTGGCAGCCACAGGGTGGCTCCACTCCCTTCAAAGCCCGGCGACCGCGCGTGGCCGGGGCCGCCATCGCCGAGCTTCCAGATCCATCGACACTCAAGATTTCCGCACGCATCGAAGAGGCGGAGAGAGGGCAGTTGAAAATGGGTCAATCCGCCACGATCCGCATAGACGCTGTTCCCGATGGCAATTTCAGCGGAACGATCGACACCATCAGCCCCACCGCCAGTCTGGATTTCAACGCCGGATGGCCCGTTCCAAGAAACTTTTCCGTGGAATTGGCTCTGGCGAGTAGTGACGCCCGTCTTGCACCGGGAATGGGGGCCGTTGTTCGCGTGGCGGTGGGCCGCGTTGCCGACGGGATTGTTATCCCTACATCCGCGCTATTTCGCAAAGCAGGACGGACCGTGGCCTACGTTCGTCGTGGTTCGAAATTCGAAGAGATCCCCGTCGAAGTATCACGACGGAGCGGGGATGAGGCGCTGATCGCAAAAGGATTGCAACCTGGAGAACAGCTGGCCCTCAAAGATCCAACGCTTACCCAGTAGGACTGCTGATGATGAACGGTCGCTCAAAAAAAACCGCGGTTCTTTTGCTGCTCTCTTTGAGTGCAAGTTGCACAGCCTGCCGCCAAACGACGGTCCTCGCCACCGACACGGAGATTCCGACAACCACGGTGAAGGAAGCCAATCTGCAACTCAAGGTTTTCACCACGGGAGCCTTGCGAACCTCGCAGTCGCGCGCCATCACCGCTCCACCGATCGCCGGGGGCACCTTGCAGATCATCACGCTGGCTCGCTCCGGCGCCCAAGTGCACACTGGGGAAGTCGTGCTTGAATTTGACCCTAGCCAGCAGGAATATAACCTTGCTCAAAACCGGAGTGACCTCGCACAAGCTGAACAAGAGATTGTGAAAGCCAAGGCCGATGCCGACGTCCAAACAGCCGAGGATCAAACCGCTCTTTTGAAGGCAAAATACGCGGTACGCCGTGCCGAACTCGAGGTCACGAAGAACGAACTGATAAGTCCGATCGATGCTCAGAAAAACCTCCTGGCCCTCGAAGAGGCCAAGCGTGCATTGGCTCAGCTTCAGCAGGACATCCAGTCTCATAGCGCTTCAAATCAGGCGGCATTGGCGCTCACCGAGGAGAAGCGTCACAAGGCGCGACTCGCCATGGAGCAGGCGGAACAAAACATCAAGAACATGCACATCACCTCACCGATTGACGGTCTGGTGGTTATTCACGGCAACCGGGACTCTACGGGTGGGTTTTTCATGGATGGGATGACGCTCCCGGACTATCACGTCGGCGATCAGGTCAATCCGGGAAGCTCCATCGCGGAAGTTATCGACATTTCCCACCTGGAAGTATCCGCGCAAGTAAGCGAAACCGACCGCACCAACCTGAAGGCCGGCCAATCCGTTGACGTAAAAATCGATGCGCTTCCCGGTGAATCCTTTTCCGGCAAAGTGCAAACCGTCGGCGGCGCGACGAGCCACGAATTTTGGGACGATAACGCCAAGCACAAATTTGATGTGGCTATCCAGCTTGACAAGACCGATCCGCGCCTGCGCCCGGGCTTCGCCGTTAGGCTGGACATCCTAGGGGACAATCTTTCTCGCGCCGTTTCCATTCCTGGCGAGGCCGTCTTCGAACACGACGGCAAGAAGGTAGTGTATTGCAAACGCAACCGGGGTTTCGAAATGCAGGAAGTCAAAGTCCGCGCGCTGAGTGAAGGCCGGGCGATCCTCGATGGCATTTCTCCGGGAACGATCGTGGCCCTCGTGAATCCTGAGAAAAATGGCGCCGGAAAAGAGAAGGGAAGCAACGCTTCCAATCCCAGTTTCGGTCCGGGCTCCAAGTGAGGCCAGACACATACCCATGAGACCCAGCTCTTTGGCCGAACCCCGATCACTGCAACAATGGCTGCCCGATGTTGTTTTCGGTTTCGAAAACCTCGCCAGCCACAAGCTTCGCTCTCTTCTGACCATGCTCGGCATGATTTTTGGCGTTGCTGCGGTTGTCGCCATGCTCTCCATCGGAGCCGGCGCGCAGCAGAAGGTCATGGCCTTCATCGAACAGCTCGGCGTGCGTAATCTCATCGTGGAGGCTAAGGAGTCCCACAATTGGCAGGAGTTGCAGAAAGTCAGGAAGAATTCACCGGGCCTAACCCTCAGCGATTACCAGATTATTCGAAAGAATATGCCCGACATTCAGGACGGCACCCCGCGCAAACGCTTTGTTCCCGGAAAACTCCTTCCCAAACCGCAGCAAGACTCACCTATCGTTTATGGCGTCGAGCCAAGTTACCTGGCAATCGGCCATCTCCGCGTCACGGAGGGCCGTTTCTTCGAAGCCTCGGAGAATGCCGCCGCGGCGCCGGTGTGTGTCCTCGGCGCTGCCGCAAAAGACAGTTTGTTTGGCGCTGCGGCGGCGGTCGGCGAATACATCAAACTCAATGAGCAGTGGTGCCACGTCATCGGAATTGTTGCGCCACAGCTGGCCCCGCAGACCGAGGTTTCCGGCGTCCGCACGGAAGACATGAACAACCTCGTTTTCGCGCCCTTGAATGCTGTTCTTTACCGTCTCGAAGACTCGCAAAGCTTCTTAAAGGATGAGATCGACGGCCTCTACCTGCATCTGGCGTCGCCCGATACCAGCTCCACCGACGCGGAGGTTGTCCGCGGCATCCTCAATTCCTCGCATCGCAATGCTGGCGACTTCAATGTCATCGTCCCGGCGGAGCTCCTCGCTCAGCAAAAGCGCACGGAGCAGCTTTTCAATACCGTCATGGTGGCCATCGCTTCCATCTCTCTGCTGGTCGGCGGCATCGGCATCATG
>Ga0209267_1001101_pt1 | contig 18772 bp, 19 predicted proteins | sample GraSoiAngelo_137_FD_185894 | JGI IMG/M metagenome (GOLD analysis project Ga0209267, IMG submission 185894) | Grasslands soil microbial communities from the Angelo Coastal Reserve, California, USA - 14_0929_09_30cm (SPAdes) (version 2) | ecosystem: Environmental > Terrestrial > Soil > Grasslands ... | reverse complement strand
AGCGTCGGCGCCTCGATGATGCTGTAGCCGGATGCGCGCTGACCGACCGGGCCCTTCGCGACGGTGCCGTCAGCCTTGATCTTATTAACCCCACCCGAAAACGGATTGCCAGGATCGACCACCGCCGGTCCCAGCTTGGTGAACCAGGTCGTCCACTGCTTCATGACTCGCGCCTGCTGCGCCGGCGAGTCCGGCATGCTTCCGCCGTAATACACCAACAGATATCTCATTCTCTCCTCCTCCTGGCGGTATTCGAGCGTAAGTCTGCGATCAATGCAAGTGCTCGATTCAATCGCTCTCTGTTGGCTGGAGCGTTGAGCCAGCGGTTCTGGCCTGAAGGGTGCGGCAGCGGCACTATGACCGGGCGCTTGCCGAAGCTCTTGCCGACCCGGTCCTCGAGTGGGCCCGGACCAAGAAAGCGCTCGATCGCCATCTGTCCGACCGGGATCAAGACCTTCGGCTCGAGCAATCCCAGCTCGGCGTCGAGCCAGTGCGAGCAGTTCGCGATGCCGGCGGGCGGCGGCCGCAGGTCGCCGGTGTTGCTCTTGTTGCGCCCGGGGAAGCATCGCATCAGCGCCGCGATGTAGGTCATGCGGCGAAACTCCTCGGGGTCGCGAAACCCGGCGCGGAGCATCCAGCGGTCGAGCTCCTTGCCGGCGCGCCCGGAGAAGGGCCGTCGCGTCTGCCGCTCGGCGGGACCGGGCGCCTGGCCCACGAGAAAGAACGGCGCGCCCCACTCGCCCTGGAACGTCGGGTTGGCCTCGGCGATGATCCCCTGGTCGGCGCACACGCGGCACGCCCGGCACGCGGCCTGGTGTTGGAGAAGTCGGTCCTTGGTCAGATCACGCGCGCCAGGCGCGGGTTTGGTGCTGCACCGGGGATGCGGCCTCGCTTGGTCACCGGCTTGCCCTCGATCTCTTTGATGTCCGCCGTGAAGGCGATTGGCGGCGCGGAGCTGATCGCCATCCCGACGCCATAAGAGTGGATCGGGCATTTCGCCGCCTCGAACTGGCGGATGCGTTCTGCGTCCAGCCCGCCGGAGACGAAGATGCCGACGTGGCCGTACCCGGCCAGGTCGAGCCGGGCCCGGACCTCCTTCACGAGATCGACGGTGACTCCGCCGCGCTCGCCGGGCGTGTCGAGGCGCACGCCGCGCAAGTGCTCGCCAAGCGCCTCGGCTACCCGAAGCGATTCCTCCGCCTCGTCTTTGAAGGTGTCGACGAGCACGATGCGCAGGACGTCATCCCCCATGTGCTCGTCAAACGCTAGCGCGGCTTTCACCGTGTCGCCGAAGAGAAGGATCATCGCGTGGGGCATCGTGCCTGACGCTCCCTGCAGCCCAGCCAGCTGGGCGCCGAGCGGTGTGGCGCAGCCGGCGCAGCCCCCGACCACCGCCGAATACTCCATCGTGGGACCGATCAGCGGGTGCACGTGGCGCGCGCCGAAGCTGATCACACGTTTGCCCCCTGCGGCGTCAACGATCTCGCGAGCCGCCGTCGCCCACCCGCTGCAGCTCGAAAGCATGCCGAGCAGCGCAGTCTCGTAAACGCCGAATCGCGAATAGGGCGCGCGCACGCGGAGCACAGTTTCCTTGGTCATGATCGCGGAGCCTTCGGCGATCGCCCAGGCCTCGTCGCCATCTCGGAGCACGTCGCGGAGCAGCCGCACTGCCTCGGCGACCCCGCTCAGTACGCCGGGCTTGCTGGCGAAGAAGTCCATCGCGACCAGGGCGTCGACGTGAGCGCCGGCCAGAGTCTTCTTCGCCCGCTGGAAGTAAACGTCAGAGGCCGCGCCGCCGTAGTAAGCGACAAGATCGGCCGCCGGGCTGACAGCCGTGACCTGCTTTGTCCCCACAGCCTTCATGGCGCATTGAACTTAGCAGCCCCGGTAACATCCCGTGCCGATGGCCATGCCTTCGTCGCAACAGGTGCTCGAGGCGCTCGGCGGTATCAAAGACCCCGACCTGGGCCGCGACGTGGTGAGCCTCGGCATGATCAAGGAGCTCGAGGTCAGCCCCGAGGGCAAGGTCAGCTTCACCTTCGAGCTCACGACGCCCGCCTGTCCTGTGCGTGACCGGTTCAAGTCCCAAGCTGAGGACGCGGTCGGCGGAATCGCCGGGGTGACCGGCGTAGAGGTCCGCATGACCGCCAACGTGCGGCCGGCTTTCCTCCGTCCCAAGCCTTCCGAGATCCTTCCCGGAGTCAAGCAGACGATCGCGGTGGCGTCGGGCAAGGGCGGGGTCGGCAAGTCGACGGTCGCCGTGAACCTCGCGGCCGCGCTGAGCCGGAGCGGAGCCGCGGTGGGATTGCTCGATGCCGACATCTACGGGCCGTCGGTGCCGGTGATGACCGGTTCGCGCCGAGTCCCGCAACAGGTTAACGGCCGCCTTCTGCCTATCGATGCCCACGGCATGAAGCTCATGTCGTTTGGCCAGATCAACCCCAGCGACGAGCCGACGATCTACCGCGGGCCGATGGTCGGCAAGGCGATCGAGGCCATGATGGTCCAGGTCGACTGGGGCATCCTCGACTACCTCGTGATCGACCTTCCGCCCGGCACGGGTGACGCGTCGCTCACGCTGGCGCAGGTGGTGCCCCTCACTGGCGTCGCCATCGTCTGCACGCCGCAAGACGTCGCGACTGACATCGCGGTCAAGGCGCTGCAGATGTTCCGCAAGCTCAACGTCACCCCTCTCGGTCTCATCGAGAACATGAGCTGGTACGTGTGTCCCGAATGCGGGCACCGGCACGAGATCTTCAGCCACGGTGGAGCAGAGGCTGCGGCGAAGCGCCTCGGTGTTCCATTTCTCGGCGCGATTCCGCTCGAGGAAGGCATCCGCGAGGACGCCGACAGCGGGACTCCTGTGGTCATCTCGCGCCCCGAGTCGGCTGGCGCGAAGGCTTTCGTCGCGATCGCGTCCCAGGTCGCCGCGCGTACGTCGATCCAATCGTTCCGCCAGCTGCCCGTGATCAACGTCCACTAGGCTGCAAGACCCGGATCCGTTTCCGACCAAGGTCGACGTCGACCGCGCGCGCCAGGTGATGGAGATCACGTGGGAAGACGGCGCTCAGTCCACTTACTCCGCCGAGCAGCTGCGATGGGCCTGCCCGTGCGCGGAATGTCGCGGCGAGGGTGGATCACCCGGAAGGCTGTCGCGCGTGAAGACGCTCAGCGATGCTGAGCTCCGCGTGCAAGACGTGACGCTCGTCGGTCAGTACGCATTGCAGATCGCATTCGAGAGCGGACACGCGACGGGCCTCTACACGTTCTCGATGCTGCGCCGGCTGGGGACAACCGACAGGCGTTGATGGCATAATTCCGCCGGCCCGTTGTCCATATTTACGTCGCTGCCCGAACTCGAGCCTGCGCCTCCAGCAGCCCCGCCCCTGAGGCGGCCGCTGCGCCGCCGTAAGCGCTTCGGCCGCCGCGGCTGGGTCGCCGCTGGAATGGTCGTGCTGGTTGTGCTCATCGGCGTGGGCGCGTTTCTCGCCTACGAGAACACGCTGCCGACGACCGTCGCCGCGAGCGTGAAAGACGGACAGAAGGACGTGCCGACCGATGGAAGCTTCGTCCTCAAGTTCTCGCGTGGCGTGTCAATCGACGTGGTCAAGGCCGCGTTCTCGGTCACTCCCGCGACCGACGGCACAATCACGTCGCTGTCGGGGCAGAACGATTACGCATGGACCCCCACCAAGCCGCTCAATGAGCTCACCAGGTACACGGTGAGCTTGAGACCGATCTACGACGTCGGCCGTCACCGCATTGGCGCGGGTCAGTGGACGTTCACCACGATCATCATCCCGCGGGTCACCGCGATCACAGCCGGGGACGGCAGCCCGCTGAAGGACGGGATGGAGATCGATCCGGGCGCGACGATGAAACTGGCTTTCAACGACGCGATGGAACCGGTGACGGTCAAGCTGACGATCGGCAACCAGATCGCCAACCTCAAGTGGGCGGCGGACTACAAGAGCGCGACGTTCACCACCGCGGGCCTGGCGTCGGGGCCGATCTCGGTCCAGATCGCGCCAGGTGGTCGCGACCAGACCGGCCATATCGTCGCCTCCGCTTTTGCGCTCAGGACAGGCATCTTCTGGCACGACCGGGAGCACACGACGCCGCTGCCCTATCCGGCCTTGATCCAGATTCCCAACGACGAGCTCGCGTGGGATCAGAACGGCTTGCAGGGCGCCGACATCATTTACGAGTACCTGGCGGAAGGCGGGATCGACCGCCTCACAGCGATCTATCAGAACGTGCCGGACATGGTAGGTCCGATGCGTTCGAGCCGCTTCATCTCTCTGAAGATCGGGCGCCACTATCGCGGCCTGTTGTTCCAGTCCGGTGAATCGCAGGCCACGCGCGCACGCGCCGCGTCAGATCCGACCCCTCAGTTCTTCGACACGATCGGTTATCAATACCGCACGAACGCCCGCTACGCGCCGGACAACCTGATGATCAACGGCGACCGGGTGCGTGCCGCCGAGGGCCTATACGGCCTGGGCGCTTACACGATCCCAAAGGCGAGGCCGAACCTGAGCGGAGGATCGCCGGTCAGCTCGGTCAACGTCGACGAGCACTACTCGACGTACTCCTATGACGCAAATTCTGGAACGTACGGGAAGAGCGAGCTGAGTCACCAGCTGTCCGACGCGAGCCTTCACCAGCCGCTGCATATCGAGATGCTGGTCGTGATTCACACGCGCGAGTGGCTGCTCGATGTCGGTGACGGCCACGGCGCTCACATCCACGACTTCGACCTCGACACGAACGGCCGGATCGATGTCTTCTACAAGGGCCAGCAGTTCCAGGGCACGTGGGCGTCGACCGACAGCCACGGTCCCCTGGCCTTCACGCTCGACAACGGCCAACCGGTCACGCTGCCTCCAGGTCTCGTCTGGATCGACGTAGTCCAGTAGGAGCGGACTAGGGCCGGTCACGCGATCCGGCCCTGGTCCTGATCGCTGGCGGTCAGACGCCCAGGGCGACGACCACGTTGGAGAACACGTTTTGAATCTGCTGACCCATCGTCAGAAGAATCACGATGACGACGATTGAGACCAGAACGAGGATCAAGGCATATTCGACCATGCCCTGTCCCCGCTCACGGACGTTTCTGCGACGACGCATCATCCACCACCTCCTACCTCGTTCTCCGAGCGCCGGTCAGAAAGCAGGTGGCGGCGGTCGTTCAATGTGCGGCGAACCTCAGCACGCCGCTCGACGAATCGCCGTTGCCCCTCTCTCCGTTCCACCTCGACCCAAACCGCGACCTCCGTCCTGCGCCGATCGGCGATAGAACGACGTTCGGCCTGACGCTGATCGACCTCGCTGCGTCGTGACGCCGCCCGCTTCTCTTGCAGGGTCTGGCTCAAATGCATTTCTCCTTCGTTCAAATGCTTCACTGCGAGTTGTGGACGAAATCCGGAAACAGCTGCTCGATCTCCGCCGGCATCAGATGTCCGAGCTCCTCGAGGCGTTCGAGGATCCGTGGGCGGATTCCAGTCGCCGCAAAACGTCCAATCACGCGTCCTTCGCCGTCGACGCCGGTGCGTATGAATCGAAAAACGTCTTGCATCGTGATCACCTCTTCCTCCATGCCGCTCACCTCGCTGACCTGCACGACCTTGCGGCTTCCGTCGCGCAGCCTTTCCAGGTGCACGACGACGTTGATGGCGCTGGTAATCTGCGCACGGATTGCCCGCAGTGGCAGGTCGTAACCGGCCATCATGACGAGCGTCTCGATCCTGGACAGGGCGTCACGGGGCTTGTTGGCGTGCAGGGTTGTCATCGATCCGTCGTGCCCGGTGTTCATCGCTTGCAGCATGTCGAGGGCCTCAGGACCGCGTACCTCTCCGACGACCAACCTGTCCGGCCGCATCCGGAGCGACGAGATGACGAGATCTCGGATCGTGATCTCTTTGCCATCCGGCCCGGCCGGCCTGGTCTCCAGGCGTGCGACGTGGTGCTGGCGCAGCTGCAGCTCCGCAGCGTCCTCGATGGTGACAACTCGCTCTTCGGCCGGGATGTAGCCCGAAAGCACGTTGAGGAGCGTCGTCTTCCCGCTGCCCGTGCCGCCGCTGACGACGATGTTCGCCCTTGCCATGACGCAGGCTTTCAGGAATCCGAAAGCACTCTCGCTGCAGCTGCCCAGCCGAATCAGGTCAGCCATCTCGAGCGGGCCGCGGACGAATCTGCGGATGTTGACCAGAGGGCCGTCGACTGCGACGGGCGGGATCGCCACGTGCACGCGAGACCCATCGGAGAGGCGAGCGTCACATATGGGGTTCGCGGCATCGACGCGCCTGCCCACCGACTCGACGATGTAGCGGATCACCCCCATCAGCTCCTCGTCGCTGTCGAAGCTGAGCGGGGTCAGGATGAGCTTCCCGCCGACCTCGGCGTAGATGTCACGCGAGCCCATGACCATGATCTCTGTGACCTGGACGTTGGCCAGCAGCTGGGCGAGCGGCCCAAGCCGCGAGAAGTCCGGCGACGGCAAGATCTGAAGCGGCGTGGTGCTCATTGGATCAACCTCACAGCAGACGGCCACGCCCGCAGACTCGGGTCCGCGAGAATCGCCAGATTCCCGTTGCCGGTTATCGTCGCGGTCCACGCAATCACGCCGCCGGCGATGGTTGCCTGATACTGGCTTCCGCCGTTGATCGTGACGGTTGCGGCCGGCATGTAGAAGATGCCGACGAGACTGGTGAAGGCACCCCCGTTGACCTTGTTGGTCGTGCATGTATTGGGCTGTGGTGACTGCTCCGGACCCGGCAAGAACAGCACCACGCGCTGGAACTGGTACCCGCTGTAGATGTAAACGTCCCCGGTTGCGTGGAGGTCCAGGCACCCGCCACTGGGAATGTAGAAGGTGACGGCACCGGGCACCCAGGCGCCAGGGCACACGACATTGTTGCCAGTCGTCAGATCAACGCAGTGGCTCTCGTTGGCGCGGTCCCCGCGGGGTGGAGTGCCGGCGGGAGGATCCGCGTTGGGAAGGCCGGCCGCGAGCGGGAGCGCTTCCCAATCTGGAGGAGAGGGCTGTCCGGTCGGGCAGCTGCTGATCGTCACGCTTGAGTTGCCATTTGTGTGATCGCAGTAGGTAAGGCCTGTGCATGATCCGTTTTGAGCGAGGTAAACGTTGAAGTCGGTGGCACCCGGATCGGCCGTCACCGCCACTTTGACGTTGCCGCTGGCTCCCAACGTGACGGTCTTGCACATTGACGGGGCGCTCTCGCGGAGGTAGCACGTCGGCGAGACTCCGCTGCAGGACGGAACGCCGTTCGCTTCCCACCGCACCGCAGTCACTTCAACCGAAAATGTCCCAGCGCCAAAGCCAGTGGTCCCGGTCGGCGTCACCGTGAATGAGCTGCTGCACGTGCGGCTCATGTCCCAGAACTGCTTCAGCGCTCGGACCGTGAGCTCCGATCCGCTGGGGATCGTCCCCACCACGTCCTGGCGGTTGATGCTGAGCGTGGTCGCACCAGTTCCCGCGTCGGAGGCAACCGTGAAAATCTGCGCCTGGCCGCCGCCCCACAGCGACACCAGCGATCCTTGCGGCACTGGACCTGGCAGCGCGTTGATGGCGATGGACGTTTGCCGTGCACCCGTCAGGTCGCTGCGGAGCGTCGTCATGTTCGGTTGTCCGGCGGCGGCCATGTTGGGCTCGTCGGGCGGCCTCAGCTCGTTGCTGACGAAGCCGCCGTTCTGGCTGAAACCTGCTTTGAAGTCGTAGACCCCACCGGCCAGGAAGTAGCAACCGGCGCCAGTGAGACTTGGATCCACAGCGTATGTACCTGGCTGCTCCACGCTGCCGCTTGTTGCGTTCCAGGTCCGGTTGCTGGAGTTGATGGGCGGCATCAGATAGCCAGGATCCGGCATGTTCCACCCGTTTACCTGGGCGCCCGTCACGGTCCAGGGACTCGGGGTGTTCAGGGAGGGAGGCGCCCCGCAAACGTCGACGACGTTCCCATTGACTGTCCCTCCGGCAGCGGCGCTGTTGTCAAAAATGCTGCCGTTCGACCAGACGTCGCCAGTCAGCGATGTGGTCGAATTGCCCTGGAAGGTCAGTGACGGCCCTGATCCGTTGCAGTTGCCGGGGCTCAGAGTCTGGATCGCAGCCCCATTGGTTCCGGTCCTACGTGCGAGAGCGGTGGCAGTGGCGCCGATCGTCATCGTCGCCCCATACCCCAAGACCTGCATCAAAGTGATCCCAACCTGATGGCTGGCGGTCGCCGTAAACGTGACTCCAGCGATCGAATGGTTCACGGCGGCGACGGTCAGGGCGTGATTCGTCGGATCGCCGAACGCGCATGACAGCGACATTCCAGCCTGCGTGCAGGGTGGCATGATGTAGAGGCGCTCATTGTTTGCGTACTCGGTGCTGGCAGCCCCCTCGGCATGTGCGACATCGTTGCTTGTCATGTAGTCGTACGCTGCCGCAAGTGCTGCAGCGTCGACAGAGCTTTGAACGTGTCGCCGGTCGAGATATCCGCGGCCACCATCGATGGCCAGTCCGGCAAATCCGAACAAGACCACGATGATCAGGCCGATCAGCACGATCGCCTGGCCCCGCTGTGTCCGCAAGCGACTCGCGTTCAACTCAGTATTCCGTCTTGTAGGTCGCAGATGCGCTGAGAACGATGTGGTTGGCTGTCACCTGCTGGATGAGAGGCGTGATCGGGACAAAGTTGTATCGGATCGTCACCTGGATCGGCGCGTGATCGTGAGCTGGGTTTGTGGCACTACATGTCCCGTTGGAGTTCGCCCACATCTGGCCTCCGGGCGCGTTTTCGAGTGTTGGAGATAGGGTCTCCAGCGACGCCGGCGCATCAGGCTCCGTGATGTAGATCCACCCTTGGTTCGAGCCAGGTATCTGCGTCGTGTCGATCGGCCCGTTGGGGCACGGGTTTGCCAGTGAGACATCGACTGCATGCCGCTTCACGGAAGTCTCGACGTCGCTATTGGTTGGCAGAAGGGCCGAATCGCGAATCGCCGTGCGCGTGCCTTCATTCACCGCTTGGTTCAAAGTGGCGTAGATGTAAATGAGACGCCCGAAGTCCACGACGCCGAAGAGCAGAAGCACCAGAACCGGGGCCACGATCGCAAACTCGACGATCGCTTGAGAACGCTGGCGATCAACGGGAGCAGATCGCACGTCAGTAACCACCGATGACCATATGCGTGTTCGCGACTATGTGTAGAGAAGTGCCCACGACGCTCGGTACAAATCCCGAAGCGAATCCAAAGTTCATCAGCAGGATCACGTTCACATCCCTGCCCCCGTAGCCGTTGTCAGCGGGTGCGACTGCGAGGTCCAGCCCTGGCGTGTTCGCGTAGCAGATGTAGAGCCACGGCTGGTTTGTGTCGGTCGGATACGCCGAGTCCGCATAAGGCGGGTTGTAGAGCGAGTTTCCGTCCGAGGTTGCAGGGCAAGTCGTGGTCGGGTTCTGCAGGATCGAAGACGGCAGATGAAACTTGTTCAGGTTGCAGTCAACTGACTGTTTGATTCCTGGATTTCGATTCGGGTCGCCGGTTGGATTGCCGTTCAGCTCATAAGGGCACGGATCCTGCGACCAGCCGTCAGTGTCATAAAGGCTGGGGTTCGTTCCAGGCGATCCGCTGCCAGGAGCTGGAGGGTTGAACCAGCTCGCCTGCCGTGCCGCTTCCCGCGTCGCGCCGATGAGTCCGACATCGAAGTAAAAGACGCGGCCGAGATCGATCAGACCGAACAGCAAGAGGACGAGCACGATTGCTGACGCTCCGAACTCGACCGACGACTGGCCTCGCTGTCCTCGCATCTACTGAGCACCCTTCAGAAAGTGGACTGCAAGCAGGGCCGCCGGACCGAGGAGGATGATCCAGAGGGTCGGGAAGATGCACCCGAGCATCGGAATGAGCATCTTCAGCGAGGCGCGTGCGCCACGCTCTTGGGCCATCAGCATCCGCTTCTGCCGGATCTCATCCGACTGGATGCGCAGGATTTTGCCGACGCCAGAGCCCAGCTGCTCAGATTGAATGACCGCCTGCACGAAGTTGTTGAGCTCGTCTACCCCGGTCCGCTGTCCCATGTCGTTGAGCGCCTCGAGTCGGGGCCGGCCGAGCCGGACCTCCTGCATCACGCGGCCGAATTCGTCCGCGAGAGCGTGGTCGTACTTCTCGACAACCTGCTCGATCGCGGCTTCGAAGGTCAAGCCTGCCTCGACGCACACGACGAGGACGTCGATGACGTCCGGCAGATCCAGCTGCATCTGGTTGCGCCGGGCCTTGACTCGCCGCCTCAGCCAGAACAACGGTCCGTACAGGCCGATCACCGCGCCAATCGCCGCGCCGACGGCGAGCACGATGCGGTTTTCAACAAGAAGGCCGATCAAGATCGCGAGGGCACAAAAAGCAGCGGTCAGCACATAGCGCACGGCGATGAAGTCGCTTGCTGACATACCGCCAGGCCGGCCGGCGAGCTGCAGCGTCAACTGGATCTGCTGGCGGGCCTTCTCGGGCACAGTCTGCTCGACCAGGCGCCCGATGCGCCTGATCAGCGGCTTGACGATCCGTTCACTGAACGGCTGCTGCAGCTCGATCTCGGCGATCGTCACAGGCAGCCCCGTCTCGTAGACGCGCAGGCGGCCTTCCACGACGTCGGCGTTGCTCGGGCTTCTGGGCGTAAGGCTCCAGAACGTGGCGAAGACACCAATGGCGGCCACCACACCGAGGAGCGACGCGATGTAGAGGGCCGCCATCGTCAAACCTTGAAGTTGGTGATCCGGCGGACTAAGTAATTGCCGATGTAGATCGAGATGGCGGCCATGACGAGCAGGGCGCGTCCGCCAGGATCCGTGAACATGATCTGGAAGTAGCTCGGCGTGATGACCTCGAGGATCCCAGCCACGATGAAAGGCAGGAGCGTGATGATCCAGCCCGAAGCTCGCATCTGCGCGGTCATGGCCGAGATCTGAGATTTCATCTGGATTCGCTGGCGGATGGTGTGCGAGATGCCATCCAGGATTCGCGCCAGGTTGCCGCCGGCCGTCGACTGAATCGAGATCGCGGTCACGATCAGGTCGAGGTCTTCACTGCCGACGCGCCGCACCATGTTGGCGAGCGCAGCCGGCGTTGCGGTGCCGATCTTCATCTCGCGGATTGAGCGCGAGAGCTCGTCAGAGATCGGTGCGGAGGTGTTCTGCGCCACCGCTTCGATCGCCTGCGGCAGCGAGAGGCCTGCTTTCATCGCGTTCGAAAGGAGACTCAGCATGTCCGGCAACCGGGCGTTGAAGGTCTTGAGCCGCCGGCCCTGCCGCCACTTCACATATCGCATCGGCAGCAGGTATGCGATTACGCCCGCGGCGACAAAGTGCGGCTCGAAGCCGAAGCGCCACAAGGCAAGCAGGGCGCCCGCCGTCAGGAATCCGAGCTGGATCATCACAAACTCGGAAGTCCGCAGCTTGAGGTCGGCGCGCGCCAGATGCTCGGCGAGGCTCAGTCCGCTGTTCAGCCGGCGGTGGCGGCGAGTCCGATCTACAAGAGCCTGAAAAGGCCGGTTGATCCGGTCTCGCATCGTCGGAGGCTGGAGCCGACTTGCCGGCCCGCCCGCCCACAACGGGCTGTCGGCCCGAGCGGTCTCCGTCGCCGGGAGCGCGATCGCAAAGGCCGCCAGAAGCACGCCGCCGGCGGCAAGCAGGGCCAGCACCACAGCTGTGCTCACGCCAGGACCATCGCCGGCTCGAAGATGGATGGCCCTACGGATTCGCCGCGCTCGACGAAATGGTCCATGTGCTTCGACAGGTGACCGGTCGGCACATGAGCGCCGATGGCGTTGCCCTCATGGTCGACGCCGGACTGCCTGAACTGGAACAGCTCCTGGTACTCCATCTCGCCGTTCGTCAGGCCTGTGATCTCGACGACGCTGACGATCTTGCGCTGGCCACCACGGACCCGTTCGACTTGAACAACCAGGTCTATCGCGGACGCGATCTGCTTCTGGATGGCGCGTGCCGGTAGGTCCGCCCCGCCCATAAGCACCATCGTTTCGAGACGGCCAAATGCGTCGTATGGGGAGTTGGCGTGGACGGTGCTCATCGAGCCCTCGTGCCCGGTGTTCATCGCCTGCAGCATGTCGAGAGCCTCGCCGCCGCGGCACTCACCGACGATGATCCTGTCGGGGCGCATGCGTAGAGCGTTGCGCACCAGATCACGTATACCGATCGCGCCGGTCCCTTCGACGTTGGGCGGCCGTGACTCGAGCCGGATCACATGCTCTTGACGGAGCTGCAGCTCCGCGGAGTCTTCCACGGTGACGATGCGCTCGTCCGTGGGGATGTAACCGGAAAGGATGTTGAGGAGGGTGGTCTTGCCAGAAGAGGTTCCACCCGACACGAGGATGCTGAGCCTGCTGCGAACCGCGGCGCGAAGGTACTGCAGCATGTCGGCAGTCGCTGCTCCCATCGCCAGCAGGTCCTGCGGTCGAAGCTTTTCGCGCGAGAACTTTCGGATCGTCATGCACGGACCGTCAAGCGCAAGCGGCGGCAGCACCACGTTCACGCGGGACCCGTCGCGGAGACGCGCATCGCACATCGGCGAGCTCTCGTCGACCCGCCGCCCGACCGTGCTGACGATGCGGTCGATCACCTGGCGGAGTTGAGCGGTGCTTTCGAAGACCATCGGGCTCAGGCTCACGCGGCCGTGGCGCTCGACGTAGATCTGGCTCGGGTGGTTGACCATGATCTCGGAGATCGCAGGGTCCTCTAGAAGTGGTTGAAGGGGGCCCAGGCCGAGCACCTCGTCGAGAAGCGCGTCGACCAGGTGGCCGTAGTCGAGCCGGTTGACAACCAGGCCGGTCGCTTTCATGTGCTCGTCGGCGAGGCTCGTGATGCGTGCCCGAACGCCCGCGCGGTCGGTGATGTCGATCTCGTCAGCGTGGCGTTCGACCAGCAACGTGTAAATCGCCGCTTTGGCCGCCGACAGGGTGGCCGGGACTCGGCCCGTCTTCTGGACGCTTTCCTCGACGGGGGCGGCCGCGACCGGCGGGTCCTCCGACTCGCTTCGAGAGCCCGGGATCACGCTGAATCCGGTGCTGAGAGCGACGTCGGTCGCCTCCGGACGTCTGCGTGCGTCGAGTCTGTCTTTTAGAGCCACGTTTCGATGAAACCCACTTCGCGCGTCAACCTTCGAAGCGCGATAACGGATGCCTTCCTCACATGCGGGCTGCGGTCCGCATGAAGTCGCTCCAGATCCAGGATTGCCGCGCCGTCATGGAGCACGCGTAGGGCCTTCGTTGCAGCGACCCTGACCTTCCACTCTGGGTCCGCGAGCGCGGCCAGAACCGCGGGGATCGCGGCGCTGGAACCGATCCAGCCAAGGGCGCGACAGCTGATGACCCGCTCGCGCGGGGTGCCGTGCAGCAACAGCGCGGCGAGCGGCCCAACCGCCGTCTGCCGGCGGCGCAGACCGGCAGCGAGCGCCGCGGCAGGCTTCACCCCCGGCCGCTGAGGCGCGCCCAGGGTCACCTCGAGGAAGAGGTCCGGGGCGGCCCGAGCCAGCGCGCAGATCAGCGTTCGGCGCAGGCCGGTTCGCTGGATCGCCGTCAGCAGTACCTGCGCGCTCTGGGACCCCCCGATCCTGCCCAGCGCGCGCGCCGCTGTGTCGGAGACCGCCCGATCTTTCGAGGCCAGCATCGGGGCAAGGAAGCTGACCGCCTGCGGCATGCGCAGTGCGCCCAGGATCCGCGCGCTGCTGCGCCGCGCGGAGGCGCTCTTGGCCGAGAGACGTTCGATGGCAGAGTCCGCGATGCCGGAATTGCGAAATACAGCCATCAGGCGCAGCAGCGCGGTGCTGTCGCATCCGAGCGGCCTTGTGATCTCTTCGAGGACCGCAGCGACGTCCACGTCTTTCTGCGAGAGGTCGACGGAGAGCTGCTCTCTCGGCCCATTCGCAACAGCCTCGAGGCTGCGTCGCAGCGAGGCTCGCCGAACACGGTTTCGAGCCAGGTCGAGGGCGGCCGCGGGTGAGGCTGGGCTCATGCCGGCTGGTGTGCGCCGACAAGCGCCTTCGCCTGCAGCGCGACGCGGCCGTGCGTCGCGTCGAGCAGGGTGGCTAACCTCAAACAACCCCTGGTCATCTCGCTGCGAGCGTCGGCGGCGCTCAGGATGACCCCGTCCACCGCCGCCTGCTCAGGCTTCGTGCCGTCGAATGCGACTTCGACGTTGACCTCGCGCTTGAGCATTCGCACGACTGCCGGTCGGGTCACTGGAGGCTTGACCGATCGATTGTTGAGAACCACTGTGAGGCGGTCGTGGGGAGTGCCGAGCTGGGTGAGGATCTCGATGGCGTCGGCCGCGCTCTTGACCGCCGAAAGCTCAGGCGCGGCGACCAGCACGATGTGCTGCGTGAGGTCGAACAGGGCAAGGGTGGAATCGGTGATGGTCACCCCGAGGTCGACGACGATGTAGCGAAAGGTCTTCCGCAGGACCGCTATCGCTCGCGTTATCAGCTCCGGCGTCACGTCGTCCGCCTCTTCGGGACGGAGGGCCCCGGGCAGGATCATCGGACCCTGGACGTGATGGAGCACAGCGCTGAGAAGGACCTCCTCGAAGGCGTCCTGCGGGACCGAGCCGGTCCGAGCCAGGCAGCTTGTCGGGACCAGGCCCGCAAGCAGCGCCGAGTGCGAGTAAGGAAAGTCGAGGTCGAGCAAAAGGACCTCGCCCGGATATCGCTGCGCGAGCGCGCCGACGAGGTTGAGCGAGATGCATGTTCCGCCAGATCCACCCTTGGGTGAGTAGACACCAACTACGGTGGCCTCCTGGAGCAGCATTCCCCACGTCGCCTGGACGCTCGTGTCCGCGAACTGGGCAAAGCGCTGCTCGGCAAGCCGCCTCAGGTCGTCGAGGATCGCCTGATGCCGGCCACCGAGCACGGCAAGCAGGCTCTGCCGGTCGAGACCAAGAAGAATGCATTCCGACTGGGCGTATACGGAGGCCTGCTGACGTCGGTTCAGCACGCAGGCTCCTTCGCCGACAAAATCACCGGCGGTGAGGACCGCGACGGTGACCGTTCCGGGCGGCCTCTCCACGACCACGCGACAACGGCCCTCCTCGATGAAGAAGATCGTGTCGCCAGGGTCACCCTGGAAAACGACCATCTCGCCGCTCGGAATCCGGATTCGGCGCAGGCGGCGGGCCAGGGCGCGGAGCACCGGCTCCGGCATGGTGTAGAAGACCGGCGCGCTCTCGAGCACGGCCAGGCGCGTGACCATGTCGTGGAAAGCGGGCCACGTGATGTCAGGGCGCTTCTGGGCAGCCTGGTCCGAAGACCCTTTTTCGCCCGTGGCGAGCACGGGCCGCCATGGTCCTGCGCCCCAGCCGATCTCGCGCGTGCGTGGCCTCATCGGAAATCCCGCTACCGGGTGAATCCCCACCGCGCTTCAACCTGGGCGGGGCCGATGATCCCTGGCGCCGTTGTCGGCGGGCACGCTGAGTCGGCCGGCGGCTGCGTCTGCTGGTAGTCGTGGTAGGAAAGAAGCACGTACTTGAGGCTGGCGTTGAGGGTGAGCCACGTGACGAACTGCGCATCACACTCCGACATCAGGACCGTCAAGCTGCTGGCCACGCCCTGGGCCACGCCTTGCCTCGGCACAGTCGACTCGGGACCGACCCTGATGACGTAGACGCTGGTGAAAACGGTCCGCGTAACCGTCCGAGCGCTATTCGCTGAGATCAATCCCGTATTGATCGTGGCGATGATGTTGATGTAGTCGCCCTGGGCGATGTAGCCGGCGACCCCTTGCTGCTCGCCAGTCGGCAAGGTAAGCGCGATGTAGCCAGCCGGGATCGGCAAGAAGCTGGATGTCGGGCCGGCGAGCAAGTCCGGATTCGAGGCGACGATGTTTGAGGTGAGGACCTGGCCTTTGAGAATTTCAACTATTGCGGCGAAGCCGGTGAGGTCGGCCACGTGAGTGAAAGCCTTCGGAGGTAAGGAGTCCGATGAGACAGTGCCGTAAGTGATCATGTCGGCCGTGATCACCTCGCGCTGCGCGATGTCTTGACTCGCGATCACAACACGCACCGAGCTTGTCGAGTGAGACCGGCTCGCAAAAATCGCGCCGAACACCAACATCAACAGGAATGCCAGCAGGGCCAGCGCCACCCCGAGGATGAAGAGCGGCGTGCGAATTCCGGTTGCGGTAGGCCTGGACTGCCCGATGGCGGCCATTACGACGACCTCTCAGCGGGCCGGACCGAAGCGACCCAGCGGCCCCCGTCCCAGTAGTCGCCCGGCTCGCTTGGCGGCTCCTGGCCGGTGACGAGATAGGTCACCCGCCGAAGGACCAGCGTGCCCGCCATCACGTCGTGAAGCGCCTGCTTGCGCGGCGTGAATGCCGCCATAAACCAGCCCAGGCCGAGCAATAAGGTCGAAAAGATCTTGAAGAAGTAGCGAAACGCGGCTCGCGGATATGAGATCGGGTCGCCATGAACGTCCCCGACAAAAAGGTTCAAGGCGATCTTCCCCAGCGTGCCCCGCGCGGGCGAGCTCTCAAACAGGACGTAATAGGCCCACCCGATGGCGGCGGTCACCGGTGCAACATTCGCCAGTGCGGTGAAGTTGTCCGGCGCCACTGCGATCACAAGCGCGCCAAGCGTCACGCCGACCGCTCCGATGACGAGCATGTCGATCAGGTGGGCAAGCAGCCGGCGCAAGAAGCCCGCGTACGCCACTTCCCTCTTGAGTACAGCCGCAGGTATGAGTTGCGCTCGTTGCATGATCTGAACCGAGCATTGCTGGTGCGCGGATGGGCGAATCTCGCCCACGCACAGTCCGCAGGTGCATCCGCTGCCCCCGCCGACGCAACAGCACTCGCCGGCGTGTAATCACCTCCACGCGGTTGGGGCTGGGCCCCAGCCTTAATGTTCCGTGGCACCCCACCTTAAAGAGGGCCAACCACGGCAACAAGGGGACATTCGTCCCGGAGCAGCAACCGCGCCCGGATGGCCTAGGACTAACAGCCCAGAAAGACCGCCCGGAGTGGGCTCCTGCGATGCCGAGTACGGCGATACCATCACTGTTACTGAGTGCGCGGCTTTCTGCTAGGCCTCGTTGTCCTCATGGGGTTCGTGGTCAGCATCCTGGCGATCCGGCCCGGAGGATTTCGGAGACAGCTTCGGTTGGCCGCGCGTCGCCTGCGCATCGCGCTGGTGCTAGGCGGCGTTTTCGTTTTCGGGTCCGTGGTCATCCGCCTGGCCTTCAAGTCCGGGCCAGTCGTGGACTTCGGCCCTGCCGTGCTCGCGCTCACCCTCGCGATCGCTTTCCTCTTTGTGGCTCGCGACCCGGTTGCGGGTCGCGGCTAAGCCTCCGCCCCCGCGATTGCCACCCGGGCCGCCGGCCTGAATCCAAGCGCCGCCCCGAGCATCACACGCCTGAAGGCGATGAGCCAGGCCGCGAACAACAACGGCAGGATCGTGATCGGCAGCCACCACAGAGGGTCCGGCATGGCTGCGCGAAACGCGCTCGGCATCTTGGCCGCGGGCGCCTTGATGACGGGAACAAGGCTGCTGGCAGGAGACAGCGAGGAGCTGCCCGGCGCGGGATCTGCGCCCTGCGCGACCGGAACAGTCGCCGGGTGGCTGTGCGGTGCGGGGGTTGAAGCGAGGTTTGACGAAGGGATAGGCACCGGCGGATTCTTGGGATGCTTGAGCTGGCCGTAATGGTGACCGTGGTTGTTCGGATTGGCGTCCGCATACACCGGAATGGCCGAGACGATGAGAAACAGCAATGACGTCAGCAGGCACGTGGCCGCGACGTATGGTGAAACGCGCTTCAAGGGCACCCTCCTTTCTCGGGAGGGAACTGTAACCACGGCTGCTCTCCAGTGGATTGGGACATTGATCCCATCAAGTGGGCATAAGCTCGGAACGGGCGCCTTATCATCGGCGCGCTTTGCCATTCACCGCCGAGGATCTGGCCCGTACCGCGCTGGTGCGCATCCTGCCGCGCAGCCGCTACCGGCTCGCCGCGCAGACCGATGCCCGCTTCCAGTCTTTCGCCGCCAACACGACACGCATCGCGTACCGCCAGCAGGGCTCTGCGCCTTCCCTCCTACTCTTCTCAGGGCCAGGGCAGAATCCGCAGGCCGCTGCAATGGCAGCCGCCTCATGGGCGGAGCAGAACTGGCGGCCTAACGCGATTCAGCGCAGGGTGAAGCCGGGCGTCGTCGTGGTGCATGTCGCGCCCGGCAACCAGCTGACGCCCGCCGGGCCGGTGGCAGGAGCCGTTGTGCCGGCGGCAGTGTGGACGGTCGACTCGGCGGCGGGCAAGGTAGTGGCCGCAGGCCGGCCGCCCGGTTCGCCGTCAGCTGCTGAGCTGAAGCACGCCGCCGGGGCGCTCATGCGGGGGGAGCCTGCGCCTTCCCTCGGGGAGCTCGACCTGGCGGAACGAGGAGTGATGCAGCTGCGTACGGTCTCCATGCCGCGCGCGGTGAGCGGTCTCCTGGGACTCTTTCTCTTTTTCTTCGCCTTGCGTTACGGCATCGGCGGCTTGCTCAGCCTGATGATCATGCCGAGCCTGCTCAGCGCCGGCGCTTACCCGGCTAGCAGCGGCAAGCTCCTGGTCGTGGTGCAGCTCGGCATCAACGTGGTCTTGCTCGCAGGAATCCTCCTCGGCGCCGGACTTCTCTTCAATTTCCGCAACATGGCCTTTCGCGTGCCCGGCTTCTCGAGCGGCGCGTCCACCACCCGAAACGTGACCTGGGGCGCGTACATCGCGGTGATGATCGGCATGGCGG
>Ga0209267_1001099_pt1 | contig 18777 bp, 18 predicted proteins | sample GraSoiAngelo_137_FD_185894 | JGI IMG/M metagenome (GOLD analysis project Ga0209267, IMG submission 185894) | Grasslands soil microbial communities from the Angelo Coastal Reserve, California, USA - 14_0929_09_30cm (SPAdes) (version 2) | ecosystem: Environmental > Terrestrial > Soil > Grasslands ... | reverse complement strand
CGGGTCCCTGAACGTCCACGCCTCGCTTTTGCCCGAACTGAGGGGTGCGGCGCCCGCGCAATGGGCGGTCGCGCGCCAGTACCGTGAAACCGGCGTCACGATCATGCAGATGGACGAGGGCCTCGATACAGGGGACATCCGCCTGCAGCGCAAGATCGCCATCGCTCCCGACGAGACCGGTGAATCGCTGCTGGTCAAGCTCGGCCATCTCGGCGCAGAGGCGCTGACGGAAGCGCTCGACCTGCTGGCGCAGGGACGGCTTCTGCGCATCCCGCAGAATCACGCGAAAGCGACGCTCGCGCCGCTGCTCTCCCGCGAGGACGGCCGCGTGGATTGGAGTCGCACGGCGGCGGAACTCGACGCGCGCCGGCGGGGGTTTACACCCTGGCCGGGCGCTTGGACGACGGTCGATGGCGCCGTGCTGAAAATCCAGTCCGCAAAGCCCGTTGCAGGTTCCGGCGCCCCCGGAGAGCTGCTCCAAGGGACGACGATCGCGTGCGGCGAGGGCACGGCATTGGAGCTGCTGGAAGTGCAGCCCGAAGGAAAGAAGCGCATGCCGGCGCCTGCATGGCTGCAGGGCGCCCGCCTGAAACCCGGCCACCGCCTCGGAACCTGAGGTAGATTCGCCCGATGCTCATCGTCCTGCATCCCGATGTGTCCCGAGAGGCGCAGGCGGTCATCGAAGGCCGCGTACGCGAGCTCGGATTCACCCCGCACGCCATCTCCGGCGCCGGCCGCACCGCCATCGGCATCACCGGCAACAAGGGGCCCATCGATCCCGGACACTTCCGCGAACTGCCCGGCGTAGCGGACTGCATCCCGGTCACCGCGCCTTACAAGCTCGTCTCCCGCGAAGTGAAGCACGAGGACACGGTGGTGGACGTCGCCGGCGTGCCGGTGGGCGGACCGGAACTGGTGATCATGGCAGGTCCCTGCGCGGTGGAGAGCGAGCAGCAGATCCTCGCCGCGGCGCGAGGCGTTGCGGCGAGCGGGGCGTCGCTGCTGCGCGGCGGAGCGTTCAAGCCGCGCACCAGTCCTTACGACTTCCAGGGACTCAAGCAGAAGGGACTCGAGCTGCTCGCCAAGGCGCGCGCCGAGACCGGGCTGAAGATCGTCACCGAAGTGAAGGATACCGAGACGCTCGGGACGGTGGCGGAGAGCGCCGACCTCCTGCAGATCGGCGCGCGGAACATGCAGAACTTCTCCCTCCTCGAGGCGGTCGGCGACATGCGCAAGCCGGTGCTGCTCAAGCGCGGCATGTCCTCCACCATCAAGGAGCTGTTGATGGCCGCCGAGTACATCGTCTCGCGCGGGAACAAGCAGGTGATCCTCTGCGAGCGCGGCATCCGCACGTTCGAGACCATGACGCGCAACACGCTCGATTTGAACGCCGTGCCGATCCTCAAGCGCGAGTCGCACCTGCCGGTGATCGTCGACCCCTCGCACGGCATCGGGATCCGCAGCGCGGTGCTCCCCATGGCCCGGGCGGCGGTCGCCTGCGGGGCGGACGGCTTGATCATCGAAGTGCATCCCGATCCGGACCGCGCCTTGAGCGACGGGATGCAGTCGCTGAACCTCGCCGGATTCGAGAAGCTGATGCGCGAGGTGGAGAAGATCGCCGCCGCGATAGGCCGCGCGATGCACCGGGTGGCGCGCGCGTGAGGGCGCGGGTCTCGCCGCTGCGAAAGCCGGTGCGAGCCGACGGCGTCCGCGTGCCCGGCGACAAGAGCATCTCCCATCGCGCGCTGCTGTTCGCCGCGCTCGCCGATGGGGAGAGCCGGGTCGCCGGCCTCTCCGGCGGCGACGACGTTCGCTCCACGGCCAGGTGCCTGGCGCAGCTCGGCGTCCCACTGCTGCGCGGCGATGGCACGCCCTGGGGACCGAAGCCGCGCTCCCAGGAATTCCCGGAAGAGGGCCGGCCGACGTTCCTGCCTCCGGAGCGGCCGGCGAGCAGTGCGCCGCTTCCGGAGCGCGATCCGGACATGGAGGAGGACGACGCCATCATCCTCGGACGAGGGCTCGGCGGGCTTCGCGATCCCGTCGGCCGGCTCGACTGCGGCAACTCCGGCACCACGATCCGCCTGCTTCTGGGGATTCTCGCGGGGGCGGGGGTCGAGGCGACGCTGACCGGAGACGAGTCGCTGTCGCAGCGTCCGATGGAGCGCGTGGCGAAGCCGCTGCGCCAGCTCGGGGCGGAGATCGAGACCACTCACGGCAAGCCTCCGGTGATCGTCCGCCGCGGCCATCCGCTTCGCGGGAGCGCAATTGCCTCGGACGTCGCCAGCGCTCAGGTGAAGAGCTCCGTGCTGTTCGCGGGCCTGTTCGCGCAGGGCGAGACCAGCTTCACTGAACCGGCGAAGAGCCGCGACCACACCGAGCGGCTGCTGCGCACGATGGGCGCGGAGATCGTCCAGCGCGGCAATACCGTGGCGGTCCGGGGTCGAGCGAAGCTGGGCGGATTCGCGCTCGACGTGCCTGGCGATCTCAGCTCGGCCGCCTTCCTGATCGCCGCGGCGCTGCTGGCGCCCGAGGGAAGTACGCTGTCGCTTCAGCACGTCGGCGTGAACCCGACCCGCGCCGGCTTCCTCGACGCCGTGGCGATGTTCGGGGCGCGACTGCAGCTCGAGCTCGGCGAATCCGGCGGACCGGAGCCGGTGGCCGGGCTGACTGTCCAGGCACAGAAGCTGCGCGGAGCGGAGCTCGAGGGCGACATCGTCCTCCGCGCCATCGACGAGGTGCCTATCCTCGCGGTGCTGGGCGCCTTCGCGGAAGGCGAGACCGTCATTCGCGGCGCGCAGGAGCTTCGCGTCAAGGAGTCGGACCGCCTCGCGCAGATGGCGGCGGGGCTTCGCGCGATGGGCGCGCACGTGGACGAGCTGCCGGACGGCCTGCGCATCCAGGGCGGTGCCCTGCGGGGAGCAGCAGCGATCGATTCGGCGATGGACCACCGCATCGCGCTCGCCTTTTCGGTGGCGGCGCTCGCCGCGCGTGAGCCGTGCACGATCTCCGGAGCGGAGTGGGCCGACGTCTCGTTCCCCGGCTTCTACGCCCTCTTGCGCACGATGGGCGCGGAGGTGGAGATCTTCTCCTGATGCGCGCCCTCTACGTCCTGCTCGGCGATCCGGTCGCCCATTCCCGCTCGCCGGCGATCCACGCGCGCGCGTTCCAGATCCTCGGCGTCGACGCGGTGTATGCCCCCTGCCGGGTGACCGACGTTCCCGGCGCGGTGCGTTCGTTGCGCGCGCTGGGCGTCGCGGGCGCCAACGTGACCGTCCCCCACAAACAGGCCGTGATCGCTTCGTTGGATCGGCTCGATCCGGCAGCCGAGCGGATCGGCGCGGTGAGTTGCATCGTGAATCGGGACGGCGCCCTGCACGGGCACAACACGGACCGCGAAGGCGTCCTGCGCGCGCTGGGCACCTTTTCCGGGCACGCGGTCGTCCTCGGGGCCGGCGGCTCGGCCAGGGCGGTGGTGGATGCATTCCGGCCGGACGTGACCGTGGTGAACCGGACGCGCGCGCGAGGCGAGCAGCTCGCCCGGGAGATGGGCGTGAAGGCCGGCGGCCTGGAGGCGCTTGCGCGTGCGGACGTGGTGGTGAACTGCACGACGGTCGGCATGAACGGCGACGAGGTGCCCCTCGACCCCGCCTCGCTCCGCGGCACGGTCGTCGATCTCGCGTATTCGGCGCGCGGAGACACCGCGCTCGTTCGCGCGGCGCGCGCCCGCGGCTTGCGCGCCGTCGACGGGATCGAGGTCCTGGTGCAGCAAGCCATCGCATCGCTGGAGATCTGGCTGGAGCGGCCGCGCCTGGGCGAGCTGGCGCCGGAGTTGCGGAAGGCGGCGCTCGCGTGACGCGCCTTCGCTTCCTCACCGCCGGCGAATCACATGGCCCGGCGCTGGTCGGCATCCTCGACGGGCTGCCGGCGGGGCTCGAGCTTCTCGCCGAGCACATCGAGCGCGATCTGCAGCGGCGCAAGCTCGGCTACGGCCGTGGCGGGCGGATGGCCATCGAGCCCGAGAAGCCCCGCATCCTCGCGGGCGTGCGGCACGGGAAGACGCTCGGGTCGCCGCTCGCGCTCCTGATCGAAAACGCCGATCACGCGAAAGCGTGGTCGGAGCGGATGGCGGTCGAGCCCGTGCAGGACCCGGGCAAGCTGGTCTCGCTTCCGCGCCCCGGGCATGCGGACCTCACGGGGGCGATGAAGTTCGGCCACCGGGACCTGCGCAACTCCCTCGAGCGCGCCAGCGCGCGCGAGACCGCGATGCGCGTCGGACTGGCCGCTGCCGCCCGCCGGCTCCTCGACGCGTTCGACGTCCGGATCGGTTCGTGGGTGACTTCCATCGGCTCGGCGCGGGCGCGCGACGTCTCCGGTCTGGAGGGCGTCGAGGACGCGGAGGCGCTCGCGCTCAAGGCGGATGCATCGCCGGTGCGCTGCATCGATCGCGAGGCGGAGGAGACCTTCCGCGAGCAGATCGAGGAAGCGCGCACCCGGCGCGATACGGTGGGCGGCACCTTCGAGGTGCGCGTGACGGGGCTCGTGCCGGGACTGGGCAGCTATACGCAGGCCGATCTCCGTCTCGACGGCCTGCTCGCGCGCGCGCTGGCTTCCATCCCGGCGATCAAGGCGGTCGAGCTGGGCGACGGATGGCGTGCGGCAGAGCTGTTCGGCTCGCAGGTCCACGATCCGATGGGACGCGCCGGCGCCGGAATCACGCGCGACACGAACCACGCCGGCGGTCTGGAAGGCGGCGTGACGAATGGCGAGCCGCTGGTCGCGCGCGCCGCGATGAAGCCCATCGCTACGGTGCCGGCCGCGCTGAGAAGCGTCGATCTGCTCACCGGCGAGGCGGACGCAGCGCACGTGGAGCGCAGCGACACCTGCGCGGTCCCGGCGGCTGCGGTGGTCGGCGAGGCGGTGGTCGCGCTCTGCGTCGCCGACGCGCTGCTCACGAAGCTTGGCGGCGACTCGATGGACGAGCTCCACGCAGCGCTGCGACTCGCCTGGCGGCGCGCGCGCCCGCTCGCAGGACACGTCTGGCTCTGCGGCCTTCCCGGAGCGGGGAAGACCACGCTCGCGCCGCTGCTCGCCTCGGCGCTCGGGCTGCCGTTCGTCGAGATCGATTCCATGGTGGAGCGCGGGGCCGGCAAGAGCGTGCCGGAAGTCTTCTCCTCGGAAGGGGAGGCCGGCTTCCGCAATCGTGAGGTGGAGGCCGTCCGCGCCGCGGCGCGCGGTCCGCGCAGCGTCATCTCCGTCGGTGGGGGCGCGCTCGGCTCCCGCGCCGTCCGGCTCGCGGTGCGGAAGACGGGACATCTTCTCTGGCTGCGCGCTCCGGTCTCGCTCTGCGCGGAACGCGCGGCGACCGGGCGGCCGCTGCTCGCCGGCAATCCCCAGGTGCGGCTCGCGGACCTGGCGATCGCGCGGGAGCCGCTGTACGCGCGGCTCGCGGACGCCGTCCTCGACGTGGTGCCGGGCGCGTCACCCCAATTGATTTCCGCGCAGGCGGCCTCGGTCGTCTCGGCGCTGGAGGAGCAGCGTGCCCACCATTGAGGTGCGCTTCGCGTCCGGCGCCCGCACCGATTGCGTGATCGAGCCGGGTGCGCTGCAGCGGCTCCCGGCCCTCTGCGCCGGGGCCGGACTTGGCGGGACTCCGGGGCTGCTCTGCGACGCTCGCGTGCTCTCGCTCCATCGCGACGCACTGCTCCCGCTCGGGGAGCACCTCGGCGATCCGATCGGCCGTGCCGTCAGCGAAGCGCGCAAGACGCTGCCCGAGGTCGAGGCGATGTGCGAAGCGCTGACCGCGCGCGGCGTTGGCCGCGACGGGTACGTGGTTGCGATCGGCGGCGGCGTCCTCACCGATCTCGCCGGTCTGGCGGCGGCGCTCTACATGCGCGGCGTTCCCTGGGTGAGCGTGCCGTCCACCCTGTTGGCCCAGGTGGACGCCGGCCTTGGCGGGAAGACCGGAGCCAACCTGAGCGCTGGCAAGAACCTGATCGGGGCGTTCCACCAGCCGCGGCTGGTCATCTGCGATCCACTGCTGCTCGCCACCCTTCCTTCGCGCGAGCGGTGGAGCGGCCTCGCCGAAGTGGTCAAGTGCGCGCTGCTGGAGGGCGGTGATCTGTTGCAACGATGCGAGCGCGATCTCGAGCGGGCCGCGGCGGGGGAGGCCGAAGCGCTCGCTCCGCTGGTCGAGGGCGCGGTGCGGCTCAAGGCGCGCATCGTCGCCGCGGACGAGCGCGAGGGTGGTCAGCGCGCGTTCCTCAACCTGGGTCACACCGTCGGCCACGCGCTGGAGGCCGCCACGGGCTACACCCATTTCTCCCACGGGGAGGCGGTGGCGCTCGGCCTGCGCGGCATGCTCGCGCTCTGCGACGGCATGCCCGAGCGGGATCGCGCCCTGCGCCTCGTCGAGCGGATCCGCATCGCCGCCGGCAGCGGCTTGGACTCCGGCCAGCGGGAAGCCGCGCTGCAGGCGATGAGGCGAGACAAGAAAGTCCGCCGCGGCGGCGTCCGGTTCGTGCTTCTGGAACGCATCGGAACGCCGGTGCTGCGCGAGGCCAGCGCCGAGGACTGCGCCCGCGCGCTCGCGGCCGCTCTCGCGTAGACTCGGCTGGGATGAACATCCTCCTCCTCAACGGACCGAACCTGAACCTGCTCGGCGAGCGGGAACCAGAGATCTATGGAAAGACGACGCTCGCGGAGCTGGAGCAGAAGGTGGTCTCGCGGGCGCGGGAGCTGGGGCACACGGTGCGCGCCGTACAGTCCAATCATGAAGGCGCGCTGATCGACGAGCTGCACCAGTCGCGGCGCTGGGCGAACGGAGTCATCTTCAACCCGGGCGCGTTCACGCATTCTTCGTACGCGCTGCGCGACGCGATCGTTGCCACCAGGCTCCGGGTCGTCGAAGTGCATCTCTCCGACATCACCAAGCGCGAGCCATGGCGGCGCGTGAGCCTGCTGGAAGAGGTCTGTGCCCATCGCATCCTTGGCAAGGGCGCCGCCGGCTACCTCGAAGCGCTGGAGTGGCTCGTCCGGTGAGGATCGCCTATCACTGCGAGGACGTGGTCGGCCGGCGGATGGCCGGCCCGGGAATCCGAGCGGTCGAGCTGTCGCGCAGGCTGGCCGCCCGGCACCGGGTGACGCTGGTTGCCGAGGGAGCCGGCGAGCTCGAGAACGAGCCGTTCCGCACTTCGCGGGATCTCGGTGCGGTCCTCCGGGATTCAGACGCGTTCATCGCGCAGGGATTCGGTTTCCCCTTGCCGCACCTGCTCCGTTTCGGCGGGCGGCTGCTGCTCGATCTCTACGATCCGGTCCAGCTCGAGCAGCTCGCCCGGATGGATCCGCATCCCACGGCGGAGGAGATCGTGCAGGTCGGCTACGTCCGGCGCCGCCTGCAGTACTTGATCCGCCGGGCCGACCACGTGCTCTGCGCCTCGCGCCCCCAGCGCGCGCATTGGCTTGGCTGGATGGGTGCCTGCGGAAGGCTTTCGCCACGGGCGCTCGCCGGCGACCCGGAGGCGTCGCGGCTGCTCGCAGTGGTACCGTTCGGGCTCCCCGAGGCGCCGCCGCGGAAGGGCGACTCGCCCTTGCGCCGCGCCATCGAGGCTTCGCCCGAGGACCGGATCGCCTTCTGGAGTGGAGGCCTCTGGGACTGGATGGATCCGGCGCTCGCGGTCCGGGCTGCGGCGATCGCACGGAAGCGGGTGCCGCGCCTCGAGCTCGCGCTGCTCGCCGGACAGCGGCCCGGGAACGCCGCTCCTCCGATGCGCGCGGCCGCTCAGGAAGCGCGCGCTGCGGCGGGACCCGGTGTGCACTTCGTGGATGCGTGGGTGCCATACGAGGATCGCGGCGCGTGGCTGCTCGATGCCGACCTCGCCGTCTCCGCGCACAAGCCGTCGCTGGAGGCGGAGCTCGCCTACCGTACCCGGCTGCTCGATTGCCTCTGGGCGGGCCTCCCCGCCGCGTGCACTGCCGGAGATGTGCTCGCCATGGATGGCGAGCGCGAGGGATGGGCGCGCGCTGCTCCTGCCGGCGACGCCGAGGCGCTCGCCGATGCCATCGTCGCCCTCTGCGAGCCCACCGCCAACGAGAAGGCGCGCTCCGCCGCTGCACGCGCCGCCGGCGAGCATACCTGGCAACGGTCCGCCGATACCGTTCTCGCCCTGCTCGCGGAACCAGCGCCGGAACGACCGCGGATCATCGATCGGCAGACACCGGCCATCGCGGCGGTCTTCGCGCGCAAGGCCTTGAAGAAGCTGTTCAGGTAGCCCCATTACAGCGCTGAGCGCAGTGAACGGACCAGCGCGGCGGCAGCGGCGACGCCCTGTTCGTGATGCAGCGCGACCAGCGCCGACCCCACGACCACGCCGTCGGCCTTCCCCTTGAGCGCCGCCGCCTGCTCCGGGCGCGAGATGCCGAAGCCGACCGCGACCGGGACGGACGAGACCTCCCGCAACTCGGCCAGCCGCCTCTCCAGATCGTCCGGCAGCGCCGCGCGGGCGCCGGTCACGCCCGTGACGGTGACGTAGTAGACGAAACCGCGCGCGGCGCGGGCGATCCGAGCCGCGCGCTCCTTCGGAGTCGTGGGAGCGACCAACGGCACCAGGTCCAATCCTTCCGCGGCGAGGTCGTCGCGCACGGGCTGGGCCTCCTCGAGGGGCAGATCGGGGACGATGGCGCCGCACAGACCCGCTTCGCGCAGGGCGCGGGCGAAGGCGCGCGAACCCATCGACTCGATCGGGTTCATGTAGCCCATCGCCACCATCGGGGCGCGCAAGCGCAGCCGGGAAGCCATGGAGAGCAGATCGCGCAGCGTCGTCTTCGCGGCGATGGCGCGCGTCGCCGCCGCCTGCATCACCGGGCCGTCGGCGATCGGGTCGGAGAACGGCAGGCCCAGCTCGATCACGTCGGCGCCGGCCGCATCGATGGCCTCGAGCAAGGCCGCCGTCTCTCCGTCGCCGCCCATCGCGTAGCAGACCAGCGCGGTGCGGCCTTGGGCCCGGGCTGCCGAGAACGCGTCGGACAGGCGGCTCATTTCAGCGCCTCGATGACCGTGCCGAGGTCCTTGTCGCCACGACCGGAGAGGTTCACGACGATCAGGCCGCCGCGTACCCGGGGCAATGCGGCGATGGCGTGCGCCGACTCCAGCGCGCAGAGGATTCCCTCGCTGCGGGCGAGCGTCTGGAATGCTTGCAGCGCCTCGGTGTCGGTCGCCGAGAGAACGGTGAGACGTCCCTGGTCGCGCAGGTGCGACAGCTCGGGGCCGACCCCAGGATAGTCGAGGCCCGCGCTGATCGAATGCGCCTCCGCGATCTGGCCATCCTCCGTCTGCAGCACGTACGAGCGCGATCCGTGCAGCACGCCGGGGCGGCCCTTCGCGAGCGAGGCGCCGTGCTTGCCGCTCTCCAGCCCGTGGCCGGCCGCCTCGACTCCGTACAACGTGACCGAAGGCTCACGCACGAAGCGGTGCAGGGCGCCGATCGCGTTCGATCCGCCCCCGACGCAGGCGACGACGGCGTCGGGAAGCCGGCCCTCCGCGCCGGCGATCTGCTCGGCCACCTCCTCGCCGATGATCTTCTGCAGCTCACGCACCATCACCGGGTACGGGTGCGGCCCCGCCGCGCTGCCGATGCAGTAATAGGTGGTGCGCACGTTCGTGACCCAATCGCGGATCGCCTCGTTCATGGCGTCCTTGAGCGTGCGCGAGCCGGCGTCCACGCCGCGCACCTCCGCGCCGAGCAGCTTCATGCGCACGACGTTCGGGCTCTGCCGCCGGACGTCCTCCGTGCCCATGTAGACGATGCATTCGAGGCCGAGCAGGGCGCACACGGTCGCGGTGGCGACGCCATGCTGCCCCGCGCCGGTCTCCGCGATCACGCGCCGCTTGCCCATGCGCTTCGCCAGCAGCGACTGCCCCAGCGTGTTGTTCAGCTTGTGCGCTCCGGTATGGAGCAGGTCTTCGCGTTTCAAGTAGACGCGACCGGAGAGGCCGAGCGCCTTCGCCAACCGATCCGCCCGGAATAGTGGCGTGGGCCGGCCGGCATACGTCCGCAGAAGCTCCGTCAGCTCTTCCCGATACCGCGGGTCGGCCCGCGCTTCCTTCCAGGAACGCTCCAACTCGTCCAGCGCGGGAATCAGCGTCTCCGGAACGAAGCGGCCGCCGTACGCGCCGAAACGCCCGCGCGCATCCGGAGGCGAAACCGTCGCATCCGAGAGGATCGGCGGCATCTCCTTCATCTCGACACCTCGCGGGCCGCGCGAACGAACGCGCGGACGCGCTCCCGATCCTTGAAGCCGTCCGGTCCCTCGATTCCACCCGCAACGTCCACACCTGAAGGACGCGCCTGCGCGATCGCCTGCGCCACGTTGTCGGCCGTGAGCCCCCCGCCGACGAACAGCTCGCCGCCGTGCAGCGAGCGCGCCCGCTCGGCAAGAGACCACGCGAAGCTCCTTCCCGACCCCCCGGCCGGTCCGTCGAGCAGCAGGCGCGCGGCGCCCGGCCGCGGCTGCAGCGATTCCGCCGAGAGCATTTGAAGTGCTGCATGGAGCGGGAGCGGTGCGCGCCCGATCGGCCATTCGCCGTGGAGTTGCGCGGCCTGCAGCCCGACTTCCCCGGCGATCCGGATCACTTCCTCGAGCGGCGCGTCGAGAAACACGCCGACCAGCGGGACCCGCGCGGGCAGCGCGTCGCGGATCGCCTTCGCCTCCGCGATGGTGACGCGCCGCCGGCTGATCGGGGCGAAGATCACCCCGATCTCGTCGGCCCCTTCGTTCGCGCAGAGGAGCGCATCGGCCACGGTGCGCACGCCGCAGAGCTTGATCTTCATGCCTGCACCAGCCTCCGCGTCGCGCTCTGCGGATCCGCGGCGGACGAGAGCGCCTCGCCAACCAGCAGCATCGACGCTCCCAGCGCCCGCAAGCGGCGCGCGTCGTCCGGAGTACGGACGCCGCTCTCCGCGACCAGCGGCGCGATCTCCCGGGCGAGCGGCGCGACGCGCGCGAACGCGTCCGGGTGCACCTCCAGCGTCTTGAGGTTGCGCGCGTTCACGCCGAGCAGATCCGGCTCGCACGCTCTCGCGGCGTCCAGCTCGCTCTCCTCGTGCACCTCGAACAGAACGGCCATTCCCAGCTCGCGTGCGAGCTGTCGCAGCGGCCGCAGTGTCGCGAGCGGTGCCGCTGCCGCGATGAGCAGGACGGCGTCCGCTCCGTACGCGCGCGCTTCGCGCACCTGGAACTCCGTCACGATGAAGTCCTTGCGCAGCACCGGCAGCGGCGCGGCTGCCCTCGCCACCCGGAGATCGTCGAGCGAGCCGCCGAAGTGCACGCGGTCGGTGAGCACGGAGATCGCGCTCGCCCCGCCCAGCGCGTACGCCTGCGCGAGCCGCGCTGGATCGAGGCCCGGGTTGATCGCGCCCCTGGAGGGGCTGGCCCGCTTCACCTCGGCGATCAAGCCTGCCCGCGGAAACGGCCGCAGCGGCGGCGCCTCCAGGGGAAGGGGCTGCTTCTCGCGCTCGCGCGCGTCCGCGACGGCCTGCGCCACCAGCTTCGCGAGATGGCTCACGGAGCCGCCTTCCGGGCCTGCGACGCCTTCACCAGCTTCTCCAGCCGCTCCATCGCGGCGCCGCTGTCGATCGCCCGCTCCGCCATCCGCACGCCTTCGCGGATGCTCTCGCAGACGCCCGACGCCGCCAGCGCTGCCCCGGCATTGAGCACGGTCGCGATCCGCCGGGCGCCGTTCTCGCCGCGCAGGACTCCGCGGAGCGTCTCGGCGTTCTGCTGGGGCTCGCCACCCCGGAGGTCCTCGAGTGGCGCGCGCTTCAAGCCCGCGTCCTCGGGCGACAGCTCGAACTGCCGCACTACGCCGGAGCGGACTTCGCAGACGATGGTAGGGCCGGCCGTCGAGATCTCGTCGAGCCCGCCGTACCCGTGCACCACGAATGCCCGATCGCACCCGAGCTCCACCAGGGTCTGCGCCAGCACCGGAACGAGCTGCGGCGAGTACACGCCGAGCAGCTGCCGCCGCGCGCCGGCGGGATTCGCCAGCGGCCCGAGCAGGTTGAACAGCGTGCGCAGCCCGAGCTCCTTGCGCACGGGCGCGACGTGGCGCATGGCCGCGTGATGGCGCGGCGCGAAGAGGAACCCGATCCCGCACTCGTCGATGCAGGCAGCCACCGCTTCCGGCGCAAGCTCGACCTCGACGCCCAGCGCCGCGAGCACGTCGGCGCTGCCGCACTTCGAGGAGACCGCGCGGTTGCCGTGCTTGGCGACGCGCGCGCCACCCGCCGCCGCGACGAACGCGGAGGTCGTCGAGATGTTGAAGGTGTGCGAGGCGTCGCCGCCCGTGCCGCAGGTGTCGATCAGGCGATCCCCCGAGACCTCCACCCGCGCGGCGCGCGATCTCAGCGCCTGGGCCGCGCCGGCGATCTCGTCGGGCGTCTCGCCTTTCATGCGCAGCGCCACCAGGAGCGCCGACATCTGCGCCACCGGGGCATTGCCATCGAGCATCGCGTCCATCGCCGCCGCGGCTTGCGCACGGGAGAGATGGATGCCGTCGACCGCCAGCCGGATCTGCTCGCGCAAGGGCATCGGCTACATCCGCAGGAAATTGCCGAGCAGCGTCTGGCCGTCGGGAGTGAGGATCGATTCGGGGTGGAACTGGACGCCGATCACCGGCAACTTCACGTGGCGGAGCGCCATGACGATCCCGTCTCTCGTGCGCGCGGAAACCTTGAGGTCCTTGGGGAGCGTCCGCCCGTCCACGACCAGCGAGTGATAGCGGCCGGCGTGCAGCGGCTTCGGCGCGCCGCGAAAGAGGGCGCTGCCGTCGTGGACGATCTCCTCCGCCTTCCCGTGCACCGGCTGTCGTGCGCGCACCACCTTCCCCCCGAACGCCTGCCCGATGCTCTGGTGCCCGAGGCAGACGCCGAGGATGGGCACCACGCGCTGCGGGCGAGGAAACCCGTTCAGCCCGCAAGCGCGGGAGATCAGCTCCAGGCAGACTCCGGCCTCGTTCGGCGTGCAGGGGCCCGGGGAGAGCACCAGCCGCTCCGGCCGGCCGGCGAGGATGCGAGCGGCGCTCTCGGCATCGTTGCGCAGCACGTCGACGGAAGCGCCGAGCTCGCCGAGGCGCTGCACCAGGTTGAAGGTGAACGAGTCGTAGTTGTCGATGACGAGGACCCGCGGCTTCATGCGACCACCTTCCCGGCCACCGCGCCGTACGCGGCGCCGACGGATGCGCGGACTTTCGCGAGCACCTCGCGCCACTCGGCCGCGGGATCGCTGTCCGCCACGATCCCCGCGCCCGCCTGCGCAAACAGCCGACCCTGGCTGCGGAACAGGGTCCGGATGGCGATGGCGAGCTGCATGTCCCCCGCGCCGGAGAACCACCCGACGGCGCCGCCGTAAGGGCCGCGCTGGACCCGCTCCAGCTCGTCGATGATCTCGAGCGCCCGGATCTTCGGCGCTCCGGAGAGAGTGCCCGCCGGGAACGCCGCCGCGAACGCGTCCACCGCTTCCAGACCGGGCTTGAGGACGCCGCTCACCTCGCTGGTCATGTGCATCACGTGGCTGAAGCGCTCGGTTTCCATGAGCCGCTCGACCTTCACCGACCCGATGCGCGAGACCCGGCCCACGTCGTTGCGGCCCAGGTCCACGAGCATCGTGTGCTCCGCGCGCTCTTTCGGATCCGCGCGCAGCTCCTGCTCGAGGCGCAGGTCCTCCTCCTGCGTCGCGCCGCGACGGCGCGTTCCCGCGATCGGACGCACCGTCATCTTGCCCGCCTCCACCTGGACCAGGAGCTCCGGAGACGCGCCGAACAGCTCGCGGCCGCCGAGGCGCAGGTAGAAGTGGTAAGGGGCCGGGCTCGCGGCCCGCAGCGTGCGATACAGCGAGAACCCATCGCAGTCCGGCAGCTCGAAACGCTGCGAGAGCACCACCTGGAAGATGTCGCCGGCGTGGATGTACTCGAGGGCCCGCCGGACGGCGGTCTTGAACTGCTTTTCTCCGCCGGCGACCGGCACTGGCTCGGGCAGCCCGCCTTTGAGGAAGCGGGCGCCGTTGCGGCGGTCGCTGAAGAGCCGTGCGCCGAGCGACTGCGCAGCCGGCGCGCGCAAGGCATGCGGGAAGCGCCCCAGCGCGAATCCCTCCAGGACTCGTCGCGCCAGCGCCTCGGCGCGCTGCTCCGCGTCTTCCCCGATGGCCAGCGCCCAGGTGCGGCCTTGCCGGTGGTCGAACCCGATCAGCTCCCGGACCAGCAGCAGCTCCGCTTCGGGAAAGAGCGTGTCCGGGCCGAGCCGCTGCGGGAGCCGCTCGCTCCAGCCGGCGCTTCCCCAACCGAGATAGCCGACGTAACCGCCGGTAAAAGGCGGCAGGCCTTCGATGCGCTCGGCGCGCTCCGCTTCCAACGCGCGACGGAGGGTCTCCAGCGGCTGCGCTTGCTGCCTCAGCGAGAGCCGCGTCTCCCCGGTCCCCACCCCGACATAGCTGTAGCGGCCGAGCGCTCCCTCGAAGAGGAAGGCGTCTCGCTCTTGGTGCTGATCGAGGAGGCAGAAGACGCCGAAAGGCGTCAGCAGATCACCGGGAAGTTCGACGGCCGAGGGAGAAGCGCCTCCAAAGCCGGCTCCGGGAAAGGGTCCGCATGGACCGGGAGATTAGAGCGCATGCCGACTCGTTGCAAGCACATGATAGAAGCGCCCGCATGGCGACGCCCGCGCGGCGCATCGCGGCCGAGGTGTTGATGCGCGTCGCGCAGGGAGGAGCGTTCGCCAATCTTGCCCTCGATTCCGGCCTCCGCCAGGCCGGAGTCCTGGAGCCGCGCGAGGTGGCGCTCGCGACCGAGCTGACCTATGGGACCCTGCGCTGGCAGCTCCAGCTCGACCGGGCTCTGGCTGCGCACAGCGACCGTGCCCTGGAGGATCTCGACGAGGCCGTGCGCGTGGCGCTGCGGCTCGGGGCCTTCGAGCTGCTCCACCACGAGAAGGTGCCCGCGCGGGCAGCGGTGAACGAAGCGGTGGAGCTCGCCAAGGAGCTGAAGGCGGCGCGGGCCTCGGGTTTCGTCAACGCGGTGCTGCGCAGGCTTTCGGAGACGCGCAGCGCGTCCCCGCCCCCGTCGCGCGAGGTGGACCCGGTCGGGCACGTGGCCGCGCTCACGGCCCACCCCCGCTGGATGGTGGAGCGATGGATGCGATGGCTCGGGGACGCCGAGGCGGAGCGGCTCTGCGCGGCGAACCAGCAGCAAGCGCCGGCGACCGTCCGCGTCGCGCGGCGGAAGGCTACGGTCGCGCGCGCGCAGGAGGCGCTGCGAGTGGCGGGCATCGATTCGCGTCCGGGGCGGTACAGCCCGGATTCGCTGATCCTCGCCTCGGGAGCGCCACCCGCGCTGGACATCGAGGGATACGAGCAGGGCCTGTTCCAGGCCCAGGACGAGGCCGCCCAGCTCGTATCGCTTTTTGCCGCGCCGGACCGCTCGGCACGGATCCTGGACGCATGCGCCGCACCTGGGGGCAAGGCTTGCCATCTGGCGGAGATCGCCGAGCACGGCTCGGTGCTGGCGATCGAGCTGCACGCGCGCAAGGCTGCCGCCGTCGTGGAAGCCGCGCGGCGGCTCGGCCTGGAGAACCTGGAAGCGCGCGCAGCCGATGCGACGCTCCCCATTCCCGACGTGGCCTTCGAGAGCTTCGACCTGGTCCTGCTCGATTCCCCGTGCTCGGGGCTGGGAACCTTGCGCCGCCACCCCGAGGTGAAGCTGCGCCGCACGCCCGAAGACGTGGACCGGCTGTCGCAGCTTCAGGCGCGGCTGCTCGCGGCCGTGCAGCGCTACGTCCGCCCCGGCGGGCTGCTGGTCCATGCGCTTTGCACGCTGACGCCGGAGGAATGCGACGAGCAGGTGCAGCGCTTCCTGGCCGCTTTCCCGCAGTTCCGGATCGACCCTCCGCCGTCATCGTTTTCCCCCGACTGCCTCGATCGCGAATTCCTTCGCACCCTTCCGCATCGAACCGGCACCGACGGTTTCTTCGCCGCGCGCCTGAGGAGGACCGCATGACCGACGTGCTGATCGCACCGTCCCTGCTCTCGTGCGACCTCGCCCGCATCGGCGAGGAGATCCGCGCCGTGGAACAGGCCGGCGCCGACCTCATCCACGTCGACGTGATGGACGGACGATTCGTCCCCAACATCACCTGGGGCCCTCCCGTAGTCGCGGCGATGAAGAGGCACGCGAAGACCCCGCTCGACTGCCACCTGATGATCGTCGAGCCGGAGAAGTACGTGGACGAGTTCGCCAAGTCGGGCGCTGCGAACATCACCGTGCACGTGGAAGCGACGATCCACCTGCATCGCACCCTGCAGCAGATCAAGGCGGCCGGGGCCACCGCGGGCGTGGCCCTCAATCCGCACACGCCGCCTGACCATCTGGAATACGTGCTCGACTCCATCGACATGGTGCTGGTGATGACGGTGAACCCCGGATTCGGGGGGCAGAGCTTCATCGAGGGCTGTCTGCCGAAGATCGAGAGGCTCGCTGGATGGATCCAGAAGCGTGGTCTGAAGACGCGGATCGAGGTGGACGGCGGCATCGCCCCGGACACCGCGAAGCAGGTGGCGAGCGCTGGGGCGACCGTCCTGGTGGCAGGCACCGCCGTGTTCGGCCGCCCGGATTACAGGCAAGCAATCCGGGCACTTCGTGACGCAGTGCGCTAATTCTGATGCACCCACGGCAAAACCGTGTTAACGCTGTGCGGCATATGGAGAACAACGTCACAAGGCTACCGCAGGCGGAAACCCTCCGGCCCATCGTCGCGCTGGTCGCCCACGACCGGCGCAAGGATGAGATGGTCGAGTGGGCCACGTTCAACCGCGGCACCCTGTCCCGCTGCACCATCTACGCTACCCGGACGACCGGGCTGACGCTCCAGACAGCGCTCGAAACGCCCATCCAGCTGATGCTCTCGGGACCGATGGGTGGAGACGCCCAGCTCGGCTCGATGATCGCCGAAGGGCGCATCGACGCCGTGTTCTTCTTCTGGGACCCGCTCACCCCTCAGCCGCACGACGTCGACGTGAAAGCCCTGCTTCGGCTGGCGGTCCTGTATGACGTGCCGATCGCCTGCAACCGCAGCTCGGCAGACCACATGATCAGCTCGCCCCTCTTCGCGACGCCGGTGAAGTACCGGCAGGATCGTGGCCCGCACTTCGCCCCGTGGGCCCGTTAATGGACGGTGCGCGGGGACTTCGTCGCGACCAGCGCCCAGAACTCCTTCGGCGACAACCCCATCGCGCGCTCTGACAGCGGCGCCCACTGCAGACCGTGGACGGTGGAGAGATCCAGCTTGCCTTGGGCGAGTTGCTCGATCTCGCTCCGGAGCCAGGCGCGGCGCGTGAGCGCGAGGCCGTTTGCCGCGAACAGCGCCTGCAGCGCCGGGAACGACGCGCGGGTGGTCGAGAGGGCCTGCGCGTTCACGTCGAGGTCGAGGACCTCCCAGAGCGGGACCACGCGTCCTCGAAGTCCGCTCTGCGCCGTCTGGGTCATCAGATCCGCGAAGCTGACGCTGTCCGGCCGGGCGGCGGCCTTCGGATGGCCGTAGTCGGCAACGATCAGCACGCCGCCCGGCGCCAGCGCCTCGGCGGCGTCCGCGACCAGCCGCAGCAGCCCGCTGTTCTTGCCGTCGGAAAACCCGAGCTGCGCTCCGATCTCGTTGAGGATCACCGCGCGATACGATTCAGCCTGCTGCACGCGCGCGATGTTCGTTTCGACCCGCGCCTCCGGCAGCTCCATCGCAAGCCCCAGCGAGAGCACCTGGAATGGAGAGGGCACGCCGTCGAAAGCGCCGCGCCGCCGGAGCTCATCGGCCATGGCCTGCGCGTACGTGCGCCCGCCGAGGCTCGGGTGCGGTGCGGCGAACAGAGAGGCGAACGTCGCGTCCTCATCGATTTTCGCCGTTGGGGCGGGCCCACCCACCGCGTAGAGGCGCACGTCCGGGATCTCCGGATACGGCATGGTGGATTCCGCAGCCGCGTTCAGCTGGACGCCGCCTTGCGAGACGGGCTTGGCGAGGACCTTCAATGCCGCTACGTCCGCGCGAGCCAGGCGCAGGAGCGGCTCGAGCGCCGTGGAACCGGCATCCGCGAGGACCTGCCCGAGCGACCGCTCTCCATTGCAACGAAGGAACAGGCGCGAGGTGACGGCATCGAGCGGCAACGCCTTTCCGGCGCGCGTGTACACCGCGACCTCCTCATCCTTGCGCTGGAACACCGCGCCGCGAGGCACCCGCGGAAATCCGGCGAGCAGCGGCGACATCTCGTCGGGCCGGCGCTGACCGGTGGTCTGCACCAGGAACCGGCGGGCGCGGAGAATGCCCGTGAACTCTCTGGCCTGGTCGCCGGAAACGGTGGCCGGCGGTTCCTGCGCGTCGTCCCGCGGCGGGTCGAAAGAGAGGAGCAGGGCCAGAACGTCGCGGCTCATCTCTGCGACGTCGCCGGTGAGCCCGTGCCAGACGAACGCGGCATCGCCACGCGCGTGGAACGAGAGGTATTGCGACATCGCCAGCACGGTCACGGCGCGGCGCAGGATGCTCCCGCAGGCACCAGGCGGCAAGCAGGCGCGCAGTCGCCCCCGACGGGATTGACGCGCCCGGTCCTTCCTGTTACTTCCTCGCGCCCCTTCGCGGGGAATCAAGATTTCGGGGAGTGGCTCAGCCTGGTAGAGCACCTGGTTCGGGACCAGGGGGTCGCAGGTTCAAATCCTGTCTCCCCGATTTCCAATGAAGTCAGGCGGTTAGGTCT
>Ga0209267_1001097_pt1 | contig 18784 bp, 18 predicted proteins | sample GraSoiAngelo_137_FD_185894 | JGI IMG/M metagenome (GOLD analysis project Ga0209267, IMG submission 185894) | Grasslands soil microbial communities from the Angelo Coastal Reserve, California, USA - 14_0929_09_30cm (SPAdes) (version 2) | ecosystem: Environmental > Terrestrial > Soil > Grasslands ... | reverse complement strand
AGGTCAGCTCAAGCCCGGGGGCGTCACCGGTGGGGGGGCGTCGCACGTCGACCTCGTGCAGGGAACCGTGTTCGTGGGCGGCCGGCTCTTGCCCTGGCTCGAGATGACCGCCGGGCCCGTGGTGCGGGCGTACGTGACGGACTCCACCACCGAGCGCTGGGTGTTCTGGCAGGCGCGGGCCCGCGTGGACGCCCCGATCGTGGTGGGGCAACTCGCGAGCTATCTCGAAGTGTGGCGGGCGCTCGCGTCCGAGGTGAACCTGCCCACCGGGGCCGGCCGGATCCAGGGTGGAGAGGCCGGCGTGGTGTTTCAGCCGCCGCAGCAGCGAATCTGGCTGCGGCTCTCCTACCGCATGGACGACGCGCTGCTCGGCGGGCCCAGCGGCAACGAAACGCTCGAAGCGATCACGCTCTCCGGGGGTATTGTCATCCCCTGACGGGCGTCAGCGCGGCGCCGTCTCGCCGCTCCCGCCCTCCAGGGGCGGCACCAGGCGATACAGCAGTTCTCCCTTCCGGATCATCCCGAATTGCTCCCGCGCCGCGCGCTCCTGCGCGGCGGGGTCGTTCTCGAGTCCGCGCGCCAGACGCTGCAGCGAGTCGAGCTCCAGCTCGAGATCGCGCACGCTGCGGCGCTCCTCGACCCGCTGGCGGCGCAGCGTGAGCCAGTCGAGCGTGCTGTACTCGCCGGCCTGGAAGGCCAGTCCGGCGAGCACCAGTCCGGCGGCGAGGCCGATGAGGCGCGTCCGGGTCACAGGCCGTACAGGTGCCGGCCGGGATAGTAGGCCGCGTCGCCCAAGTCTTCGGCGATGCGCAGCAGCTGGTTGTACTTGGCGACGCGGTCGGTGCGCGAGGCGCTGCCCGTCTTGATCTGCCCCACGCCGGTCGCGACCGTGAGATCCGCGATGAACGTGTCTTCCGTCTCGCCGGAGCGGTGCGAGATGACCGCGCCGTACCCGTTGGAGCGCGCGTGCTCGATGCACTGCAGCGTCTCGGTGAGCGTCCCGATCTGGTTCAACTTGATGAGGATTGCATTCGCGACGCCTTCCTCGATACCGCGGTCGAGCCGCTCGACGTTGGTGCAGAAGAGGTCGTCTCCGACGAGCTGCACCCGCGCCGACAGCGCCTCCGTGAGCTTCGCCCACCCCGTCCAGTCGTCCTCCGCCAGGCCGTCTTCGATGGACACGATCGGGTACCGATCGATCCAGCTCTTGTAGAGCGCGACCATGTCTTCCGCCGACTTCGACCCCGCCCCGCTCTTCTTGAACACGTAGCTGCCGTCCTGGTACAGCTCGGATGCGGCCGGATCGAGCGCGATGGCCACGTCCTTCCCGGGCTCGAAGCCCGCGCCTTCGATGCCGGCGATCACCGCCTCCAGCGCGGCCTCGTCGCTCGGGAGATTGGGCGCGAAGCCGCCTTCGTCTCCCACGGCCGTCGAGAGATTGCGCTTGGCGAGCACCTTCTTGAGTCCGTGAAACACCTCGACGCCCGTGCGCAGGCCGTCGGCGAAGGACTCCGCGCCGATCGGGACGATCATGAACTCCTGAAAGTCGACGTTGTTGGCCGCGTGCGCACCACCGTTGAGGATGTTCATCATCGGCACGGGAAGCACGTTCCGCACCGGCCCGCCGAGATAGCGGTACAACGTGAGCCCGGCATCCTGGGCCGCCGCCCGCGCCACGGCCATCGACACGGACAGGATCGCGTTGGCACCGAGGTGACTCTTGTTGGGCGTGCCGTCGAGATCGAGCATCGCGTAGTCGACCACGATCTGATCCTCCGCCGACATGCCTTCGAGGCGCGGGGCGATGACCTCGTTGACGTTCTTCACCGCCTCGAGTACGCCCTTCCCGCCGAAGCGCTTCGGGTCGCCGTCCCGCAGCTCGACCGCCTCGTGCTCCCCGGTGGAGGCCCCGCTCGGCACCGCGGCCCGGCCGGCCGCGCCGCTCGACAACGTGACGTCCGCCTCGATGGTCGGGTTGCCCCGGCTGTCCAGGATCTCGCGCGCGTGCACCGAAATGATCGTGCTCATGATGGCCCGTACCCTAGCGGTCGGAGGCGTCCGCGTCAACGCGGGCTTTGAGCCGGACCACCGCCGCGCGCACGCGGTCGCGCAGCTCCTGACGCCGCTCGAGCGTCAGGTCGACCGTGGAGACGGGATCGCCGATCGCGATGCGGATCGGCCGGGGCCGCAGAAAAAAACGTCCCTTGGGCATGATGGTGAACGTGTCGCGCACGTAGACCGGCACGACCGGGACGCGCGCCGCGATCGCGAGCCCGAACGGCGCGTTCTTGAAGGGCAGCAGCTCGCCGGTGCGGCTGCGCGTGCCCTCGGGAAACACCACGGCGGAGATGCCGCTGCCGATCACCGCCGCCGCCCGCTGATACGCCTCGAGCGCTCGCGCGGGATGCGCCCGGTCGATCATGATGTGGCCGGCGGTGATCATGGCGCGGCCCAAGAGCGGGATGCGCGCGAGCTCCTGCTTCGCCACGAACCGGACCGAGCCGGGGAGCGTGGCCGCCAGCGCCCATATGTCGAACATCGACGAGTGGTTCGACGCGTACACCACGGGACCGGCCGGCACGCGCTCGAGCCCCACCACCCGCACCGGCGTGCCAGCCGCCCGCAGCAGGTCGCGCGACCAGTCGTTCGTCCCCCAGTCGTACACGCCCCCCCCACCCGGGCGGCGTTTCACGCCCAGCAGCGCCGCCGCGATCACCGCCGTGGCGTGGATCGCGCTCGACACCACGAGCACCACGGCGAACCAGGCGGTACGGATCATCGGCCGGGAAAGTGGTCGAAGCCGGAGGGAGGCGTGATCCGTCGTCCGTTGTCCGCGGTCCGGACGCCGTGGCCCGCGGTGCAGGCGCCGATGCGCGTGAGCGGCAGTCCGGTGGCACGACGAAACGCGCGGGCGCCGGCTTCGCCGAACGCTCGCGGCATGGCCACCAACAGCTCGTACTCCTCGCCGCTGCGCGCCGCCGCGAGCGGCGTCACGCCGGGCCAGCACGGCAACCGCTCGAGCTCGAGCTCGACGCGCACGCCCGACGCCGCGGCGAGGTGCCCCGCCTCCCCCGCCAGCCCGTCGGAGACATCGATCATGGCCCGCGCTCCGCGCCGCGCCAGCCAGCGTCCCGCGGCGATCCGCGCCACCGGGCGGGCGAAGCGGCGCCGTACGGCCGGAGCGAGGTGGCGCCCGGCTCGGAGCGCGGCCAGCGCGAGTCCCGCGCCACCAAGCCGCCCCGTCACCCACAGCCCGTCACCCGGGCGCGCGCCGCTGCGCCGCACGGGCCGCTGGGCGACGCCGAGCACGCACGCGTCCACCAGATAGCGAGCAGATCGCACGAGATCGCCGCCCAGCACGTGCGCACCGACGCTGCGGGCGGCGGCCCCGACGCCGGACATGATCTGGACCGCGGGTGAAGCGTTGCCGGAATGGCGTTGCCGGTTGCCCGGCATCCCGAGTGATACGAGCACGCCGAGCGGGGTCGCTCCCTCGGCCGCCAGATCGGAGAAGGCCGCGGCGGTCGCGCGCCACCCGATCTCGCGGAACGAGAGCCAGTCGGTGCGGAAGTGCACGCCCTCGAGGGAGAGGTCGATGCTGAGGGCGATGGTGCGCGTCCCGATGCGGATCAGCGCGCAGTCGTCACCCAAGCCGCGTCCGGTGGCGCCGAGGCTCGCGAAAATGGCGCGCAGGCGATCGAACTCTCCACCCGGTCCCAGGCGGAGCGCCCCGCCTCCAGGGCTCACGCCGTCTCCGGCGGCTCCAGCACCGCCAGGACCGGGGGCCCATGCGGCTGCGGGCTCGCCCACGCCCGCCAGATTTCGGGCAGTGCGGCGAGCACGTCGGCGGGCCGCAGGCTGCGGGCCGTCCACTGACGGGCGCCGTGCTCCGCGGCGCGGCCCAGGGCGTGCGCGCCGAGGGCGGCGGCCTCGGGCCCCGCGCTGCCGCGCGCCAGAAACGCCCCGATAAAGCCGGCGAGCAGGTCGCCCGAGCCGCCAGTGGCGAGCCCGGGGTTGCCGCTCGCCACCACGTGCGCCGGTCCGCGCAGGTCGGCGATCACGGTCGGCACGCCCTTCAGGACGACGGTCCCCTTGACCCGCTGCGCGGCTTTGGCCGCGGCGGCCCAGCGGTCGTTGGCCGCCTCATCGGCGAGCTGATCGCCGAATTGGGCGCGGAACTCCCCCAGGTGAGGGGTGAGGACCACCGGTCGCTCGGCGGGGCCGTGGAACAGCGACAGGGCGTCCGCATCGAGCACGGTCGGCACGGGGCGACGACCCAGCACCGCCTGAAGAAACGGCAGCCGCGGCGGCTCGCGGCCCAGACCGGGACCGACCACGAGGGCGTCGGCCCATTCGAGCGCGTCCGCGGCCTCGGCCTCGAGGTCCGGTCCGAGGGCGGACTCGACGGTCAGGACGTCGGGCAGGCTGGCGCGCGCCGCGGCGATCGTCTCCGGCCCCGCGACGAGTTTCACGAGTCCCGCACCGGCGGCGAGTGCGGCGCGCGCCGCGTGGAGCGCGGCGCCGGTCATCCCGCTCGAGCCACCAACCACGGTGACCCGGCCGCGGTCGCCCTTGTGCATCGTGGGCGCAAGCTTGGGAAGCCGCGCCCCGGCCCAGAGATCGCTGACGAGCACGGGCCACGCGGGATCGGGCGGCGGGAACCCGATGTCCACCACGATCAGCTTGCCGCACCACTCCCGGGCCAGCAGGTGCCCCCGGCGCGCACCGCCGAAGGTGATCGACAGCGACGCGCGCACGGGACCGTGCGCCTCCCCGCTCGAGAGGTCCAGCCCGGTCGGCCCGTCCACGGCGACGATGGGAGCGCCGTAGGCGACGAGCCGCTGGGCCAGCGCGAGTACGTCGCCCCGGGCCGGCCCCGTGGCGCCCGTGCCCAGCAGCGCATCCAGCGCGACGGCCGCGGCGGGCCACGGCTCGTCGCGCCCGATCTCGCGCACGCCGTCCACGCGCGCCAGCGCGCGGTTGTCGATCGCATCGTCGGTCTTGGGGTCGAGGGCGGCCACCCACACCGGCACGCCGCCCGCGTGCAGCGCCCGCGCCGCCACCCAGCCGTCGCCCCCGTTGTTGCCGGCGCCGGCGACGACGAGGGCCCCGCGGGCGAGCACCGCGGGGTACTCGCGCAGCAGCACGTGGGCGACGGCGCGTCCGGCGGCCTCCATCAGGACGCGCGAGGGAATGCGGTACTGGGTTCGGGCGGCCGAATCCCACCCCGCGGCTTCGGTCGCGGATAGCACGGGGATCGGGTTCACGGGATCACCACCCCTCCGTAGCCCACCACGGCCTCCTCGTCCCCCGTCACCATCCCGGAGTGGCTGTAATGCACCACCGTAGCCTCCCGGGCCCCGAGCGCCCGAGCCGCGACGAGCACGGTGGCGGTGGGCGCCCGGCCGCACATCGAGATGCCTTCGCCGCGGCAGCGACCCAGCAGCTCCGCGCCGTCGAGGGCGGTCACCGCCTCGAGCGCCCGCCGGTCCTTGCGCTCCGAGACGGCGGCCGGCTCATAGTGATTCAGGTCGCTCGACGCGAGCAACAGCACGGGCTGCGGCCAGCGTCCCACCAGTCCCGCCAGCGCCTCGCCCAGCTCGAGGCAGCCCTGCCACGCCTCCCACGCGAGCACCAGCGGCACGATGCGCACGTCGGCGCGCCGCAACAGAAGGAACGGCAGCTCCACCTCCACGGCGTGCTCCCCGACGTGGGCCGCGTGGTCCGCTCCCACGAGGGGCGAGGCGGCGACGAGCGCCCGCGCGAATTCCTCGTCGACGCCCACGTCACCCAGCGGCGTGCGAAACGCTCCGGCCTCCCACAGCGACGCCCCGCCCGGCGCGCGGCAGACGCCCGTGTGATTGGGCGCGAGGATCACGACGAGCGGCGGGACCTCGAGGCGCGCGAACACGTGCGCCGCCGTGAGCCCCGAGTAGAGATAACCCGCGTGCGGCGCGACGGCCGCGCGCGCCGGCGCGGGCCGCGCCACACCCACCGAATCGAGCAGCTCCCGCACGGTGCGCTCGAGCTGCGCCGGCACTGCAGGGTAGAAGCGCCCGCTCACGGCGGGCGCGCGCACGGCGTCCAAGCTTACTTGAAGCTCTGGCCGATCGCCCGACCGAAGGAGATCTCTCCGTTATCGATGCGGATGTTGAACCCGCAGTCCGGGTTCGTGCAGACCCAAGCCTTGTACGTAATCGGCGCCCCGTCGCGACCATAGTCCGACAACGGGATCAGGAGACCTTGCTGACACTTCCGGCAGGCGGGCCATTCTTTCACTTCCTCCATGCGGCACCCCCTTCGCCCGATACGACGCCCGCTACCCGCGCTCCACACCGGGCCAGCGGTAGCCGGTGCGGAACACCTCGGCGAAATCGTACACCCGCTCGAAGTCCTCGGGCTTGTCGCTCGGCTGGCGCGCCAGCAATCCGACGTCGATCAGCGTGAAGACGATGCGGCCGAGGTCTTCGGTGCTGGTGATACCCCAGTGCGCGAGGACGGTCGGCGCGAGCAGGCCGAATTGGTCGAGTGCGAAGTCGCGGCACGACCAGGCGAGCTCGGTCCCGGAGAGGTGGCGACGCGCCGGGAGCTTCCCCTGGGCGTACTCGAGCGCCGCCAGCACGAACAGGTAGCCGCGCTCGGGGTAGCGCCCCTCGTGCTGCCCGATGCGGGCGAACGCCTCCTCCAGCGTGGCGAAGTCGCTCACGGCCGGGCCTCCGTCGGGCCCGAGGGCCGGGCCCGCACGGCCACGGGCCGGGTGGGACGCGGCTCCAGCAGGGCGAGCGCCAGCACCTCGTCGATCGTCTCCACGGGCGTGATCTCGAGCAGCTGCTTCACCTCGTCGGGGACGTCCACGAGGTCGTTCTGGTTGCGCGCCGGCACGAGCACCATCTTGACGCCGGCGCGCGCCGCCGCGGTCAGCTTCTCCTTGAGGCCGCCGATCGGCAGGATGCGGCCCCGCAGCGTCAGCTCGCCGGTCATCGCCACGTCGTGCCGCGCCGGGCGGCGGCACAGCAGCGACGCCAGCGCCGTGGCGATGGCGATCCCCGCCGACGGGCCGTCCTTGGGCACCGCCCCCGCGGGCAGGTGCAGGTGCACGTCGGTTTGCGTGAACGCTTCGAGCGGAATCCCCAACGGCCCGGCGCGGGCGCGCAGCAGACTCCAGGCGGCCTGGGCCGATTCCTTCATCACGTCGCCCAGCTGGCCGGTGAGGGTGATCAGCCCCTTGCCCGGCATCTGGATCGCCTCGATGAACATGATGTCGCCGCCCACCGGCGTCCACGCGAGTCCGGTCGCGACGCCGACTTCGGGGGTCCGCCCCGCCACCTCGCTCTGCACCTTGGGCTGACCGGCATACTTCTCGATGTTCTTGGCGGTGATCTTGACCACGGCCGCGCGTCCCTCGACCACGTCGAGCGCGGCCTTGCGGAGCATGCCCTGGATCTCGCGCTCCAGCTGGCGCACGCCGGCCTCGCGCGTGTATTCGGCGATGAGCCGCTCCAGCGCGCCATCGGCGATGCCGGCGCGCTCCGCCGTGAGCCCCGTCTCGGTGAGCTGGCGCGGGAGCAGGTAGCGCTTGGCGATCGCCAGCTTCTCGCCCGGGGTGTACCCGGGCAAGGTGAGCACCTCCATGCGGTCCAGCAGGGGGTCGGGGATCGGCGCGAGGCTGTTGGCGGTGGCGATGAACATGACGCCCGACAGGTCGAACGGCACCTCCAGGTAGTGGTCCACGAAGCTGCCGTTCTGGGCCGGGTCGAGCACCTCGAGCAACGCGGCGGTCGGATCGCCGCGCACGTCGGCGCCCATCTTGTCCACCTCGTCGAGCATCAGCAGCGGGTTGCGCGTCTCGCAGCGCTGCAGCGCGTGGATGATGCGTCCCGGGAGCGCGCCGACGTACGTGCGGCGGTGGCCGCGCACCTCCGCCTCGTCGCGCACGCCGCCGAGCGACACGCGGGTGAAGCGGCGGCCCAGCGCCTCCGCGATGCTCTGGCCCAGCGATGTCTTGCCCACGCCCGGCGGCCCGACGAAGCACAGGATGCCGCCACGCGCCGCCCGGTTGAGCGTGCGCACGGCGAGATATTCGAGGATCCGCTCTTTGACCGTCTTGAGATCGTAGTGGTCACGATCGAGAATGTCGCGCGCGGCCTTCAGGTCGAGCCGGTCGTCCGAGGTGCGGCTCCACGGCAGGGTCGCGAACACTTCCAGGTAGGTGCGCGCCACGTGGTACTCGGCCGACTGGGGCGACATCTGCCGCAGCCGCTTGAGTTCGCGCTCCACCACCTTGGTGGCCTCCTCGGGCAGGCCGGCCGCCTCGAGCCGCTGGGCCAGCTCGGTCAGCTCGTCGTCCGCGTCCTCTTCGCCCAGCTCCTGGCGGATGACGCGCAGTTGTTCGCGCAGCACGTACTCGCGCTGGTTCTGGTCCAGCCGCGTCCGCACCTTTTCCTGGATCTGGCTGCCGACCTCGAGCACCTGCAGCTCCTGGCCCAGCAGCTCCGCCAGCCGCTCCAGCCGGTGGTTCACATCGTCGATGGCCAGCAGCTCGGCCTTGGCGGGGAGCGCGAGGTCGAGGTTGGCGGCCACGAAGTCGGCGAGCTTGCCCGCGTCGCTGATGCCGACGAGCACCTCGTGCAGCTCTTCGCCCAGATAGGGGGCGATGTCGATGACGCGGGAGAACTGGGCGTGCACGGTGCGCTTCAGCGCCTCGGTGCGCGCGTCGTCCGGCTGGGCGTCGGCGAACGTTTCGTAGGCCGCTACCAGCCAGTGCTCGGCGGGCGTGATCTCCTGCAGCCGGGCGCGCTCCAGGCCCTGCACCATGACCCGCACCGAGCCGTCGCCCAGCTTGAGCATGCGCACGACGGTGCTGAGCGTGCCGACCTCGTACAGCTCGTCCGCGCGGGCATGCATCACGGCCCCCTCGGGGGGCTCGGTCCCGCCCAGCGGCTTCACCACGCCGAGCAGCAGCCGCTTGTTGCCCTGCACCACCTCGTCGATGAGCTGCACGGCGTACGGGTCGGTGAGCGCCATCGGCAGCACGACGTGCGGATAGACGACCAGCCGCCCCAGCGGCAGGACTGGCAGACGATCCACTTACTGCACCCGGACCGACTGTGGCCCCGACAGACGGGCCGGCAGCTTGGCGAGCCACACTTCGAGAAAGCCCTGCTCGTAGGCCGCGCGGATGCTTTCGGGGTCCACCGGGACGGGCAGGCGGAACCGACGCTCGAAGGGGCCGACCTGCACCTCCATCGCGTGGTAGTGGGGCTTCCCCTCGTTGCGCCGGGCCTGGCGCTCTCCCGCGATCGTGAGGATGCCGTCCGCGTACTCGACCGTGAAGTCTTCGGAGCGCATGCCCGCGATGTCCATGTAGACCACCAGCGCGTCGTCGGTCTCGAAGATGTCGGTGGGTGGCTTCCATTTGGCGGAGGCGACGAAGCCCACGGGACGGCCGTGGGCGACTTCGTTGAAATAGACCTCGAGCTCCTCGGCCGGATGCACCGTGAGCGAGCCCGAGCCGCGGGAGGGGCGCCCCGACGAGCCGCTGCTGTCAGCCATGGGACGCCGCCGCGGTGGCGCGGGCCGGTGCCGCGTACAGGGGGAACTGCTCCGTCAGCTCGCGCACGTCGGCCTTGACCCGCGCGATGGTGCTGTCGTCCTGCTTGGTGAGCACGGTATCGATGAGTGTCGCCACGGTGTGCATCTCCGTCTCGGTGAACCCTCGCGTCGTCACGGCCGGTGTGCCGATCCGGATCCCGCTCGTGACGAAGGCCTTCTGCGGATCTCCGGGAATCGTATTCTTGTTCACGGTGATGCCCGCCCGGTCGAGCAGCTCCTGGGCCTCCTTGCCGGTCACCTGCTTGGGCCGGAGATCCACGAGCATCAGATGGGTGTCGGTGCCCCCCGAGACGATGGCGTAGCCGCGCTCCACCAGCGCCGCGGCGAGCGCCTGCGCGTTCTGCACCACCTGCCGCGCGTAACGTTTGAATTCGGGAGTATTGGCCTCGCCCAGGGCCACGGCCTTGGCGGCAATCACGTGCTCGAGCGGTCCGCCCTGGAGTCCTGGGAACACCTGCTTGTCCACGTCCTTGGCGAACGTCTCCCGGCACAGAATCAGGCCGCCCCTCGGGCCCCGCAGCGTCTTGTGGGTGGTGGTCGTCACGATGTGGGCGTGCGGCACGGGCGAGGGATGGATTCCCGCGGCGACGAGACCCGCGATGTGGGCCATGTCCACGACGAAGATCGCGCCCACTTCATCGGCGATATTGCGGAGCGCCGCGAAATCGATGACGCGGGCGTACGCGGACGCCCCGCCGATCAAGAGGCGCGGCCGCTCGCGCCGCGCGACCTCGCGCACCTGGTCGTAATCAATCCAGCCGGTGTCCTCGCGGACCCCGTAATGCACGGCACGAAACAGGGTGCCCGAAAAGTTGACCGGCGCGCCGTGCGTCAGGTGGCCGCCGTGGGGCAGCGCCAGCCCGAGCAGCGTGTCGCCCGGCTTGGCGACCGCGAGGTAGGCGGCCATGTTGGCCTGCGCCCCCGAGTGCGGCTGCACGTTGACGTGCTCCGCCTTGAACAAGGCCCGGGCGCGGTCGATGGCGAGCTGCTCGACCTCGTCCACCACTTCGCACCCGCCGTAGTAGCGCTTCTTCGGCAGTCCCTCGGCGTACTTGTTGGTCAGGGCAGTGCCCATCGCCTCCATGACGGCGACGGAGACGAAGTTCTCGCTCGCGATCAGCTCGAGCCCGTGCTCCTGCCGCTCCACCTCGCGGCGGATGAGCTGGGCGACCGTGGGGTCCGCCTGGGCGAGCGGGGTGCGCCGGTCGATCATGAGTCGATCTTGGCCACGCGCCGCTCGTGGCGCCCGCCCTCGAACGCGGTGTCGAGCCACGTGTGCAGGATTTCCAACCCTTCCTCCCCGCTCACGAAGCGCGCGGGCAGCACGAGCACGTTCGCGTCGTTGTGTTTGCGCGCCAGCTCCGCGATCTCCGGGCTCCAGGCCACGGCTGCCCGCACGCGCGGGAACCGGTTCGCCACATAGGCCATCCCGAGCCCCGTGCCGCAGGTCAGTACTGCGCGGCGCACTTTCCCGGTGCTGACGGCCTCCGCCACGGGGCGGCCGTAGTCGGGGAAGTCGTCGGCCGGGTCCATCGATTGCGGGCCCACGTCCACCGGGTCGTAGCCGAGGCGCTTGAGTTCGTCCACGATCTGCCCCTTCAGCTGGAAGCCGGCGTGGTCGGCGCCGACGTAGATCCGCTCGGACACAGTTCAGCCTCGAGGATAGAGACCGCGCGCGACGAGGATCCGCTGGATTTCACTGGTCCCCTCATAGATCTCCGTGACCTTGGCGTCCCGGAATAGCTTTTCCACGGGGAAGTCGCGCATGTAGCCGTACCCGCCGAACAGCTGCACCGCTTGCGTCGTGACCCACATCGCGGTCTCGGACGCGAACAGCTTGGCCATACTCGCCGCGGTGGTGACGTCCTCGCCCCGGTCCCGGCGGGCCCCCGCGACGTGGGCCAACGCGCGCGCCGCCTCCACCCGCGTGGCCATGTCGGCGAGCTTGAACTGCACGGCCTCGAACTCGCGCAGCGGCTGGCCGAACTGCTTGCGCTCGTCGCAGTACGCGACCGCATGCTCGAGCGCCCGCCGCGCGATGCCCACGGCTTGCACCGCGATTCCCAGCCGGCCGGCGTCGAGGCCTTCCATCGCGTATCCAAACCCCGCCCCGTCCTCGCCCAACAGGTGGTCGGCCGGCAGGCGAACGTCCTCGAGCGCCAGCGCGACCGTGTTCGAGGCGCGCAGGCCCATCTTCTCCTCGGCCTTCCCCGGACGATAACCCGGCGTGTCGGTGGGCACAATGAAGGCGGATATGCCGCGCTCCGTGCGGGCCATCACCATCATCAGGTCGGCCGTGGCGCCGTTCGTCGCCCACGCCTTCGCGCCCGACAGCACCCACCGGTCGCCGTCCCGCACCGCCCGGGTGCGCAGGGCGGCGGCGTCCGATCCGGACTCGGGCTCCGAGAGCGCGAACCCCGCCAGCAGCTCGCCTCGCGCCATGCCCTTGAGGAACCGCTCCTTCTGCGCCGCCGTGCCGTGGCGCACGAGCATCGTCGTGGGAATCGCGTTGTGGATCGAGAGCGACACGGCGATGCTGGCATCGGCCGCCGCGATTTCTTCGAGCGCGAGCAGGTACGTGACGGTGTCGAGGCCCATGCCCTCGCACTCCTCGGGCGCGCACATCCCGAGAAACCCCAGCTCCCCGAGCGCGTCGATCACCTCGCGGGCGAAATGGGCGGTGCGATCCCACTCGGCGGCGTACGGCTCGATGCGGGTGCGCGCGAATTCGCGCGCCAGCTCCACGATCTGGCGCTGCGTCTCCGAGAGACCTGCGGGCTCAATCGCGATAGACATAGAAGCCACGTCCGCTCTTGCGGCCGAGCCGCCCCGCCCCGACCATTTTTCGCAACAGCGGCGCCGGACGGTACTTGTCGTCTCCCAAGTCGCGCTGCAGCACCTCGAGGATCGCGAGACACACGTCCAGGCCGATCAGATCGGCGAGCGCGAGCGGTCCCAGCGGATGGTTCATGCCGAGCTTCATCACCGTGTCGACCGCCTCGGGCGTCGCCACGCCTTCCATCACGCAGAACACCGCCTCGTTGATCATCGGCATGAGGACGCGGTTCGCGACGAACCCGGGCGCATCGTTTACCTCGACGGCCATCTTACCCAGCGCCTTCGCGACCTCCAGCACCTTCACAACGGTCTCATCCGACGTCTCGAGCCCGCGGATCACCTCCACGAGCTGCATCACCGGGACGGGATTCATGAAGTGCATCCCGATCACCCGGGCGGGCCGCCGGGTCTGGGCGGCGATCGTCGTGATCGAGATCGAGGAGGTGTTGGTGGCGAGGATCGCCGCCGCCGGCGCCACCCGGTCGAGGTCGCGGAAGATCGTGAACTTGACCTCGGGCTGCTCGGTCGCGGCTTCCACGACGAGCTCCGCATCCGCCGCGGCGTCGAGGCTCGAGGCCGTCCGAATGCGCCCGAGCGCGGCGTCGCGCTGCTCGGTCGTGAGCGTCCCCTTTTTCACCTGACGCTCCAGGTTCGCCCGGATGATCCCGAGCACTCGCTCGAGCAGGCCGGGCGCCACGTCGATCAGCGCGGTGTCCCACCCGTGCTGGGCGAATACGTGGGCGATGCCGTTGCCCATGGTCCCCGCTCCCACCACCGCCACCCGGCTCACGACGCGGCCTCGGCGCCGCGCGCCCGCCGGCTCCACGCGACCAGGCCCGCCGTCCCGGCGAGCGTGACCAGCGTCGCGACGATGCCGCCCTCCGGTCCGAATGCCCCACCGTCGATCCACTGGTGCGGGCCGGGACGATACTCGAGTGCCGGCAGGGGGAACGCATAGCCGCTCACCGGCGCGGCGAACCCGAGCGCCAGGGTGGCGTTCCACCCGAAATGCGCGCCCCAGGCGAGCGGCATCGCGCCGGGTGAGAAGAACGCGGCGGCGAGCCACACGCCCGCGAGCCCGACGTTGACGGTGGAAAACGCCGTGGCGTTGGGGTTGCCGAGGTGCGCCAGCGCGAATCCCAGCCCCACGATCGCGGTCGCGGGCCCCGTGCCGACCGCGTCGGCGAGCCGCCGCAGGGGGTACCCGCGAAACATCAGCTCCTCGGTCAGGGCCGCCAGCAGAAATCCCACGCCCAGGGGGACCGCGGCGGTGGTCCACGTCCAGCCGATGGCCGCCCACGCGCCGCGCGCCGTCACCGCGGCCCGCCCACCCGCCACCGCGAGCACCACGGCGGTCGCGGCCATGACCGCGCCAGCGCCGATGCCGAGCAGCAGCCCGCGGGGGACGCCGGTACGCGGGCGCCAGCCCAGCGCCTCCCACGACCGGTGATCGAGCACGCGGCCCACGATCCAGGTGGCGAGACCGAAGCCCAGCACCGTCGCGACCGAGCTCCACGCGAGCCACCAGCGAGGGTCCGGGTGCAGCGGCACCTTGGTCACGCCGTAGCTCGCCGCCGCGCCCAGAACGGTGAACGCCACGATCCAGGCGACGGCGACGGCGGGGCCTCGCGCCCGGCGCGCAAACGAAACGCGCGCCGTCATAGGCGCGCGCGGAGCGGACTCACGGTTGGCTTCAGAACCAGGACGGCGATCACGACTTTCACGAGGTCGCCGATCACGAAGGGCAGCGTACCGAGTCGCAGCGCGCCGCTCGCGCTGCCGGTGAGAATCAGCAGCTGGGCCAGGCCGCCGAGGTGAATCAGCACCAGGCCGGTGAAGACGGCGACGGACAGCCGGGCCACCCCGGGCTTGCGCGCGGGGTCAGTAGCACCCACGAGGCGACCGACGGCGAACGCGGCGACGGGGTAGGCGAGCAGGTACCCGCCGGTGGGCCCGAGCAGCCGGGCGATGCCCGGGAGGCCGTACGGCGTGAACACGGGGAGGCCGGCGGCACCGAGCGCGAGATACAGAATGAGCGAGGCGGCGCCGAGCCCCGCCCCGAGCCACGCGCCCACCAGCAGCACGGCCAGCGGCTGCAGGGTCATCGGGACGGGAGTGCCGGGGAGCGGGATCGCGATCTGGGCCGCGATCGCGACCAGCGCGGCGCCGAGCGCGACGACCAAGGCACGTCGAGCGGTGAGCGATGGAGCGGACACCACGGCGGTTTGAGCCTGCATCAGAGCATCTCCACGCTGAGGGCCACGGCATTGCCGCCCCCGAGACACAGGGTGGCGAGTCCGGTCGTCTGCTTCCGGTCCTGCAAGGCATAGAGCAGCGTCGTGAGTACGCGGGCCCCCGAAGCGCCGATCGGATGCCCGAGCGCGATGGCACCACCGTTCACGTTCACGCGTTCCCAGTCCCAGCCGAGGGCGCGGCCGTCGGCCAGGGCCTGCACGGCGAACGCCTCGTTCGCCTCGATCAGCGCGTAGTCGTCGATGGTCGTTTTGGCTTTCGCCATGAGGTTCTGGACCGCGACGATGGGCGCGAAGAAGAGATCCTTGGGCTCGCCGCCGCCCGTGGCGTAGGCGGTGATGCGCGCCAGCGCCTTGAGCCCGTGCGCCCGCGCGAACGCGAGCGACGCGACGACGAGCGCGCTCGCGCCGTCGTTCAAGCCCGGCGCGTTGCCCGCCGTCACGCTGCCGCCCGGCTGGAACGATGGTTTCAGCGCGGCGAGCGCTTCGAGCGACGTGTCCTTGCGGGGGCCCTCGTCCTTGTCGACCAGCGTCGATCCGCCCTTCCCCGGGACCTGGACGGGCACGATTTCCGCCTTGAACCGGCACGCCGCCATGGCGGCTGCGGCCTTCTCGTGACTGGCGAGGGCGAACCGGTCCTGATCCACACGCGATACGCCTGCCTTCGTGGCGGTGTACTCGGCGAGGCTGCCCATGTGGACGTTCGAGAACGAGTCCCACAAACCATCGCGGATCAGTCCGTCCACCAGCTCGCGGTTCCCCAGCTTGATCCCGCCGCGCATGCCGTACACGTAGTGCGGCGCGTTGGACATCGACTCCATGCCGCCGGCGACCACGCATTGCGCGTCGGCTGCTTTAATCGCCTGCGCGGCGAGCATCACGGCCTTGAGACCGGAGCCGCAGACTTTGTTGATGGTGACGGCGGGCACGGTCCCGGGGAGCCCGGCGTGGATCGCTGCTTGGCGCGCCGGCGCCTGACCCACGCCGCCCTGGAGCACGTTGCCCATGATCACTTCTTCCACGGCCGCGGGGTCGACGCCGGCCCGGCGCACCGCCTCGCGGATCACGAGGGCGCCCAGTTGCGGAGCGGGAAGCGCCGACAGGCCGCCCAGGTACTTGCCGATGGGCGTGCGGCAGGCGCTCAGGATGACCGGGGTGGTGTGATCGCTAGTGCTCATCAAGTCTCAAACTAACGGTGTCAAACTCCGGGTGCGAACTTCTTCGGTCAGTTTCGCTACGAATTCGTCTATCGGAACCACCACCTGCTTCTTTCCCTCGCCGCGGGCGCGCACCGCGGCGCACCCAGATTCGGCTTCGCGCTGCCCGACCACGGCCATGTAGGGCACCTTGTGCAGCTCCGCGTCGCGGATGCGGTAGTTCAGGGTATCGCTGCGCTCGTCCACGGACGAGCGGATCCCCGCCGCCCGCAGCCGATCGTGCAAAGTGCGGGCCGCGGGCGCCTGGGCGGCCGAGATGGGGAGCACCTTCACCTGCTCGGGCGCGAGCCACAGCGGAAACGCTCCCGCGAAATGCTCGATCAGGAATCCCACGAACCGCTCCAACGTGCCGTAGATCGCCCGGTGGATCATGACCGGCCGGTGCGGCCGGTTATCCTCGCCCGTGTACTCGAGCCCGAAGCGCTCGGGCTGCTCGAAATCGAGCTGGATGGTGGCGCCCTGCCACTCGCGACCGATGGCGTCGTTGAACTTGATGTCGATCTTCGGTCCGTAGAACGCCCCGCCGCCTTGATCGACACGGTAGGTGGCGCCGCGGTGTGTGAGCGCCTGCTCGAGCGCGCGCTCCGCCTGGTCCCAGGTCGCGTCGGTGCCGAGCTTCTTGGCGGGCCGCGTCGCGAGATCGAGCCGATACGAGAGCCCGAACGTCTTCCCCAGCACCAGCTCGACGATGTCGAGCAGCTGGAAGATCTCCTGCTCGATCTGATCCTCGCGCAAGAAGAGATGCGCGTCGTCCATCGAGAGGCCACGCACGCGCAGCATGCCGTGCAGCGTCCCCGAGCGCTCGTTGCGGTACACGTTGGCGATCTCGGCGAGCCGGATCGGCAGGTCGCGGTAGCTGCGCTGCTGCGACGCGTAGATGAGGATGTGCATCGGGCAGTTCATCGGCTTCACCCGATAGCGCACGCCCTCGGCCTCGCCCTCGCCCGCCGCCATCGCGGGGAACTGGTTCTCGGCGTACAGCGGCAGATGCCCGGAGCGCAGGAACAGCTCCTCGCGGGTCACGTTGGGGGTGTACACCAGCTGATAGCCGCGCTCCAAAATCACGTCTTCGATGAAGCGGCGCAGCTGGAAGTTGAGCATCGCCCCCTTGGGGTGCCACAAGATCAGTCCCGGGCCCACGTCCTCCTGAATCGAAAACAGATCGAGCTGCTTCCCCAGCACGCGATGATCGCGCTTCTTGGCCTCGTCGAGCCGCCGCAGGTAGCCGTCGAGCTCGTCCTTGGTGAACCAGGCCGTGCCGTAGATGCGCTGCAGCATCTGGCGGCGCTCGTCGCCCCGCCAGTAGGCGCCGGCCGCGTGCAACAGCTTGAAGTGCTTGATCCGCCCCGTGCTGGGCACGTGGGGCCCGCGGCACAGGTCCACGAACGGCCCGTCGGTGTAGACGGAGATCACCTCGTCCGGTCCGAGGTCCTCGATTCGCTCGAGCTTCAACGGGTCTTCTTTGAAGCGGGTCTTGGCTTCCGCGCGGGAGACTTCTTCTCGCACGAACGGGTAATCCGCCTTCACAACCTCCACCATCTTCTTTTCGATCGCCTCCAAATCCTCCGGCCCAAAGGGCCGTGGCACCTCGAAGTCGTAGTAGAACCCGTCCTCGATCGGCGGCCCGAACCCGATCTTGGCGTGCGGGAAGAGCTGGCGCACCGCGGTCGCGAGGACGTGGGCCGACGAGTGACGCAGCACCTCGAGGGCCTGCGGATCCTTGTCCGTGAGGATCACGACCTTCGCCCCGTCGGGCAGGGGGCGCGCCAAGTCCCAGGCGTTGCCGTTCACCCGGACAGCGAGCGCCGCCTTGGCGAGCCCCGGCCCGATCGCCTTGGCGAGATCGGCTCCGCTGGAGCCCGGGGGAAGGCGTTTCTCGCTCCCGTCGGGGAGCGTGACCCGGATTTCGGCGGCGACCATCGGGGTCAGGGAGCCGGTTGAGCGGCGGCGGGGCCGGCCGGACTGGTGAGCGGCGGCAGCCGGCGCCCGTCGCGGAAGTAGAGCGCGACGGCGAAGACGATCACCCCCGCGATCGCGATCCACCGGGCGAGGCGGCTCACGGGGAGCTGCAGAGTTTCGTCGGCCATGGGACGGTATTCTAGCAGGATGGGGGAGGACCGGGGAGGTTCGGGAGGTTAGGGGAGGTTGGCCCACTCGCGTCTCAACCTCCTCTAAGCTCCCGAACCTCCTCCAACCTCCTCCGTCCTGTCTATTATAAAGGAATGCCGCAGCCCCGCTTCGAGCTTCCACCCCAGTACGATCCCCACGCTGTCGAGCGCCCGTTGTACCAGCGCTGGCTCGACCGCGGCGTGTTCACGGCCCGGGTGGACTCTCGCAAGCAGCCGTACGTGATCGTGATCCCGCCGCCCAACGTGACCGCGATCCTGCACGTGGGACACGGCCTCAACGACGTCATTCAGGACGTGGTGATCCGGTTCGAGCGGATGCGCGGGCGTGAAGCGGAGTGGCTCCCCGGCACCGATCACGCCGGGATCGCGACGCAGAACGTGGTGGAGCGCTTGCTCGCGGACGAGGGCAAGACGCGCTTCGACCTGGGGCGCGACAAGTTCGTCGAGCGGGTGTGGGCGTTCGTGCGGGAGACGGGGAACGCCATCCTCGAGCAGCTCAAGGTCATCGGCTGCTCGTGCGACTGGAGCCGCACCCGCTTCACGCTCGACGAGGGGTACTCGCGCGCCGTGCGCGAGGTGTTCGTGCGCCTGTGGGAAGAGGGGCTCATCTACCGCGGCCACCGCGTGATCCATTGGTGTCCGCACTGCCTCACGGCGTTGTCGGACGAGGAAGCCGAATCGAAAGACACGGACGGCAAGCTCTACTACATCCGCTACCCCGTGGACGGGGGCCCTA
>Ga0209267_1001096_pt1 | contig 18788 bp, 18 predicted proteins | sample GraSoiAngelo_137_FD_185894 | JGI IMG/M metagenome (GOLD analysis project Ga0209267, IMG submission 185894) | Grasslands soil microbial communities from the Angelo Coastal Reserve, California, USA - 14_0929_09_30cm (SPAdes) (version 2) | ecosystem: Environmental > Terrestrial > Soil > Grasslands ... | reverse complement strand
CGAAGAAACGGTCTCTGGCAACCCAACTTTCTATTGGTCGTTCTACTCTAAAGAGGGAAGCACTACTAATCCCCCCTCAATAACAGTAACCTACACTTACTACAATCCGGCGCCACCAATCATACCCACGACTATGTGTGTCGGGCAAACCGCCCCAATTGCAATAACGATGCAGAACACTGGCATATCGTCTTGGATACCAGCTTCAAGTAATCCCAACAATCCTTATCGTCTGGGATCTCTCTCCCCACCGGGAAACAACAACTGGGGACCCAGTCGAGTCGATCTGACTGGAACGGTAGCTTCCGGAACTCAATACACATTCTCCTTCACAGCAACTGCCCCAGGAGCTCCTGGAACATACAGCTTCCAATGGAAGATGGTCCAAGACCCAGGGCAGTACTTCGGACAACCGACCACGAATGTTCAGATTAACGTGGTCGCTTGCACGTTGAGTGTTTCATCAAACCCAAGCTCGGTTCCGGCAGATGGGGTCTCAGCATCCTCCATTACGATACAGACAGTTAACAATCAAGCAAGTGTGCCGATCTCCCTATCAACTACTCTAGGTACCCTATCTGCTTCGACATGCACAACAGGAACGGGTGGAGCATGCTCAATCACAGCCACATCCAGTTCTGCGGGGTCGGCGACAATAACCGCAACAGCGACTGGATACGCGTCAGGAAGCACATCAGTTACGTTTGTAAAGCCTCTTGACTTCAACTTGACCGCCAGCCCAGCAACCCAAACAGTCAATGCGGGATCGACAGCCACTTTCGCTGTGACGGCATTTTCGACAAATGGGGCAGGCGGGAACGTGAATCTTTCAATTTCCGCACCCGCAGCAGTGAGCTGCTCAACAAATCCATCTAGCCTCTCGATGCCCCCTTCACCGGCCACCGCAGCATTGACGTGCTCGAGTTCCACAGCCGGAGAGTATTCAGTGACAATCACGGGAACAAGTGGCCTCAAGGTTCACTCGACTTCCGTAAATCTGATAGTTGGACTGTCGCTTTACTTCCGCGACAATTTCACCTACTCTTCAACAAGTCAGATGACGACTGCTGGCTGGAGCGTGAGCACTCCGTCTCAAGCGAGCGTCGGCGGCGGTCTTCTCACCCTCGTCAACAACCAACAGGCAGGCTCTCAGGCTACCTGGACAAATGTCCCCACAGGGTTGGGCAACTGGACAATTGCACTCGGCGCGGAATGGGTAGGACAAAGTGCTGGAACCTTTCAGCTGAACGCGTGGACCGCAAAGCACAGTTACATCTGGCACGCTGACGGCTGGCCATCATTCACCCCCCAGTATGTACTCTATCGAGATGGACAAATTCTCATAAAGGTAAACGGTTACACCCCGCAGCTGAACGTCTGGCACACACTTCGAATGGATATGCGTGGCAGCGTCCTATCGCTGTATTTTGATGGCAAGCTGATCACGACCTACACGGAGACGGATCCAGGCACTACTCTGACACAGTTTGGCCCGGCGGCGGGTTATGGGAGCACTGACAGTTTCAATTTTGTAGAGGTATCTGGATTCTCCTTCCATGACGATTTCACCTACATCACCACAAGTGCAATGAGCTCTGCTGGCTGGTCGATCAGTACCCCACCTGGCTATGCCGGCTACGCCACCGTCAGCGGAGGCTTGCTAACTCTGGTGAACGATGGCACTAGAGCTGCCTCAACCACATGGACGAGTGTGCCTCCGGGAGTCGCAGACTGGACAATATCCGCAGGTGAAGAATGGGTGGGAGGAAGCTATGGAACCTTACAGGTGAACGCGTGGACTGCTCAGCATAGTTACGTTTGGCACGCTGACGGATATCCTACATACCTTCAGTACATCTTGTACCGTGATGGTCAGTTTGTAAGACAGATCAACGGTTACACTCCCCAACTGAACGTCTGGCATACTCTTCGCATCGACATGCGCGGTGGTGTGTTGTCATTGTACTTTGACGGATCCCTCATTACAACTTATGCAGAAACCGATCCCTCCACGTCACTGACCCAGTTCAGTCCGGCCGAAGGGTGGAAGAGCACCGTCAGTATTGACTTCATCCAGGCATCTCGCATAGACACCTCGCGTTTCGATTTCGGAATGTCTGCAAACTCCACCTCGGTTTCCTTCAATAGCGGATCAACTTCGAGCTCTACCATCAACCTCAACAGCTTGACCGGCTCAAGCGGTACGGTGTCATTAGTAACACTCGTGTTATCTCCGGGATTGACGATGACATTCAATCAGCCACGCGTATCAGTAATCTCGAGTGGAACAACAAGTTCAAAGATTACGTTTAGCTCGTCCACAAAGGGAACATACTACGTCACATTGACAGCAAGCGATGGCATCCAATTTCACTCAACCACACTTGTCGTGACTGTTCAGTAGCAAATCCTTAGCGACAGCATTGCCGAATTCATAACCTTGAGCCACGGTATTGACTTGACAGTGTTGGGACAGAGAGAGCCAATCAGTCGGAAATGCCCGTACTTCGACCACTCTCCATTACAAGACCGGTTTCTGAACTTGAGCAAAGATCGGAAGCGAACTAAGTCCCCGCTGTTTCTTTGGGACCGTTGTTAGCACTTCTCGGAAATTATCCGGCCACGTAGACCGGGCTAACGGCGCGGCCGTTTGCTGAAGGCAAAATGATAAGTTCGCTCAGTAGAACTAGCCACGCGTGAAACTCGCCGGATCGCCTCTCAAGATGGAGTTCCTGAAGAAGAAGCTGATGCTCGTCACGCAGACCATGGAGGAGCAAGGAGTGGATATGTGGCTGACTTTCACTCGGGAAGGGAACGAGGATCCGCTTGTCCAGGATCTCAGGTTCGGCGACCTGACCTGGCGTTCAGCTGCAATCATTGAGCGGGACGGGAGGAAGACTGCTATTGTTGGTAGTCTTGAGGAGGAGACTGTTAGGCAGCAGAAATTCTATGATGAAATAATCGGATATGGCAGCGAGGGCGCGGCACCCAAGCTGAACGAGTTTGTCAGGAGGAGGAAGCCGAAGAAGATTGCCGTAAACACAAGCTATGATGAAGGCGCGGCTGACGGACTCACCTCGGGTATGGAACGGTATCTCAAAGCCGCGTTGAAGGATTACTCGAAACGGATGGTCTCCGGAGAGGACCTCGCGATTGCGCTACGGGCGAGGCTGATACCCGCCGAGGTCGAACTGGTGAAGAAGTCGATTGCTGAGTGTGAAAAGGTCTACGATGCGGTTGAGGCCGCGATCAAGCCGGGCAAGAAGGACAAAGACGTCCACATGTTTGCGCACAAGCTTCTGACTGAAAGAAAATTGGATTCTGCATGGGCTTACGATCGATGTCCCTCAGTGGTGGTCGGTAACTCTCCAATGGCCCACGTGGGCTACTACGGGACGAGGATCAAGGACGGCGACTTTGTCAAGCTGGACTTTGGCGTGAAATATGACGGGTATTGTAGCGACATACAGAGAAACTACTTCGTCGGATCGGGACGCCTACCCAAAGGCATAGAGCAGATGTTCAAGACTGCCCGGGACGCGAATGATGCCGCTCTCGCAGCGTTGAAGCCGGGGGTCCCAGGCTACAAGGTTGACCAGGCAGGGAGAAGCCTAATCGTCAAGAGACGCTATCCAGAATACAAACACGCACTGGGCCACGTACTAGGGAGGAGCACTCATGAGATCGGTCCTCTCTTGGGTCCTAGATGGCCGAACAGGTATGGTAAGCAGGGAGAGAAGCAGGTTCAGCGGGACATGGTCTTCACCATCGAACCGTCGGTGACCAGCAAGTTCGGCACCTGCAACCTAGAACAAGACGTTCTTGTAACATCGAACGGGTACCAGGAGCTCTCGAAGCCTCAGGATGAGATAATCCAACTTGGATGATGGCGAGTCTAGAGGAAGATTAATTCGGGGATGCGGGAACGCTTTAGAACGCTGAGGCAAATTGCGACAGATAATCTATGATTAACGCGTCGATTCAGATATAGTGCTTGAAGCGTGGGCTAGGATCTGAGATCGAAGGATTAGAAACAAGAATTTCCCCAACAGCGTCAGAAAACCCGATCGTGACTGGGGCTGAATCCCCGAACTTGCATTCGTTAAAGTTTAGTTTTGTAAGGCCCAAAATGTCTGTCGCAACTTGCATTATGTCTGCTTCACCGTACTCGATCTGGATTCGAAGAGGAACAGGTGTTTCGAGACCGTCGTATGTCCCAAGTCGAGCCTTGAAGCCTGAACCCCACAGATAGCCAAGCCTGTCAGTGATCTTCCAAAAGGCTCCGCGTATCATAGGTCGAGTGCCCTCTCTGTATAGATGAACTCCGAATCGCTCGGCGGCAACTCGGATGGCTACAATCTTGACATCTTGAGGGCATACCGACTTGAATGCTTGGTATTCATCACTGTCAATTGAAGAACGATAGTGTAGGAAGACTTCTTTCAAACGCTTGCCTCCGAGAGATTCATAGGTCGAAAGGACCTTGCGAAGTAATTTTTGCGCGGCCTCGTAGCTGAGGTGAAGCTGCTTAGTAGAAGGTGAATACCAAGGTCCAAAGTCGCTTCTAAGAACAACTCCATCGCCGGTATCGAGGAACATCTGAGCGGCGCAACACGCAGTCCTCTTCTCGTGTATAGGGTCAGTTCGCCTGTAAACTAGGCCGATATAGCAGACCCCGTCCCTCGCTGTGCTAAGTCGCCAGGGCTTTCCTCCCGCCTTGTAATACAGCGCTAGGCCCAAGTTCCATGCCCGATCTTGAGGCGGTGTCAATATCCGGTCACCGAACTTCACTTCCTCATTTGTTCTAAGAGTGGTCTCTCGAACGATTTGTATCGGGATTTCGTACTTCATCACCCTCGCCTTTAGTTGACGACGGAAATCCACCGCGTATTCATATGGGACGAAATCGACCTCGCGAAACAATTCTTTCTGTTTTCCCGCGCGCATCTTCCGCTGCTCCGGTGTGGTTACTTCTCCGGTCGCGTCTCTCACTAAACTCTTGGGCCGGCAATTCTTCCATATCTCTTCGGGAACAACGCAAATGACTACGTCTAGCCTTTCGTCAGTCTTGCTCTTCAGCTTCTCAATTCCCTTCACGTAATGTTCGACTACCGCGTAGGCTCTCTGATTGGGATCGCTTTTTCTTGAGGCTGCGAGTAGTTGTCCTTCGTCTACTAGAAAGGTGCGAGTTGCATGTTCTGGAAACTTGCAATCGAAGGCAACGTCAAAGCCAGGAAAAGCGGGCCAAAGACGTGGATTCTTCGTCGATGCATCAAGAATTACAGGGGAGCGTAAGTATTTTGAGAATTCAACGAACTTCTTGACTCCGGTTTCAGTGCCAATCAACCCGTAAGACAGATCTTTCGGACTACCCGGAGTATTCGCATCGAGAGGCCCAAAGAGAGATAGTCCTTCCCTGGGATCTTGGACCCGCTGATCGTACCTAAATTCCAAGAGTGGTTCGGAGAGTACTGTGACCTTCTCTCCTCGGATTCCTCTTTGAGAAAATTTTTCTTCACTATTTCGAATCATTATCTGCTCCTTCGACTTCTTCCTCGTCTTCGTCTGCATCATCTGTAAGATCCTCGAGTACTTCTGTTTCATCTTCTTCAGACGAGATGACAGAGATTGCGTCCTCATCGATACCCACTTGGGAGTTTGTGGTTATCGTAGAACCTGCCATGATGACGTCTCCAAATTCTGAGCTAGATAGGGTACACTGAGGTTTACCATCCGTGATCCACGAGATTACGGCCATTATTCTCGCAAGCCACTGGTAATTCCACCAGTTCTTGGTCAGCGTTCTCCTTCGTCTGTTCGATTTGCCCCTCGGATACTCGTTGCCGAGAAGGTCCGTCCATAAAATTCGTAGATTAAGCTCGTAAGCAGGAATCCCAAATCTCGCCATCAGTGGCTTGAATGAAGGAGCCAGGTGATATTTTGATCGTTCAGTCGCATTCTCTGCGATTCGGAAGGACCGCTCACCAACGACTTTTATGAAGACGTGCTTTCCATCATATCTTTTGAAATACTGCTTGTCGTCCTTAAGGAGACTTCCTGGGAAATAGATGTCCTTCCCGTCATTTGATCTTTGAAGACCCTTCTTCAGGCAATGCGCGACCATGGTCTGCCAAAGAAGGCCAGAAATTATGTTGATGGTCTTGGTCCCATCGATTGTGTCGCTGTTTCTCCAACTCACTCTATTCCTCTCGACGAAGTCCGACCGAGGCGCACTCTGAGGAGGGCCAAAAGCCCACACGAGATCCTCGTCGTCTCTAAGTTGGAAAAATGGCCAGTTCGAAGCGGGGCTCATGCCCCGAACCTGATATTCCCTAATTTCTTCCGGGATCTCGATTATCGGCACCACATTCGACCATAGCTGTTCATTTTTCCTGACGACGGTGTCTTCCATAGCGAGCCAACTTGCAACTGTTTGCCTTCCACCCGCAGGTTTTCTTGGCGCTTGTATCTGAGAGAGTTTCTTGAGAAGCCGTTTGAGTCCCTCAGCCCAGCTTTCATAGAACGGGATGAAAGTGAGGTCCGAGGTCATCCAGTCCAATTCCGTTGAGCTAAGATGATCAACGTTGAGGGGAATGAGAAAGTCGATCTTTCGCTCCCGTCCGATGTTTAGAGCGAGCGTTCTCTCTTTGACCGGATTGGGCTTATGAATCGAATTCTTCGATAAGAGAGCTATCAGTCTAAAAGTCGAGTTCTTAATCGCTGAGTCGATGTCTAGAGGATAGGATTCTCCGCCAAGAAGCTTCGTGCGGTCGCACCATACTCTGAAACCCTCTGACGTGAGTCTCAGAGTAAGCCACTCAGCAAGGGAACCATCTTCAGAAGCGTAGCTCACAAAGAGGTGATCTCGGCCATTCAGGGAGTCAGAGGTCAAAAGCCATCAGTCCCGTTGCTGGGCGAGGTAAAAACTTCGCTGTCTCACGTACCGCTTCAAGAAGGCCCGTATTGAAGACCCACGACTATCTTTCAGATCGAACCTTCAAACAATAACCTGTTGTCAAAGTCGCCTCGCTGATTCCCTAGTGTCAGGCGATGAGTCGTTGTTGCACTTCCAGCAGTTTCGTTCTCGTGTCTGAGCAATAACCCAAAGGCAACTCAATGCTAAAGATGTCGGGTCAGCGGAGCGACTGGCGCGAACGACTGCGCGTCAACCCTTCTCGAATGGAACAGGAACTAGCAATCAAACTACAGGACGACGGAATACGCTATCAGACACAGGTAGAGATACCCATAACCACGGCGGACTTCTACTTCCCGCTAGAGACTCGACCGCTCATCGTGTTTGTCGACGGCCGAGTCCATCTTGGAACAGCTCAGATGGCGAAGGACGAAGAACTACGAACAATACTACGGAAAAGAGGATACAGAATCTTGGAGTTATGCTACGACGGCTACTCGGACAAGAAAAGAGACCGTCTTTACGAAGAAATCTGGAGCGGCCTCGCTCAGTTGGGCTTAGCTAGCACCGGATTCTAGGACAAACAGAAAGACCAGAGACTCATCCTAGAAATAGCAACATAGCTGCGCTACCGTATGTTCGTGTGTGGGTGGAGGAAAGCCCGGCCAGACGCGCATGTCAGTCACGCCCACCTTCCCGTCTATCGGATTGTTCTCGAGACTAGTAGCAAGCCGATTCCCGAAGCCATCATTGCCAATCCGGCGTAAAACTCATCCCAATACGGGGCATAGTAGGATGAAAATATTGAGGGGCATCCGTTGAGTGCACAGGGGATGGCATCACTCTGAAGGCCAGTTATTCCGAGAGTGAGGAATAATATTCCCACAGCTACCAGTACGATGCCGGAGAACCGAAAGGCTAGTAGTCTGTTCGCGGTGCGATTCGCGGCAACAGCTACGGCGGTCGTAGCCGTAAGCAACGGTGGAAGTATTACGAATGGTCGATATGGATCTATACAATCTACCCGCTGCCATCCCGTCGAGGGGGTTAACTTGTAGCATCCTACTGGCGAGGCGCTATTTTCCCCAGCCAAAGCAACCAGAACTGAGACCTCTAGCGTAAAGCCAATAACTGCTACTCCAAGGAACAGAAAAGCCAATATCACCGTTCCCCGTTTCGTCAAGACCATCTTACCGACATCCTAGTTTGAGCCTTCCCATGACTGATACCCACATCAGGGCAAATATTGTTCCAACAGGGGGTGTTGGATGAATAAACGTCGTTCTAACCCTTCGACCAGTCTGACTAGAACACTACTACATGTAAGGTGGGGCCGAGGTCCAGCTTCGCCAAGAGCTGTGGGTCCATCGTCAAGGTGCCATCAACCACTACAAGTTCACATCCAAGCAGATGTCGCGAAACTCTGACTTATCTGTCCCGCGGTTATGACAACACTTCCGGTTTGTTGGCCAGTGTCAAACATGTTTCCAGAAGGCGTAAGTAGGCGTCTGTACACACACATATGTGTGTAGGCAATGGGCACGAGGAACATATCCATCTCGGACGAGGCATACTCGAAGTTGGCGGCAATGAAGAGGCCGAAGGAGAGCTTCACTGACGTGATAAACAGACTCGCGGGTAAGAAGTCGGTGCTCGACCTTGTCGGCCTTCTCACGCCTAAGGAAGGAGCCGAACTCCGCTCTAATATTCAGGACATCCGAGCCAGGAGCAGGAAGAGAGCCACCGAGACGGAGCGAAGGATACGGGGCTCTTGATCGCTGACACGACCTTCATCATCGACCTCTTGATCAGGGACCAGAAGGCTGTCAAGAAGGCAGACGAGCTCGAGGAGAGCGGTGTAACCATCTCGGTAAGCTCGCCAACCATCTTCGAACTGTTCGCCGGGATAGCGTTGAGCAGGAAGGCTGAAGAGGAAAAATCAAAAATCAGCACGATCCTCTCCTCTCTGCCACAGTTAGTCCTGGATTCTCCATCCGCAAGCGCGGGAGGTTTGATCCATGGCGAGAAGATTAGGACAGGTCAGTCAATTGACCCTGAGGATGCCATGATCGCTGGAATAGCTAGGGTGAATTCGGAAAAGGTCCTAACCCGGAACATCAGACACTATTCCGGAATAGAAGGCGTCACGATAGAAAACTACTAGAATGGATCTCAAAGGGAGCACCTACGATTTTTCGATCCGTGTCCTTTGATTGCAGATGATTCTCGATATCGACCTGATGCTCCCTAGGAAACGCCTTGGAAACGGCTGAGGGTCCATGACGATGTTAAGGCTGGCGAGAGATTCGTGATCGGTGATACGGACAGGTTGAGCTGTCCATGTTAAGATCTGGTCAGGAAAAGACCCTCTAGAAAATTAGGGTATGTTGACTAGTCTCGCGACGCAGAACTGGGAAGATCCTGTTTCCGGTTCTAGGCTAACAAGCTTGCAGGGAAGGCTATGTTCCATTCTGTTCTCAGAGTATTCTACAAGAGTTTGGTCCGCTCAGCCCTTGACGGACAGGTCGCCGTGCTGGGGCTTCCCGGCGCGCTCGTACGCCAAGTGAATCGCGCCTCTGGGGAACGCCTGAGAGCTGGTAAGGTGGAGACCCGCGGGCAGGGTCCCTTCACCGAAGAGTCTCTTGCCCGTGCCGAGAAGTAGCGGGTAGACCCATAGGTTGAACCGGTCGACCAGATCATGCCGCAGCAGCGTCTGAACAAGATTGCCGCTACCGATCACGTGCACTTCGCCGTGCTCCTGCTTGATGCGAGCTACCTCCTTGGAAAGCTCTCCTTGTATCAGAGTGGAATTATTCCATTCGAGTCTGCGGCGGCTGCGGGAGGCCACGAACTTAGGTGCGTTGTTGAGTTTCTCCGCGATCTCCTTGTCGGTCGTGGCTCTGGGCCAGTACGCGGCGAAGATGTCGTAGGTCTTGCGACCCAGGAGCAAAGCGTCCATTAGCCCGATGTCCCTGGTGATGAGGCTCAACGACTCCTCGTCGAGTAAAGGCGCCTGCCAGCCGCCGTGCTTGAAGCCGCCCTCGAGGTCTTCTTCCGGTCCGCCGGGCCCCTGCATGACACCGTCCAGAGTCACGAATTCACTGACGATGAGTTGGCCCATGATGTCCCCGCGCGCCTAGAGAGATTTGATTCTGATACCTCTAAGAGACTTATGCGTCCTTGTGACGCAGTCGAAAAATCATGATGAGAAATCCCTCACTTTCACTGAAGCAAGCCGCAGTTGTTGATTTTTCAATCAGCCGCCTTGACCCTCCGGAGTAATGGACCGTCCGTTGAGATATGGTACTCAGTAAATGGAGGAGCGCTAGCGCCGATTTCTTTTGCTGTGCTGGAATTCTGCTGCCCAGTTAAGAAGGGAGTGAAGGTCGTTCTCGACGTTGAATCGATAGGTTTGGGCATTTCCGATTCTTCGGCTCTTCTTGATCATTCCATACTTGGCTAAGCGATCGAGTGCTGTTTGAACGGTTTTGTAGTCGAGTTTGGTGGATTCTGAGAGCATAGAAACGGTTTGCTCCATGTTGCCGACGATGCGTGCCTCATCGAGGACTCTGGCTACAGTGCCTCCGAACACTGAGTGGAACGGTCCGTCTACGGCGATGTCTACTTTCTTCATCTCTCTCCAGAGAGATGTTCTGCCTGCGAGTATTAAACATTGCGTATTTGTCCAAGGAGATTGGAATATTTTCCGGTGTCTCTGATTGTCGAGAATCGGAACGGTCTTCGACGTAAAAGGATTCATAATGAACAAGCTCTTCGAGAAGGGCTACGTCACCGCAGGAGCGCACCATGGAAAACATGTCAGCATTGCGGACCTGAGAACCAACTACCCGTCTCAACATCACGGGCTGTTCTCAAAAGCGATTGAGGAGCTGAGAAAGGAAGGACTAATTCTAGTCTTCCCCGGAAGGACTGGAAGAGGAAGCGGCCAACAGGTCGCGGCGATGAAGGAAACTCTCGTCCGAGCCCGACCGCTAATAAATGCGTACAGGAGCAGAGTCAAGCTACAGCGCTACAATAGAGACCTAACAGGATTTGTCTAGAAACATAACTCCTTGCTAGTCTAGCCATGTTACCGTTAGCTCAGCTCCGTCGGTTCTTCTCTGCTCATCCATTGCTCTTCCTATTCCTGCTCGCTCCTCAAGTCGAATATCTGACAGGCTCTAGCCAGCTGAGCTGGCTCATAGCTAATCCCCCACTGTTCTTCCTCTTTCTCGTACAGAACCTAGGCTCCTACGGGCTCGCCGTCGTTCTCGCCCGGGAAGCTCAGATCCGATGGCGGAAAGGATGGGCGAGCATCATCCTGCTCGGATCAGCCTACGGCATCCTGAACGAGGGAATCGGAGCCGGCACACTGTTCAACCCTGACAGTGCAGCGTTCGGAGTCCTCGGGTCTTATGGTCGATGGCTCGGTGTGAACTGGGTCTGGGCTGTGGGCCTGGTCATGCTTGTTCATCCGCTCTTCAGCGTCTCCCTTCCAATTCTCCAGCACAGACTCGCCCTACCCGAGACTCGGGGCAGTAGCCTCGTCGGTAACAGAGGACTGGGTCTCGCGGTTGTTGGACTCGGAATCGACGCCCTCGGGACCCTCCTCTTTGTCGGAACGATCCGTCATTTCTTTGCGGGCCCAATTCTCTGGACAAGCAGCTGCCTTGTCATGGCTGCGCTGGTCGTAGCCGCCTATCTTGTGCCTAGGGACCTTCTTCGGCCCAAAGTTGACACGCCACGAGTTCGTCCCTTGAGCTTCTTCATTCTTGGCACGGTGTTCATCTGGGGTGTAACTCTTGGAGCAGACTTCCTCGCCAACCTCAACGTCCCGCCTATCGTTGTGGCTTTCTTCTTCATTGCCATAGGTGGACTTGCACTCATCTGGGTTCTCCGGAACGTTGGACAGAACAGTAACCAACGTCACCTAGTCGCCCTGGCGGCAGGCCTCGTTGCTTCCTTGATCCCCATGGGATTCTTTGGTCAACTTGGGACAGGAATAGGGCTGCTTCCCGTCGTCGCAGTCGACTGGCTCGGCGTACTGTTCTTTGTCCGCCTTTGGAAAAAGTACAATTCCGTTCACGCTGAAGAAAACGCGAAGAGCCGAGCACCATCTAGCTGAAAATCGTTGAATTTGGTTTACGTCTGTTTCGTGGCCATGGTGTCTGGTGAGACTCTGCCTGTGGTTAGGATGCTTTCTGTGGAAAGGGGGGGTCCGAGGCCTATACGAGGCCTCGGGTTGCTTTCTAGGATGAAGCGAACCAGGTTTCCGTGAAACTTGTCCCGTCTGTGGACAGGACTGATGGTTCTGCAAGAGTTGCGCCGCTGTTGTTTACCATGGTGATTCGATGGATGTTAGCGGAGCCGAATGATCCAATGCCGCCGGTCGCACCGTTGATCGTTGCATAGTTTGTGCTGGCTATCCCGGTATAGTCGCTGCCTAGTGATACGGTTCCGAAGTTGGATAGGCTGGTGAGTTTACAGTGGTGCCCAGAGCATAGGGCTGGTCGTTCGACTATCCATTCCGCGGAGCTTCGTGCGGCGCCGCTGACGGTGCCTGTGGTGGAAAAGTGCTGTGAACCATCAGTGATGCTGGTGGTGAAAACCCCGCCGCTATAGCTGACTTCTGCGCTGATCTTGTCTCCGGGGAGTACTGTGAAACCGCCGATTGTTATTGACGGGTTGGGATAGAACTCGTACCATGCATAGTACACGCCGTGGCCGCTGCTGCAATCCGAGTCAGTGCCTGTCTGTTCGACAGTGTTGCTGCTATAGCCGTCTATTCCGACCCAGTAGCTGCTGTACGTGGTCGAGCTACTGCAGGTGACTGAGGGAACGATCCAGGAGCCCTTAGCATCGGTGACGCCTGAGCCGGTTACCGCGAACCCGCTCCAGTTGGTGCTGCAGACTGTGCCCGTGGGACAGTTGCTGATGCCGTCACTATGTGTGAAGACAACCGCCTGGGCTGTTGCAAATGCTGGCAATAGAGAAGAGAGCGCCAAGATTGCTAGCGAAGGAAGAAACAAACGCACTGTTTTTTCCATAAACCCGCGAAACGCACCAGAGACCGCTTATAGCAGTTTAGCCGATGACAAGGAACAACTTCGGCTAGATGCACTTGTATGATGGTGTGCGGCCTCGCCCTTCGGGGTCGTTCGCCGCTATATCAGCAGACGTGCGAACGCGCAAGTCGCTCCGCTGACCAGACATCTTGTTCTGTCTTATTCGTTCTTCGTTTCTCCTGCTCTACCTTCTTTTAGACATGCTTCGAAGTCGCGGATTGTGACCTGAGACGGGATTTGGAAGAAGCTCATCTTCATAGAGTAGCAATGACAGCATCGCTGTCTGGCTCCTTTGCTAGGGCCGGCGTAAAGTGTCCTTGCTGCATTTTGTTCGAAGAGACCCGAGGTACATAGGCTAGGAGCGAACTAAATTCGAGTACTGTGATGCGCACGTTCCGTGATTACCTAGCTATCTTGATGAGAATTCTTTCTGCTGAAGGCAGCACGTCGAGGACTTTTTCTGGATTCGTCAGTTCAAACGCTCCATATCTCAACATCCGCTTGGGCCAGTTGAGGGACGACTTCAGAAGATCCGTCCAAATAAACAGGGATCGGCCTAGCCTGAGGGCCTCCCAGCCCTCATGGAGCGAACCGCTTGTCTCTCCAGCCTCGACAATGATGGAGGCATTGGCGATCAGTGCCATAGTCCTATTGCGTATGACGAAATTCTGTCGCTGGATTGGATATCCAACGGCAAACTGGGAGACCGCAAGGTGAGATTTCATGATCTCTTCCTGCAGCAGAGCATTCTTCTTCGGGTAAACCTGATCCAGAGGCGTGCCGAGAACAGCTACAGTTTTTCCTCCGGCATCAATCGCCGCTCGATGCCCGGCCGTATCAATGCCCTCGGCTAAACCGCTAACAATGATCACCTTCTTCTTTACAAGCGTCTTCGAGATCTCAGACGCAACGTCAAGGGCCTTCTCTGATGCTTTTCTGGATCCAATGATTGCGGCTCTCGGTCTGGGTAGTGGAATCTGCATCGGACCAGCCGCATACAGTCTGACCGGTGCATACTTTCTTTCGACATCATTCAGCGGACCTAGAAGCTGATCAGCAGTGAGCGTGGAAATGCGCTGCTTTGCTGGGGGTCGTATCATTCTCTCATCTTGTACTGTTTGTCAATAATACATTGCGTCGATACAAAATCGGTTCCAGCTGTGGACTCTCCAGCCCGTCCCAGTCGCTCCCCAGTCGCTCAATCAATTTGCTCCGAGCTGGGCGTCTATTTAAGAGGACAGGAAACCAGAATCCAAAACTAATCGGATCGGACAATTTCTTCCCGAACCTCCTTCCACGACTGTGACGTCTAGACTTATGGGACGGGTTCGATTCTTAGTTGACGGGTGGATGAGAGCGATGTCGGGCGAGAGGTCGAACTGTCCGATCTGTGGGCATGATTTCAGGTCAGACATTTCAGAGGGAGCGAGGCTGGTCCACACATCTCCCTCCGGAATGTTCAAGACCCCACATCTTCAAGAGAACCATGCAGACTATCTAGCGTGGAAGAAGTCGAAATTCAAACCGTCTATAGTTGCCGGTATTGCAACTGGAATAATCTTTGACTTCCTGCTTGCCCTGGTTCTCCACTATTATGGCATTAAACTTCCGCAAGGTCGCGCAGGAGCTTGGCCGTTCCTGGCTGTACTCTTCAGTGTTCTACCGGTTCCATGGCTTCTGCTCAACCGTTGGGGTCTCCGCAGGTTCAGGCGCGAATGGAACGAACGAGGCGGTCTCCCTTCATCGAATCTACCGGTGAGTACCTCTAATAGTAAAGACACCGTTGGATACGAGTAAGCTGACGCCGACCGAAATGTTAGTCGACCCTGATGGTCCATTCAGAACTGCCGTTGTATTTACCAAACCCGTTACCACTCGAAAAATGCGATACGGCACTAGACAAAGCAGGTGTCGATTCTAGAGCGACCTCTTCCGTTTCTTTTTGTAGGCACTCTTGCCAAAGAACCTCGCAGTTACAGATTCAAGATTGTAGTCAAAGACATCCTGGTTCCCCACATACTCGACCTGTTTCCCGCGTTTTACTATTGAATTCCTGGTTAGCTTGAATTTTCTGATGCAGGCTTCGATGTCATCCATGTCCCTCTGGTCGAGACGCCCTGTCTTGGTGACGACTATGTCGGCAGGAGCCAGAGCTCTCAGGTCGATGTTCTTCAAGGAACGGATCCGCTTTGATTTTCTCAAATAGTCATCAGGGAGAAGCTGGGTGAATACTTGACCGTTTGGCCAAAGATGGACCTTGTACCCCGGCTGGGTTGCATTCACGGCCTTCTGAAACAACTCGATGTCCTTGGCCGGACCAGTGAAGTCGACGTCTATGGTGGAAGCTTTGACACGGTATAGGTTAAGAGCTCTTCCTCCTGCCGCTACGAGGACAATCTTCCGATCCAGTGTCTTCCCGACTTCATTTAGGAAATCGACGAGCTGTTTTGAACTGATGGGCAAGTCTACCCTGTCCGCGGGACATAGAGTTCCATCAGGTTCCTGATCTGTCCGTCATCCACACTGCTTGGGTTGATCCCCCTTTCTTTGAATGCCGAGATTGCGTCGCTGAATTCAGGCGCGGGAGAGATATCGTTGATTGCCTCTAACAGGCCTAGCAGTTTCTCCGCGAAGCCGTGCCTCATCGAGAGGAATTCGAGGAGTTCGAAGCTGGGCCGATTCTTCGAAATCAGGATCGAGGCCGCCGCAGCCCGCCTCGGGTCATCACCCATAAGAATTGACGAGATGATATACTCCACGGAGTAGTCCTCCCCTTGTCTGATCTCCGGCCCCAGCTCCTTGTACCCAAACTTGGCTAGGTTGTAAGCCACGTCGCTTTCCTTGATCTTGGAGAGGTTGGTCCGCTCGTTGTCGAATCTTATTCGAGTCCCGTGAATGTAGGCATTCCTGATCAGATTCCAGAAACTCTGAGGGAGGTAGGTTGCTATCTTGTCTGACAGCATCTCTTTGATTGGATTCTTCTCGCTAGACTTCAAGAAATCAATCAGTTTACCTTGGCTCAAAATCAAGTCCTCCATCCTGATGTTGCTGTGTCTCCTTAGCTCATTGATCATGCTCCTTGCCTTCTGTCTGTCGGCCAGGTTCTCTTGGTCAATCAGGATTAGGAGTTCTGCCCGATTCAACCTCATATTGCGTTCAGGCTCGATTAGTAGGATAGACCTGATGAACGAGAGGGCGCTGAGTGCCTGGTCCAGATTGGAAAGAAGGAACTGAGCCTCAGGCCACTTCTGTAGGAAGTTGTGTTTCTTCTGAAGCTCTATCTCTATCAGCATGTCCGGGAGGAGGTAGTTCGAGAAGTCCAGTAGGGGGATTGAAGCATTCCCTTGCTTTTCTATCTGGATGATGTTCTTATCTTTCAGCCCAAGGAGAGCGTTGTAGATGTTCGGGTAGTGCGCCGAACCGAATTCCCGTTTGATTTCGGTCGTCAGTCCTCTAATTGAGATGGGGTTGCCTATCTCCCGCGATATCGTGTCGATTATCTTGAATTCTGTCCCACTGATCAACCCCCTTCCACCCTTTGCCCACACGTTACACCTTCGACGCCATTTCCATATAAGTATACAGTTGTGGTGCTATAATACTATAGTGCAAGCGCTATACATCCAGAACCAGGCTAGTAGGTCTCTCTCTGTGTTCTCGCCGTTGGCCGACTGTTACCATTTACGGTTACCAAACCCGTTACCAATCGAGTAATGTCAATTGCAGTTGAGTCTCGTAACGTAAACCTCGTGTTTGGGAAGTTCTCGTAGGGAGCAGCTACGACGTTTCGATCCGTGTCCCTTGATTGCGGATGATCCTTGTCATCGACCTGGTATTCCCTCCTTCGCGGGAAAATCGCGGCAATGCCGGCAAGGCTTGTATTTGGCGAATGACTATCTCAAATGGGTCCTGAATGGACTGGAGAATAATCTCGCTCGGACTTCTACTGGATACAATTCCATGCTGGTGGCTCGTAGCTCTCGGTCAAGCTGGCTTCACATGGTGGAACAGTGGAACATTCTTTGTGGTCCCAGTGATTATCTCATGTGCGGTTATCGTTACGACCATTGGCTTGGCCAGACATGGTCCGTCAGGAAGTTTCTCGGAATCTGACCTCGTCGTGGTGAGTGCGGGTACCGGTCTGCTCGTGATATTCTTCGGAATTCTTCCGGTAAGTCTAGACTCCATCTCGTATTCGTGGCATTGTCTTGAGAGCGGATTGCCTTGGTTTTGTGACAAGGCAAGCGCGATCAACAGCCTCGCATGGATATGGTTGACATTACTATTAGCTCCGGCCATGGCATTCTTTGCAGCGGTCTTGTTTGCTCTACGAAAGACGACATGACTTCGGCTCGTTAACTAGTCTCTTTCTGCTATCTTTTCATTTTCTCTTATCTTTGTTTTTCCTGTCATCTTTTGTTTTCTTGTTATCTTTTCTCCGACCCCCCCGGGGGTATGCTGACACTCTAAAACTTCTTCACAATCTCACAGACCCCTTCGCCGCCGAAATCGCCCGGAACAAGCCCTAATCCGGAATCGGGGCAAGCGATTTGAGCTTGCGACTTTTTCACGCTGACCTCTCCGCTTAATCCGCGATCTCGAAAACGTCGGATCTACGCATTCCAGGCCCTGAAGCGTGAGACTCGCCCAGAACAGTTTCATCTGGCGGGACCCCCCTCTGAAAAATCTCAAAATCAGTTGCTCCTCGCGACACGAACCCCGGAATCCCGGGACCCGCGTCGCATGTTCAGAATAAGTTCTCTGAAATAGACACACGCTTCTTGAGCTTTGGGGCCAGCCGAATCCTACAAGAGCTCGAGAAATGTGTGGGCTAGAATCTTTGTAACGCTGACGAGGTCGTTGATTCTAACGTGTTCGTCTATTCCGTGAATGTTGCTGTCTTGCCGTGTGGCTCCTAGAACCGCTATAGGGATGCCTAGCGCGCTGACCGCGGCCATGTCCGTAGACCCTTGACTACCGCAAGATGGAGTGTCTCTGCCTAGAACTTTTCTGGCCACTCTCCGGACAGTTCTAACTAGCGGGTGATTGGGCGATGTCAGCATAGGATCGTATCCGAGGAGCATTTTCATGGAGACCTTGACTTCTCGATGCTTAGCCGCAAACTCCTTCACAACCCGCGCAATCTCCCGCCGAACCTGAGCCTCGCTCTCTTCCGGAATAAAGCGACGGTCGACGAGAATCTCGAAAGTATCAGGAATAATATTCCCCTTTAGCCCGCCCTTCGCAGTATTGACGTACAGCCCCGGTTTCATCTTCCTAATACCCCATCCCGGTTCCGTGTTGATTCTAGACCGTCTCTTACTGATCTCTTCTCCGAGCTTTTTCAGATCCTCAATCAATGACGCCCCGTACTCGATAGCATTGACGCCCGTCCACCCGCGTCCCGAGTGAGCCGCTCTTCCGTGCACTGTAATCAGGTATTCCGCGTCCCCGAGACTCGCAACATGCAGCGCCTCGATCCCGCTGTCCGTCGAGAGACAATAATCCATATCCTTCGTAATCACGTGCTTGTCAACTAGATAATTCACACCGCTATACCCGCCCACCTCCTCGTCAGTCGTAAACGTCGGAGTGATCCTCCCGCGGAACTTGGCGCCTGTCTCAACAAGCGCTTTCATCGAAAATATCTCGCAGGCGTTAGATCCTTTCATGTCAGCAGCACCTCGCCCATAGACCTTGCCATTCTTGACCACCGGCTCAAACGGATCATGCGACCATCCAGACGGATCAGCCGGGACCACATCGACATGCCCATTGAGAAGGACCCACGGCCCCTCGCCCTCACC
>Ga0209267_1001086_pt1 | contig 18887 bp, 18 predicted proteins | sample GraSoiAngelo_137_FD_185894 | JGI IMG/M metagenome (GOLD analysis project Ga0209267, IMG submission 185894) | Grasslands soil microbial communities from the Angelo Coastal Reserve, California, USA - 14_0929_09_30cm (SPAdes) (version 2) | ecosystem: Environmental > Terrestrial > Soil > Grasslands ... | reverse complement strand
GTTCAGCGAGAGCGATCCCGCCAAGCGCGCGGACATCGCGCGACAGGCCAACGATGTCCTGATCCAAGACGTGGCCGTGATCCCGCTTGTCCAGCGAGCCGCCGTGACGAGCGCGGTCGCGAAGTCGCTCAAAGGTGCGGACCCGTCGCCCTGGGACTCGGAGATGTACAACGTCGCCGACTGGACGAAATAGACCCTTCTATAGTCAGCGGCTGATCCAAGCGGGGGAGGTCTTCAGATGACCGGTGGCGGAGTGATGAATCGCCGGCGTTTCCTGGAAGCGTTGGCCGCAGTTGGCGTGGTCGTGGCATGCGGACCCACCGCGACGCCAAGCCCGAGCCCGAGTTCTGCTGGCGTCAGCCCGGCGCCGAAGCCCGTCAGCATCGAGTGGTGGCGCCGCAACTACGCCGCCGGCACCCAGTCCGCCGAAACGATCACGTCCGATGCGGCCGTGAAGGCATATAAGGACCGTGCCGCAAATGTGACCATCGCGATCCAGGGCGGTCCGTTCGGCGCCGAAACGGACCAGAAGTTCGACATCGCGATCCTGCAGCAGCACGCCGGTCCCGACGTGTTCCACACCACCGGTGGCGACGTGCTGAAGTACGCCGCGGCCGGTCAGCTGTCCCAGCCGACGCTCACCGACGCCGAGCGCAACGACTTCAACCCGAGCGCCCTCAAGGCCACGACATACAAGGGCACGGTGGTGGCGTATCCGCTGTGGATCGTGCCGTGGTTCGAGTACATCAACCTCGACCTCTTCAAGGAGGCCGGCGTCACGCCCCCGGCGAATGGAAACTGGACATATGACGAGTTCCTCGCCGCGGCGAAGAAGCTGACCTTCAAGCGCGCCGACGGCAAGCAGATCTACGGCTTCGCGCATGCGAACGACGAGTTCGCCTTCATGCTCATCGACGGCGGCCGGCCGTACGACAGCTCCATCAAGACCTGGACGTTCAACAGCGCAGACGCGGTGAGCGGTCTCGAGAAGTGGGTCGCGCTCGCACAGCAGAAAGTCATGCCGCCCGACTTCTTGACGCTGAACCCCAACGACTCGCAGGCGCGCTTCATCGCCGGTGAGGTGGCGATCCTCCAGCGACCGAGCGCAATGATCAACGTGCTCAACGCCGATGCGAAGTGGAAGTTCGGAACGAACTGGGACATCGCCAACTTCCCAAAGGCGAAGGGCGACCAGACCGCGTGGGGCGGCGTCGGCTTCATCGCCGTGCGCGAGCAGTCGGACGCGGACAAGAAGGCCGCTGCCCATGCGTTTGCCAAGTACCTCACCGGGCCGGACATCGGACCGGACCTCAAAAAGCAGACGCCGCCTGTCGAGTACTGGCTCGCCCCTGCGGGCCGAAAGTCCGCGGCAGGCATCTACGGCGACTATCACCCGGCGAAGGCGAAGGTCGCCACGATGGGCGCCTTTACCTACGTGCTGCCCAACGTGAGCACGTGGTCGGAGATCGACCAGAAGTACCTGCGGCCGGCGCGTGACGCCGCGCTCGAGGGCAAGAAGACGCCGAAGCAGGCACTCGACGAGGTGGCGCCGCAGGCGCAGAAGCTGCTGGACGAAGCCAACAAATAAACATGAGCGCGACCGCTGCATCGCGGCGGCGACGCAGTTTCGCCGCGGTGCTGCGACGTTATGGCTGGTCGTACATCTTCGTGCTCCCGACGTTCTCGCTGTTCGTCGTGTTCACGCTGCTGCCGGTGGTCCAGGGGCTGGTGCTGTCGCTACAGAACGCGCGGGTGACCGGCGGCGAGTTCATCGGGCTCGCGAACTTCGAGACCCTCGCGGCCGATCCCGTCTTCATACAGGCGGTCGGAAACACGATCCTGTACGCGACGGTCGTCGTCGCGGCGCAGATCACGCTCGCCCTCGTCGTCGCTAGCCTCATCCAACCGCTCGGCCCGAGGGCACACGTCTTCTACCGCGCGCTTTTCTATTTGCCCCTCGTGAACTCGGCGATCCTCGTGGCGATGGTGTGGCGCTGGATCTTCAACGCCAATCCGTACGGCCTCGCGAACACGGCGCTGGGCACGGTCGGGCTTGGCCCCTACCTGTGGATCGGAAGCTCGGATCAGGCGCTCATCGCGGTGATCCTGAGCGCCGTGTTGACGATCCCGGGCGGCGGCGTGGTCCTCTACTCCGCGGCGATGGGGTCGCTCCCACGCGAACTCTACGAGGCTGCGGACCTCGACGGCGCGAGCTGGTTTTCGAAGTGGCGCCACATCACGGTGCCGCTTTTGCGGCCGACAACGCTTTACCTGGTCGTGATCTACACGATCCTCGCGTTCCAGCTATTCGAGCGCGTGTACATCATGACGAACGGCGGCGGGCCGAATAACGCGACGATCACGATCGTGCAGCTCATCTACTCCACGGCGTTCCAGTTCGGGCGCTACGGGCTGGCGAGTGCGATGGCGGTGGTCCTCTTCGGAATGGCGCTCGTTGTTGCGGTGGTGCAGTTCCGCTCGCTTCGGTCCGATGTCGAGTATTAGGCAGCGCCTTCCAGTCCATGTCGTTCTGCTCCTTGCGGGCGGGCTCTCGCTCTTCCCGTTGTACTGGCTGTTCCTGACGTCACTGTCACCGACCCAGTACGTGGTGCGGGTGCCGCCCGAGATCGTGCCGCGGGAGCTAACGACCGCGAACTACGTGCGGCTTTTCGAGACGACGCCGATCGTTCGGTGGCTGTTCAACACCGTGGTGATCGCCGGCGTGATCACCGCGTTCCACCTTCTCTTTGATTCCATGGCCGGATACGCGTTCGCGAAGCGGCGCTTTCCGGGAAAGAACGTGATGTTCTGGCTGGTGGTGAGCACGCTCACGGTGCCGGCGCAGGTGACCCTGATCCCGGTTTTCTTCATCCTGCGTTTCCTAGGGCTGCTCGATACCTATCCCGGCGTGATCCTTCCGGGATTGGCTGACGTGTTCGGCATATTCCTGATGAAGCAGTTCATCCAGACACTGCCGACCGAGCTCGAACACGCAGCGCGCGTCGACGGTGCGTCCGAGTGGCAGGTGTACCGGCACATCATCGTGCCGCTTTCACGTCCCGCTCTTGCGGTGCTCGCTATCTTCACGTTCCAACGCTATTGGAACGCCTTCATCTTTCCGCTCGTGATCCTGCGCGATCCATCGAAATACCCGGTGCAGGTTGGTTTGGCCACCCTGCAGGGGGAGTTCAACACCGACTACGGGATGCTCATGACGGGCGCCGCCGTCGCGGCTATCCCCATGATCGCCGTGTTCTTTGCTTTCCAGCGTCACTTCATCGAGGGAATCCGGATCGGCGGAGTCAAGGGCTAGCGCGGCGACGCCCGAGGTCGGCAAGCTCCCGGCGAAGTATTTTCCCGGACGCCGTGCGCGGCACTTTCTCGATGAACTCGACCTCGCGCACGCGCTTGTAATCGGCGATCCGCTCCTTCACGAAGGCGATGAGCTCCTCCGCCGTGGCCTGGGTGTTCGGGCGCAGCTGGACGAAAGCCTTCGGGATCTCGCCCGCCTCTTCGTCGGGCTTTCCGATGACTCCGGCGTCGGCGACCGCAGGATGCTCGCAGAGGACCGCCTCGACCTCGGCCGGCCCGACGCCGAATCCCTTGTACTTGATGAACTCTTTCTTGCGATCGACGATGAAGACGTATCCCTTGTCGTCGCGCCGGCCGACGTCCCCGGTGTGGAACCACCCGTCGCGGATGACGTCCGCCGTGTCCACAGGTTTGTTCCAGTAGCCCTTCATCACCTGTGGCCCGCGAACGCAGATCTCGCCGACCTCGCCGTTCGGGAGCGTCTTCGTGCCGGTCTCGAGGTCGACGATCTTGTCCTCCGTGCCCGGGACCGGACGCCCGATCGACTCGAGGACGGCGGCTTCAATGGGATTCGCGTGCGTTACCGGCGAGGTCTCGGTGAGACCGTAGCCCTGGATGATCGGTTTGCCGATGCGCTGGATCATCCGCTTCGCGGGATCGGGAGCGAGCGGGGCGGCGCCGCTGAAGAAAAAGCGCACCGACGAGAAGTCGTGCTTCTCGACTTCGGGACTCATCGCGAGCCCGAGGACGATCGGCGGCACGATGAAGCAGACCGTCGCCCGGCGCCGCTCCACGAGCGTGCAGTACTCGACCATGTCGAAGCGCGGCATGATCACTTGCGTCGCGCCGAGGCTGATCGCGCCGGTCATCAACAGGTTGAGCGCGTAGATGTGGAAGTAGGGGAGGACGTTCAGGAAGACGTCGTCGCGGCGAACGGGGACCGCGGCGAAGAACTGCTGCTGGTTCGCGGTGAGGTTTGCGTGCGTCAGCATCACGCCCTTCGGGAATCCCGTCGTCCCGCTCGTGTACGGGAGCGCGGCGAGATCGTTCATCCCGACGTGAGCCGACACGCTGACGTCCGGTCCGTCGGCCATGAGCAGGTCGTTGAGCCGCTCGACGCCGCTCGGCGCGGCGTCGCCGGTCACCGCGAACGCACGAACGCCCTTGAGTTCGGATCGGACGGCGTCCACAACCGGTGCGAGGGCCGCGTGATACAGGACCGCGGTCGCTCCCGCGTCGTCGACTTGAAAGCGGACCTCGCGCTCCTTTGACTGCGCGTTGATCGGATTCACCACCCCGCCGATCTTCAGCGTTCCGTAGAAGGCGATGACGAATTCGACGCAGTTCGGCATGAAGATCGTCACCCGGTCTCCGGGGCGGACACCCCGTTTCGCGAGCGCCGCCGCGAGCCGGTCGCTCAGCTGGTCGATCTCGCGGAAGCTGACGCTGCGGTCACCCATCAGGAGCGCCGGCTTGTCGCCGACCTCGCGCGCGACCTCCCGCAGACGGTCCTGGAGAGTGATCTCGCGGTAGGTGAATGCCGTCGTTGTGGGTCGTGTCGAGGCGAGCGCCATGATTTTCCTCCCCCGGTCCCGTGGCCGCGGCGATTCTAGGCTTCAAAACGCGCCCCGAACTATCGTTTGCCGCGTGATACCGAGCGCTCCATTCGGCAGCACCGGACACGAAAGCCGCCGCACCCTTTTTGGCGGGGCCGCACTCGGGAAGGTGACCGAGGCCGAGGCCGACCGGGCGCTCGAGCTCGTGCTCCGGTACGACCTCAATCATCTCGACACGGCGGCGAGCTACGGCGACTCCGAGCTACATATCGCGCCCTGGCTGAAGCGCGAAGGCCGCGACCGGTTCTTCCTCGCAACGAAGACCGGCAGGCGCACGTACGCCGAGGCGCGTGACGAGATCCGGCTGTCGCTCCGCCGTCTGGGCGTCGACCACGTCGATCTCATCCAGCTGCATAACCTCGTCGACCAGAACGAATGGAACATCGCGATGGGCAAGGACGGCGCCCTCCGCGCGGCCGTCGAGGCGCGGGACGCCGGCCTCGCGCGCTTCATCGGGGTGACCGGACACGGGCTCGAGGTGGCGCGCCGTCACCGCGAGAGCCTCGAGCGCTTCCCATTCGACAGCGTGCTGTTCCCATACAACTTCACGCAGCTGCAGGGCGAGGCGTACGCGCGTGAGGCCGAGGAGCTCATCGCGCTGTGTGAGAAACGCGGCGTCGCAATCCAGACGATCAAGGCGATCACGCTCGCACCGTGGCCGGGCGATCGGCCCGCGCGGCCCACGACCTGGTACGAGCCCCTCACGGAACAGCGCGACATCGACGTCGCCGTGCGGTTCGTCCTCGCTCGTCCAGGGATCTTCCTCAACACCGCGAGCGACATCGACCTTCTGGCCAAAATACTTGACGCCGCTGACCGCGGCGGACCGACACCGACCCCGGACGAGATGGAGGATCTGGTGCGGCGCCGTGAGATGGCGCCGCTCTTCGCCTAGCCGATGGTTCGCTCCTACAACCAGGTCGCGGGGCGCCGCCTCGACCGGATCGGGGCGCTCTCAGATGGTGTCTTCGCGATCGCGATGACCCTCATCGTTTTCGAGATCCACGTACCCGACCCGGGACCGATCCGATCGGAGCAGGACCTGTGGAACGCAATGCTCGCGCTCGGTCCGCGGCTCGTGACCTACCTCCTGAGCTTTTTGACCCTCGGGATCTTCTGGAACGCCCAGCAGGTTCAGATCAACCACTTCACCACCGCCGATCGCGATCTCACCTGGCTCCACCTCGCGTTTCTCGCGGCTGTCGCGCTGATGCCCTTCTCGACGTCGCTTCTCGCGGAGTTCATCACCTTCCGCCTCGCCCTCGTGGCGTACTGGGCGAACATCTTTCTTCTCGGCGTGATCGTGTACATCACCTGGATCTATGCCGAAGCCCACGCTCTTCTGGACAAGGACGCTGGACCGTTGGTGTCCAGGGTGATCAAGCGGCGCATCATCTTCGCTCAGGCGCTCTACGCGTTCGGCGCGCTGCTCTGCCTCATCAACCCACTCTGGAGCATCGCTTTCATCGTCCTCGTGCAGCTCAACTTCGCGATCGCGCCGAAGATCCCGTACCTCTCGCGGCTCTAGCGCGACTCCAGCGGCTTCCGTCCTTTGGGAGCCGGGAAAGATTCGTCGAGCTCGTCGAGATCTTGCTTGGTCAGCTTGATGTCGGCTGCGCCGCGGTTCTCACGAACGTGCTTCGAGTCCGCCGCCTTCGGGATCGCGATGACGCCGTCGGCGCGGATCACCCAGGCGAGCGCGACCTGCGCCGGCGTCGCGTCGTGCCGCTCGGCGACGGCCTTCAAGACCGGATGAGCGTGCGTGAGCAATCCCTCCTCGACGGGCGAGTACGCCATGATCGGGCGATGCCGCCTGCGCATCCAGGGCAGGAGATCCCACTCGATGCCGCGGCGTTCGAGGTTGTAGAGGACCTGGTTCGTCACGATGCGCTCGAGGCCGCCCTTGATCTGTGCGAGCTCCTCCATGTCGTCGACGTCGAAGTTGCTCACGCCCGCGTGACGGATCTTCTTCGCCTCGAGGAGATCGTCGAATCCCGCCAGCGTTTCCTTGAGAGGCACGTCGCCGCGCCAATGAAGCAGATAGAGGTCGATCTGCTCAACGTTCAGCCGGCGGAGGCTCCGATCACAGGCCGCGGCCATGCGGTCACGCGTGGCGTTCTGTGGATAGAACTTCGTCACGACGAACACCTGATCGCGGCGGCCGGCGATCGCCTCGCCGACGAGCCGCTCCGCGCCTCCGTCCGCATACATCTCGGCTGTGTCGATGAGCGTCATGCCGAGCTCGATCCCGCTGCGCAACGCGGCAACCTCGTTCTTGCGTTTGCTCGGGGCCTCGCCCATGCGCCAGGTGCCCTGCCCGAGGACGGGCACGGGCTCTCCGCCTGGGAGCGACGTGGAACGAATACGCGCCACGCGTCGGAAGTCGAGCACGAGCGGTGCCGCTATGACCCGCGCCGCGCTCGCATCATCAGGTAATAGAAGAACCCGCCGATGAGCAGCACGGGCAACAGGCTCAGGATGATCGACCCGATGACGCTCACCGGCTGGGTGTCCGACTCATAGGTGAGGTCTATCAGCTGCGAAGGATGCGTGGCGTTGTAGTCGGCAACCGCGCGCCCGACGATCGTGTCGGGTTGCGGAACCGTGGTCCGCTCCGTGGCGCCCGTCCTGAAGACGAGCGTTGCCTTTGATCCCGCGATCGTCACCGCTCGCACCTGCCCGGAGTTGATATCCGCGAGAGCCCTGGTCACGTCGACCTCCGGCACCGCCGGCGCCTGCGAGCGGTAGGCGTAGAGCAACAACAGTCCCATTACCACGAGCAGTAGCGACAGGATCCCGTTTTGCAGCACCCGAGATCGCGGGCCGGATCCAAGCGTTGGCTGCGAGCCGGCCGGTATCGCGAAATTGCCAGACTCGCGGAATCCGCCACAACGGCAAGGAGCTCCACCGACTTCCCGATAGCAGGGCCGCTCGATCGGCGGATCGGACCGAAGGCGGGCGCGGACCGCATCCCGGTCATGCCAATCGCGGGTGTGACCGCAGGTGTCGCAGATTGCTCGCGTGTCGAGCACGCGCGAACTCTAGCGAGCCGTGCGGCTCAGTGGATCCACGTCAGCGTGCACATGTCCGGGCAGCCGAGCGTGATCTTTGTGGCGTAGGTGAGGTCGAACTCGCGGCTCAGGATCGTAGGGCCGCGGTCGACGACCGGGACGGTCACCTCGTTCACCCCGTACCTCAGATGCACGAGGGTGCCGCAGGGAAGCGTGCGGTGCGCCACACCTTGCAGCGTGGTCGTGAGCGTGAGGCCGCACGCGGTCCGATTTCCGTAGAGCCCGGGTCCGTAGTACGAGGCGAGCACGGTGGTCGTCACCAACGGTGAAGGCTGCGGAAGCGGTGCCGGCGGCGTGCCGTCGGCGTTGAGGACGGTCACCACCCAGAACACGCCGAAGTCCTCCATCCACTGCGCGCCCTCGATGAGCGGACGAAGCGCGACGCGAAACGTCCCGGGCACCGGCGGTGCTACCACCTGGAACTGGAACCACGCGATCTGATTCGGCCCGACGTACGCACTCGGCTGTGTCGCCAATCGGTTGTAGCGCGGCCATCCCGTCGCCGGTGAGCCCATCGTTCCATCTCCGCCGAGGATGCTCGCCGCATCCTGTCCGGGCTCGGGCATCCATGTCCCGAGATACGCGGCCTCGCTCATGCGTTCCCTGACCCAGCCGCGCGCTCCGCTGTTGTAGAAGGCGACCGTCGCGGTCGCTTTCGTTCCCATGCAGAGCGACATGTACCCGCTTTGCCCGTACCACGACGCATGGAAGCCTGGCACTCCGCTCGGCACCCGAGCCGGCGGCGCGATGCCCGGTCCCACGCTGCTCGCGCACGTCGCAGCGCGCGAGGCGTACGTCGGAATGAGCGCGGCGATAAGCGCAATGACGAATAGAAGGCTGCGAACCCTACCCACGACACGTCTAACGCGTGGGCGCGGTCAGCGATATGTGAAAGTTGCGGAGCGGTGTCTGCCGATGGTTACTTCCAGCGATGCCCGACGAGCCCTGCCTCGAACGATCGCTTGTCCAGTGGAGTCAATCGCTTTGCCATACCGGGCCGCAGCAGTGGGGTATGCGAGATCGTGAGGAGGTACTCGGGGATGAACCACACCTCTTTGGGAGTGGTCATCCAGTCGAGATCGTCGAATCGCGCGAGATTCACCGGCCGCGAGAACGTCCGCAGCGTTCGCTCACGCCGGAGGTTGAAGTACGAGTAGAAGTAGCTCATGACCAGCTCGCGCAGCGTGCGATGGATGGGCTCGCGGTACGCGAGGCCGTTGTAGTTCGACTTAGCGACCGCGCCCCACAGGCCGCGGTGCTTGAACACAGCAACAACGTGATCGGTGTCATGTTCGGCCTCGAGGTCGAGGAGGAGCGGGGGGAACCCGAGCACGCGGAGCCCTGCTGCGGCGAAGATCGCCGCCTCGAGACAGTGCGCCGTCCGCTCGTGCAGGACGCGTCGCGGTGACCACGCGGTCGTGCCGAGGTGGTACGGCATGTCGTCGAGGAGCTGTTGGACTCCGTAGGGTGTCTTGCGCCCGCGTAGCGTACGCAGCTCCGCGGGCGTGAAATCATGCACACGGAACATTCTTGTGGATAAGACGACCCGCCGGAGCATCGACGTTGTCCTCGCCGAAGCGCAGGCGCGGATGCGGCGCCTCTCGCCGTTCGACGCGCTCGCGGCGGTATCCGAGGGCTGGACGCTTGTCGACACGCGCGTTGGCGACGTGAAGACCGGCTCATCCGCATCTGTCGCGATGGCTACTCGTCGAGCCTCGCCGCGGTCCGCCTGCACGAGCTCGGTTTCACCGAGACGACGGATGTGATCGGAGGCTTCGGCGCGTGGCTCGCGGCGGGTCTTCCCGTGGAGCGATGAGCCAAAGACCAGGGGTTGGACTGCCTGGGACCGTCACGATGCGCGAGGCCGAACGGCTCGCGGCCGAGGCCGAGAACGCCGGCGCCTCGAGCGTCTGGGTCGCGGATGTGCGGCGCGAGCCGTTTCTCACCTCGGCTGCGGCGTTGCGCGCGACGACGCGTGTCACGGTCGGCACCGATGTCGCCGTCGCGTTTTCGCGCTCGCCCGCCGCGACGGCGCAGGCCGCGTGGGATCTCGCCGCATACGGAAACGGACGGTTTGTCCTGGGACTGGGAAGCCAGGTTGGGCCGACGCTGCTCTCGCGCTTTGGCGTCGAGGCGGACCGTCCCGCAGCTCGCCTCCGCGATTACGCGCTTGCGGTGCGGGCATGCTGGGAGGCCTATGGGAAGGGCCGCGGTCGGTACGAAGGTGAGTTCTACGCGATCCGGCAGCCGGTCTTCTCGCCAGGCTCCGATGATCCATGGCCGACGATCCCGCTCTATCTCGCCGGCGTGAACCCGGTGATGACGGCCGTGGCCGGCGAGGTCGCGGATGGCTTCGCGGCGCACATGTTCTGCACGCCGACGTATCTCGACCGGATTCTTCGGCCGGCGCTAGCGCGCGGCGCAGCCCGGGCGAACCGATCCGCTCCCCCGGTGCTGATGCCGCTCGTCGTCGGTCGCGACCGCGACTCGCTCGCTCTTCAGATGACGACCTACACCGTGCCGGCCTATCGCCGGGTGCTCGACGAGTCCGGCCTCCGCGATGAGGCGGACGGCATCCTCGCGGCGATTGCGGACCGCCGACGGAACGAGGCCGCACGGATCATCGAAGAGCGCTGCCTCGACCAGCTCGGCGTTGCCGTGCTCGACGATCTCCCCGAACGGGTTCGCCTCTGGAGCGCGCACGCGGACGTCATTGGGTTGACCGTTCCCTGGTACGGGCTGGACGGCGCCGCGCAGGTCGCGGTGTTTCGCGACGTGCTGAGCGCGCTCGAACGGATGTAATCTCCGCCGATGCCGTTCAAGAGCCAGGCGCAGCGGCGCAAGTTCGCGGAGCTCCTCGTCAAGGGCGAGATCTCGAAAGAGACCTACGAAGAGTGGAACCGCGAAACAGGACGCAAGAAGCTCCCCGAGCGCGTGAAGCCAAAGGGCAAAGCCAAGACAAAGATAACCTCACGCGCGAAAGGCAGGACCCGGAAGCGCTGACGTAGTGGCACGAATCACCGACCTCCTTGCGGCCGGGCGCACCGTCTCCTTTGAATTCTTTCCACCCAAGGACAACGAGGAGCAGCGCCTACTCACGCGGACGATCGCCGATCTGCAGCCGCTCCGACCGTCATTCGTCTCGGTCACCTATCGCGGCGGACGCATCTCGCGCGAGCGAACGACCCGTGTCGTCGTCGACCTCCTGCGAACGACCGATCTCACGCCGATGCCGCACCTGACGTGCGTGGCCCATCCGCGGTTCGAGCTCGGTGAGATCATCGGCGGATTCCGCGCGGCCGGACTCGAGAACCTGCTCGCGCTCGGAGGTGATCCGCTCCCCGAGGAGGAGTCCTACAAGGAGCTCGCGTACGCGTCGGAGCTCGTCGAGCTGGGCCGTCGGCTTGGCTTCGAGTCGATCGGAGTGGCGGCGCATCCGGCCGGGCATCCGCGCTCGCCGGATCTCGTGTCGGACCGCCGCTACCTCGCCGTAAAAATGAGGCTGGCCGACTTCGCGATCACGCAGTTCTTCTTCAAGGTGGAGGAATACAAGCGACTGCGCGATGAAATGGCCGCGCTCGGGATCACGAAGCCGATCATCGCCGGCATCATGCCGATCACGTCGCTCGCGTCGGTCCAGCGAATGGCCGAGCTATCCGGGTACGCGGTGCCTGACGACATCGTGAAGCGCGTCGAGGCGGGCGGGGAAGATCGCGATGAGATCCGAAAGCGTGGGATCGCCGTCGCCACCGAGCTCTGCCGGGATCTGCTCGACGCAGGTGTGCCGGGGTTGCATTTCTACACGCTGAACTTCTCGAAGGCGACGCGCGAGATCTACGCGAACCTCGGGCTGACGGTGTAGTCAGGCCGCGCGCTGGGGAACGGCGACCGCCTCGCGAAGGAACGCGATGCTCGCCTCGGCGAGATCACGGCGTCGCGCGTCGACGGTGATCGCGTGGCCTGTTCCCTCGAGGTAAAGCGTCGTCACCGGCCCGCCAAGACGCGCCGCGAGGTCTCGTGCGTAGTGGATCGGGACGAGCCGGTCGGAAACGGCGTGCGCGACAAGGGCCGGGCAGCGGATCTCGCCCAGACGCTTGCGCACAAGACCGATCCCGTGGATGAGCTCGGCGACGGCGCGCACGGGGGCGGGGTCGTAGCACTTGGCGCCCGCGTTCAGGTCGACGAGATCGCTCGCGGGCGACGGCACCTGCTTGATCACACGCCAGACGTACGGCGCGAGGTACGCGATCGGGTTCCCCATGCCGAGTGCCGTCGCGCACAGAAGCACCGCGCGCGGCTTGCGACGGAGCGCGACGTCGAGCGTCATCGTCGCGCCGGCGGAGAGGCCACCGACGATAACGTCCTCATGATCTCGCGCCAGATCGTCATACGCGTCGAGCGCTGCGGACATCCAGTCTTCCCAGCACAGCGAGAACATGTCCTCGGGGCGCGTGCCGCGGCCGGGGAGTAACGGGGAACTCACCGTGTATCCCTCAGCAACAAGCGCGTCCTTCATGTAGTGCATGTCGACGGGCGTCCCGGTGAGGCCATGGAGGAGGAGGACCGCCGCATCGCGGCGGGCCGGCAAAACTGAACGACCGGGCCCGCGCATGGCGGTCATCCACGCACGCAGCGTGCCTAAACGATGACGAGGCGTAAGGGACCTATTGCGCAATCCTTAGGGTGTTCTACGGGGTCTCAATCGGTGTTCGTCCCCCCGAATGGGGGAGCGTTCGGGGGCACGACAGTTGCAATTCTTTAGGCATGCGGGTGCAAGTGGCCCCGTGTGAGCGATACCGCCTCCGCGTGACGACCTGGGGACCCTTCCCCATCGGGGGGCCCTCCCCCCGGGGCAGCGGCGCAGCTCCCCATGCCGTGGTTCTTCCGGGAATCTCCGCCGACTGGCGCGGGCTCGCGCCACAGATCCGAGCTCTCCGCGGGTTGGGCTGGACCGTCCACGTCGTCGACCTCCCCGGATTCGCCCTGCCGCCGGCGCTCAAAGCATCGGACGCGAACGTCGTACAGCTCGCCGATTACGTGGCGCGCGTCGTCACGAATCTTAAGATCCCGCCCGCGCTCCTCCTGGGCCACTCGCTCGGCGGTGGCGTCGCGATGCACCTCGCCATGCGTCACCCGAAGCTCGTCCGCGGCTTGGCCCTGATCGCGCCGGTCGGCCTCGGCGTGTCGTTGCACTGGATCTACAAGCTCTACTGCGTGCCCCTGCTCGGACGCGTTCTCCTGCGACCGAGCGTGCTGCGCGCGTCGTCGATCCGGCGCTTCCTCGTCGGCAGCGGTCGACGGAACGATGAGCGGTTCATCGCACGGCTCGTGCGTCATCGCGCGAGCGCGCGTCCGCGCGCACTCTCGGCGCGCGCGATCATCTGGGCCAATCAGCCGCGGCGCTGGCGCAAGGCGCGAGCACTCCTGCCGGGCGGCGAGCAGCTTGGGATCCGGATCGACGGTCCACTGACGAAGCTGAGCGAGATCCCGACGCTCGTCCTCTGGGGCGACGAGGATCGCGTGATCTCCGCGAGCGACGCGCGGCGTTGCAAGGAGCTGCCGCTCGCGCAGGTGCGGATCGCGCATGGCGTCGGTCACTCGCTTCCGCTCGAGGTCGCTGGGTGGGCGAACGATCACATCGCTAAGTTCGTCGCGGGCCTCACCACCACCGAGCTCCGAGCGGCCTGATAGAGGTCTAGCGCCGCTCCGATCGCCACGCGGCGATCCGCTCGAACACGCTGCCGTCGTCCAGCGCAATCGCGCGCCTGTTGCGTTCGGCGACGAGCCGCGCGGTGCGCGCGGCGCGCTCCGCGATCCGGCGACGTTCAGGTATGCGGCCCGCGCGCTCAGCAAGGATCCGCGCGACGTGTGTATGCGCGAGCGCTTCGGTGATCCGCTCGGCGTGAAGCAGGATCGGTCCGAGGTCTTCGTCGACGAGCGGCGCTCCGCGCAAGACACCTGGTCCCTTCCGTCGAACGACGCGGGTTACGAGCGAGCGAAGCGCCCCGACGACATGGCCGCGGGCAGCGGCGAAATCCGAACCGGCGCGGCCGTCGAACGACGCGTTCGCGAGCAACCGGCTTGGCCCACCGCGAACGAGCGACCGCGGATGCTTCAGCGTCCACTTCATGAGATCTCGAACGGCCATGAGCGACTGGATCTGCGACGTTCCTTCATATATCGGCGTGATGAGGCTGTCGCGCATGTAGCGCCCGACGTCGTACTCGTTGACGACGCCGACGCCGCCGTGTATCTGCAGCGCGAGGCGGCAAACGCGGACCGCGCCTTCAGTGCCGTACCACTTCACCAGCGGAGTGAGCTCGCGCAGATCGCGGGCGGCCTGCTCGTCGTGGCCGAATAGCACGAGGTCCTGCAGCACCGCCGCCGTGTACGCGAGAGCTCGCGCACCCGTGACGGTCGTCTCCATGTCGAGCAGCATCTCGGCGACCATCGGATGCTCGCGGATCGGCTTGCCCATCTGGACCCGCTGCGCTGCGTACTCGGAGGCCTTCTCGAACGCGGCTGTCGCGACGCCGATGCCCTGGATACCGACGCCCAGACGCGACTCGTTCATGAATGTGAGGATCTGCTTCCACCCGTCGCCGGGTTTTCCAAGCGGCGTCGCGCGCGTTCCTTCGAAGAGAAGCGCGCACGTCGGCGAGCCGCGGATCACGAACTTGTGCTCCGCGCGCTCGACGACGTAGTTGTCGCCCTCGCGGTCAGCGATGAACATGCCCAGGCCATCGAGACCAGTCGAGCCGGCTGTGGATCGCGCGAGCACGATCACCAGGTCGCCCTGCCCCGCCGAGATGAACTGCTTGCGGCCCTGCAGGATCCAGCAGCCGTCCTGCCGCGGCGTCGCCGTCGTCGTGAGGCGGCCGACATCGGAGCCGGCCTGCGGCTCGGTCATCGCGACCGCACCCATGATCTCGCCCTTCGCGAGTGGCGGTAGATAGCGTGCCTTCTGCTCCTCGGTGCCGAACCGGTAGATGAGCGCCGCGGGCGAGTTCCATCCGATGCCGTGCTGCACCTGTGTCGAGAGATCGGCCCGCGCGAGCATCTCGCCGATCATCATCGTGACGGTGAACGGCAGCCCCGCTCCGCCGAATTCGGCGGGCACCGAAGGGGACGCGAGCCCGAGCTCGGCGAGACCTCGCAGGTTCTCGGTCATCGGCTCGTTCATGCGGACGACGCCGTTCTCTCGGATGACCCCGATCTGGTCGACCTCGGCCGCGCGCGGCGCGATCTCCGTCGCGGTGTACCGGCCGGCGAGGTCGAGAACCTCGCGCCACGTCGAGACGGTCCCGGCCACGTCCGCGCCGGGGCCCTCCACGACCGCGACGACACTAGGCCACGGGATCACCTTGTCGAAGACCTCGACGAGGTCGGGATTGCCGCTGAAGAAGTTCGTCGCGGTCACAGGCTGAAGAATGGCCGGCGTGACCGCAGCGATTCGGTCGGCGCGAGCCGATCCCCCCGCGCCCCCGCGAGGCGCTCCAGACCGGTCACGATCCGCTGCCGCTGCGCATCCGCGTACCGGAACGGTCCGCCGAGGAACGGCGGGAACCCGAGGCCGAGCACCGCGCCGAGGTCGCCTTCGCCCGGCGATCGCAGCACCCCTTCGTCGAGACAGCGGACGGCCTCGTTCACGAACGTGAAAGTGAGCCGCTCCGCGATGTCGCCGGCACCAGGGTGGGTCGGCGCGCCGAGGAGCTCTCGCACGCGCGGATTCGGCGTGCGTCGGCGGCCGTCGTAGCGGTAGAAGCCGCCGCCCTTGTGCTTGCCCTTGAAGCCTTCGGCCACGAGCGCGCTCACGATCGTCGGTGCCGCGATGCCGCGCGCCTTCGCGACGGTCTCGCCGGCGTGGCCGGCAACTTCGAGGCCGACTTCGTCGACGAGCTGCAGTGGACCGACCGGCCACCCGAACTCGGTCATGGCGCGGTCGATCGCCTCGATGGAATCGCCCTCGGCGAGCATGGTGAACGCCTCGCCGATCATCGTCGAGAGCACGCGCGTCGTGTAGAAGCCCGGACCGTCGCCCACGACGATCGCCGTCTTGCCCATGGCGATGGCCGCAGCCACTGCGGTGGCCACGGCATCGGCGTCCGCGCCCGCCGGCCGGATGACCTCGATGAGCGGCATCTTGTGCACGGGCGAGAAGAAGTGCATGCCGACGATCCGCTCCGGCGAACGCGCATCGCGCGCGATCTCAGCGATCGGCAGGGCGGACGTGTTCGACGCGATCACCGCCTCGGGCCGGAGGACCTGCTCGAGCTCGCCGATCACACGCCGCTTGGTCGCGATGTCTTCGAACACCGCCTCGATGACGAGATCCGCGGTGCGGAACCCCGCCAGATCCGGTCCCCCGGTGACGCGCCCGATGATGCGCGCCGCTTCGCGGCGCTCGAAGACGCCCTTCTTCGCCGCGTCGGTCGTGAGCTCGCGGATCGTCGAGAGCCCCTTCGCGACGGCCGCGGCGTCGCGGTCGCGCGCGCGCACGCGAAGGCCGGACGACGCCGCCGCCTGGGCGATGCCGGAGCCCATGAAGCCGAGACCGACGATGCCGACGTTCGCGATCGAGCGCGGCTTCCCGAGTCCTTCAAGCGCGGCCTTGCGCTGCCGCAGAGTGAGCATGACCAGCGCGGTCAGGCTGCGACCGGTCTCGCCAACAGCGAGCTCCCCAAACGACCGTGCTTCGGCGTCGAGTCCCGCGTCCATGCCTTTGGCGAGACCGATCGCGACCGCGTCGATCGCCGCGAGCGGCGCGGGATAACGGTCCCTCGTCTCGGCGAGCGTCCGCGAGCGCGCCTGCCGCAGGGCGAAGGCTCGCGCCGGCGCGAAGTGTGTGGCCACCCGCTCGACCGCCGTCGCGCCGCCCCTCGGCTTGCGCTTTTTGTCGCGACCCGCGTGATCGATCGCCGCCTGGAGGAGGACTGCCGGATGGACGACCTCGTCGACCACCCCCGCGCGGAGCGCGCGTTTTGGCGTGAGCTGCCGCGCCGTGAGGATCATGTCGAGCGCGCGCGGAAGGCCGATGAGGCGCGGCAGCCGCTGCGTACCGCCGGCGGCAGGGATGAGCCCGAGGCGCGTCTCGGTCAAGCCGACGCGGACGTTGGGGGCGTCCGCGGCGATCCGCGTGTCGCACGCGAGCGCGATCTCGAGGCCGCCTCCGAGCGCCGGGCCGTTTATCGCGGCGACCGTGACGAACGGGAGCGCGGCGAGGTCGTTGAGGACGCGCTGCATCGAACGGCTCGCCTTCTCGATGTCGCTCTGCGGTGTGCCTCCTCGGAGGAGCGACAGGTCGGCGCCGGCGACGTACTGATTCCTCTTGCCGCTCGCGATGACGAGACCCCGCGGGGCCGCCGCGCGCGCCGCGGCGATCGCCGCGGCGAAGTCTTCCATGAGGCGCACGTCGATCGCGTTCACCGGGTCGTCCGGGCGGTCGATCACGATTCGCGCGACGCCCGACGGATCGGCGGGAACGAAGGTGACGGACGGGCGAGCGCTCGGTGTGACGGCGATGGCTTTTTCGGAGGTCGGGGACGGGGCGATCACGCGGCGCGCTCGAGGATGATCGCGGCGCCATTACCGCCTGCCGCGCACGCGGTCGCGAGCCCGTACCGGGCGCCGCGCCGGAGCATCTCGTTCGCGAGCGTCAGCACGATGCGCGCGCCTGTGGCGCCGAAGGGATGGCCGAGCGCGATGGAGCCGCCCATGACGTTCAGCTTCTCAACGGGGACGCGGCCCACGCCGTTCTGCTCCAGAACCGCGAGCGTCGAGAGCACTTGCGCCGCGAATGCCTCGTGCATCTCGAAGAGGTCGATGTCATCGAGCGTGAGCCCCGCGCGGCTGAGCGCGATCGGGATCGCGTACGCCGGGGCGATGAGCAGCTGGTCAGCGGGGTCGACCGCGGCATACGCGTAGCTGCGCACCGCCGCGAGTGGTGTGAGCCCGAGCGCTCGCGCGCGCGCTTCGCTGGCCAGAACGACCGCTGCCGCTCCGTCCGTCAGCGGACTCGCGTTTCCCGCGGTGATCGTCCCATGCTCGCGATCGAAGACCGGCCGGAGCGACGCGAGCTTCTCCGGCGTCGAGTCGCGCCGAATGTGGTTGTCAGCCGTCACCGCGTGGCCGTCGAGGAACACGGGCCCGACCTCTTTCGCGAGGCGCCCGTCGTCCCAGCCCGCCGCGGCAAGCCGGTGGCTGCGGAGGGCCCACTCGTCCTGGCTCTTCCGGGAGACGGCGTTCATCGCGGCCATGCGTTCGGCCGATTCGCCCATGGTCAGTCCGGTGGAGGTCTCGCGGATCCCCGGCGCGACCGGTGCGATGTCCGAGGCGCGGACATCTGCAAGGCTTCGCGCCTTCGCCGGAAGGCTCTTGGCCTGCGAGGCGGCGATGAGCGCACGCGCGAGGCGCGGCGTGAGCGTGAGGGGGACATTCGTGAGCGATTCGCTCCCGCCCGCGACGACCACATCGGCGTTTCCGCCGGCGATGTGGTCGGCCGCGCTGGTGATGGCCACGCACGCCGACGCGCACGCGAGTCCGACCGTGAACGCGGGGATCCGGGTCGGCATCGAGAGAGACAGGACCACTTCGCGTGCGAGGTTGTGATAAGCGACGGGCCGCGCGACATTGCCGAAGATCACCTCGTCGATCTGCCCCGGATCGAGCTCCGTGCGCGCGAGCGCCTCCGACGTCGCCGCCTTGGCGAGGTCGAGCACGTCGAGGTCCGCGAACTCGGTCCCAGCTTTGACAAACGGAGTCCGCGCGCCGCCGAGTATCAACACACGCGGCATTGCGCTTGCATGGCTAGCGATCAAGCGAGTTTCGACGTTATGAGCATGATGCAGTCGGCAGGCCAATGGGAAGCGGCATATGACCGTGGGGTCCC
>Ga0209267_1001084_pt1 | contig 18899 bp, 17 predicted proteins | sample GraSoiAngelo_137_FD_185894 | JGI IMG/M metagenome (GOLD analysis project Ga0209267, IMG submission 185894) | Grasslands soil microbial communities from the Angelo Coastal Reserve, California, USA - 14_0929_09_30cm (SPAdes) (version 2) | ecosystem: Environmental > Terrestrial > Soil > Grasslands ... | reverse complement strand
CCATATGCGGTAACTCATCACCGCTACCGGCGGCGCGCCCTCCTGATCGTCGGCATCGGTTAACAGGCGGCCAATCCACGGCTCGACGCCCAGCGTCCGGAAGAAATTCCCGGAGACGTACTCTCCATTGCGCGTATCCACCGGCGCCTGCGATCCCACTCTGCGGACGCCAAGATTCGCGTTGCCCGCCTGCAGCGCTGCCAGGTCGACGAACTCTGGCGTGCGCTCGCGAAAATTCCGGTACGCCTCCCACGAGAACAAAGCAAAGTCTCCGTCGTCGCCCTGGGTAAAGCCGCCCCAGTTGCAGCAGCGATCTTTGTCTCCCATCCGCCACAGCTCAGCCGGCTTGGTTACCGGCAGCGACTTCAACATCACTTGGTGCACCAGGGTAAAGATCGCCGTGGTTGCTCCGATGCCCAGTGACAGCGTGATCAGAGCTGTCGTGGTAAATCCAGGCGCTTTCCGGAGCTGCCGCGTAGCGTCCCGCAAATCCGCCAGCATTCGTCCCCCCGCCCGTCTTTCATTTTGAGAGCCTTCCGTTGCAGAGCACGGAAAGGACTCCGCCCCAGTCCAATCGGCGGCTGCGGATTAGACGCTCGTCGAGGAAGGAGGATAGTGCAGTTCTGTTCGCAATCTGCATTTCACTGCCCGGAGTCGGACGGTGCGAATGGCATCGACTGAACAAAGCAAACGGGAATCCTAATGCTGTCAGGCAACCAGGAACTCCACTCGCGGTAGAAGCAATGCTGAATGTCAGCATGTCAAGCGTATGCGCGTGGCGCTCGCGGTCTCAATTGGCGGACGTGCCACCCTTCCCTAATCGTGTAAGGTAAGGTTTGACGACCATCCAGTCTCCATCAAACCACTGAGCGCCGAGGCCCGATTTTTTCGTTCCAAAGTACTGTCCGGTTTTGGACGGCCTCGGCGGGTATCGGACACTTGGGAAACCTAAGCTGGCTTTTAAGCACAACAAAAATATGACGATTGCCTGAACAAAGCATTGGAAAGCAGCGTGCACTTCAGGGCCCGACGGACGCCAAGATCAATCCCGGGTTGTTCGAGATACGAGTGAAAGTTATGAACGGAGTGATTCAAGACGTACGTTACGCTTTGCGGCAGTTGCGCAAGAACCCGGGCTTTACCGCTGTTGCAGTGCTCACCCTTGCGTGTGGTATTGCTGCAACGACCGTTCTATACAGCATTCTTGATGGTGCGTACATCCACTTTGCCCCGACCGAACAGGGCAACCGCAACACGCTGATCACCCAAAAATTTACAAAACAGGGGTCGCAAACCGCGCGTTTTTCAGCGGCTGAATACTTTGACTTGGCGAGTTTTCACGGACCCTTCGAAGGCTTCCTTGCTGTCCGACACAGTGGAGCTGCTTTGACGGAGGAGTCAGAGCAAGGTGCCACCCCTGAGCAAGTACCGGTTGTCCAGACGACCGCCAATATCTTTTCGTTGAATGGAATATCACCGCTCATCGGGCGAGTCTTCACGCGGGAAGAGGATCGCCCCGGCGGACCCAACGTCGTCGTACTCACCTACCGACTCTGGGTTCGCCGATTTGCGCGTAACCCTAACGTAGTTGGAAAAATCATCAGACTCGATCGGGTTCCTTATACCGTGGTTGGCGTTACGCCGAGAAGGTTCCAAACGTGGGGAGCAGACATTTATCGCCCGCTTGGTCTTGATCCGGCTTCGACAGACCGTTCTCTCCGTGATCTGATGGTCTCTGGCGTACGCAAAGAGGGGATATCCGCAGAGCAGACCACGCCTTTCCTGCAAGAAATAGCCCGCAGAGAGGAGACCCTATACGCGGCGACGAGCCGCGAATACGCTGGACTCGCCTATGAACCGTTTGACATACGCACGGGGGTCATGAGTGATCTGCGGGGCGCGGTGTATTTGCTGATGGGTGCAGTTGGCCTGCTGTTGCTGATTGCTAATACCAACATCGCAAACCTGCTGGTGGCGCGTGCTCTGTCCCACGCTCGTGAGATCGCGACGCGGCTCGCGATCGGAGCTACGACAGGTCGGCTGGCACGACAATTTCTCACCGAGAGCACGCTGCTCGCCGTTTTCTCCGCGTCAGCTGGCGTGCTTCTCGGAACCGCCATGCTACGGCCCGCATTGGCGCTGATTCCTGCTCACTATATCGGCTCGGAATCCGAAATCCATGCCAGCTTGCCCGCGCTCCTCGTCAGTTTTTCCATTGCCATAGTGCTCGGGGTCTTGTTCGGCGTAGTGCCATCGATTTTAATTTCCCGGCGCGGAATAGCAGGGAATCTCGGTCAGAACCGGACGGGTTTCTCTGCCGATCATCGCCGCGGTCGCTACCGCATCGCACTGCTGCTTCCCCAATTCGCGCTTGCGTTTGTGGTGCTGACCAGTGCCGGCTTGATGCTGCGCACTTACTGGCAGATCGCTTCGATGGATCTCGGTTTCCAGCCCGATCATGTTCTGACGATGCGTATCGCCTTACCCACACTGAGGTATCCAGATGGTGCAACGGTAACCAACTTCTCTCGCCAGCTGGTGGAGCGAGTGCGCGCACTGCCGGGCGTGGTTGATGTGGCCGTATCTTCCCGACGTCCGATGGAGGGCGGTCCCGCAGATGCTCTCGATTTTTCCGTCCCCGGCCGTCCTTTGAATACGGTTCGCGGCACTGCGACTGCCGATTACCGCGTCGTTACGCCTTCGTATTTCGCCCTGATTCGGAATGCGCTGCGAGAAGGGCGTTCTTTTACCGAAGAAGACGCACCCAACGCACCCGCGGTCGCGATCATCAATGAGAGCTTCGCCCGCACATACATTCCAAACGACAACGCCATTGGAAAACAACTCCGGTTGCGCCTGCCTGCGGATGCCCGTGGAGGAGACCTCGTACAAATAGTTGGCGTCGTGGCGGACTCGCGCCAATTTGCGCGGGACGTGCACGAAGTTCTCTATGAACCGTCTCCGCCGGAAATCTTCTTGCCCTTGCTCCAGCACTCGCAGTCGGCTCGAGACCTCGCAGTTCTTTTGAGAAGTCAAGGAGAACCAACAGCCCTTACGGAAGCAGTTCGACGGCAAATCTACAGTTTGAATCCGGAGCAGCCTGTGTACGACGTCCAGACGTTGCGCGCAATGACGGATGAATCAATGGGCCCGGCTCATCTTTGTCTGGTTCTCCTGGGAGCGCTCGCTGCGGCTGCACTGGTCACCGCCTGCATCGGCCTCTATGCGATCGTCTCCCAGGGTGTGGCACAGCGGACTCAGGAGATTGGTGTGCGCATGGCGTTAGGAGCAGCGCGGCGTGACATTGCTGGTCTTATTGTGACTGAAGGAATGCGCGTGGTCTTGGTGGGCATTGCGGCAGGATTGGCGGTATCTTTCGGGACCGCTCGGCTAATGGCTAGCTTACTCTATCGTGTTCCGCCACACGACCTTGCCACGTTGATATCGGTGTGCGTCATCCTGGCAGTGGTCTCTGCGCTGGCAAGCTACATTCCCGCCCGCCGCGCGGCGAAAGTTGATCCCATGGCGGCGTTGAGGTACGAGTGAGGAGACCATTTCATCAAAACTAGCGGGCTCACTCGCCATTGCGATCGAATCCAATGCTCGATATGTCACAGGAGGGCGCGCGGCATCAATCATCGATTGGTGTGTAACGAGCTACTCTTCCACGATCCGATTTAGGGAAGAGTGGCCGACGACACGCCAAATGGCCACTCGATACTGGAGTTCCTCACCCAAGTGTAGCTCTACTCCGCTGCTGTTGTCGCCTGTCCCGGTGATGCAGTCTCGTTTGGGTAGTTGAAGAAGAGCTGATTACCGTCGGGATCATCGACCACCAGGAGCCGGTAGCCCCACGAACCCTCCTTGACCGGAACACCCTTGGCCTCGAGTTCCGCGCGCAGCACGTCCAACGCGGCGATCTGGGCCTCGCGCTCGGAATTCAAGGAAATGAACATCAGCCCCTTGCCAACTTTCTCCGGCCAATGGTCGGCCAGAATAAGCGCGCAGCCCTGTCGATCGACCTGTGCGACACTCGCTCTGCCATCCTCGTCGTAGCGCCAAGGGCTGGTGAAGCCGAGCCGGTCAACGTAAAAGCGGAGCGATGCCTCAACGTCAGCCACGTGTAGGACCGGACGTGCGAACCAGTCTGTCATAGGCTTTCTATCCTCGAATAAAGACAGCTTCTTCCAAGATCAGTTTCAGAAACGAGATGTCACCGTTCTTAGGCAGCGTCTTAAACGGCGGTCAGCCAGTCTCCGGCAGCGCTGTTAGTTCGGCTCCGTTGAACGGGCAAGTCTTCGGCGCAAGTATTGCATAGGCCGCTCTGTTGAGAACTGCGTTTTGTGCTCACCATCTGAACTGGCGACTCAGGATACTTGTGGAGCTACGGGCAAACCTGAAGTTACCGGAATATATTCTCAGTTTCTTGTTTACCGACCCAGGATTTGCAGAGGGCGCCTGCGGCCCAACCGTATGGCCGGCTCAGATCCTTGACCGCTCCACCTCGTAATGCAGCTGAACGACGCCGTCCGGAAATTGTCGTACACCGAGCAAGCGGAGCGCAACCTCACGACGCCTCGGTGCAAGAAGGGGAATACCTTCCCCGATGAAGGTTGGCACAACGGTGATGATGAACTCGTCTATTGCGGCCTCGTCCAGGAAGGACCCGATGATCCCGCCTCCGCCCATCATCCAGATGCTTTTGCCAGCTTGCGTGCGGAGTCGTTCGGCAAAGGCACCGATCGACTCGGTGACGAAGTTAACGCCCGCGGGCACGGAACCCGGCGGCGGCCGCCGGGAGAACACATAGTGCACGACATCTCCACGGAAGCGCGCACCCATCTGCAGGCTTCGGTCGAAGGTCTTGCGGCCGAGGATCTTGGCATCGGTGGAGCGCTCGAATTCCGGGAGTCCGTAGAAGTCCTTTGGAGCTGGCCGTTGCGTCAACCAGCCGAGATTGCCATCGGGTCGAGCCACGTAGCCGTCCGCGCTCGTCGCAATATTGACGATGATTTTTCGCTGTGGCAAGACACTCCCATGTCAGTCTCTAGTCTCCTGTCTCTAAAGTCCATTTATACTTTCTTACCTTCCGAAGAATCGTGTTTGCGCTCGCGACCCATTGGAATGGTCGCGGGTTCTTGTTGTTCTCGCGGATGTACTCCTGGATCGATTGGACGAGGTCGTGGACGGAGTGGAATGTTCCGCGGCGGATGCGTTTGCGCGTGATCTCGGCGAACCAAGGTTCGACTTGGTTCAGCCAAGAGGCGCTGGTCGGGGTAAAGTGAACGTGATATCGAGGGTGTGCGCTGAACCACCTCTTCACTTGCGGATGCTTGTGCGTCCCGTAGTTGTCCAAGATCAGGTGGATATCTAAGGTGGGATCGGTAGCGGTGTCGATCTGCTTCAGGAAACGTAGGAACTCCTGATGCCGATGCCGCGGTTGACATTGGGCAAGGATCTTACCCGCAGCGACATTGAGGGCAGCGAACAAAGTAGTTGTACCGTGCCGCTCGTAGTCGTGAGTTTGCCGTTCCGGCAGGCCGGGCCGGAGAGGAAGAATCGGCTGAGTGCGATCCAAGGCTTGGATCTGGCTCTTCTCATCCACGCTGAGCACGATCGCCTGGTCCGGCGGATTCAGGTAGAGACCGACGATGTCACGGACTTTGGCGACGAAATGCGGGTCGGTGCTGAATTTGAACGTCTCCACGCGATGGGGCTGGAGGTGATGTTTCTTCCAGATGCGTTGCACGGTGGCGGGACTGACGCCCTGGGTTTTCGCCATGGAACGGACGCTCCAATGGGTCGCGTCTTTCGGGGTACGGTGCAGGGTCGTCTCCACCAAGGCGGCTTCTTGTGCGGCCGAAATTTCCTTTGGCCGGCCAGAGCGCGGCCGATCCTCCAGAATGCCGGCCAGCCCGTCGGATTGGTAGCGAGCTCGCCAGAGCAATACCGTCGGCAGCGAGGTCGACAGTTGGCGCGCCAGCTCCTTGTTGGCGATACCTTCGGACGCACTCAGAACGATTCGGACCCGGAGCGCAACCGACTGCGGAGTGCTTCGCAACTTGCTGATCCGAAGCAACTCCTCACGTTTACGCTCAGTCAACGACAGCGGGGGAGCGGCAGCACGAGGCATAGCCTCTAGAGTATGAGGCAACATCGTCAAAAGGTAAAGACACTTATGAGACACTAGACGAGCAGCGCTGGTGAAAGGTTGATTTAGGGATCGACACAATCGATCGATCGTACTACAGCGTCGCCGTTTGAATAGAGCACTTACATGTCCGTTCAGCTGATTGGCTTGAGTCGCCGCCGGCCCTCGGCCTTATTCTTCGGCCGATTCCTCAAGTCCTTTGCCAACGCGAAAAACGTGTCCGTCCGGGTGCCGCAGGTGCATTTCGCGCACATTCCACGGCATGTCGGTTGGTGGGAAGGTGATGTCCAACCCGGCCGCCTGGCACTGCCTGTGGGCTTCATCCACATCCTCGACCCACACCGACATCCAAGCGCCCTTATCCGCCGTTTCGTCGCCGTCCGGTCCGAACGTGGCGACGTTCGATCCGCGGCCGCGTCCTCCCTGCCCTCCCTGACAAAGAAAAATCTCGCATGCGCCGGATCCCACCGCCTCGAAACTGGGTGGCGTCCCCCAGTCCCAACACTTCTTCCAGCCCCACTTCTGAAACCACGTGAAGCTGGCCGCGATGTCGGACACATTCAGGATAGGGGTAATGGCTTTTGTTTTCATGGGGAGAAAGGATAGCACGATCTTGTTTTCGTGGAGCGGAGCCTTGAGGCAAACCCTCCCCAACTCTGACGTGCTACTCTTCCGCGATGCGATTAAGGAAGGGTTGCCGACATTACCGGGAGTGACGGAACTCCAGCCGACAATACGGCGGTTGTTGCGGCTAGCCTCAAGCAGCAACACTCAGGAATGACATAATGTCGATCTAGGTCGCTGGCGGGCGTATCGGTGCATTGGCGAACTGCAAAGGAAGGAATCAATGGAAATCCCTACTGAGGCCGAAATCGAGGATAAACTTCGCGGCGAGGATCTCAAGGCATGGCTCGATCTGTGGCGCAGGGAGCAGGGGCCCACTAAGCCGGCCGCGCTCAAGCTCATCGCCGCAGCGATTCCATTTCCGGCTGACCGGAGCCTGCGGGTCCTGGACGTGGGCTGCGGGACTGGCGATGCAGGCCGCGCCATACAGGCGCGATTTCCAGCAGCGCGGATCGATTTCGTGGATCGGAATGAGTTCTTTGTCTCGCTGTGTGGCGCGGTCAATCGCCGCGATAACATAAGCGGGCAGACGCTGGTGCGTGATCTGTCGGAACCAGACTGGCAGCGTGATTTGGCGAGCGACTATGATGTCGTGCTGGCCGTCAATACCATGCACTGGTTCAGCTTGGCGAAAGCCGCGGAACTCTTCGGCGACATCTTTCAGCTGCTCCGGTCAGGCGGTGTCTTTCTGCTCATGGAACCGGCAGGCGCGGAGCAGCCGTTTGCGCTTGTGTTCGACGCGTGGAAAAAGCAACAACCAGCTCAGCACAATTACGAAGATTGGCGGCACTTCTGGTCGCGAGTGAAGGCTCTAATCGGCTGCGATTATGGCTTCCTCGGCGCTCCTCCTGATAATCAAAATCGCATCGGGAACGGGCTGTCCGTGATGCAGTGGGTTAGTCTGCTCAAGGATGCTCGCTTTGAGTCTGTCGATATCCTACTGAGGGACGCTGAAAAAGTAGTCCTGGCAAATGTTAAGCCCTGACGAATGATTTCGCACGGGTGGGGAGACGTTCAGTTAGCTTCGGGCGAGTCCGGGCAATGTAATCCGAAGTCCGCTAGAGCCGCAGCCGTGGTGCTTCACCTGAACATGCTTCCGCCAGGCTGCGCCTCTAGCCGGAATCGCCGGACTGACATCTCCCAGATGCTCCGTCTGGATTGCTCCTGGATCACGGGCAGTTATCCATAATCCGGTAAGGGAAGTTTTGCCGACAATAGGGAAACCATCTGCAATTGTTCCGCATTCGTCCAGAGAAATGCGCTTGTCGCGATTAACCCCGAATCGCGGAGAGGTCGGCGGTTGCGTGTTTACACCTAGCATGAAAGAATCCCCGCATGTTCAAGCCGGGAATGGCCTGTTTCGTTGCTGCAATCCTGCTTGGCTTCTCTGCCAGTGCCCAAACCACGCGGCCTGATGCCGAAAAGCAGCTTGCTCATGATATTTATAAACAGTTTGTTGAAATTCAATCCGGCTATACGACAGGCGCAACTACGCCCGTGGCGGAAGCTGCAGCCTCTCGGCTAAGAGCTGCAGGATTTGCGGAGTCGGATATTTTCATCGGAGGCGCAATCCCGAAAAAAGCGAACCTCGTAGCCCGGTATCACGGCACTGGCACCCGTAAACCGATTCTTCTTCTCGCGCACACTGATGTCGTAGAAGCCAAGCGCGAAGACTGGAGCATGGATCCTTTTCAATTCGTCGAAAAGGACGGCTTCTACTACGGCCGCGGCACCGGTGACGATAAGGCGCAGGCCGCCGTTTGGGTCGCCAATCTCATTCAATATAAGAAGGAGGGATTCAAGCCTGATCGAGACATCATCGTGGCTCTCACGGCTGATGAGGAAGGGGGCGGCCCCTACAATGGGGTGGAATGGTTGCTGAAGAATCATCGCGATTTGATTGAAGCAGAGTATGCACTAAATGAAGGCGGGTGGGGCGAAGAAAGCAACGGAAGGAAAATTTCGAACGACCTCCAGTTGAGTGAGAAATACGTTCTCAATTTCCGGTTGGAAGTGCGCAACAAGGGCGGACATAGTTCCATGCCCGTGCCGGACAATGCCATCTATCATCTCGCTAGCGCACTCGATCGGCTTTCGAAATTCGGGTTCCCGCTCAAAACCAACGACGTCACATCTGCGTATTTTCGGGAGATGTCGAAAATCGACAACGGTCCCAACAAGGATGCCCTCGCCAAAGTTGCCGAGAACTCTCCCGAGGCGATGCAACGGGTGGCGGCAGCATCGCCTGCTTGGAATGCTATGCTGCGCACCACTTGCGTTGCGACGATGCTCGAAGGCGGACATGCCATGAACGCCCTGCCGCAACTCGCGACTGCAAACGTTAACTGTCGTGTCTTGCCTGAAGACACAGTCGAGTACGTCGAGAGCACACTAGGAAGCGTCTTAGCGGACGATCAGATAAGCGTGAAACTCCTCCGGCAGCCGTCCCCCGGGCCGATTTCGCCGCTTCGCCCCGACCTCGTTGATGCGGCGCGCCAACTCACCGGCAACTTCTGGCCAGGAGTACCGGTCGTGCCGATCATGGTCATGGGGGCAACGGACGGCGCCTATTTGCGTAGGGCTGGCATTCCTTGTTATGGGATACAGGGCTTCTTCATGGATCGCGACGATATCCGCTTCCATGGTCGTGACGAGCGCATGAGCGTTCACGCCTTCTATGAGGGCCAGGCTTTTCTCTATGAGCTCGTGAAGCGGCTGTCATCCCTCTCACACTAGGATTACTGAACAGAAGCCACACTTGTCAGTATGGATCCGCATGTCACAAATGGGGATTACTTTTGGATTGCCGAACCATACATCCAAAAGTGGGTTTTGCGTCAACGTTTGCCGGTTGTCCAACTCCAAACAAGGGTTCTCATTGAAAAAAGAAGAGTATATCGAGTTTACCGCCCCACGCGACACAACGTATGCGGCGGCGCAAGCACCGTTCTGATACAGTTTCTAGGCGCACTGAAGGTTGGTCCTCTAACCAACTGGCTTGTCCGCCCGAAAGCGGGCGCAACCCCCACGACTGATCTATCTTGGGAGTAATTCAATGCCGATTCGACGTGTGCTTTGCGCTATTTTGTTCGCGGTTGGATACCTAGGCTCGATCAAAGCTCAAGAGGCTCCGATTCCTCAGCTTTCCCCAGGCTCGGCGCGCAAGCCGGCACCGACGTCCGAGGGTTCGATAAAGCCCGCACCTCCGCAGTCGGTTACGCTCTCTGTGCCGAGGGGCACGCCACTGCAAGTGGCTTTGGATCAGGAGATCCATGTGAAAAGAGTGGGTCAGTCGGTTCATGCGCGCATCGTGGAGCCGGTATACGCGTTTGACCGGCTTGTCGTCCCCGTGGGATCGCAGGTCACCGGCCAGATCACGAAGATCGGGGCGATCTCCAGGGGCAAGCGCACGATCGCTGCGCTGGATGCAGACTGTACACCTGAACGGAAAGTGGAAGTGAGTTTCAACGACCTGGCGCTGCCGGACCAAAGGCACTTCCAACTGCAGACGAGCGTAACTCCCGGTTCTGGTCAGGTGATCCGGTTCGTCTCGGCCGCGGAGAGCACGGACAGGAAAGGCGTCAAGGATGCGGTTTCCGAAAAAACCAAACAGGCCAAGGAACAAGCCAAGCAGGAATGGGACAACGCGATGAAGCAGCTGAAAACGCCCGGCCGCATGCATCGGCTGAAACGATATGTCGAGGCGCAGCTGCCGGTTCATGCGCAATACATTCCCGTTGGAACGGTTTACTTCGCGGAGCTCAATGCGCCGTTGGATTTCGGCACCGAGCTGATGACGCCACAGATTGCATCGTCGATCGGGGGCCCGCTGCCGCCGGGCAGCGTGGTACACGCGCGGCTGATTTCGCCCTTAACCTATGCAACCTCGCAGAAGGGCGAGGCGGTAGAGGCAGTTATATCCCAGCCGCTCCTGGATGGCGATCACCACCTGATCCTTCCTCAAGGCAGCCGACTCACAGGCACGGTTAGCCAAGTCCAGCCCGCTCGCCGCATGAAGAAAAATGGACAGCTGCGGATCGTATTCCAAAAACTGATCCAACCGGATGGCATTCAGGAGAAGGTAAACGCGACCCTGGAAGGCGTGCAGTCCGGCAAAGATGCCAATGTGAAGCTCGACTCCGAAGGCGGCGCCGAGGCCACAACGCCGAAGACCCGCTACCTGGCCACAGCCGTGTCGCTCACCTTGGCGGCCGCCTCCGTGAGCAGTGGTGGCAGCGATGTGGACAATGGCGTGGCTCACACTCGAGCCAACACCGGTGCTCAGGTTGCAGGAGGCGTGAACGGCTTCAAGCTGCTTGGGATGGCGCTCGGTCTGGCCGTGCACTCGCGCGCGCTCGGCTACACGATGGGCGCGTACGGCGCTGGGATGTCGGTGTATTCGGGCTTCTTTGCTCGAGGGCACGAAGTGGTGTTCCCGAAGAATACGGCGATGGAGATTGGGATCGGGCAGCGGCAGGAGGGGGGCGGCTGGCCCCGGGACCTCGGCAGCAGCAGGGGTGGCAGAAAACTGAACTCGTCTCAAGACTGGCTTCTAGTTCGTCCTATTGCACAGAGCCTTAGACCTGGCCTCTAGATCTAGATCTGAGCACTTAGGGGAGCAAAATAAGGCTTCCGAGAACTGCCTCATTGCTGCAATCGCATCGGGCGATGCGGTTTTGATGTAGCGATTCTGAGTGGTTGCTACAGTCGTGCAGGGACACGAAACCCTTCGGGTTTGTGACGCGCGAATAAGCTTCGAGAGGTGGGCCCTCAGCGCCCCACCGGTGTCCGTTCATCTATTCCATTATAGGGCCCCGCAGAAGCTGAATCTTGTAAAGGAAGGGTAGCCGACAGACTACGAACTGGCTCGTTTTGTGATTCCAGCTCGAATCTCTCACGGCACAAATCGGGCACTAGGAATCTTGGTGCAAGGCTTTGCCAGTCTCGCAATACTTCGCACTGGCTAACATTGCGAAGCTCAAACCGTCTATTCTGCAAGGTCGCCAGTCTGAGTACAAACCAATGACCTGCAGGGCTGCGCCATGAGATTGATGACTAAACTAAGGCTGAGCGTTGATCGACTGTGCTTGCTTATAGGACTGGCACTCCTTGCGAGTTGCGCGAGCGGCTTTGCTCAGAATCCTACCCCGAATTCGCCGGCAACAACGCCTACTGAGCTGCAAACAGCTCTGCACAAGGTTCAGCAAGAGATCGCCGTGGCAGGATTGCTCCAATCACTTCACAAAGCCGCACCTCACGGGCGAATAGTTTTTAAAAACGTGCACATCATTGACCCGGCCAGCGGTGCCGTCCCTTCCAATCAGAGCGTCGTTGTTGAGGATGATCGCATTGTACGGGTCGGTGATCCGAGCGCCGCATCTTCGCAGACGAGTGAAACTATGGTCATCGACGGTCACGGCCGCTACCTGTCCCCCGGCCTGACGGACATGCACGTGCACTCCTCGTCGGCCGCTTCGTGGTTGCTCGACTTGTCAAACGGTGTTACCGGCGTGCGTGATATGGCTGGATTTCCCTGGCTGTTAAAGATTCGGGAAAATGTCAGCGCCGGTCGGATGCTGGCCCCCTCGCTGACCGTTGCCGGCCCGCTCATTAATGCTTTCGCTCTCGAGGGCTACGCAGTCGCGATCAGGAGTCCCTTGGAGGGTCAACGGACCGTTCGACAGCAAGCTGCTTGCGGGTATGACTTCATTAAAGTTTGGAACGTGGTTTCTCGCCCCGTCTTCGATGCGGTTGCGGAGCAGGCCCACCTCGAAGGCATGGACTTGGTGGGTCACGTGCCTCAAGGCATCCCAATTCGGCACGCCGCTGAATCTGGCATGCGCACCATGGAGCACCTGAAGGGCTTTATTAACGACCGGACCTTGAAGCGAGGAGAGACAGACTACTCAGCGGCAGTCTCGCCCAACGTGTGGAATACCCCGACGCTATATGCAGGCCGAGACTATGCTCGTGGAGCCGAGGCCCAGCGGTATCTGTCCGCCTCCGAGATGCGTTACGTTTCCCTGAGGAGGCGAAACGCCTGGATTCAGTCGCTTGGGGAGCCCGAGACCCCGGTGGGAAAGCTGAGTGCGGAGTCTCGTGTCCTGGCCAAGGATATCGTCCGGCAGCTCGTCGCTGCACATGCACATTTCCTGGCTGGAACTGACAGCGACAGCTACGCCTTCCAAGTCTCGGGGTTCGCGCTCATTGAGGAGCTACATCTATTGCAAGATGCGGGCCTGAGCGCCGTCGACGCGTTGCGTTCTGCGACTACCGAAGCTGCCAGTGCGATGCGAGAACCTGCAGAGTTTGGACAGGTGCGCGAAGGCATGCGCGCCGATCTTCTCCTATTGGATAGCAATCCACTTGAAGATGTCGTGGCGTTCCGACAGAACCGCGGGGTCATGGCCCGTGGTTTTTGGCTCACTCGAGACAAGCTGGACGCGGCATTGACCACTTTGGCTGAAGTGCAATCCGAAGCCGACCTGGATACCCAGATCTCAGGGACTGCAGTGCGGGTAGCAGCAGAAAAGGCTGAATCCTTAACTCAGCAGGGTTTTGTCTTTGACGCTCGAATGCTGATGGCGTTGGCCCGTACTCTTCGCGCGGAGGGGTTTGGAACCTCCGCGTCCCGATTTGAGACCTTGGCAGACATCCCCCGCGTGGGTCCATGCGCCGAGCCACGGCCGTGAACATGCCTGATCTACATGGCTGGCCTCCCAAGGAGAATACTCGCTATTAATGAACAGCGGGGTTTTAGGCAAATGACGGTTGACGAGCAACCCTAAACTAAACCCAAGGTAAGGTTTGCCGACAAACCACGACTTTGCTCTACCCTTCGCTAGCAGTCAGGTACTATTCGCGCGACGCCCTGCCAAGAGTCCGTACGTCCCGGCTTCTCAGGTAAGCCGCCGTCGGCCCTTGGTCCCCCGGGAATAGCAGCGCGTAATCAAGGGGCGTGCATTCCACCACTTCCCTTGGGGCCTCATAGTGTCCTGGGAGTTTCGCGCGGATCGTGAGATCGGCGCCTCGCTCCACCAACAATTCGACGAGCTGAAGCCCAGCGTCCTCTCGCTGTGTCGCCGCGTGGAATATGGGTGTTTGGCCGCCAACGCCGGCTTCGTCCAGCATTGCTGCTGCATTGACATCAGCGCCGCGATCCAGCAATAGCCGCGCCACATCCAGTCTTTGAAACTCAGCGGCCACGTGTAGCAGCGTTCCACCCCGCAGGGTGAGCATGCGAGCTGCCGTGGTACCAAAATCGAGTTCAAGAAATCGTTGGTGGAGCAGACTTGGACTTGCGTCCAGCAGATCGACCAGTTCGGTCATACTGCCGCGAATCACCGCCAACACCGCAGGAGGCGCATGGTTGGATTTTCCCCCGGCGCGAAGAAGGATTTCAATGCAGGTGGCCATCACTTCGGGATCTCGGACGTAGGCACCCAGCAAATAGTCGAGCGCCGTACCTGGGTGAGGGATGCCTCGCGACTTCCATATCGCCTCGCTCCCACAATTGGGATCTGCGCCATGCTCTAATAGCCAGCGCAGTGTAATGGGGTTGAGTGTCTCGCAGGCGGCAAAGAGAATGGGATAGTCGCCATGCCATGCTGCGTTCACGTCTGCGCCATGGGCAACGAGCAATTCCATCATCGGAATTCGCTCGCTGTTGAGTGCGGCGCGCATCAGGGGTGCATCGCCTCCCTGATGGACGTCTGATCCATTCTCGATCATCCATTTCGCAATGGCCAAACGGGTCCGGTCCGGCGGTACTCTCGGCACTCGACATTCGGCTACCCAGGTAAGAGGTCCGTCCTTGGCATAGCCCAGCGGAGCCTTATGCAGCGCCGGATTTCGCAACATCATGGATTGGACAAGGGAAAGATTGTTAAGGTCGATCGCATCCTTAAGCTGTCCAGCTTCTTCAAGCGAATCGACGTGCGCTTTCAGTTTGGGCCAACTGGGGAACCCATATTGACGGGCGATTTGAAGCTGAGCATCGGAGAGAGTGCGAGTATTGCCCGCCTTTAATAGGTCCTTAGCTTGATCCTTCAGGTGACGGAGGTTCGGACGATCAGGAAGGGGACGAACGGCGTGGGAGATTTGGTTCGACATTGCGAACTCCTTTCATCGAGTGCCCGCAGTCCGCAATTTCGGGCTGAAAGAAGTATCGCTAAATCAGATTGAATTGCAGGTGGGCTTCTACCCTTTCCGCGGACCGGAAGCGTCCCTCACGCTAGCTCAAGCTTACCATACGGCCCGCGGGGTGTTGCTCCGCTGCTCGCTAAGCGTGGAGCGTTTTGCACGGTTCTGGAGGCCGGGCCACACGGAAACCGAGACGAGCGGACAGTCAACTTCAGGATTGCCGACATTCCAGAACTCATGTTAGCTTCGCACGATTTTATTTGTGAGACGCCGGAGTGACAAACAAATTGAGGATACGCTGACAAGAATCATTGCAGTGTGGCAACATGTCCGGAATGAAGCTGTGGTCGCCTCTCGTAATTTTAGTGCTTTTCAGTGCGCTCCCTGTGATGGCGCAGACAGAGCCCCTTGTCTTTTACAACGTGGACGTCTTCGACGGTTATCACATTTTGCGAGGGCAGACCGTCACGGTCCAAGACGGGATGATTCGGAGCGTCATCGGCGGTGGAGTAAGACCGCCCGAATCAGCAGTCGTGATCGATGGTGCGGGCAGGACACTGCTACCCGGACTAATCGATGCCCACGTTCATATTGGGCATGAAGAGACTCTGGAGCAAGCTGCTGCCCTCGGCGTGACGACGGTGTTAGACATGTGGGGTGATCCAAATACCCTTATGCCGCTAAAGAAAGCGATAGAACAGGGCGAGCATCCGAACGCAGCGGATTTTCGGACTGCAGGCACCGGAGCAACAGTTCCTGGTGGCCATCCAACGCAGATGGCTGGGCCAAAGTTCCCGACGCTGGGTCCAGGTGATGACGTGCAAGCGTTTGTCGATGCCCGCTTTGCGGAAGGCTCGGATTATTTGAAGATCATCTATGACCACTTCCTGCCGACCCTTTCGGTGGAGCAGCTCCATGCCTTGGTTTTGGCGGCCCACAAGCGGAATAGGTTGGTAGTGGCGCACGAAGGTAAGCAATCCGAAGGGCTAGACGAAATGCGCGCGGGCGTGGATGGCGTGGAACACATCTTCGATGACACGCCGATCTCTCGCGAGTTTCTGGATACTGCCATAGTCACGCATGTGGTGTTCACGCCAACACTCTCGATTATTCAAGCCCTCAGTGGGAAACCTACCGGGTCCGCTTTAGCGACTGACCCCCGCTTTGAGCCTTATATTCTTGGATGGGCGCTTCAAATCTTGACGACCAAACTTCCGGAGAGCGTCACAAAAAAGCATCACTACGAAAATGCCCAGGCGGCGGTGAAGGCGCTCCACGATGCGGGGATCACCATTCTAGCGGGCACCGATTCTCCGAATCCCGATACAAGCTACGGAGTCAGTCTTCACCAAGAACTGTTGCTGTTGACCGAGTGCGGCCTTTCGAACGAAGAAGCTCTACGTGCGGCGACATCCAGTCCAGCTCGGGAATTTGGGTTAGTCGACCGCGGACGTATAGAGACAGGGCGGCGTGCAGACTTGCTACTAGTAAAAGGCGACCCGTCGAAGGATATTAGGGCTACGCGAGACATCGTTGGTGTGTGGAAGATGGGAATCGCAATCCAGAGGGACGAGGTCGCCAGGCATGCAACCGAGACCAGAAAAAATGGAAAGAACTAATTCAACAGGCTAGCTGCAGCATTGGGCCGCCACATCCTGAGAGATCGGCTTCACGCAAAAGGAGTCCCCAGCATTGTGGGAGAGGCCATTCGGCTCCTTTCGATACAATGCTGGTCAGGTCCAGTGCTCATGAGGGATCCGGCAGCCCACAAAACTATGTATCCGAGCTTACTGCAAGGCGGTTTTGTTACCGGGTGATTACAGCGCGATTAATATTCGATGAAAATTGTCGCGCAGATTCGGCGTAGCTCAAGGCTTTCTCGGCCTAGCATTATCTTCGGTGATGATCAATGTTATCCGTGGCTCTGCATGTCTTTGAAACTACGTTTTGGAAGAGCTGCCTTAATCCGAGATAGACGGAGCCCGCCTCCGGGATGGCCGAAGCTGATCGTGTATTTTTTCCGCGCTTTTCTGCCGAACTTGTGACCACGATGTCGAGGCGATGCGGGGCGGACAGGATCTGAAGGGTTTGCCCGTTTAACGAAAGAGGCGTTCGATGTCTCTGGCACCGTGGATGACTCGGAGAATCTCGACGCCGTCCATCAGCGGGCGGTAGAAGATGAGATACCTCTCGAAGCCCTTTACGGGCCAGGCGCGGACGGAAGCAAAGAGCGGATTCCGAAAGTTCCTTTGCACGCCCAGTTCAGGCATTTTGGCTAACGCTTGAAAGCTGACGTTGGCTGCATGAAGAAAACGGCGCGCCACATCCACGCTGGCGTTCTCTCCAAGAAATACGAAATGATCGGTCAGATCCCGTTTCGCGGCTGCGCGCTTGATTACGCGAGCCATGGAGTCAGGTGGACTTGCGGGACTTGAGCCTCCCTAAGCCTTCTTTTTCAATGTCCGCCCAATCCTGGCCCGTCATCTCGGTTGCCGGACCGCTGTCTTCGGCTTCTTGAAGCAGCGTTTCGAGCCGGTTCTCTGCCTCTTCCGTCTCCTTAAGCAGTTTCACAGCTTTGCCCACGGCTTCCTCTGGGGAAGCGTATCGGCCGCTTCGGACTTGCTCGTTTAGAAACCGCTCCAGCTCTGGGGCTAGCGAGACGTTCATAGGATTCCCGTTCTAGAAAAGTCGTTCAGCATACGGCGTTGCCCAGAGTATAGCAATCTACCCTGTGGCATTCCAGCCTTCTCAGCTGCCCTCAGCTGCCCTCGGGTTCGCCGGCCGGTCTCGGCCAGCTTGAGCTCCTCGGCGTGGGCGACGCTACAATAGCCGCCCAGGCTGGCGAGCAACCTCAAGAAGTCTTCATCCTTTTGCATGATCCTTGCGGAGCGGGTGCGAAAGTTCTCTAGAGTCATCTCCACCTTCGATCAGTATTCGAGTGTCGTGGGTTGCCAGCTAGCTGGTGGGAAAAGTTTCTGGTGAATGGAAGACGACCGGGCTGTGGAATGGCATGGAGGTGGATTAAGAGTCGTAAAGGTTGTGGCTGCCGGGCTACCCCAAGGGGTCTTCGGATCCGCTCGGCAAAACGGCTCTACCGTGAAACACCGCGGCTCATCTTCTTTATATGTCTCGATCCGCTCTAACCGATGCCATGGGGGAACGCTCGCCGTAGTTGAGTAGTCCGAGTGCCTCTGACCGTCCATCCCGAACGCCTCTACAGATTGCAGCCCGGGATCCAGACGTTAATTAAGAATGACGCATGACGATTGAGCCTTGGGATCATGGTGGGTCATGCGAGCCCTGGCGCGGGAGATCTCGACCAGCACCTCGGGAGAGTTCAGGCCGAATAGCGCCACTGGAGCACAACGCATCCGGGCACCGTTGGCACCGTTGCCAGCGCCTGACTCAGGATGAGCAGCCCTCAGGGTCCTGTGCGTAACCCGTCATGTCGACCACGACTCTCGTCTGGATGCCTACATCTTTGGCCGTTCTCGCCCAGATCCGAAAACGCTGGGCAAGATCGGATGCCACGAAACCGTTGTTCTGAAGAAGAGACTCTGCAATCAGCAGAGCCTTTTGCGTGTCATCCGTGTATTGGCCCTTCTTCCACAAGTCGTAGGCTTCGGCGGCGCGATCTTGGCTGGAATAATGAGAAAGATGATGCCATGGACCAAGATCACTCGTTGGTTGCCCTCCGTCTGGACACAAACGTGAGGGTTCACCATGACGCTACCAAGAAGGGGAGCTGGAACCGGCAAAAGCTCTGCTTGTTGGGAAGACGGATTCATGGTGGGCTAGCATGCCGTACCGACGCGCGATCAGAAAATTCAAAAAGCGGACAGGTTTTGGTCCGCAGTAGGCGAGTTCTCGGGTACCACCTCTTAACTGGTTCTGGGGGTATGTCTGATTGGATAACAACGTCGGCTCCTCCCCGAGCCGAGTAGACTTGGCAGTGCTGTTCTGACCAAGACTCGGGAGGAAA
>Ga0209267_1001081_pt1 | contig 18924 bp, 15 predicted proteins | sample GraSoiAngelo_137_FD_185894 | JGI IMG/M metagenome (GOLD analysis project Ga0209267, IMG submission 185894) | Grasslands soil microbial communities from the Angelo Coastal Reserve, California, USA - 14_0929_09_30cm (SPAdes) (version 2) | ecosystem: Environmental > Terrestrial > Soil > Grasslands ... | reverse complement strand
CGGCCGGATCACGGCAATGCAACGCGAGCATCCTTCGAATCGCCTGCTGCGCCAGCTCGCGCGCTGCGCGAAGGATTACCGCTGCCGCGCCGCCGCGAACGCGTTCCTCGGTCGTCATGACTGCGCACTGCCGGTCGGAGCCCCAAACAACGAGCGACCCGCCGAGGTCTTGGTCTTGCGCGACGATGCCGATGCCTCGCCGACCGAGCCAGCGGCCTTCAAGCCAACGCCGGAGGAGATCGCCGACGTGGCGTCGCGTCACCTCGACGGCGGCGGCATGGCCGTTGTGTTCGGGCGCGCGTGCGAAGGCGAGCCGCTCCTCGCCGTTCGTGTCGTCGAAGCCGCGATCGTTGCGATCCGGGAGCGCACGCGGCTCGGGACGATCCATCTCGAAACCAATGGCTCCGCGCCGATCGCGCTGCGGAGGCTCTGCGACGCGGGCCTCGATTCGGTGGCGGTCCGCCTGGCTTCCGCGCGGGCCGAAACGTACGAAGCCATCCACCGGCCCGACGGCTTCCGTTTCGCGGATGTCCGCGCTTCGATCGCGAACGCGATCGGAGCGAGGATCGCCGTCGCGCTTCGCGTGCTCGCCCTACCGGGTCTCACCGATCGAGCGCGAGAGCTCGACGCGCTGCTCGGCCTGGCCGCGGATCTTCCCGCCGGAAGCTCGCTCGTCCTCAACGATCTGTCCGCCGATCCGCAGCGCGCGCTCCGCAGCGCGGGAAACGCGGAGGCCGCTCTGGGGATGGAGCGGATGCTCGACCGCCTGCGCACGGATGCGGCGCATCTTCGAATCGTCGCGCTTCCCCGGCCGCTCGTTCGCCTTTAGCCGATGTTCATCGATCGCGCGCGCCTGGTGGTTCGGGGAGGCGACGGCGGCCGAGGCGTCATCTCGTTCAGACGGGAGGCGCACGTTCCGCGGGGCGGTCCCGACGGCGGCGACGGCGGCAAAGGTGGGGACGTCATCTTGCGCGTCGACGCGCAGCTCGGGACGCTGACCGACTTTCGCTTCACCAAGCAGATCGACGCGGACGCCGGCCGGCCGGGGAGCGGCCGCAACAGCAGCGGACGGTCGGGCGCGGATCGGATCTTGAGCGTCCCGCCGGGCACGCTGGTGATCGATCGCGCGACCGGAGAGACCGTCGCCGATCTGACCGCGCCCGGCGAGGAGCTCGTCGTTGCGCGCGGCGGGTCAGGCGGAAAAGGCAACGCCCGTTTTGCGACGAGCACGCGGCGCGCGCCGCGCATCGCCGAAGACGGAGGCAAGGGCGAGCAGAGGGAGATCGACCTCGAGCTCAAGCTCCTCGCCGACGTCGGCCTCGCCGGTCTGCCGAATGCGGGAAAGTCCACGCTCCTCGCGGCTCTCACCAGCGCTCGACCGAAGATCGCGGACTATCCGTTCACGACGCTCGTTCCGAATCTGGGCGTCGCGCGGCTCGACGATCGCGAGCTCGTCGTCGCCGACATCCCCGGGCTCATCGAGGGGGCGAGCCGCGGTCTCGGCCTCGGCGAGGAGTTCCTGCGGCACGTCGAGCGCACGCGGCTTCTCGTTCACGTGGTCGACGCATCGCGACCCGATCCGCTCCAGGACATCGCGACCATCGACGCCGAGCTCAAGAGCTACGGGCGCGGCCTGGCTCTGCGTCCGCAGCTCGTCGCGCTGAACAAGATCGATCTTCCCGAGGCGCGCGAGGCGGCGCCGCGCATCGCGCGCGCGCTCTCCGACCGCGGCATCGCGAGCCTCGCGATATCGGCCGCGGCGCATCAGGGCACCGACGACCTCCTTCGGCAGATCTTCGATCGGTGCCCGCCGCGGGAAGCGGCGAGCGCCGCGGCTCCGCGCGAGCGCCGCATCGCCTTCGCCGGCGGAGGTCGCGACTGGCAGGTCAAACGCGAAGGCGAGGCCTTCCGCATCGAGGGCGATCGCATGGAGCGCCTCGCCTCGGGCATCGACTGGGGATCACCCGATGCGGCCGCCTACTTCCAGCGCCAGCTGATCCGGACGGGGATCGAACGCGAGCTCCGCGCGCTCGGGGCAAAGGAGGGCGACACCGTCCGCATCGGGGCGCTCGAGATGGAGTGGAGCGAAGGGGGGCAGGACAAGTGAGCAGCGTTGGCGTTTTCGGCGGCACGTTCGATCCGGTGCACGTCGGGCATCTCGCTATCGCGAACGCGGCGCTCGACGAGCTCGGACTCGCGCGCGTCTACTTCGTTCCGGCGCGCCGCTCTCCACTGAAGCAGGATGGGCCGATCGCCGGTCCCGAGGATCGCCTCGCGATGCTGACCGCCGCGACCGCGGGCGAGCCGCGCTTTCGCGTATCGGGCATCGAGCTGCATCGGAAGGGACCGTCCTTCACGGTCGACACGCTCGAAGCGCTGCGCGGAGAGGGCGAGCTTTTCCTGATCCTCGGCAGCGACGCATATGCCGATTTCGAAAGATGGCGCGAGCCCGCGCGGATCCGCACCCTCGCCACCATCGTGCTCGCGGCACGGCCTGGCGCACCGAATGCACCCAGCGGCGTACGCATGCTGGACTCGCCGCTCATGGACATCAGCTCGCGTGAGCTGCGGGCGAGGACCGCGCGCGGCAGGTCGCTGCGTTACCTTGTCCCGGAGGAAGTACTGCGCTACATCGAGGAGCACGGCCTGTACCGATGACGGACATCTCGCCCAGAGCCATGGCGGACGTCGTGGTCGATGCCGCGGGCGATAAGAAGGCCGAGGACATCCTCGTCCTGAACGTGTCCGAGCTCACGACCATCGCCGACCTCTTTGTCATCTGCACCGGACGCGGTGAGCGTCAGGTGCAGGCGATCGCGGACGCCGTCCGGGAAAAAGCGATCGAGGCGGGCCGCAAACCGATCGGGGTCGAAGGCTACAGCTCGGGTCGCTGGGTCCTGATCGACCTCGGTGACGTCGTGGTGCACGCGTTCGTTCCGGAAGAGCGGCAGCTGTATCGCCTCGAACGCCTGTGGGGAGATGCTCCGGTCGTCCTGCGGATCGCGTAGCGAGCCGGCGTTCGTCGAGTGGTGGCGACCGGCGGCGCGACCGCGTATCGTTTTTGTTCACGCTCGCGGGGCTGTAGCTCAGCTGGGAGAGCGCATGAATCGCACTCATGAGGTCAGGGGTTCGATCCCCCTCAGCTCCACCGAACTCGCCTAAAGCCGCACGATTCAGGCGGTCGCCGGCGGCGGGCAATTGAACGCGCTGGGTTGGGGTTGGTTCCCTATGGCGAGACGACAAGCCGCCCGAGCGCGACGAAGACAAGGGCTGCGAGGAGAAGGAGATTTGCGCTCGCGTTTCGGGACTCGTGACGTGACCTGTGGAAAAGGAATGCCAGCAATTGGATGAGCCCAAGGCCGAAGGCGGCGAGCGGGGTGAGTTGCAACGCGACGTGGACAAGCCCAGGCAGTACGAGGCCGATCGCACCTAGGATCTCCGCCGCGCTGATGAAGAGCAACAGCGAGCGAGGCACCGCCGCGACCCATGCCATCCGCTTCTTCGCGAAGTCGTAACTGACGGCGCGCGTGACGGCGGCGGGAACGAGAATCAGGACGAGCGACGCCTGCAGGGCCCACAGAACAGGGTTCAAGCCTGCGACCAGCCCAGACCCCGGAAGTCAAGCGCGACGGAGCGGAAGCCTCCGCGCAAATCAAGGATGAGGTCGCGGAAGATGAACGACCACTGTCCCACTGGTTGCTCCTCGCCTTGCGTTTCTCGAGGCGAGACTGCCCTCATCGGCCTGCGGTCGCTTCCTGGAGACCATGTAGGCCGAGATCACGGAAAGCCTTCAGCCGAGCTAGGCGATCCCCTGTCGAAGAGCAAAGGCGGTGGCATCGGCCCGCCCGCGAGCGTCGATCTTCCGATAAAGATTCGCGACGTGACGTTCCACCGTGTTGACGGACAACGTGAGGCGATGGGCGATCTCGGCATTCGTCTCGCCTTGCGCGATGAGGCGGAGGACATCAAGCTCACGCGTGGTGAGTCCATGCGCGTTCCGCGTCGGTGGCGCCGGCGACCTTTTGGGCCCACCGTCCGGACGGCCTTCGATAACGAAGCCGGTGATCGCGCGGACGACCTCGTCGGTGTTCTCGAAGAACAAGGCCGGCGAGCTTCCGGCAAGCAGGCGGAGATGACCGTTCGGCAGCGCCGCGGCGAGCTCCTCCGAGACCGCTCGCGGGATCTGCTCGATGTCGGCGCGGTGAAGGACGAGCGTCGGCGCCGTCACCGCGGCCAGATCGCCTGAGACGTCGATCGCGCTCGCCGCCTGGAACGTCGCGCGAGCCACCGCGGGCGTCGTGGCGTTCCGGAACGAATCCGCGGCGAGACGGCCAGCCTCGCCGACCGACCAGCCCATCCAGGCGTGGGCCGCGGAGTCGACGAAGACGCTCCAGTCGCGTTCGATGAGGCTCAGCAATGCCTGTGTCTCGGGAGCGCTCATCGCGAGCCACCCACGAGAGGACCCACCGAACAACACGAGGCAACTGACTCGCTCGGGATGGAGCGCCGCGTACGCGATGGCGTGCGTGCACGAGTTGTAAAAGCCGAGGAGTGCGAAGCGCTCGATGCCTGCCTGGCCGACGACGGCATCGAGATCGCGCAGCATCGCGTCGAGCGACAGGTCAGAGACATCGCGTTGTGAGTGTCCGGTCCCTCGGCCGTCGTATTGGACGATCTGGAGCCGCACCGCGAGGCGCTCATAGACACCACGGAGGATCGGGATCCGCCACTCTTCGAGGAAGTTGCTGAACGGCACGCCGGGCAGGAGCACGAGCGTGGGTCCCGCGCCGACGACCGTGTACGCGATAGTCACAGCGTCGGTGGTCCGCGCGTAGAAAACATGCGGTTCCATGCGACTTCCCTGCGACCGATCGTATCCCTAGAAATGGGGGGCCGAACGCCCGAAAGCGCCGCGAGTTTTCTGAGCGGACGGGCAGCCTCGAACTGCAGACCGGCCGCTTACGAAACCGATGCCCCGCGTTGATCCCTGATCGTGCTCTCGCCGTTTCGACGCCGAGCTCGCATGACTCGCGAGCTTGAGGAGCAGAGCACCCACCCTCTGTGCCATTCCGCTGGTGTTTCCTGCGTGCCCCCGTCAGAATTCAGTCTCGTGAGTCCTGCTCATGAGGTCAGGGATTCGATCCCCCTCAGCTCCACAAAATCTGGGATTGCGCCGGTGGGGGCTTGCTCGCACCGGCGGCCGACGATTTAGATGGACCGCTTCACGCAGAACGATCCAGAGCGTCAGGCGAACATCGCCTTCATCCTGATCTTTCTTGGCATCGTCGCGGTTGGCGCTCTGACCATCTGGCTCTTCTACGGTGCGTCCTTCTAGGCGCTGCACTCAAGAGAGCCCCCGCTCGTTCCGCGCACGACCCAAGATCGCGTTTCCGGAAGCAATCACCGACTGCTGACGCCTGTTCGGTAGCACGATCTGCGAACGATTCCGTACGAAGCGCTGACAAGCGCACGACGACTCCGTTATCAAGGTCGTCATCACGCAGTTGCACAACCGTTACCCGAGGGAGTCCCGATGCCTCGCCGTGCGCTGACCCTCTTGCTCGCTGTTTGGGCGCTCGGACTCTCGTTCTCCTCCGCCTCTTCAGCCGCAACGCGCATAGACCGCGGCGCTGAGAGTCTCAGCACTCAGAGCGATCTCATCGCGCTGGTGAATGCGTATCGCGTCAATAACGGTCTGCAAGTCGTGTACGCCAGCGGCGCGCTGACCGCCGCCGCCGCGTGGATGGCCGGCGATATGGCGGCAAAGAACTACATCGCCCACGTCTCCACGGATGGACGATCGCCGACGCAGCGCATGTCGGCATTCGGCTATCCCGCCACGTCGATGTACACGGGTGAGGACCTCGGCGCGGGGTACGCGACCGCCGGAGCCGTGCTTGCGGGATGGCAGACGAGCGCCGCGCACAACGCGGTCCTCCTGAATCCGAACTACAACGCCGTCGGCATCGGTCTCGGGTACAACGCGAGCTCCACGTACAAGTGGTACTGGGCCGCCGACTTTGGCGGACCCGGTGGGACCGTGAAGGTCGCCGTTCCACCGCCGCCGCCGCCACCGCCGGCACGGGCGCCCGTCGCGCAGGCGGCTCCGACCAGAGCGGAACCGGTCGCCGAACGCGCAGCCCCCGCGCCCCGCGGCGAAGCCGCGCAGCCCGCTCAAGAAACGACCGATCCCGAAGCCGAAGCGCACGCTGCCCGGGTCGCGTTCCTGGATGCGATCGGCGAGCGCCGGATCATGCATCTCTTTGCGGTGCTCCAGCGCATGGGCGTCATCTAGCCGCCTACCATCCTCCTGACAAGGGGGAGTCAACGACCATGGCGACGCCCACACTCCAGAATTACATCGACGGCCGCTGGCTCGACGCCTCGGGCGGTGAGACGTTCGAGAACACGAACCCCGCGACCGGAGAGCTCATCGCCAACGTGGCGAAATCGACGGTCACCGACGTCGACCGGGCGGTGGATGCCGCGCGGCGCGCTCTCGACGGTTGGCGGCTCTACCCCGCCCCGAAACGTGGCGAGATCCTCTATCGAGCGGGCGAGATCATGCTGACGCGGAAGGACGACCTCGCTCGAGAGATGACTCGCGAGATGGGCAAGGTCCTCGCCGAAGCCCGCGGCGATGTCCAAGAGGGCATCGACATGACCTACTACATCGCGGGCGAGGGGCGCCGCCAGTTCGGCGATGTCGTTCCCGCGGAGCTCCCGAACAAATGGGCGATGAGCATGCGGCATCCGGTGGGGGTGGTCGCCGCGATCACCCCCTGGAATTTCCCGTTCGCGATTCCGACCTGGAAGCTGATGCCCGCCCTCATCCTCGGCAACACCATCGTGTTCAAGCCGGCCTCGTACACACCCCTCCTTGCGGTGCGTCTCGTCGAGATACTGGAGGAAGCCGGGCTGCCGAAAGGCGTCATCAACCTGGTGCTCGGCTCCGGAGGAGAGCTTGGAGACCACCTCGTTTCGCACCCCGGTGTGGACCTCATCTCGTTCACCGGCTCGTCCGACACCGGATCCCACATCAGCGAGATCGGTGGTCGGCTTTTGAAGCGCGTGTCCTGCGAGCTCGGCGGAAAGAACGCGATCGTCGTTCTCGACGACGCAGATGTGGATCTCTCGCTCGACGGCATCGTGTGGTCGGCATTCGGCACGTCCGGTCAGCGCTGCACCGCCGCGTCGCGCGTCATCGCGCACAAAAGCGTGGCCAAGGATCTCGTCGACAAGCTCGTCGGCCGCGCCAAGAAGCTGCGCCTCGGTAATGGGCTCGAGGCATCGACCGACGTCGGGCCGGTCGTCTCGGCGTCGCAACTCGAGCGCGTCCACTCCTTCATCCCGGTCGCCGAGAAAGAAGGGGCCACGATCGCGGCCGGCGGCCACATCTCGACGGATGGCGCGCTCGCGAAGGGGTTCTTCCACGAGCCCACGGTCCTCGTCGACGTGAAGCCGAACATGCGCGTGGCACAGGAAGAGATCTTCGGCCCGGTCACGGCGGTCATCGAGGTCTCGAGCGTCGATGAGGCGATCAAGGCTGTGAACTCCACGAAGTACGGTCTTTCGAGCTCGATCTACACGCGGAACGTCAACAATGCATTCCGCTTCATGCGCGACGCCGAGACGGGAATCGTGTACGTCAACGCGGGCACGATCGGCGCCGAGATCCAGCTCCCGTTCGGCGGCATGAAGGCGACCGGTAACGGTCATCGGGAGGCGGGCCGCGCGGCGCTGGACGTCTACTCGGAGTGGAAGTCGATCTACGTCGACTACTCGGGGAAGCTCCAACGGGCGCAGATCGACACATCTGAGGGCACGAAGATCGCGCCTTAGCCGCGCGGGTCCGATGGCGGCTCGGCGGGAAGCGTGAAGCGGATGTCGGTGCCTTTGCCGAGAACGCTTTTCGCTCCGATCGCACCGCCGTGGGCCTCGACAAGCTGTTTCGCGATCGCAAGGCCGAGTCCAGCGCCACGAGACTCGGGGGACTTGTAGAACCGGTCGAAGATCCGGTCGACCCGGTCCGGCGCGATGCCGGCGCCCGTGTCACGCACCTCGATCGCGACGGACGCGGCCTCCGCGCTCGCCTCGACGCTCACGCGGCCGCCACGCGGCGTGTAGCGGATCGCGTTCGCGATCAAGTTCGCCAGGATCTCGCGCGCGCGTACCGGATCGGCATCGACCTGGGATAGACCGCTCGGCACCGCTGCATCGATCAACACGCCTGCCGGCTCGGCCTGTGAGGCGAATGAGTCGACGGTCTCGCGCACGAGCACGCCGACGTCGACGGGTTCGCGGTGGAGCGCGAGCGCGCCGGACTCCGCGAGCGAAAGCGTGCGGAGATCCTCCACGAGTCGCGAAAGGATCTTCGTCTCGTCCAGGATCGCTTCCAGATGGGCCTCGTCCGCCGGGTGCACACCGTCGACGAGCGCCTCCAGATTCCCCTGCACGACCGAGAGAGGCGTGCGCAGCTCGTGGCTCACGTCGGCGAGAAGCCGCCGGCGCTGCTCCTCTCCGGCCTCGAGCCGGCTCGTCATGGCGTTGAACGCGCGCGCGAGAGCGCGTGCTTCACGGGATCCTCGCTCGCGCACTCGGGTCGAGAGGTCGCCGTCGGCGACGCGGCCCACCGCCTCGATTACGTCTCCGAGCGGAGCGGCGAGCCGACGAAGCGATCTCGCCGCCAGCAAGAAGCCGTACAACACCACGAGCAGCCCCACGCCGCGCGCGACATTTCCCACCGTGTCGGGCGATCCGAGCGCCGTGGCGAGCGTCCAGAAGAGGACCGTCGCCCCGACCACCGAGAAGACCGCGGCCGCGACGAAGAACATCGCCATGCGCCGCATGAAGCCTCCCCGCCCCCAGGCCGGCCCGGCCCAGCCACGTCGCGGCGGGAACGGTTCGTTCTCCGGCCACCACGGCGGCCGCCTACGCTGGGAGTCCCACCGTTCGCCGCTCACTCGTCCAGCTCCGCGAAGCGGTAGCCGACCCCATAGACCGTAAGCAGATAGCGCGGTCGCGCGGGATCCGACTCCAGCTTGTGCCGGATGTTCTTGACGTGCGCGTCGATCGCGCGCTCGTACGATTCGAACGCCACGCCGTGCACGGCATCGAGGAGCTGCGCCCGCGTGAAGACCCGACCCGGTTCGCCCGCCATCGTGGCCACGAGCTGGAACTCCGTCGGCGTCAGCTCGACGACGCGGTCGCCGACCGTCGCGCGCATCCGTGGCATATCGAGCGTGAGATCTCCGACACGAACGATCTCGGTGTCGGCTCGCGGACGCTCGGTGCGGCGAAGCACTGCGCGCACGCGGGCCACGAGCTCCTTCGGGCTGAATGGCTTCGTGACGTAATCGTCCGCGCCTATCTCGAGGCCCACGAGCTTGTCGGACTCTTCGCTGCGGCCGGTGAGCATCACGATCGGAACGTTCGATTCCCGGCGGAGCGTGCGCGCGACGTCGAGACCGTCGAGCTCGGGCAAGCCCAGATCGAGCACGACCAGGTCGGGCTTCTGCGCCCGGGCGGTGGCCAGCGCGGCTTCTCCATCGTGCGCCACGACGACCGCGAATCCCGCGTGCTCGAGATAGTCGCGCGCGAGCTGCACGATCTTCGGCTCGTCGTCGACGACCATGACCTTCCTCATCGCCGACCGAATCCTAGATAGGCCAAAGACGCCGGACCTGCGTCCGGCGTCCCACTGGCTCCGCGCGTCTACCGACCGCTGGGCGGAGGCGATGTCGTACCGGTGTCCTTGGGCTTCTCACCGTGCATCTCCTTGTGCAGCTCCTCCAGCCGCTCCCGCGGACTCTGGTAGTAGCCGCCGCCCCATCCGCCGCCGTAGCGCCGTCCCCATCCCCCGAACGCGCCGCGGATCAGGGCGAAGACAAGGAAGATGAAGAGAAGCGGAAAGAGGAACCCGAACCCTCCGAAGAAGAAGGGGTGGTAGTAGAGGGCCGGAGCGACCGCGGTACCGGTCGTCGCAAGCCCCTGGGCGACCCCCAGCTGATATGCGCCGATGCCGACGATCGCAGCGATCGCGAGCGTCACGATGATCCCGAAGCCTCGCATTGGTGTCTCCTTTTGACGATGTCGTCGAGGAGAAGGGTCCCGCGGAGTGATGAACTGGCTATGAAGGAGCCGCGGAGAGTCGGATTTCAGCGCAGGACGCTATCGAGCCAGCGCGCGGCCGCCGCGACCGCTTCCGGCTCGCGGGCCCCGAAATCGTGGCCGGCTCCGGCGATGCGGACGAGGTCGATCCGCGGATTGTTCGCCGCAAGGCGCTCGAGGATCGCAAAAGGCCCGAGCTCGTCTGTGTCGCCCTGCACGACGAGCGTCGGGCACACCGTCGCCGCGAGCGCGGCCTCGTCGCGCGGCCGGGGACGCCTCGGTGGGGCGATCGGGTGGCCGAGGATCACGAGCGCGTCGGGTGGCTCTCGCTCGGCGAGGAATGCCGCGATACGGCCGCCGAACGAGCGGCCGACGAGAGCGACCCGCTCGTGGCCATCGGCGCGTAGCGCGTCACGCGCAGTGCGAAGGTCCGCCATCTCCGAGACGTAATCCTTGCTCGGCCGCGATCCGCGCGTGCGGAACGTGATCGCCCGCGGCTCGATGCCGAAAATCTCGAGAGCGGAGGCGAGTGCGCGGAGGATCGGCTGCTCCGCGGTGCCGCCGTAGCCCGGGGCAAGGACCGCCGCTCGTTTCAAGCCGGCGGCTTCGGCAGCTTCTGCGCGAGGGCGAGCGATGGGCTCAACAGGTCGCCTACCGCATCGAGGCGAGCCGACATGTTGATCATCGTGAATGCGTCGGGCCTGCCGAGCGAGGGGATCTCCTCCCAGCGAAGTGGTGCCGAGACCGGGGCGCGCCGGATCGGACGAACGCTGTAGGGACCTGCCGTCGACTTCGCGCGCGTGTTCTGCAGGTAATCGATGTAGATCCCCCGCCGCTTCGCCTTACTGAACTCGAGCGTGACGAGCTTCGGCAGCCTCTCTCGTGCGAGCTGGCCTACGCGAAGCGCGAACGCGCGGCTTTCTTCGAAGCTGTACCGGCGAGCGATCGGGACCAGCACATGGATCCCGCGAGATCCCGTCGTCTTTGGGAAGCCGATCAGGCCGAGGTCGTCGAGGACAGCCTTGACGACGTGCGCGACCTCCTTCACGTCGTCCCAGGTCGCACCCTCCGCCGGATCGAGGTCGATCATGACGTTGTCGGGTTTCTCCGGATCGTCGACACGCGCGAGCCGGGGATGGATCTCGATCGCGGTGTAGTTCGCCATCCATACAAGGGTCGCCATGTCGTTGGCGAGGACGTACGCGTTCTCCGGCTCGAGTGGATCCGTCCAGCTCTTGATCCACTCGGGCGTGAAGCCGGGCTTGTTCTTTTGATAGAAGTGGGTGCCGTGGATGCCGTCGGGAAACGGCTTCAGCGTGAGCGGCCGGTCGCGAAGCCAGGGCACCAGGTACGGCGAGACCTCGGTGTAGTACCGGACGAGATCTGCCTTGGTGTAACCATCCTCGGGGAAGAGGACCTTCTCGAGGTTCGTCAGCTTGATGCGTTTGCCCTCGACCTCCAGAACCGACGGGACGCGTGCACCCTGGTCGCCGTTGTCCGACGGGGCGCGGGCCGTCGTCGTCGCGCGCTTGGCGGCCTCCTGCGCCTTTCTCGCCGACTCGCGCCGCTCCTCACCCGTCGCATCACGCGGATCGACGTCCTGGCGAAGGCCGCGATAGGTCGGATGCCGGAGCGTGCCGTCGCGCGTGATCTCCGCATACTCGACCTCGCAGACGAGCTCCGGCAGGCACCATCGCGCCGGCTGATTCGTCCTCGGCTTCGTCGCGAACGGCGACGTCGGTGACTCGTGCTCCTCCAGGATCCGCAAGAGATCGCGAAGCGTTCGCTCGTCGAATCCAGTGCCAACGTGCCCCACCGGCTGGAGCTTGCCATCGCGATACACGCCGAGCAGGAGCGCGCCGAGCGTCTTGGTGCGACCGCCCTGGCCCGCCGTCCATCCGCCGATCACGCACTCCATCGTGCGGAACGCCTTGATCTTCACCCAGGCCGGCGAGCGCGCGCCCGGTAGGTAGATCGAGTCGAGGCGTTTCGCGACGATCCCTTCGATCCCCTGCTCGCGCGCCGCCGCGAACAGCGCAACGCCGGTGCCGGGGAATCCCTCGCTGCGCCGGATCGAGCCCATCGGGGTGAGAGCCTCGTCGAGCCGCCGCAGACGCTCGCGCAGGGGCTTTCGCGTGAGGTCTTCGCCGTCGGCATAGAGGATGTCGAAGACCTCGTAGATGACGGGCGTGGACCGGCGCAGCTTGCGCACGGTGCTCTCGTCGCTCACGTGCATGCGCGGCTGCAGGCGCTGGAAGCTCGGGACACCCTTCTCGTCCAGCGCGACGACCTCGCCGTCGAGGATGGCGTGGTAGGCGCCGGTCAATGCCTCCGCGGCCTGCGTGGCCTCCGGATACTGCTTGGTGCAGTCGAGGAGATTCCGCGTTTGGAGACGCACCTCACCGCCGTCGACGAAGGCGATCGTGCGGACGCCGTCCCACTTCGGTTCATAAGTGAAGTCCGGCGAGTCGAATGGCTCCTCCGCCGCGGACGCGAGCATCGGCTCGATCTTTGAGAGAAGCGGATCGTTCTTCGGCGGAGTGCCGTGCTTGATCATCAGCCAGTCGCGGCCCTCGTTCTGCTTCGTCTGCACGATGACCCATTCGCCGTCGAGACGCGTGCCCTTCATCTTTATCTTCAGCTCGTTCGGTTTTTCTTCGATGAGCTCGTATGTGCCGGTGTCCCAGATCGTCATCGAGCCCGCGCCGTAACCATCGGGGATCACGCCGTGGAACGTCAGGTACTCGATCGGATGGTCCTCGGTGTGGACCGCGAGCCGCCGCTTTCCGGCCTCGAGGGGCGGGCCATTCGGGACGGCCCACGACGCGAGAATGCCGCGCATCTCGAGCCGGACATCCCAGTGAAGCCGCGTCGCGTGGTGCCGATGCACGACGTAGCGGCGCGTCTCCTGGCCCTTCGGCTGTTTGCCTTCGGGTTCAGGACTACGGCCGAAGTCGCGTTTGCGCTGGTACTCGGTGAGGCTCAATCTGTGGCCTTCGCCATTGTCGGGGAGGTCGCATCGTGACGTCCGCGCCGTTCTCGTCGCTCGTCAAGGACTACCTCGATGAGCGCTACGAGGAATCGCCGACCTGGGCCAGCATGCTCGGCCTCACCGCCTACGACGAGCGGTTGGAGGACCTCTCGGCGGAAGCGTTCCGCCGTCGCGAGGCCGCCGTTCGCGATTGGACCAAGCGTCTGGCCGCGATTCCCGACGATGGCCTCAGCCCGGACGAACGCATCGACCGCGACGTGATCCTGGCGTCCCTGCGTGGCCGGGAGCTCACCCAGCCGCGTCTCGAGTGGAAACGTCAGCCAAATACCTATCTGAATCCCTCGCTCGGCGGAGTCTTCACCCTCTTCCTGCACCGTCTGCGGCCGGAGCGCGACCTGGCCGAGGCGGCGCGCGCTCGTCTCCTCGGCGTCACGCGGCAGGTCGCCGACGGCAAAGCGAACCTGGATTTCGCGCTCGTACCGCGTATCTACGTGGACCGCGCGATTGGACAGGCGAAGGCCGCCGCCCGCTACGCGCTCGAGCTCGTGCCGCAGGAGGTGAAGGATCCGACGCTCCGGCAGAAGGTTGCAGAGGCGGGCGCGACGGCAGCGGGGTCGTTCGAAGACTTTGCCGCGTTTCTCGAGACGAACAAGGCGCGCGCCGCCGGGGACTATGCCATCGGCGAGGAGCTCTACACGGCACTCCTGCGCGAGAAGGAGCTCCTTCCGTACGGCGTCCGCGAGCTTCAGGCTCGCGGTCGCGAGCAATATGACCTGCTCTCGAACGAGGCGAACAGGATCGCCGGTCAGATAAACGGAGGCGGCACGTGGACCGAGGTCTGCGAGCGCCTGAACCGGGTGCACGCGCCGACACCCGACGCGATGCGGGCTGAGTACGAGGAGTGGACCGAACGCGCGCGCTCCTTTCTCGCGGACACCGGCCTGGTGACGCTTCCCCCGGGCGAGCGCTGCACGGTCGAACCGTCACCTCACTACCAGCGTCCGATCCAGGCGGTCGCGAGCTACAACCAGCCGCCCGCGTTCAGCGATTCGCTGCACGGCCACTTCTTCGTGCCCTACCCGCCCGACGGAACACCACCCGACGAGGTGCAGAAGCGCCTCGAGGGCAACTGCAGTGCGGGCATCCCCACGACGGCGGTCCACGAGGCCTACCCGGGACACCACTGGCACCTCGTGATGGCGAAGCAGAACCGCTCGTCAATTCGCCGGACGCACTTCACTTCATATTTCGCCGAAGGCTGGGGCCTCTACGCGGAGCGCGTCATGCGCGAGCAAGGCTTCTTCTCCGATCCCCGACACCTTTTGTTCCAGTACGAGGCGACGCTGTTTCGCGCCGCGCGCATCGTCGTGGACACCTCGCTGCACATGAACGAGATGACCTTCGACGAGGCCGTTGATTTCATGGTCAAGAACGGGAACCTCACACCGCCGAACGCGAAGGCCGAGGTCGGACGGTACTGCTCGTGGCCGACGCAGGCCTCGAGCTACCTGACCGGGATGCTTGAGATCATCGACATCCGCACCCGTTGGCTCGCCAAGCGCGGGTCGGCGGACCGCGGTGCGCTCCGCGCATTCCACGACGCGATCACGTCGACCGGCTCGATCCCGACCTCACTCGCGGAGCGGGCGATCGCGAGCTAACGACGTGGATCTTCCGCTCTGGGCCCAGGTCCTTCTCGTCCTTATCGCGATCTGGATCGTTGTCGCCGTGGTCCTCGTCATCGCCGGTCGCGTCCTCCTCGCGCGCGAGCTCGCGCTTGTCCTTCCGAATCTCGCACGTCTCTTCACCGGCCTGCTTCGCGACGGGCGCGTCCCGATCCGCGCGAAGATCGTGCTCGGACTCGCTACTCTCTGGCTCGCGTCGCCGATCGACCTCATCCCCGACTTCGTGCCGATCGCCGGGCAGTTCGACGATGCGATCGTCGCCGCCCTCGCCCTTCGCTTCGTCCTTCGCACGACTGACGGCGTGGTCGTCCGTGAGCACTGGCATGGGGACCCCGCCACGCTCGAACGGCTGCTTCGGATCGTCTCCTGGGGCGGCCGTGGCGCCCCGCGTGCGCTTCCTTGACCTAGCCGTTACGATCGCGCGGCTGGCCGCGCGGAAAAAGGAAAGCGGCTCACGAGGTGATTGGGGAATGCCACGATCGATTTGGAAAGGCGTCATGAGCTTCGGGATGGTCGCCATCCCGGTGCGCCTGTATCTCGCGACCGAGAGCTCCAGCAAGGTGTCGTTCAATCTTCTTTGCCCGGAGCACCGGAGCCGCATCAAGAACAAAAGGTGGTGCGTCGAGGGCGATCACGAGGTTGCGTGGGGCGACGTCGTGCGCGGATACGAATACGAGAAGGGCAACTACGTCGAGCTCACCGACGAGGATCTCGAGAAGCTTCCCCTTCGCTCGAGCAAGGCCATCGATATCACCGGATTCATCAAGGATGAGGAGCTCCCCGGCGCGCTCTATTACCAGTCGGCCTACTACCTCGAACCGGAGAAATCGGCGGAGAAACCGTACGCCCTCCTGAACAAGACGCTCGAGAAGACCGGACGCGTCGCCATCGCGAAGTTCGCGCTGCGCGACCGCGAACGTCTTGTCTCGGTGCGTCCGCTCGACGGGGCGCTCCTCATGAACACGCTCCACTGGCCGGACGAGATCCGATCGACGGAGGACCTCGACGTGCCGGAGGACGTGAAGGTCTCGCCGGCCGAGCTCAAGATGGCCGAGAACCTCGTCGGGATGATGGCGAGCGAGTTCGAGCCGTCCGAGTACAAGGACGAGTACAAGCAGGCGGTCCTGAAGCTGGTCGAGGCGAAGGTCCAGAAGAAAGAGGTCATCGAGGCGCCCGAGCCGGAGGCGGAGACCACGGTGGTCGATCTCATGTCGGCTCTCAAGGCCTCGGTCGAGAAGGCCAAGAAAGGCGAGGCCAAGACAAAGCGCGCAGCGGCGTCATCCTCGCGGACCGCGCGCAAAAAGGCTTCTTAGGACCGTATCCTCGGCAGGTGCCGTCGCACCAAGCAGAGCGACCGGAGGGCGCCGCTCATCCGACCCTGATCGATGTCGGCGAGGCGACGAGCGCGCTTCCACGGGCAATCATCCCGATGCGCCCACGCTTGGCGGCGCGAGCCTTCAACTCGCCCGAGTACGTCTTCGAGTTGAAGTGGGACGGGATCCGAGCTCTCGCGGCACGTGACGGGAACGGACTTCGCGTGATGGATCGCGCCGGCGGCGATCTGCTTGGGGCGGTGCCCGAGCTGCGGGACCTGCGCCTGCCGGAAGGCATGGTCGTCGACGGCGAGATTGTCGTCTGCGATTCGCGCGGCCGTCCGAGCTACGACCTCCTCGCCGGACGGCTCGGTCCCAAAGCCGCGAAGCGTGGCCGTGGCCCGATCTTCGTGGCGTTCGACCTCGTGTACGCCGAGGGCCGCCCGCTCATCTCGCGGCCACTGGCGGAGCGCCGTGCTCGCCTGCTCGGCGCGGGCATCGGCTCGCGCATCCTCGCGGTGCCGGAGCACCTGGACGACGACGGCGAGCCCTTCCTCGAGGTGGTAGCGGAGTACGGGCTCGAGGGCATCGTCGCGAAGAGGCGGGACGGACGGTACGTCCCGGGCACGCGAACCTCCGACTGGCTCAAGTGTCACGTTACGCCGCGCGCCGACGTCGTCGTCGGCGGACTCGTCGTCGACGAACAGCGGGGCGCACGGACGCTGCTCTGCGGCGTGCGCACCGACGACGGTGCGATCGTTTTTGCGGGCGACGCGTACGTGCCGCCCTTCCTTGGCGAATGGCTCGATGTGGCGACCCGTGATTTTGCGGCCATCGCCTCGCCATTCGCGACGCCGGTCGCCTTGCGCGATGGCATTCGCTTCCTGCGTCCGCGTTTGGTCGCCATCGTCGAGCACGCCGGACTCGAGAACGGAGAGCTGCGCGACGCGCGATTCCGCGGTCTGCGACTCGACGGACACCTGGATGATTGCCGCCGTGACGAGCCGGTGGAGGTCCCGTCCTACCCGCCACACACGACACGCGATCGGCCCCGACTCATCGTTTTGAACAGCCTTCCCTTCCCCGTCTCATAAAGCCACTGAATCCGCCCTCATCCTGCAGTGCTCGGAGCTAACGCCCTGCGCTCCGCTGCTCGTAGTGCTCATGGCTAACGCCCCTGCGCTCTGCTCCTTCGGAGTAGTCCTCGCAGCTTCGCTGCTGCGGTCTGCTGAGTCTCGGGCGCTCGTCAGTCCAGTGCTGGACTGACGAGCGCCACCTCAGTAGAATCAGAAAAACCCCGGAGGTCCAGCCCGTGCCGAAGTTCGTGTTCGTGACCGGAGGGGTCACTTCCTCGCTCGGCAAAGGCATCACTGCCGCTTCCCTTGGCCGCATCCTCGCCGCGAGAGGTCTCGCCGTCGCCTCGCTCAAGATGGATCCTTACCTGAACGTCGACCCGGGCACGATGTCGCCCTATCAGCACGGCGAGGTCTTCGTGACCGAAGACGGAGCTGAAACCGACCTCGACCTCGGCCATTACGAGCGCTTCATCGACCGCAATGTCACTCGGGCGTCGAACCTGACCACTGGGCAGATCTACAACTCCGTCATCGCGAAGGAACGGCGCGGCGACTACCTTGGAGCGACCGTCCAGGTCATTCCCCACGTGACGAACGAGATCAAGGAGCGGATCCACAGGGTTGCACGCGAGCAACAGGCCGAAATCGTCGTCGTCGAAGTCGGCGGGACGGTCGGAGACATTGAATCGCTCCCCTACCTCGAGGCGATCCGCCAGTTTCGCAATGACGTGGGCAAGCAGAACGTGCTCTACATCCATCTGACCCTGCTGCCCCGCGTCGCGACCGGCGAGCTGAAGACGAAACCGACGCAGCACTCCGTGAGGGACCTGCGGGCGATCGGTATCCAGCCGGATGTCGTGATCGCGCGCGCCGATGAGCCGATCGACGACGACCTCCGCGAAAAGATCGCGCTCTTCTGCGACGTGAAGGCCGACAACGTGATCAGCGAGCCCGACGCGTGGTCCATCTACGGCGTGCCGCTGATGCTCGAGGAGGCCGGCCTAGGCAAGATCGTCGTCGAAGAGCTCGGCCTCACCGCCGCGCTTGAGCCGAACCTCAGCGAGTGGAAAGCGCTCACCGACCGTATCCGCGGCGCGCGCATTCCGCTAACGATCGGGCTCGTGGGGAAGTACATCGAGCTGCCGGACGCGTACCTCTCGGTCGCCGAGGCGGTCCGCCACGCCGCGTGGGCGGCCGGGTGCGACGTGAAGCTGCAATGGATCGATAGCGAGCATCTCGAACGCTCCGATGACGTCGAACCGCTCGTCGGCCTCGACGGCATCGTCGTTCCGGGCGGCTTCGGCTACCGGGGCATCGAGGGCAAAGTGAAGGCGACCCGCTTCGGCCGCGAGCGCCGCGTGCCGACGCTCGGCCTCTGCATGGGCATGCAGTGCATGGTCATCGAGCTCGCGCGCTCGGCTCTCGGTACGGATGACGCCAACTCGACCGAATTCGACGCGTTCACGCCGCATCCGGTGATCGATCTCCTGCCTGAACAGCGCGACATCGGCGACAAGGGTGGGACCATGCGGCTTGGGAGTTACCCGTGCGTCCTCGAGCCCGGATCGGTCGCCGCGCGCTCATACGGACAACCGATCGTGCTCGAGCGCCATCGTCACCGCTTCGAGTTCAACAACGCCTACCGCGAGCTCTTGCAAAGCCGTGGCATGCGCTTCACGGGCCTCTCGCCGGATGGACGGCTCGTCGAAATCGCTGAGATCCCCGATCACCCGTTCTATCTGGGGACG
>Ga0209267_1001078_pt1 | contig 18954 bp, 17 predicted proteins | sample GraSoiAngelo_137_FD_185894 | JGI IMG/M metagenome (GOLD analysis project Ga0209267, IMG submission 185894) | Grasslands soil microbial communities from the Angelo Coastal Reserve, California, USA - 14_0929_09_30cm (SPAdes) (version 2) | ecosystem: Environmental > Terrestrial > Soil > Grasslands ... | reverse complement strand
TTGAGGCGCTGGGGAAGCTGGCCATCGAGGGCGAACGATTCGGTCCCTTCCTCGCGTGAGAACTGGAAGACGCCCACCTTCTCGAAGCGCATCTCCTCCACGAAGTCGCACAGCTCCTGGAACTGGTCGTCCGTCTCGCCCGGGAAACCGACGATGAAGCTGGTCCGGAAGGTGAGATCCGGCACCCGGTCCCGGATCTTGCGCACGAGCCGCCGCACCCAGGCGGCATCGCGCCCCCGCTTCATCCGCCGCAACACCGGATCGCTGATGTGCTGCAGCGGCATGTCCAGGTAGCGCGCGAGGTTCGGCTGCGTCGCCAGGGCATCGATCAGGGCCTCGGGGAAATCGCGCGGATAGGCGTAGTGCAGGCGGATCCACCGGGCCGGCACTTCGCCGAGCGCCTGCAGCAGCTCGTGCAGCTTCGGGCGGTCGGGCAGATCGTGACCGTACGCGGTCAAATCCTGCGCGACGAGGTTCAGCTCCACCGCCCCTTCGGCGACGAGCCGCCGCGCCTCCGCCACGATGTCGGCGATGGGCCGGCTGCGCTGCAGGCCGCGCAGCCTGGGGATGATGCAGAAGGTGCACTTGTTGTCGCAGCCCTCGCTGATCTTCACGTACGCCGTCCAGCGCGGCATCGAGTTGCGGCGGGGCGTGCGGCTGTCCGCGATGTAGTCGGGGTCCGGAATGACCGCGCGATCCCGCTCGCCCTTGAGGATCTGCGCGATCCGCGGATACGCGGAGGTGCCGACGAAGTAATCGACTTCGGGCATCTCCTGCTGCAGCACGTCCGCGTAGCGCTGGGTGAGGCAGCCGGCCACGACCAGCGCCTTGCATCGGCCGGTCTCCTTGAGCTGCGCATGCTCCAGGATGGCGTCGATCGACTCCTGCTTCGCTTCTCCGATGAAGGCGCAGGAATTGATCAGGATCACCTCCGCTTCCCGGGCGTCTTCGACGAGCTGGTATCCCTCGTTCAGCAGGCTGCCGAGCATGACCTCGCTGTCCACCCGGTTCTTCGGGCAGCCGAGCGAGAGCAGGTACAGCGACGGCTGTGCTGGGAGCGCGGTCTTGTTCATCGGGTCCTGAAAAGGGGCCCCGTATAACAGACCGCGCGCCGGAATTCAGCCTGCGCGTGTATTCCTTACGGCTACAGCGTGGCTACGCGCCCCGCCGAACCCACCATCATTTCGCCGCCGCGGCGCCCTTCGACGGATCATCCGCGGGATTGATGTAGTGGATGTCGAACGGACCCATCCCGTGCAGCTCGAGCACGACTTCGCCCTTCGCGGATGCGGAGTGGTGCATCTTCCCCGGCAGGAAGTGGTAGGCGCCGGGCTCGAGCGCGTGGACGTCGGCGTCCGTGTCGCCCATCGCGAGCATGAAGGTCCCGCTCAGGATGGTGAGCTGCTCGTCCTGCGTGTGCCAGTGCGGCGCGAGCCGGTACCCGTCGGGCATCTTGAAGCGCAGCGCGAACATGTTCTTCTTGAATGGATCGCCGTGCAGCACCGCGATCTGTGCTCCCTTTGGAAATACCGCCGGTGCGGGTCCCCATTTCACGTCGGCCATGGAGAAGGTGACGCTCTGCGCCTTGGCGGACTCCGCATGCGGCTTGTCGTGCGCGGAAGCGGCGAAGCAAAAAGCGGCGGCGCAGACGGCACCTGCCGAGAGCGTGGGTCTCATCGGTTCCCCCTTTCGCGCGCGCTGTACACCTCGCGTCGCGCGCGCGCAAGCGTCAGTCCCTGAAGTTCTCGAACATCAGATCCAACTTCAGCTCGTCCTGCTTGCCGCGCACCAGCTGGATCGCGCTCTGCAGATCGTCGCGGCTCTTCCCGGAGACGCGGACGGCGTCGCCCTGGATCGAGCCCTGGATCTTCAGCTTGCTGTCCTTGATGGCCTTGACGATGGCCTTCGCCTTTTCAGTCTCGATCCCCTGCACGAAGCTGAGCACCTGCGAGACCTGCTTGCCGCTCTGCTCGATCGCCCCGTACTTGAGGCCCCTCAGCGGCACGCCGCGCTTGGCCATCTTCTCCACCAGCACCGTGCGCGCCGCCTCCAGCCTCTGCTCGGTGGTGCTGCGGATCTTCAGCCCCTTCTCGGGCGCGCTGACCTTCTCGAGCGACGTCTCCGTCCCCTTGAAGTCGTAGCGCTGATCGATCTCCTTCTTCGCCTGCTGGAAGGCGTTGTCCACTTCCTGCTCGTTCACCTTGCTGACGATGTCGAAGCTCGGCATGTCACATCTCCAGGACGACCGGCAGCACCATCGGCCGCTTCTCCAGGCCCTTCCTCCACACGGAGCGCACGGCGCGGCGGAGGGCCTCTTCCACCATGCCGTGATCGGTGCGCTGGGCGGGGGCGAGCTCGGCGAGCGCGTCGAGCGCCGCCTGGCGCGCCTGTGCCAGCCGCGATTCGTCGAGGCCGGCGACGCCTTTTCCCAGGAGCTCCGGCCCGCGCACCACCTCGCCGCTCTTGTGATCCAGGACGCAGAGGCAGACCAGCATGCCGGTCTCGGCGAGGAGCTGCCGGTCCCGCAGCGCGACCTCCCCGACGTCGGCGAACCCGCCGCGCGCGTCGAGGTAGAGCCGGCCCGCGGAAACGGCGTTCGGAACCACTGCGACGATCTCGTCCTTGCGCAGCTCCACCGCGTCGCCGTCCTCCGCGATCACGCAGGCGAGGGGGCTCACGCCGGCCGCCTCCGCGGTGCGCGCGTGCGCCGCGAGCATCCGGTACTCGCCGTGGATGGGGACGAAGCTGCGGGGGCGGACGAGGTCGATCATCATCCGCTGCTCTCCCTGGCAGGCATGACCGCTCGTATGCACCAGCTCGGTCGACCCCGTGCTGCTGGACATGACCCGGCAGCCGCGCCGCATCAGGTGGTCGATGATGTTGCCGAGGGTGCGGTCGTTGCCGGGGATCACGCGGCTGGAGAGGATCACCAGATCGTTCTTTTCCAGATGCACCGTCGGATGCTCGCCGAGCGCCAGACGGGCCAGCGCGCTGCGCGGCTCCCCCTGCGCTCCGGTGCAGAGGATCACCAGCTCCCGCCCCGGAAAGTGGCCGGCGCCCTCCGGGTCGACGAAGGAGTCGGGCGGACAGCGGATGTAGCCGAGGTCGAGTGCGAGCCGCACGTTGGTCTGCATCGATCGGCCGAGCAGGACGATCTTGCGGTTCTGCGCCAGCGCCGCCCGGACGACGCTCTGTGCCCGGTGGATGTTCGAGCCGAACATCGCCACCACGATGCGCCCTTTTGCCATCGGGCCGGCGAAGATGCGCATCAGCGACTCGCCGACCTCGCGCTCGCTGGCGGTGGTGCCTTCGCGCTCGGCATTGGTCGAATCGGAGAGGAGGCAGGCGACGCCGGTCTCTCCCAGCTCGGCGAACCGCCGCACGTCGAGGAGCTTTCCGTCCACGGGACTCCAGTCGACCTTGAAATCCCCGGTGTGGATCACCAGGCCCGCCTCGGTGAGCAGGGCGTATCCGACCGCGTCGGGCACGCTGTGCGGGACCTGGAGGGGCTCGAAATCGATGTGGTTGCCCACCATCCCCATGGTCCGCGGCTCCACCGCGTGCAGATCGGCGGTGATCCCCTGCTCGGCGAGCTTCTCTTTCACCACCGCCAGCGTGAACCGGGTGCCGCAGACCGTCGCCTCCGGGAATTCGCGCAACAGGTAGTGGAGCGCGCCCACGTGGTCCTCGTGGGCGTGCGTGAGCAGGATGGCGTCGACCTTTCCCGCCGCCTTGAGATACGCGAGATCCGGAGCGATCACCTCGACGCCGAGCGCTTGCTCCGCGTTCGGGAACATCAGGCCGCAATCGATCACCACCCGGTCACCGCCCGACTCCACCACCATGCAGTTCATCCCGACCTCGCCGAGGCCGCCGAGCGGGATGATGCGGACCGGAGCGGGCGAGGGCGGCACGGCGGCATGGTAGCGTTTTTGGGTTATGACTTCCTGCCCGTGTCCGATCCCCTCGCCAGGGTCCTGAACCCGCCGCAGCTCGAAGCCGTGCGCCACGGCGAAGGGCGCCTGCTCATCCTGGCGGGCGCCGGGTCCGGCAAGACGCGGGTGCTCACGCACCGCATCGCGCACTTGCTCCGTGAGCGCCTCGCGCGCCCCGCCGAGATCCTCGCCGTCACCTTCACCAACAAGGCGGCGGGAGAGCTCCGGGAGCGCGTAGAGAAGCTGGTCGGGCCGGACGCCCAGCGCCTGTGGGTGGCGACGTTTCACGCGGCGGGAGCGCGAATCCTGCGCCGCGAGGCCGAGGCGCTCGGGCTCACGCGCAGCTTCGCCATCTACGATGACGCGGACCAGCTGGCGGAGGCCAAGCGAGCCACGAGCGATCTGGGATTCGACGTCGGGACCGCGCGCCAGCACCTCTCCCGCATCGATCGCTGGAAGAACGCCGGCCTGCTCCCCGCGGACGTGCGGGTGGCCGAGTACGACGTGCCCGGCAAGACCGCGCTCAAGGTCTACCAGCGGTATCAGTCCGCCCTGCAAGCCTCGAACGCGGTCGACTTCGGAGACCTGATCGTCCGCGTCGCCGAGCTGTTCCGCAAGCGCGACGACATCTTGCAGAACTACGCGGGTCGGTTCCGGCACATCCTGGTGGACGAATTCCAGGACACCAATCCGGCGCAATATCAGCTGCTCCGCCTGCTCGCCTCGGTGCACGGAAACCTCTGCGTGGTGGGCGACGACGACCAGGCCATCTATCGCTGGCGCGGCGCGGAGGTGGACAACATCCTCGACTTCCCCAAGCACTTCAAAGACACCAAGGTGGTGAGGCTCGAGCAGAACTACCGCAGCTCCGGCCGCATCCTCGCCGCGGCACACGCGATCATCGAGAAGAACGAACGGCGGGCGGAGAAGAAGCTGTGGACGGCGGCGGGGGAGGGCGAGAAGGTGCGCGTATTCCTCGCCGAGGACGAGCGCGACGAGGGCGGTCGGATCGCCTCCGAGCTCTACGCGCAGAACGCGCGCGGGACCTCGTACGCGGAGATGGCGGTCTTCTATCGAGCGAACGCCCAGTCGCGCGCGCTGGAAGACGCGCTGCGGGGGCGTCGCATCCCGTACCGCGTGGTGCGCGGGCGGTCGTTCTACGATCGGGCCGAAGTGAAGGACATCGCCGCGTACCTCCGGCTTTGCGTCAACCCGCGCTCCGACGGCGATCTGCTGCGCGTGATCAACAATCCGCCCCGAGGAATCGGCGATACCACCGTCGAGCACCTGCGGGCCTCCGCGAACCGGCAGGGGCTCTCGCTCTGGGAGGCGCTGAGCTCGGACGACCCGGAGATGCCGGCGAATGCGCGGACGAAGATCGCGCCGTTCAAGGCGCTGATCGAGAAGCTGCGCGCGGGCGTGGCGGAGGACGATGGAGCCGCCGCAGCCATCGAGCGCGTGATCGCGGAGACCGGGTACGCCGATCGCCTGCGCCTCGAGGGGGAGGAGGGAGAGGAGCGCCTCGAGAACCTCCTCGAGCTGGTGGGCGCCGCGCGCGAATTCGACCGTGCGTGGGCTGGCGAGGCAGTCTCCGCGGCCGAGCAGCCGAGCGCGCCGGCGAGCACGGAACCCAGGCCGATCGTTCCCAATCCGCTGACGCAAACCCGCGTCCAGTACCTGCAGGCAGTCCGTTCGGCGCCAGGGTCGCTGGGAAGCCCGCAAGCTTCAGACGATCCACCCGGCGACCGTCCCGACGCCCTCGCCGCCCTCGCGGCGGCCGCTCCGGACGACGAGGACGGGCGCGCGGACACCCCCCTGCTCGGGTTCCTCGAGCAGCTCGCGCTCGTCGGAGACGCGGACGCCGCCAGCGGGGGAGATCGGGTCTCGCTGATGACGCTGCACGCCGCGAAGGGCCTCGAGTTCGACGCCGTCTGGATGACCGGCCTCGAGGAGCGGGTCTTTCCCTCCTCCCGTTCGCTGGGGCAGACCGGTCCGCTCGCTTCCGGCGAGGAAGATCCGGCGGAGATGGCCGAGGAACGCCGGCTCTGCTACGTGGGGATGACGAGGGCGCGCAAGCGGCTGACGCTCTCGCTCGCGCGCTGCCGCTCGCTGTTCGGCGAGCTCCGCTACAACCAGCCTTCCCGCTTCGTGCGCGAACTGCCGCCCGACCTCACCGACGGGCTGGCTGCGCTGGACCGCCTTTCGACCATGCAGGAACGGGCGCGCAAGGACGTGTTCTACGACGAGTTCGACCAGCGGCCGCGATACGGCGAAGAAGCGCCGCTGCCGGCGCGCAACAGGATGCGCGAGTCGCGCTACGAGCCTGCCTCGAAACCGGTGGTGAAACAGGCTGCGGCGGGCGTGGGCGGCCTCGGGCTCGGGGCGCGCGTGAAGCATCCGAGCTTCGGGATCGGCACCGTCGAGGACGCCGACGGCGAAGGGCTGAACCGCAAGCTGGTCGTCCGCTTCGGCCCGGGGGTCGGCCTGAAGAAGGTCCTCGCCCGCTTCATCGACCCGGCGTGATGAACTGCCTGAGCCGCCTTCGGCGGCCGGCGCTACCACATGCGCGGCGGCAGCAGGTAGTCCACGAACAGTCCCAGCGCGACCTGGACCAGGCCCGCGGCGAACGCCTGTCCGAATCCGATGTCGTACGCGACGGTGTACACGAGGAACCAGGCCACCAAGGCGATGATCCCGGGCACCAGCAGGAACCAGAACCAGGCGAACGGCGTCACCAACACCGCGACGAGGAAAGTGACCAGCAGCGCGCGCGGCAGCGTGTTCTTGGGGTTTCCCTTCGATACCGCCGCCACCGACACCATCACCACCAGTGCGTGGATCAACCACGACGAGATCTTCAGCGCGAGCCAGGTCATGGCGGGAAGATAGCGTGATCCGGCCCCGCAGATGCGTTAGATCCGTCAGAGGATGATCCCCGACGTCCCCGTCACCGACGATCTGCTTCACGCGCTCCCGAAGACCGACCTGCACTGCCATCTCGACGGGTCGCTGCGGCTGCGGACCATGCTCGAGCTGGCCGAGCAGCAGGGCATCACGCTTCCCGCCGACAGCGAGGACGGCCTCGCGAAGTCGATGAAGATCGGCGAGCGGCACGGGAGCCTCGAGGAGTATCTGAAGGGCTTCGACATCACGCTCAGCGTCCTGCAGACCGAGGACTCGCTCTATCGCGCCGCCTACGAGCTGGCCATCGACGCTGCCGCGGAGAACTGCAAGCTGATCGAGGTGCGCTACGCGCCGGTGCTGCATCTGCAGAAAGGGCTGAAACCGACCGTGGTGGTCGAGGCGGTCCTCGAGGGTCTGCGCGCCGCGACGCGGGAGACGGGCATTCTCGCGGGGGTGCTGGTCTGTGGCATCCGCAACATGAGCCCGGACACCTCGCTGCGGCTCGCCGAGCTCTCCGTCGCGTACAAGAACCGGGGGGTGCTCGGCTTCGATCTCGCCGGCGCCGAGCACGGGAATCCCGCCAAGGACCATCAAGACGCGTTTCAGCTCATCCTGAACAACAACATCAACTGCACCGTCCACGCCGGCGAGGCGTATGGCCCGCCCTCCATCGCCCAGGCGCTGCACTACTGCGGAGCGCACCGCATCGGGCATGGCGTGCGGCTGCGCGAGGACGGCGATCTCCTCAATTACGTGAACGACCACCGCATTCCGATCGAATGCTGCCCCTCCAGCAACGTCCAGACCGGCGCCGTCGCGGACATGGCGTCGCACCCGTTCAAGTTCTATCTGGACTTCGGGATCCGGGTGACGATCAATACCGACAACCGCCTGATCACCGACACCAGCGTGACCAAGGAGCTGTCGATCGTCTCCAGGCAATTCGGGCTGACCGCGAACGACATCCGCAACATCCTGGTGGCCGGCTTCAAGAGCGCGTTCCTCACCTTCCATGACCGCGCCCAGCTGGTGCGCAAGGCGCAGAACGAGATGGACGAGATCATCCGCCAGTTCGCGGATCGGAACGGGGTTCCGAAGAAGAGCACCGCCGCGAAACCGGAGCCCTCGAAGCCCCCCGCATCCAAGCGGGCCTCCGGAAGCTGAACAGCCGGGCGCGGCGGCATTGCAGCATTTCGCGCGGGGGTCTACCGTCGCGCGCATGTCCGTCGGAAAAACCCTCGCCATGATCCTCGCCGGCGGTGAAGGCCGCCGTCTCGCTCCCCTCACCCAGGAACGGTCCAAGCCGGCCGTCACGTTCGGGGGGCGATACCGCATCATCGACTTCGTGCTCTCGAACTTCGCGAACTCCGGAGTGCTGCGCATGAAGGTGCTCACGCAGTACAAGTCGGAGTCGCTGAACACGCACATCTCCCGGGGCTGGCGGCTCAGCCCGATGCTGGGGCAGTTCGTGGAGAGTGTCCCGGCGCAACAGCGCACCGGGCCCGAGTGGTACAAAGGCTCAGCCGACGCCATCTACCAGAACCTGAACCTCGTCACCGACGAGGAGCCGGATCACGTCTTCGTCTTCGGCGCGGACCACATCTACCGCATGGACGTGCGGCAGATGCTCGAGTTCCACGTCGCGCAGAAGGCGGACTGCACGGTCGCCGCCATCCCCATGCCCATCGAGGAAGCGAGCTCGTTCGGCGTCATCACCGCGGACGACCAGGGACGGATGATCGACTTCCAGGAGAAGCCGAAGAAGCCGAAACCGATGAGCGGCAACCCGCGCTCCGCCCTGGTCTCGATGGGCAACTACCTCTTCACCACCGAGGCGCTGGTCCGCGAGATCGTGCAGGACGCGGGGAAGGACTCGGCTCACGATTTCGGCAAGTCGATCATCACCGAGATGCACAAGCGCACCCTGGTGGCCGTCTACGACTTCGCCACCAACAAGGTGCCCGGACAGCTACCCGCGGAGGTGGGCTACTGGCGCGACGTCGGCGATCTCGACACCTATTACGATTGCAACATGGACCTCGTCGCGGTCGATCCCAAGCTCTCCCTCTACAACGCCCGCTGGCCCATCTACACCGCCCCGGCCCACACCGCCGCTCCGGCCAAGTTCGTCTTCGCGAACGAGGAGGAGAAGCGCGTGGGCCGCGCCACCGACTCGCTGGTGTCGGAGGGCTGCATCATCTCCGGCGGCCGCGTCGATCGCTCGGTGCTCTCTCCGAACGTGCGCGTGAACTCCTACGCCGACGTCGAGGAGAGCATCCTCTTCGAGCGCGTGCGGGTCGGCCGGCACGCCCGCATCCGCCGCGCGATCATCGACAAGAACGTGGACATCCCCGCCGGACTGCACATCGGGTACGATCCCGACGAGGACAAGCGCCGATTCTTCGTCAGCCCGAAGGGGATCGTGATCGTTCCCAAAGGGATGCGGCTTTCGGGCTGAACGAGGCGTCCTTGGCCCGCGTCGTCCTCCTCTGGCACCTGCACCAGCCCGAGTACCGCGACCCGGTCTCCGGCCAGCCGATCCTTCCCTGGGTCCGGCTGCACGCGACCCGCGCCTACAACGACATGGCGGCGGCGCTGGAGCGGAAGGAGCGGGCCCGCGCGGTCGCGAACTGGGCGCCCTCGCTCCTGCTCCAGCTGGAGGCGTACGCTTCGGGAAGCGCCGTCGACAGAGACGAGGAGATCGCCCGCAAGCCGGTGGACTCGCTCACCGCTGCCGAGCGGGCCCACCTCTTGCGCCAGGACTTCTCCGTCGATTGGGAGGTCTGGGTCAAGCCGGTGCCCCGCTACCGCGAGCTGCTGGCGAAGCGCGGCGCCGAGGTGGCAAGGGTCGATCTGCTCCGCGCCCAGGAAGGGTTCTCCACGCACGAGTTGATCGACCTGCAGGTCCACTTCATGCTCGCCTGGATGGGCTTCGCCGCGCGCCGCGAGCACCGGCTCGTCGCCGAGCTGGTGCGCAAGGAACGGGGGTTCACCGAGGCCGAGAAGACGCAGCTGCTCGACGTCTCCCGGAAGATCGCCGCCGGCGTCGTCCCGCGCTGGAGAGCGCTGGCCGCGCGCGGGAGCGTCGAGATCAGCTGCTCGCCGATGTTCCACCCCATCCTGCCGCTGCTGGTGGACAGCGATTCGGCGCGCCGGGCGATGCCGGACGCCGCGCTCCCTCCGCGGTTCCACTTTCCGCAGGATGCTCGCGAGCAGATCCGGCGGGGGCTTTCCCGCACCGAGCGCGACTTCGGCGTCCGGCCCGCGGGGATGTGGCCGAGCGAAGGAGCGGTCTCGCCCGAGGTGCTGCAGATCCTCGGCTCGGAAGGAGTCCGCTGGTGCGCGACCGACCAGGGAAACCTCGAGCGCAGCGAGCTGGAGAAGCCGGCGGGAAAGCCGCTGCATCACAAGCCTTGGATGTGCGGCGAGGTGGCGGTGTTCTTCCGCGATCGCGAGCTGAGCGACCGGGTGGGATTCCGGTACGCGAAGATGGAGGCGCACGAGGCGGCGAAGGACCTGCGCGCGCGGATCGCGGCTGCGGAGGAGGACGCGACCCTCACCATCGCCCTCGATGGCGAGAATCCGTGGGAACACTATCCCGGCTCCGGCGAGCGGTTCCTCGACGCGTTCTACGGTTCGTTCGATGACAAGCTGAGCGCCGTGCTGCCGCGCGACGAGATCGCGATCCGGCCGCCCCAGGGTCGGATCGCGAAGATCCATTCCGGCAGCTGGATCGATTCCAACTTCCGGGTCTGGATCGGCCATGCGGAGGACAACCAGGCCTGGACGCTGCTGGGGCAGGCTCGGACCGCGCTCGAGCGGGCACGGCCGGAGCGCCCGCCGGAGGTCTTCGAGAAGGCCTACGAGGCGGCGCTCGCGGCGGAGGGAAGCGACTGGTTCTGGTGGTACGGCGACGACTTCACCACCGAGAACGCACCCGAGTTCGACGCGCTCTTCCGCCGCAACGTGGAACAGGTCTTCCGCCACATCGGCATGGCGCCTCCGGAGCGCCTGGCCCGCCCGATCATCGCGCCGTACAAGGACAAGTCGCAGGCGGGGGCGATCTCGCTGGTCCCGCGCCGCCTCATCCGCCCGCTGATCGACGGGTACTCGCGCAGCTATTTCGAGTGGAACGGAGCGGGGTTCTACCGGCCCGGAAGGGCAGGCGGAAGCGCGATGTACCAAGGCAGCGGGGCCTTCTCGCAGCTCTGGTATGGCTTCTCGCTCACCGACCTGTACGTGCGACTCGACCCCACACACGGGGCGGATACCTCGGGCGAGCTGCGGATCCTGATCATGCGCGGCAAGGACGAGCACACGCTGCGCATGCGAGTCGATCCGGGCGGCGCCGAAACGGCGGTGCTCGACGAGCGGGGAGAGAAGTGCGGTTCCGGGCGCGCGGGAGACATCGTCGAGCTCGCGGTCGCGGTCAGCGCTCTCGGGCTGTCCGCCGGTGAGCGCGCCGGCATGCTGCTGCGGCTGTTGCGCAACGCGGTCGAAGTAGACCGCCTTCCTCGCTACGGCGAGCTGGAGCTGACGGTGCCGGACCAGAGTTTCGAGCCGGCGCACTGGCACGTGTGAGGTCGTTTGCTGGTCGCGGCCACCGAAGGCGGCTTGGCGACTACGCCTGAGCGCAAATCGTGCATGCACGGGTTATGAAATGTGTTCTAGATTGCACCCCACGTGCCCCAGCTTCGTCGAGATCCGGTCGTGGGCCGATGGGTCGTCATTGCTCCCGAACGGGCCGAGCGCCCGAGCGCTTTTTTGCGCGCGATGCCGGAGAGCGACGGCGGGGTGTGCCCTTTCTGCCCAGGGAACGAGGCCATGACGCCGCCGGAGGTGTTGTCGCGGCGGGAGAACGGCGAATGGTCGCTGCGCGTGGTTCCCAACCGATATCCGGCGCTTCGCACCGAGATCCAGCTCGTGCGCGAGGGGCTGGGCCTCTTCGACGGCATGGCGGGCGTCGGCGCGCACGAGGTGGTGATCGAGACGCGCGACCACCGCGCCACCCTCGCGGACCAATCCGTCGATCAGTTCGAAAGCGTGCTGGGTGCCTGGCAGGAGCGGATGGCTGACCTCTCCCGCGACGGGCGCCTCAAGTCCGTGATCGCCTTCAAGAACCAGGGCGTGTCCGCGGGGGCCACACTCCCGCACGCCCACTCGCAGCTGATCGCGCTCCCCTTCGTGCCCGACACGTTGGAGACGGAGCTGCGAGCGGCGCGGCGGCACTTCGATGAGAAGGAACGCTGCATCTGGTGCGACATCGTTGCACAGGAGGTCCGGGAGAAGGAGCGCATCGTGCTCGAGTCCGACCACGTCGTGGCGCTTTCGCCGTGGGCGGCGCGCAGCCCCTTCGAGCTGTGGATCCTGCCGCGGGCGCACCGCTCGTCGTTCCAGTCGGCCATTGGACAAGAGCTGCGCGCGATCGGCGACGCGTTACGGACGATCTTGCGAAAGGTCGACGTGGCCCTGGAGAAGCCTGCCTTCAACCTCTTCCTGCACACGATGCCGCTGCGGACCCCAGAAAACGACTTCTATCACTGGCATCTCGACGTGAAGCCGGTGCTGACCCAGCAGGCCGGGTTCGAGTGGGCGAGCGGGTGCTACATCAATCCCACGCCACCGGAGGAGGCCGCGAGCTTCCTCCGGCAGACGGAGGTCTTTCCGTGAAGATCCTCTTCGTCGCTTCGGAAGCGGCGCCGTACGTCAAGACCGGCGGGCTGGGCGACGTCATCGGCGCGCTTCCCCGGGCGCTCGCGGGCCGCGGCCACGACGTGCTGGTGATCCTGCCTCGCTACGCGTCGATCGACACCCAGCAGTTCGGGCTGCGCGATACGGGCCGCCGGGTGGAAGTGCAGTTTCCGAATCTCAACGCCGGGGCGCACATCCACGTGCACGCTCCAGCCGAGCGGCTGCGCTACCTCTTCCTGCAGAACCCCTGGTACGACCGCCGGGACCTCTACGGCGAGAACGGCAAGGATTACCGCGACAATCACAAGCGCTTCGCGCTCCTCTGCGCCGGCTCGCTGGAGGCGGCCCGCCAGTGGAACTTCATCCCGGACGCCATCCATGCCCACGATTGGCAGGGCGCGCTGGTGCCCTTGATCGTCAAGCGGGGCTGGGCCGGGCGGCCCTCGCCCATCCGGGCGCGATGCGTCTTCACCATCCACAACCTGGCGTACCAGGGAGTCTTTCCGCGCGAGGCGATGAGCGAGCTGGATCTCCCCGTCGATCTCTTCAATCCCGACGCGCTGGAGTTCTACGGAAAGCTCAATCTGATGAAGGCCGGTCTGGTCTTCGCCGAGAAGCTGACCACCGTCTCGCCCACCTACGCGCGCGAGATCGTGCAGAGCACGGAGACCGGGGCCGGGCTCGAGGGGCTGCTGCGGCACCGGCAGGCGGATCTGACCGGGATCATGAACGGCGTCGACTACGAGCGCTGGAGCCCGGACAAGGATCCGTTGATCCCGCAACGGTACTCGGCGCAGGACCTCTCGGGAAAGGCGGCCTGCAAGGCTGCGCTGCAGCAGGAGGTCGGTCTCGACCAGGAGCCGGGGACGATGGTCTGCGCGACCATCGGTGGGCTGGTGCACCAGAAGGGGTACGACGTCCTCGCGGAGGCGGTGCCGGGCATGATGGAGAGGAAGGTCCAACTCGTCCATCTCGGCGCGGGCGACGCGGCGATGGAAGAGCAATTCGCGGCGCTCGCCACCCGGTATCCCGGCCGGGTATCGGCGCAGCTCCGCTTCGACGACGGGCTGGCCCACCGGATCGAGGCGGGCGCCGACGTATTCGTCATGCCCTCGCGGTTCGAGCCGTGTGGACTGAACCAGCTCTACTCGCTGCGCTACGGGACGCTTCCCCTGGTCCACGCCGTCGGAGGGCTCAACGACAGCATCTCGGAGGGACCGCAGGGATGGGGTTTCCGCTTCCAGCAGGAGAGCCCGGCCGCGCTGCTAGAAGCGCTCGATCGGGCGCTCGTGCTCTGGCGCGACAAGCGCGCCTGGCGCGCAGCGCAAGAGCGGGCGATGGCGCGCGACCACTCCTGGGACCGCGCGGCGGGGCAGTACGAGGCGCTGTACCGTCCCTAGGGCGCATGTCTGGTCAGTTGACCACCAAGCGACGTGTGGGCAGGCCTTGCATCGCAGCGGTCCAGACGGTAGACTCCTATCTGAAATTGAGACTCATTCTCAATTTCACTGGGAGCGATGATCCTCTGCGTCTGCCAGTCCGTGACCGATCGCGAGATCGACGCCGCCATCCTCGACGGCGCGCACTCCCTCGCGGACGTCTCCCGCGCTTGCGGCGCGGGCGGCGACTGCGGGTGCTGCAAGGGATCGATCGAGCAGCGCATCCAGCGCGCCTGCACCGTCAACTGTGCCGATTGCTCCCGTCGCGAGCCTGAGCTAGCTTCCGCCGCTCTCTGAGCCGGAGGGGGCATGAAAGGCGACAAGCAGGTCATCACGCTGCTCAATGACGTCCTCACGGCCGAGCTGACCGCGGTCAACCAGTACTTCCTCCACGCCCGCCTCTGCCACCACTGGGGCTACGGCCGCCTCTACGAGCGGGTGCGCAAGGAGAGCATCGAGGAGATGAAGCACGCCGACGAGCTGATCGAGCGCATCCTCTACCTGGAGGGCATGCCCAACGTGCAGAGATACGGCAAGGTGAACGTCGGCCAGACCGTGCCCGAGCAGTTCCAGCTCGACCTGCAAGTCGAGTACGACGCCGTGAAACGGCTCAACGAGGGGATCGAAGCCTGCCGCACCGCCGGAGACAACGGCACCCGCACCCTTCTCGAGCGCATCCTTCACGAGGAAGAAGCTCACGTCGACTGGCTGGAGACCCAGCAGGAGACGATCAAGCAGGTCGGAGCCGGAACCTACCTCTCCGAGCAGCTCAAGTAAGCGCCTAGACCCTGGTTTCCTTCGGGAGCTGGGAGAGAAACTCCTCGACCAGCTGCTTCTGCTTCGTTTCGTCCAGGTTCATCTGCACCAGCCGGCTCGCGGCTTCGATGGCGAGGTCGACGGTTTGCGAGCGCAACTCCGCGAGGGCCTGCCGCTTCTCCTCGGCGATGGTCTTGCGCGCCGCCTGCAGCAGATCTTCGCTCTCCTTCTTCGCCTGCGCCATCAGGTCCGCCTTCGCGGCGGCGACCTCCTGCTGGTTCCTGCGGATCAGCTCCGCCGATTCCGCGCGCGCCCTCTCCAGCGCCGCCCTCATCTCCGCGGAAGCGGCCTCCGCAGCCGCCCGCTCCTTCTTCGCCGACTCGATCGCCTCGGCGATGGTCCGCTCCCGCGTCTCCAGCATCTGGAGGATCGGGCCCCAGGCGAACTTGCCCAGCACCACGATCAGGATGAGGAACGTGAGCGCCGTCCAGAAGCTGAGGGCGAAGTTGACGTCGGTGAGGCCCGCTGCGACGACCATCGGAACTCCTCCGTGGAGCGGGGGCCTTGTATCACAGGCCCCCACCCGGGTGCTCTATACCTTCACTGCGAGGATGATGCAGACGACCTCCGCGAACAAGGTGACCCCTTCGATCAGCGCCGCCGCGATGATCATCGAGGTGCGGATGTCGCCGCCGGCGGACGGCTGCCGGGCGGTCCCCTCCATGGCTGCCGCGGCGAGCCGGCCGATGCCGAAACCGGCGCCGAGCACCGCGAGGCCGGCGCCGAGGCCCGCGGCGAAGTACCCGAGCGAGAACTGGTTCATGTCAGATCCTCCGATTTCATCGATGCCCTGGCTCCGGCGGCGGAGAGTGGCATGTTGTCGCGGGGTATGGACCCGAGGCCGCCAGAAGCCCAGCCCGCGTTTTCGCCCACAGGCGAAATCAGTGTGCGTGCTGCGTCATCCCGATGAACAGCGCCGACAGCATCGTGAACACGTACGCCTGCACCAGCGCGACGAACAGCTCCAGCATGAAGATGCCCAGCGCGAATGCCACCGACACCGGGGCCACGTACACGGAGAGGAACAGCGTCAGCGCGATGAGGAAGAAGATGACGATGTGCCCCGCCACCATGTTGGCGAAGAGGCGGACCGTCAGGGCGAACGGCTTGGTGAACAGCCCGAAGAACTCGATCACGAACATCAGGGGCCAGAGCGCTGCGGGCACGCCCGAGGGGACGAGGTGCGTCCAATACCCGACCACGCCTTGCGCGCGCATGCCCGCGACTTGCGTGAGCACGAAGGTGAATAGCGCCAGGACCACGGTGACGGAGACGTTGCCGGTGGCCGTCGAGATCCCTGGGAACCCATGGTAGGCCGGGATGGGAAGCAGGCCGCACAGGTTCATGAACAGGATGAAGAAGAACGCCGAGCAAAGATAGCCGGTGTAGAGGTTCGCGTGGTGGCCGATGTTCTTCACCGAGATCTCGTCCCGGATGAACATCACGAACGTCTCCAGCAGGTTGTACCCGCCCCTGGGGACCACCGCGCGCTTGCGAGCGCCGAGCCCCACGACGATCAGCAGGATGCCGGCGGCGATCCACATGTTGATGACGTGCTTGGTGATGTCCAGACGGATGTATCGGTGACCGGCCCAGAACCCGAGCGGGACCACCACTTCGTCCTCGACATGCTCGAAGATGTGCTCGGCGATCCCGGCCTTGTGCTCCTCGCCGCCCTTTTCGTGCTCGCCCTTCTGCTCCGCGGCCGCCTCCTGGTGGCCGAGGGTGGCCCCATGCTCGTTCACCGCGGGGTGCGCCGTATCGGGCACCGGCAATTCCTTGCGCTCTTGCCCGGGCTCTGCCTGCGCCAGCAGCAGTGCGGCGAGGAGGACGATCATGGGGTCGCTCCCTGCGGTCGCGAGCTTGCGTGCACGAACAGCACTTCGATCACCTGCGTCGCGGCGTAGAGGGTAAAGAACGCGCCGACGTAGACCAGCGCCAGATTGCCGCGGGCGCCGGAGGCGAAGAGACCGGCGGCGACCAAGGCGGCGCGGCAGAGAAATCCGATGGAAAATCCGGTCAATACACTGACAGGACCCTTCGTCACGCCACGGACCAGTGCGGAGAACGCGCAGAAGGCGCCCAGCGCGGCCGATGCAGCGCCATAGAGCGCCGGCCCGCGGCCGGGCTCCGGCAACAGCAGCGAGATGCCGATGCCGAGAGCGCATACCGCCGCGCTGGCGATCGCGAACGGCGCCGCCTTGCTCGGGGTTTCCGTCACTTCCGTGCCTTGTCGATGTGCATCAAGATCTTGAAGAAGAGGTAGAACCCGAGCCCGATCCCGAAGAGCGCGCCAGCGACGAGCAGCCAGGGGCCGGTGCCGAGCTTCTTGTCGAGCCACCATCCCGCCAGAGTGCCGGCGCCGACGGCCCCGGCGAGTTGCCAGCTGGCGTCGATGTAGGGTCCCGCTTTCCGGTAAGAGGAGGCGACCCCCTCGCCGATCCCCTCCCGACGGTCGCCCTGATCGTTGCCGCCCACTTGCCCACCCGCAAAGGCAGGGCCGTGTAGCATGCGCGCGAAGTGACAGTCAAACCGCGCATGTTATGCTCGCGCTCGTGCTCCGGCCGTCCAGCAACCTGCTCGGAAGCTCGCGTCAAGCCCACCGCGCCAGCCTTCGCGCCGAGCGCCTGAAAGCCCTCTGGCAGATCGCGAGAGCGGTCAAAGGGACGGTTTCCCTGCTGGTCGGCAGCGTCGCGGACCTCTTGCTCCTCTGCGGACTTCCCTTGGCGTACCTCTTTTCCGCATATCTCGTCCTGGACCTTCCCGCCCGCTGGTTCGCGCACCGGGACGCTTACGGGAAATTCGGAGCACTCCTCTTCCTCACCTCCGCGGCCCTCGCCTTCGTGGGGATCGCTCGGGCCGCGCAGAACGCGCCACCGATCGCCCCGGTCCGACCGAAATTCGCGAAGGCGATGCTCGGCCTCTCCTGGGTGGCCGCGCTGCTTTGCACCATCGGCGATCTCGCTTCGTAGGACGACTCGCCCGACGGTGCCGTGCACTAGGCGGCGATCGCCGCCCGGAACGCAGTCACGGTCGCCTCGATCTCCTGCGCGCCGTGCTCGCTGGAGAGGAACGCTGCTTCGAACTGCGAGGGCGGGAGGTAAACGCCGCGCTCGAGCAACCCCCGGTGCACCCGGGCGAAACGGCCGGTATCCGCCTTCTTGGCGGTCGGGTAGTCGTACACTTCATCCCGGGCGAAGAAGCAGGTCCACATCGACCCGATCTGGTTCACCTGGGCGGCGACACCGGCTCGCTTCAACTCCTCGCGCAGCCGTCCGCACAGTTCCTCTGTTCGCCGCTCGACAGTCTCGGTGAAGCCCGGCTGTGCGACCAGGTCGAGCATGGCGATGCCGCCGGCCATCGCCAGCGGGTTCCCGGAGAGCGTACCGGCCTGGTAGATGGGACCCTCCGGCGCCACCTGGCTCATCACATCTTCGCGTCCGCCATACGCGCCCACCGGCAACCCGCCCCCGATCACCTTGCCGAGGCAGGTGAGATCCGGCTCCAGCCCGAACCGCTCCTGGGCGCCGCCTCGGGCGACGCGAAACCCCGTCATCACCTCGTCGCAGATGAACAGGGCTCCGGCTTTGCGCGTCTCTTCCCGTACCGCCTCGAGAAACCCGGGCCGCGGGACGAGGACGCCCATGTTCCCCACCACCGGCTCGACGATGGCCGCGGCGGTGTCCCGGCCCTGGGGCCCGCGGAAATATTCACGGACCGCGACCGCGTCGTTGTACGGCAGCACGGTGGTGAGCGCGGCCAGCGCTCCCGGCACTCCGGGCGAATCCGGCAGGCCCAGCGTCTCCACGCCGGAGCCGGCGCGAACGAGCAGCGCATCCGTCGCGCCGTGGAAGCAGCCCTCGAACTTGACGACGCGCTCGCGGCCCGTGAACCCCCGTGCGACGCGCAGCGAGGATTGCGTCGCCTCGGTGCCTGAATTGACGAAGCGCAGCTTGCGCATCGAGGGGACCAGCGCGCGGACCTTCTCGGCCAGCACGCTCTCCCGGGCCGTGGGGGCGCCGAAGCTCGTTCCCAGCGCCGCCGCCTCCCCGATCGCTTTGAGGATGGCCGGATGGGCATGCCCGGCAAGCAGCGGGCCCCAGGAGAGCACGTAGTCGATGTACCCGTTGCCGTCCTCGTCGTAGAGCCGCGCCTTCTCGCCGCGGGCG
>Ga0209267_1001069_pt1 | contig 19056 bp, 14 predicted proteins | sample GraSoiAngelo_137_FD_185894 | JGI IMG/M metagenome (GOLD analysis project Ga0209267, IMG submission 185894) | Grasslands soil microbial communities from the Angelo Coastal Reserve, California, USA - 14_0929_09_30cm (SPAdes) (version 2) | ecosystem: Environmental > Terrestrial > Soil > Grasslands ... | reverse complement strand
GCCTTGACCGAGGTCGGAATGTTTCGCGTCGTGGCCGTCCATGATCTCGCCCAATTCGCCTACAGCGACGATTCCTCTCGCATGCAAAACGATCTCGCGAACCTGAGCCGCCAGGGGCTTGTGAAACAGACTTCCATCATGGATTCCGACCTTTCCCCGATTCGCGCCGTGACGCTCACCAAGGAAGGCAATCGGGCTCTCTCCTACAGCAGATTCCTTCGTCCTGACCAGGCTAGCTACCACGGTCTCAAGAAGCCCAAAGAAGCCTTCCACGATGCCGAACTCTACCGCCTTTATCACAAGGTCAGCGATGAAATCGAAGGCCGTGGCGGCAGTCTTCCGCGTCAAGTTGGACTACGAGATCAAGCGCGATCTCTACGCCGACCTGGGCCGAACCTGGCAAGACAAGGGCAAGTGCCCGGAAACGGTGAAAGAGGCCGTCGCCCGGCGCCATGGACTCAGAGTCGTCAACAAGGAAATCCAGATCCCTGATATGCGTCTCGAATACGCGAACGACCCCGACATGGAGATTCACACGAGGGACGTGGAACTCGCCACAAAGCACTATCGCCCCCGTGGACTCGCAGCCAAAGCTCACGCCGGCTTCCAGATTTACGCCCGGCGGGGCGAGGCCGACCGCCTGCGGCGCATTCGGGATGAACGCGAATTGAACACCGTCATCTTTAGCCTATGAACTTTCCTGAATCCAGTCTCGCCAACCTTGGCAGCCTCGGCTACACCGAAGACGAGGCTCGCTTTCTCTACCTCGTGGCCACACATTCCGGGTACTTCTCCATGCGCCAGTTTCTGCAATTCACGGGAACCAAAAGCGGGGACAAGAGCATGGCCTTCTCCCAAAAACTCCTTGCCAAAGGCCACGCCACAGGCCGTTCCTTTCTCCGCAATGGTTTCGTGTACCACCTATTCTCCCGCATCGTGTACCGGGCCATCGACCGGGAAAACCTTCGCAACCGCCGTGCCCATTCTCTCGAACACATTCGCACGCGGCTCGTTGCCCTGGACTTCGTCCTGGCGCATTTGCAGTACGAATACCTTGAAACCGAGGACGACAAACTGAACCACTTCTGCCAGCAGCTGGACATCCCGAAAGAACTCCTGCCCAAGAAGCGTTACTCCGGAGCCGTTCACAACAGAACGACCGAGCGCTATTTCGTGGACAAGTTCCCTATGTTCCTTTTCCCTGGCGCCTTCTCTTCCCCTGTGGCTACCTTCACGTTCGTCGATCCCGGACTTGGCATCTTGGACAGTTTCAAGACCCATCTGCTGGCTTATGGAAGTCTTTTCGAAGCGCTTTCCGAGGTACGGCTCGTCTACATTTCGCCTCGTCCAACGCAGTTCGAGATTGCTCGGAAAACCTTTCTGGCCACCGCCGGCCGCCCTCCGAAGAAAGATCCGGGCGACGACATCCTTCGCTATTTCCGGCTCCAGAAGCTGTGGGACGACCGGAAATATGGGAAGCTCACAACCGACGACATCGAGTTCCTGCATCTCTCAGACAAGCGCTACGCCCGTCATCGGTGCCAGAGACTCTATCCAAGTTGGCGAGACGGCATCGTATCGGACGACTACGTCCGCTCGGAAATTCAAGATCTGTCACCACAGCGCAAAGTGATCTTCGAAAGCGAGCTGGTGGACGGACAGATTGGCTTATTTGAAGCGACCCCGAAGCGGAAACCAACCCCAAGCACGGCAGTCGAAGTGAAGAACAGCCAGGAGGGAACGTTCGGAGGATCTTTCGGGTCAGTTTTCGCCGTAGGAGTGGATAAACCTATGGAGAAATGACCAGATGCGTGAGGCCAAGGCAAGAATGGGGACGCGGCCAAAACACTAAGATGGGCGGGAGCGACCCCATCGTGCCGCAAAATCGCGGCCCGATCCCTTCGGGCTTCGGGGGTCACTCCCGCCGCAAGCTGCTCAAGAAATCGCAGCCCGTGTTTTGGCCGCGCGGAGGGGGAGCAGCAAAGGAGTTGTAAGACAGCCCGTAGTACAAAACCGCAAGGGAGGAACAAAAGAAAGCATGGCAATCATCAAGGCACCACCCAAACAACCCAAGGCAGTAACGATCCAGGCTCGAGTCGAGGAGTCGGTGAAGGCACACCTAGACCGGTATGCAGAGTTCATCGATTCGTCTACGTCATACGTCATCACCGAAGCTCTGAAACTTCTCTTCAAGCGCGACGACGAGTTCAAAGCCTGGCTAGGCCAACACACGAACAACGGCAACCAAGAGAAACCTGAAGGAGGCGTCCTCAGTAAGAGCGCATAGTAACCATGAAGCCCCGTCCAACCCAATTCGGTGTGCGCGAGAATACAGCGTCCTCAAGACAGCATGCCTCGCGCCTCGGTGTAGATCTCCGTTCGAATCCCACGTGCGTTGATGTCGGGAGCCCAGAAGCACCGTCGACTTCCCCGATCGACAGTTCCGAGGCGGTTTGCAATACCACTTCCTGTGCCGCGCCACAACACAGGGCCACAGGGGAGGAGGAAAGAGATGTCAGCGAGAGTTCGGCTCTCACCTCGCCGCTCAGGCCTTCACAGAAGTCAAGGCATGCCTTTGAACCGTTGATTGGTAGTCCTGAAGCGGCCAAGTTGCTGGGTAACATCCACGTCAAGACTCTGCAGCGCTACGCACGGACGAGAAGGCTTCCTGGATATCAAATCGGAGGTCACTGGTATTTTCGTGCATCAGAACTGGACGCCTGGCTGCATTCTCGGATAAATTCGTCTTGCCATCCGTGCCGCTTAAACCAGGAGAAATCGGATGGAACATAAGCGGCAACGGGTTCAGTTTGGTTGGGTTTGTTTGAAAGCGCGAAAGAAGGGGCCGGACGTGTGGGTTCTGCGCTATCGGGAAAATCTTCCGGACGGCAGCTCAATTAGGCGAAGCGTAGCCATCGGGACAGTTGAGGAATATCCGAACGAGTCCCAGGCACGCAAGGCCGCTCTGTCTTGGTTACTCTCGATGAACGCAGAGCCGGCAAACGGACCACCTGTTTCGTTCGGTGCAATCATCCACCGGTACCTGGCGGAAGAAATTCCCGAAAGGCCTTCAACCGCCTCACGGTATCGGTGCTGGCTGAAAAATCACGTTGAGCCGAAATGGCGAGACTCTCCGATTGAGCAGATCAAACCCCTGCTTGTTGAGGAGTGGCTCAAGAAGCTCGATTTGGCGCCGAAGAGCAAGTCTCATCTCAAGAACCTAATGCGCGTCTTGTTTAACGCGGCGATGCGGTGGGAGCTGATTCCTTATCACCTAAATCCCATGAGCCTTGTCCGCGTGAAAGACAGTTCTAAAAGGCAGCGGGAACCGAAGGCACTTTCCGTGGACGAGTTTCGTAGAGTGCTTGAGAACATTCCCGAACCTTTCCGAACCATGTGCATTGTGGCGATGTGTTTGGGACTACGAGTGAGCGAGATCCTCGGTCTGAGATGGAATGATATCGATTGGGAAGGACTGCGCTTGGCGGTACGACAAGCTTACGTCTACGGGAAGCAAGGGGACGTAAAAACAAAGGCCTCTCACCGATGGATGCCTCTTGACCGTTTGCTTGCGGAGAGACTTCGTCAACATAAGGCAAGGGTGGCCCCGCTTGCGAACTGCGAAGACTGGATATTCGCGAACCCGAAAACAGGAAAACCGTATTGGCCAGGCCGAATTCAGGAAAACTGGCTCGTCCCCGCAGCAGAAAAAGCGGGGATAGGCCGGATCGGCTGGCACTCGTTTCGACACAGTCATTCAACGTTACTTCATGCGCTCGGCGTCGATCTCAAGGTGCAGCAGGAACTGTTGCGACATGCAGATGTTCGAACGACCATGAACATCTACACGCAGGCCGTTCCTAACGCTCTACGAGAAGCGAACAGCAAACTATCACGGTTGTAGGGTAGTGAAAATTGTCCCCGTTTTGTCCCCGAACGAGATAAAAACAACCGCAAAGAGCGAAACGGAAGCGAACGGAAATAAACGCTAACACACTTAAGAATCAAGCATTTACTGATTTTGCGGGAGTTGGGGATTCCATGGTTTCAGATTAAAAGGCCGCTGCTCTACCACTGAGCTACGCCCCTAAAATGGTTACTGCACAACAACTTGAGAGCCACCAGTCGAAGCGTCGTTTGGACTGGTGTCAACTTGTTGGGACCCAAATGCGCGTACCGCCTAGTCATCCATAAACTCTTATGCCGCAACAGGTCTGCAATATCTTCCAGCGGAGCGCCTTTCATTCGCAAACGGCTCGCAAATGTATGTCGCAAGTCGTGCCAACGAAAGTTCTTAATGTGCGCTTCGGCCACTACGTCGTCGAACCCGTGCCGCCCATTTTCGACTGGCTCCCCGGTCTTCGCCGACTGGAACATAGGCCCTCTGCCTTCGCCCCGGCTATGCGCAACCCTCAGGGCGGCAACCGCAGCTATTTAGCGGGACGTTTATAGGCTCTTCGTTCTTCGTCCGCGGAACGTTCAACATCCGAACTCTAAAGTCTACCATGTCCAGCGTGCGGCTGTACTGACTGCCCTTCCGCAAACCAGAGCGCGAGATCTCGCTCGGGAAGGTGCAAACGCCAGTTGGCCTCGATGACCTTTCGGATCTTTTTCCCCTCTTCTTCAGTGAGAAACCGCAACGCCGTATTATTCTCTCGACGGTGCGTCACCGACCGGGCAGGGCTGCCAGTGACTTTTCTCTGATCGCGGATGTTACTCCGACAGATTTTCTGGCGCTCGATGGACCAAGGAGGAAATTCCCCTACTGGCGAGCTTCAACCTGTTCCTGCTGAGTTCTAGCCAACAGCGCTGCCAGAAGCCCGCACGCAGCTGCGAAGGACAACCACAATCCAGGAACCGCTCGGTTCCCCGTGCGATGAATGAGATAGGTGCTGATCGCTGGTGTAAAGCCACCGAAGACAGCGGTGGCCAGACTATATGCGAGCGAGAATCCGGAGGTTCGTACGTCGATCGGCATGATCTCCGTCAAGAAGACAACCATGGCACCGTTGTAGCTGCCGAAGATAAAAGACAGCCAGAGTTCGACTGTCAGAAGGCGAGTGAACGAGGGCTCGCGCGCGAGCCAGAGCATCGCCGGATAGGCCGTAACCAGCATCAATATAGTGAAAGCGAATAGTAAGGGTCGCCGCCCTATGCGGTCGGACAGGGCCCCCATCAGGGGAAGCCAGAAGAGGTTGGATGCACCAACACAGAGAGTCACCACCAGGCTGTCAATGTTTGCCAGATGCAACACCGAGTTGCCAAACGTCGGCGTGTAAGCCGTAATCATGTAGAAGGAAACGGTCGTCATCGTGACCATCAGCGTCCCAATGACCACCACCGTCCAGTTGGCCGTCAGCGAACGGAATATTTCCGAGGTTGTCGGCCGGTGCTTCCGCGCCACAAACTCATCCGTCTCTTGCAGCGACCGCCTCAAACGGAACAAGAACGGTATGATCCCGCAGCCTAGCAGCAGCGGAACGCGCCATCCCCACGCAGCCATACTCTGGGGCGGCAGAATCGAGCTGAGCACGACCCCCACAAGCGCGGCGAACATAACCGCCACCTGCTGGCTGCCCGACTGCCAACTGACGTAAAAGCCTTTGTGCCCCGGTGTAGCAATCTCCGACAAATACACCGACACCCCGCCCAATTCCATGCCTGCCGAAAATCCCTGCAGTAGCCGCCCAATCAACACAAGAAGTGGAGCCAGAAACCCGATCGTTGCGTACCCAGGTGTGCAGGCAATCGAAAAGATTCCCAGCGACATCAGCGTCAGCGTCAGAATGAGTCCGGCACGCCGGCCGTGATGATCCGCATAGGCCCCGAGCACAATCGCGCCCAGTGGCCTCATCAAGAATCCCGCCCCAAACGTCATCAGCGACAGCATCAGCGACAAGAATGGATTCCCGCTCGGAAAGAATGCATTCCCAATCGCTGTCGCGTAATACCCAAACACCATGAAGTCGTACATCTCCAGAAAATTCCCGCTGGAGACACGCACTACCGACCAGACTTTTGTTTTCCGATCTTCTGAGAAGCTCATAAGAGCCAGGCGTTCCGTAGCAAGACCGGCTACTCCAGTATTGACTGTACGGCGGTCATTCACTTCAAGTTCTTTCTCATGCTTCCGCGGTCTTCCTGCGTGTCTGCTGGAGGACGGCATAGGCGGACCTTGGTTCTGGTGCCCCAATCGGCGCGCCGACTCCAGTTGAAAGATCTGCGGCAAACTCGATGCAGGCCATTTAGACGGAGGACCGCCGCTTGCCAACGTTCCTCCGCCTGTGGCGTTCCTGCTCTCTTACCAGACCAGCTTCAACCCCAGTTGAATCTGCCTTGAGGAGGTGGATGTAGATCCTATTACACCGGTATTCGAACTTCCGATCGAATTGTTGGCATCATTCAAGAAATTAGGCGCCGCGAAGTTAGGATGATTCAGGATGTTGAAGAACTCCGCGCGGAACTGCAACTTCAGTTGCTCCGTGAACTTGAAGTTCTTGAACGCCGAGAAATCGACGGTCTTCAGACCTGGTCCATAGAATCTGTTGCGTCCCGAATTTCCCACGAGCACTCCGCCAGCCACAGCGGGAGCCGTTGTAAAACAACTGGTGTTGAGATAGTTCACTCCGCCGTGAATCGGGTTGCATCCCGGCACGAGGTCAGCGTAGTCCATGGAGAAGTCCCCGTTAAAGCCGGTGTTGAGCGGATCTCCGCCTCCACCGGTGGTTACAGTGAAGGGCGAGCCGCTAGTTGCCGTTAGGATCGTGCCCAGCTCCCATCCTCCCGCCACGTAAGAAGCGGTCCCCGACTTGGGACCCGGGACATCCCAAATAAACGTCCCCACCACGGTTTCTCTTATATCGAAATCGCAAGCACCGATTCTGTACTGTTTGCTCAGAAGAAGTGGCACGGCAATGGAGTTTACGTACGTGTCGCCAGTTACGGGAGCAGAAGTGGTGTCCTTGCAATTTCCGTACGTGTAAGACAACTGCCCTTGCAAACCGTGGCTCATCGCCTTCTTCAGCTGCGCCTGGAAACCGTGATAAGTCGATTCGCCATCAAAGATCACGGGGCGAATGCCGGCCCCGCCTGGGGCGCCCGGAGTGATGCCACCGTTTGCACCTGCCCAGTTGGGATCGATCTGATACGTATTGGATGGAATCATGATCCCGGCAGAGGTCATTACGGGCGGGACCAGGTTGATATCGTCGGCGGCGACCGACAAGTGAACCGAACGGGATCCTACGTAGCCGAAGGTCGCCGTCCAGCTCCGGGTTACCTCGCGTTGAATATTAAAGTTCCAGTTCAGGATGTCCGCTCGTTTCGGGTTCTGGTCTACAAACCGGTTCCTGATCTTGTTCGGATTAAAACTGATGTTCGTGTCAATGCCGCCGCCCAGGGTTGCGGCGGGGTCAAAGCCGATAATTTGGAAAGGAGCAGTTGCCGCGGTATTGAGTCCGAATTCATACGGGAGTGGTAGCACATCAAAGATGCTGAACCCCCCGCGAACTGCGGTCTTCCCATCCTTGAATGGGTCCCAGGAGAAACCAAGCCGTGGCTCGAAGTTCTTGCTGGTGGGGTTGTTCGCGATGAAGCCGTGGACGTGAACCGGACCGCAAGGACTGTTAGGGCCAGGTGCGACGCCCGGCGTAGCGCAGTTCGTCAGTGTCGTGATTTCCTGAATCCGGTTGTTGGCATCCTTCGGCAGCGTTGTGAGTTCGTACCGCAACCCAACGTTAATCGTCAGATTCGGCCGGAACCGCCAATCGTCCTGGATGTACCCGGCAAACAAACTCTCGCGAATCGCCACCTCGTTGGACCCTCCGGGCGCCAAAGCATTGAGTCTGTCCGGAGCGTTGTCCAACAGGGCAGCGAGATTTGGATAGTTGTTCAGCCTACCGTCAGGACTCAATTTCTCTGTCACGTTATATAGCATGCGCTCGAAAGCAAACCCGACTTTGATCGAGTGCGTGCCTCGCGTCAAGAATGCGTCGTCGTAGAGCTGACCCGAAGTCCAACGGTGCAGGAAGCGGTTCAAGCCGCCCAAGCCGATCGCGGTAGTCAGCACGCCTGGTACTCCAATTTGCGGCGGACCTATTGCGCCCGGAGCAATCGCGAGAGCAGTATCAGTCGCCACGGCATCGCCCGACACCGGACCGTTGATGTCACCTCTCACACGGCTCACACCTGCACGAAACGTGTTAACCAACGCGGGACTAAAAATATGTGTCTCCTCGGCGTTCGCCATCTGCCGGCGAGAGAAAACCTGGTGAATGGCGTTTTTCAGGGGGTCAGGCTGAGATTGCGGACCGGAATCCCAGAAATAGCTTCCCGAGAGATTGTCCTGGTCCGAGATCTTCTGGTCTACTCGTCCCGTGAAATAGTTCTCGTTCGAAATCGTCGGTAGGGCCACGTTGAACCTCTGGATCGTGTCGCCGGACGTAGGATCGATGATCAGGGGGGTTCCAGCCGGTGCCTCCGGCCAGAGCTTGAGGTAAGGCGCAACCGCCGCAACCGCAAGGGCACGTGTCGCGTCAGAGGGTACGAAGATAGTTTGGGATCCCGGCTTGTTCTGCCGCACACCTTCATAAGTACCGTAGACAAAGGTCTTGTCCTTCACGATCGCGGTACCTGCAGATCCACCGAACTGAACGCGCCGGAAAGGAGCGATTGGACCTGCCGGATCGAAGAAATTCTTGGCGTCAAAGATTTTGTCGCGGTCAAAGAAGAATGCCGTTCCGTGAAATTCGTCCGTCCCGCTCTTGGTAATGGCGTTGATGACCGCACCGGACGTCCGCCCGTATTCTGCCGTGTAGTCGCTTGTTAAAACGGAAAATTCCTGGATCCCATCGACGCCCAGGTTGAGGCCCGATGCACCGCCAGGTGCTCCGTTTGAATAGTCATTGATGGCTATGCCGTTCATTGGCGCGATGGCCCCCGTTGCTTAGCTGGTTTCCAAAACCGCGATTCCCTTTGTTGGCGCTAAATCCGGTTCCTGCTTGACTCGGAATGTTGGAAACTCCCGGCTCCAGCGCCGCCAGTGATGTCCAGTCGCGGCCATTCAGCGGTAATTCGCGGACGGTATTCGAATCGACCGTCGAGCTGATGGTGGAGGAAGACGTCTGCACATCCGGCGGCGCCGCACTGACTTCGACCATCTGGTTGAGCTGCCCTACTTTCAGGCTCATGTTCAGAGCCTGCTGCGCTCCCACAGTTAGACCAATCTCTTTTTGCACGAAAGACTGGAACCCCGGCGCAATCACCCGCACTTCATAAGCACCGGGAAGCAGGTTCGGCGCGGAATAGAAACCATCCCCATTCGTACTGACTTCCCGGACCACCCCGGTTCCCACATTCTTGATGCTCACCGTCGCATTCGGCACGGCTCCGCCCTTTTCGTCGGTAACCAGCCCAGACAGCGCCGCTCCCACCGCTTGGGCGTAGGTCGCCGCGCAAAACCCTCCTATGTCAATGAGCAGCGCGAGTGCCGCTACGCCGAATCTGAATCCCAGGCCAATCTGTCTTCCAGCAACGCGCATTTCGTCCTCCTGAATTGCCCAGCAGGTGATTCGAACACCAAGAGCTCCCCCGCTCCATGACAGGCATCACTTGCTCAAACTCTCGACAGGTTGTTCGGGCCTTGATACGTCCGCCTTACGCGGCCCCAGCATGAGCCGCACTCTGCTTCCCACCTCCAAGCATTGCAAGTCTTATAGCGTCACATCGAAAACACTTATTCATCACATGCTGGCTTGTTCAAAACAAACCACTTAGAAGCGTGGGTAACCAACTCGATGTTTTGCCTTCGCTAGCAGTCGGGTTATACTGGCAGTCGTCTCTTCTCACTAGGCCATGAAAAACTCTACTCTTCAGGTGAACTCGCTGCGCTTTGGTGCGTACGAGTTCGACCTTCGGGCCGGTGAACTGCGCAAGCACGGGATGCGCATAAAGCTCCAAGAGCAGCCCTGCCAGATTCTCGCCATTCTTCTTGAGCACCGCGGCGAAATGGTCACTCGTGAGGAATTGCAGAGCCGCCTCTGGCCCAGTAACACTTTCGTGGACTTCGACCATAGTCTGAACACTGCCGTCATGCGTCTTCGTGAAGCGCTCAGCGATTCCTCTGAAAATCCGCGCTTCATCGAGACACTTCCGCGACGGGGATACAGGTTTGTGGCTCCGGTCGAGGAGAAATCCGCCCCGCTGATCGAATCGCATCCTCCGCAAACTGCGCGGTTAGGCGCGTCTCCCACAGCTAATCCGAATGAGAACCCTGCCCTCTCTCTTGCCTCGCCCGAATTCCCGGCGACTGCAGCGAAGAAGAGTGACCGCGTCCTGCGACCTCGGCTTTTCTCCCTTACGATCTTCCTAATCGTGATTGTCCTCGCCGCCTCTTTCGGTTTTCGCTACCTTCCGAGGCCATCCGTTGCCGTCGCACCTCAGGGTCGGATGACCTCGCTCGTTGTCCTGCCTTTCGAAAACCTTTCCGCGGATAAAGACCAGGCGTACTTCGCCGATGGCATGACCGACGAATTGATCGCCCATTTGGCAAAGATTCGTTCCTTGCGCGTTATTTCGCGTACCTCGTCTATGGAATACAAAGGGACGCACAAAGCACTTTCACAGATTGCGCGGGATTTGAATGTAGATTCTGTAGTGGAAGGTACTGTGTTGCGTTCAGGTGACCGCGTTCGAATCACGGCGGAACTTGTGCAGGTGGCTACCGACCGCCACCTCTGGGCAGAAACTTACGAAAGCCAGTTGGGGGATATCCTCACTCTGCAAAGCCATGTCGCCAGCGCCATCGTCAACGAAATCCGAGTCAAACTGACACCCGAAGACCAGGTACGGCTCGCCACTACTCGCCCCGTCAGCACCCAAAGTTACGAGAACTACCTCAAAGGCCGCTATTACTGGAACAAGCGTTCCCAGGAAGGCCTCACCAAGGCCATCGATTATTTTCAGCTCGCGATCGAGAAAGATCCCAATTACGCACTCGCCTATGCCGGTCTGGCGGACTGCTACAGCATCATCGGTTCTGCAATTGTCGGGACCGTTCCTGCCTCGGGAGTAGCTCCGCAAGCGCGCGCCGCCGCCCTCAAATCGCTCGAACTAGATGACACGCTTGCCGAAGCCCACACTTCGCTCGCAACCGTGCGATTCAACTACGACTGGGATTGGAACGCAGCGGCCAGCGGATTTCGCCGCGCCGTGGAGCTGAACCCCAGTTACGCCACCGCTTACCAGCGAAATTCCCTCTATTTAATGAGCATGGGACGCACCAGCGAGAGCATCGCGGAAATGAATCGCGCGCATGACCTGGACCCTCTTTCCATCAGCATGAATTTCAGTTTAGGCTGGCGACTCTACATGGCCCGCGAATATGACCAAGCCATTGAACAGTTGCGAAACACCATTGATATGGATCCGGCCTTTGTGCTTCCGCACCTCGTGCTTGGTCAGGCCTACGAACAGAAAAAAGCGTATGACCAAGCGATTGCGGAGCTGCGGCGCGCCACAGAGCTTTCACTCGGCAGTCCGCCTGTCCTTGCTGCCCTTGCGCGAACCTTGGCAGTTTCCGGAAGAATCACGGAAGCAAGAAATCTGTTAGAGCAATTGCAGCTATCGAAGAGACAATATGTTTCGCCTTTCTACGTGGCGATCGTGTATGCGGGCCTGGGCGAAAATGAGCGCGCCTTGGACTGGCTTGAAAAAGCCTATGCCGACCACTCCAACGCTATCGTCTTTCTCAAAGTTGACCCGCAGTTGGATACTCTGCGTTCCTATCCGCGGTTTCATGAACTGCAGCGCAAGCTGCGTCTGCCTGAATAGCCAACCACATTATTGGTCGCTCGCAATCCCCCAGTCCTGCTCAATGGGGATAAGGTCGAAGGCCTACTCCGCCTGGCTCACCCTTGTGGCGATGGCTGCCCCCAATTCTTCGGTCGTGGCCGTGCCACCGATATCGGGAGTGCGGACTTTCGATTGCGCCAGAACTTCCGCGATGGCGTTCTCCACGGCATCCGCGGGCTCCGAAGCGCCGAGATGCCGGAGCATCATCGCACCCGACCAAATCTGTCCAACGGGGTTCGCAATTCCCTTGCCTGCTATATCCGGTGCCGAGCCATGTACGGGCTCAAACATGGATGGAAATTCTTTTTCCGGATTGAGGTTGGCTGAAGGGGCGATGCCGATCGATCCAACGACGGCGGGACCAAGGTCGGAGAGAATATCGCCGAAAAGATTCGATCCCACGACCACGTCGAACCAGTCCGGATGGCGCACGAAATGAGCGGTCAGGATATCGATGTGATACTGGTCCGTGCGGATGTCCGGATACTCCGCGGACACCGCCTGAAAGCATTCGTCCCAGAAAGGCATAGTGTGAATGATGCCGTTTGATTTCGTGGCGGAGGTAAGATGTTTTTTTCGCTTCCGCGCCAATTCCAAAGCATAACGCATCACACGGTTCACTCCGCGCCGCGTGAAGACAGTTTGTTGGACAGCCATCTCGTCGTCGGTTCCCTCGTAGAGACGCCCGCCGATGTTTGAATATTCTCCTTCGTTGTTTTCACGGACGATACAGAAATCAATTTGACCGGGCTTCCAATTTTTCAGCGGCGTCTCAATGCCCTCAAAAAGCCGCACGGGCCGAAGATTGACGTACTGCCGAAAGGTTCTGCGGATGGGAATCAACAGCCCCCAAAGCGAAACGTGATCTGCAACGCTCGGATGCCCCACGGCTCCCAGAAAGATGGCGTCGAACGGCCGCAGTTGCTGCAGACCATCAGGAGGCATCATCTTTCCGGTTTTCACGTAGGTTTCGCAGCTCCAATCGAACTGCTGCCATCCGAATTGGAACCCAAAGCGCCTCGCTGCCGCTTCGAGCACGCGGATGCCTTCGGGAACGACTTCTTTCCCAATGCCATCGCCGGCGATGACAGCAACACTGAACGTTTTCATTTCCGCTGAAGTCTATCCCTTCTCGGCTGAAAGAAGCGGTGAAAGTACGCTGATATCGCGAGTCGAGTCCAATGTCTTTACGTAAGTGATTAGTTTCTCGGTCTTTTGCCTGGGCCACTCTGCGAATTCTGCACATCCCCTGAATTTCGCTGCCGCTTCGTCGAAGCTCATTGGGTTTGCCGGGCTGCCTTTGGCAAAATCCGCGCGGCCACTGATGACCCGTCCATCTCTGAGGTGAATTCTCAAAAGAGAGGTCATTTTGTCGAAGCCTGCGCTTTCAGCTTCTGGCTCCACATAAAAATGGACGCGGCCAATCATCTCCTGCACGTCCGCACTTTGGACAACAGGGTCCGAGAACTCGCTAAGTCCTGCCTTCCCGCGCAAAAGAAGAATTGCCAGGCAAAATTCCATGCTGAACTTGGCCTCCAATCCGGTCTTGGGCCGGTGATGAAGCAGCGTGGTCGTCATCTGGTGATTTGCACCGATATCGAGCTTCTGCACTTGCGTGGGTTGCAATTTATGAGCATTAATCAGCCGCGCCAACTCGGTCATTGCGGGATGAGAGAGGGAACCCGACGGATACGGCTTGAGCGAGATACCAGGAGAAGTGAACGTCCAAGGTTTTCCCAGACGATCCATGATCGCACCGGGATCGAACGACCCTCCGAGCGCATGGAAAAACCCGCGCTCCGCTTCCAGAATTTGCTCCGCCGCCGTCCAGCCTAATGAGACAAGTCCAGCCGAAAGCAGACCGCTCTCGGCAGCGCGGCCGGCCTGAAACGGTTTGGTCATTGTGCCGAAATTTTCCCGCAAGCCGCCCGACTGGCTGGCGGCCAGGCCAAAGGTATTCTGTATTTTCGAAAGATCGAATTGAAGTAACTTCGCGCAGGCTGCCGCGGAGCCGAATGGGCCGCAGGTCCCCGTGGAATGAAAGCCATCTTGATAATGGCGGGGCGAAATGGCCTCGGCGATCTTGCATTCCACCTCGACCCCCAGATGGTAGGCCAGCATGAATTCTTTACCGGAGATCGCTCTGCCTTCGGTCACCGCGAGGACGGCGGGCAACACCGGCACGGTTGGGTGCACCAGCAATCCGTATACGCGATCTTTAGCGGCGGAAAGTTGCGTGTCGTCGAAATCATCTGCGTGAATGGATACGCCGTTTACAAACGCGGCGAAACGGGGAGAGGTTTTTATGGAAGAGCCGATGATAGAGGATTTTCCGTCGCAGATACCAAGCTGCCCAAGGTACTCCCGGCAAATCGATCCGGTTTGTGCGCGCGATCCCGCCAGCGCCAGACCCAAACCATCAAGGATGGACTTCTTGCCAAGCTCGATGACGCCTTCGGGGATATCCTCATACCTTGTTGCAGCAACGAATTTGCCGACATACTCTGTCAAGCCCGGAGCCCTAGGAAATTCGCTGCCGGGCACGCCTCGCGCTCTTCCTGGCGAACCGGCGAGAATGGTTGACCCCATCACCCCGAGAGAGGCTTTGCCAAAATCACGCCTTAACACGTTGCACCTATTCCGAACGCTTACTCCCGCCGCATCGGCTTTATACGGAGAAATTCAAATTGTCACGCCGGACCTGGCCACTCTTCATCATTGGCTTCGGGTGTCTAAGCCCCCGGGAGTTTAGAACTTCAGGATGCCGGCCTGGCAGACGGAGCCGCGCAGATATTGCATACCGTCGAGTTGCTTGCGTCAAGTTCCGGTTTCCTGTCTTCCTGTCGCCGAGGATCCCGGAGTCGTCTTCAACACCGTGGCGAGTCCCGCACCGACGACGGTGATAGCGCCAAGGTATGCGAATCCTGAAAGAAAGTGTCCCGATTTCTTGTTTAGATAACCCACGATCAGAGGCGCAAAGTAAGCTCCGAGGTTGCCGATGGCGTTGACGAATCCCATCACTGACCCCACGATTCTTGACGGCAAAGTCTCGGTCGGTATGGCCCAAAAGGCGCCCATCGGTCCATAGGCACCCACTCCGCTGAGGGCGATGAACGCGAACGCTAGCAAGTGCGAGCGAGATATGGTGGCAACCGCAAGGAGGATGCAGGATCCTCCGAGCAGCATGGCTCCGGCGGCGTGATAGCGGCGTTCATGCACCCTGTCCGAGTGGCGGGAGATAATCAGGAGAGAGACAGCTCCAACGATGAACGGGAGAGTATAAAGAATTCCAGTCGAAAAGCTGCTCAGTTTTTTGAAATTCTCCATCGCGCTGGGGAGCCAGAACAGGAGTCCCATTTGGCCGCTGATGAAACAAAAATAAACGGCAGCCAGCAGAAACACTCGAGGACGCAGCAGAGCACGTAGGTAGGGAACCTTTTCCTGCCCCTCCAGTTCGGAATGTTCCCTGCGCAGGGTTTGCACCAGAGAAACTCGTTCGCTTTCTGGCATCCAGGCCGCCTGCCCCGGATGGTCTTGAACAAACTTGAGCCAAATCGCGAGCCACAGGAAAGGCAGCGACCCCTCGGCAACCAGCATCACGCGCCAGGACCAATGGTCCAGCATCCATCCGGAAATGGGCGAGGAAACGATCACCGCAACCGGCAAGCAGAGCAGCCAAAACGCATTGGCGCGCGCTCGTTCAGAACGGGGGAACCAGTGTGAGAGGAGAATTAACGTTGCGGGATGAACGCCGCTCTCGGCTACTCCCAGCAACAAGCGAAGCAACAAGAGCTGGTGATAGCTACGGGCCAGACCGCAACCGACGGCAAAGATACCCCATGCGACCAGCAGGATGCTGATGAACTTCTTGGCGCTCCAGTGTTTGGCCAGATGGCCGCCAGGTATTTGAAGCGCGAGATAGCCCCAGAAGAAAATTCCGGCAACGGTTCCTGCTTGCTGCGGATCCAAATGCAGGTCCCGGCTGATTCGCGGCAGGGCAAGCGAGATGTTGGTGCGATCGATAAACGCGATGGTGTACATGATAAGAGCGACGGGAATGATGCGAACCCATCGCTGGGACGCCGCGTTGCGGGTCATCGCCGCTGATGCATGGGAGGTCTGTACAAGCTCGGCCATATGCGCTGTTTTCTTCGGCTCTGGTACTCGATGGCTCGTTGTCGATGCCACGGTGAGGCCGTGTTTACCCTCAGGCGCTCGGTCATAAACAAGGTTTCAACGCGGAGTATATTTCAGCATCAGATCCAAACCTAGAAATAGTGCGGCCTGCGGAAACAGATAAATGTAAATTAATCTGTCGTTAAGCTCGCATTGCGAAGGCTACGATATCCTTTGGCGCCATGAGCTTCCAGGGGAACCTACTCGTTCTTCGGTCGTGACCGCCCCGCGGGATAGTGAGGCGGCTGCACCTTGGCTTGGAGCCGACATGTATTGCAGAAGGACAAGATTGGGTGTGAACCTCAAGCGTGTCGCGTGTGTGCTCGCGGCAACATTGTCACTCCTATGAACCGTACTGGCCGGCACTTTCTACAAATCCCCGGTCCTACGAATATTCCCGATCGGGTTTTGCGGGCCATCGGCCAACCCATTATTGATCATCGTGGCGCGGAATTTGCGAAATTAGCAAAAGAAGTCCTGGAGGGTTTGTCCTCCATTTTCCAGACAAATTCCTCCGTGGTGATGTACCCATCCTCTGGGACCGGAGCCTGGGAGGCGGCGCTGGTCAACACGCTTTCTCCAGGCGACCGCGTTTTGCTGTTCGAGACGGGCTACTTTTCGCTACTCTGGGGACAGCTCGCGCAAAAGATGGGCTTCCAAGTGGAAAGCGTGCCGGGAAACTGGCGCGCAGGTGCGTCGGCTGGGGAACTGGAGTCGCGTTTGAGCGCGGACAAGAGCCAGGTCCTCAAAGCTGTGCTGGTGGTTCACAACGAGACTTCCACGGGGGTAACGAGCGAAATCGCCGAGCTTCGTCGCGCAATGAATCGCTGTGGCCACCGTGCGCTCCTGATGGTGGACGCGATTTCTTCCTTAGGATCGATGGAATACCGCCATGATGAGTGGGAAGTCGATGTGACAATTGCAGCCTCACAAAAGGGCTTGATGATTCCTCCGGGTCTGAGTTTTAACGCGATTTCACAGAAGGCCCTGTTGGCAAACAAGATGGCGAAAATGCCGAGATGTTATTGGGACTGGCAAGGCATGTTGAAATCCTGTGAGACGGGCTTTTACCCTTACACACCGGCAACGAACCTCATCTATGGCTTGCGAGAGGCTTTGCAGATGATTCGCGAAGAAGGACTGGAGAACGTATTTCGCCGTCATGAACGACATGCGAGAGCGGTTCGTGCCACGGTTTGGGAGTGGGGTCTGGAAATCGTCTGCAGCGTGCCTCAAGAATATTCAAGTACCGTCACGGCGGTATTCACCCCAAAGGGTCACGACGCGGACCGACTGCGTGCCACGATCCTGGAGCATTTCGACCTGTCCCTTGGCTCCGGACTGGGAAAGCTTGCGAACAAGGTGTTTCGCATCGGTCACCTGGGACACTTCAATGATTTAATGTTGACGGGGACCCTGACGGGAATCGAAATGGGCATGCGCTTGGCGAGTGTGCCGCACAAAGAGGGAGGCGTCATGGCTGCTCTCTATCGCCTGGCACCTGCAGGAAAAAACCTGGCGGCTCCCAGTTAAGCGCAGGGATCGAGTCGTGAGCAGCGGTCGAACAAAGAATTCGAGTCATTGAGACAGCTTGTCTTTTGTTCTACAGTGAACATGCCTTGATGCAACTCTCGCCACTTCCTCTCAGTTCTCATGCAAAGCCAGTTGACGTTTTTCAGGCAGCGGCAGTGCTCGAGAAAGAACTCACGCAAATAATAAAAGGGGAAGTGAGATTCGATCGCGGCAGCCGAGCGCTTTACGCCACGGACGGGTCGAATTACCGACAGATTCCCATCGGCATGGTGGTGCCCCGCGATGACGCAGATGTGATCGCAGCAGTGGCGGCGTGCAGGAAGTACGGCGCTCCTGTTCTAGCCCGAGGGGCGGGGACCAGCTTGGCTGGCCAATGCTGCAATGTCGCGGTGGTATTGGATTTCACAAAGTATATGAACCAAATCCTTGAGCTCAACACTGGATCGCGGTTCGCGCGAGTTCAGCCGGGGGTCGTTCTGGACTCCTTGCGCAATGGCTCGGAGACCCACCAATTGACGTTTGCACCCGATCCTTCAACACACAATCGCTGCACGATCGGTGGAATGATCGGGAACAATTCGTGCGGAACACATTCGCTGCTCGGTGGGAAAACGGTCGACAACGTCGAAGAGCTGCGAATCCTGCTTTACGACGGCACGCAGATGACGGTACGCGCTACGAGCGAAACGGAACTGGCTGAGGTCATTGCCCAAGGCGGCCGCCGCGGCGAGATTTACAGCAGATTGCGCGCAATCCAGGAGAACTACGCTGGATTAATCCGCGCGCGATTCCCGCAAATTCCGCGACGGGTCTCCGGCTACAACCTGGATGAGCTGTTGCCTGAAAGAGGATTCCACGTCGCGCGCGCACTCGTCGGAACAGAAGGTACGTGCGCGATCGTGCTCGAAGCCAAATTGAAATTGATCCCCAGTCCCCAGCATCGCGCCCTCGTTGGATTGGGGTATCGCGATGCGTTCTTCGCAGCCGATCATGTTCCAGAGATACTGCAGTTCCATCCGATCGGACTGGAAGGTTTTGAAGGAAGCATTGTCGACGGACTCCACAGGAAAGGAGCTCCGAACCTAGACCTCCTTCCCGAGGGCCGCGGGATATTGCTGGTGGAATTCGGCGCTGATGATCCGAACGAGGCGCGCCATCGCGCCATGCAACTCATCGATGGTCTAAAACATGTCAGCGAGGCACCGAGCGCCCGGCTGTACTCGCAGAGCGAAGCCCGTAAGGTGTGGCAAATACGCGAGGCCGGGCCGCGGGCGGCCGCCTTTGCTCCCGGTGCACCGGCGGAGTGGGAAGGCTGGGATGATGCGGCGGTGGCTCCCGAAAAGCTAGGGGGCTATCTGAGAGACATCCGCAGGCTGATGAATGAATACGATTACCGAGGTGCATTCTACGGTCATTTTGGACATGGTTGTGTCCACATGCGCGTCAGCTTCGATCTGGAAAGCCAAAGCGGGATTCGCAAGTATTCAGAATTCATCG
>Ga0209267_1001067_pt1 | contig 19093 bp, 20 predicted proteins | sample GraSoiAngelo_137_FD_185894 | JGI IMG/M metagenome (GOLD analysis project Ga0209267, IMG submission 185894) | Grasslands soil microbial communities from the Angelo Coastal Reserve, California, USA - 14_0929_09_30cm (SPAdes) (version 2) | ecosystem: Environmental > Terrestrial > Soil > Grasslands ... | reverse complement strand
CGGCGATTTGCTTCACGTTCGCGTTCGCGTAACCGAAGCCAAAGAAGAAGACGTTCAGAACGGTCGCGACCGCGGTCAGCTTGAGCATCCAAACGGGGACGGTGCGGGACCTGGTGAGTCCCGCACCGTTTGCGGAAGGAGCCAAGCGGTTGCGGCTAGCGGCCACGCCGCCCGGGGAATGGACCAGTGTTGTCGACGAGCTGCGACAGGCGCGTCGAGAGGTTCGCTTTGAGCTGGGTCGCCTGATCCGCGGTGATCGTGCCGGCTTTCTGGGCGGCGTCGATCTTGGCGGTCGCGTCGGCGACGAGCGCGTTCAGGAGACCATCGCGGCTCTTGCCCGCGGTCGCGTTCGCGATCTGCGCCAGCGTCTGACCCGCGCGCATCTTCGTCTCGAGGTCGGCCTCGGTCGTGCCGAGGTATGTCGCCGCGGCCGCGTCCGAGTCGCCGATCAAGTTGCGGTCACCGGGTCCGCGGCCGAAGCCTGGTCCAGGACCGTAGCCGTTCGCCGGGTTGGGACGGGCGCCGATCCCCTTCTGGTCGACGAGGGTCGCGATGTTCTGCTGCTGCGCCGCCGTGAGAGCGGCGATGAGTCCGTCGCGGGTCTTTCCGTGCGCGATCGCCACGTCGGCGAGGCTCTTGTCCGTTCCGAGCTCGGTCCGGAGCTGGGCCTCGGTGATCCCGATGTAGGTCGCCGCGGCCGTGATGTACGAGCCTTTCTCGCCGAGGCCGTTGCCGAACATCTGTCCGACGGTCTGATCCCAGATCTGGGAGACCGCCGCCGGGGCGCTACCGCCCGGTAGGAAGGCGGCCGCCGCGAACCCGCCTGAGAGGCCGAGCCCGATGACCGCCGCGATGAGAAGTGCCTTCGCTGGTTGTATTGCGTTCACGCGATCCCCTTTCCGAGGTCTGTACATGACTAGCAAACGGTCGGCGCCCGTTCGTTGCATGAAAGGATTCCAAGAGTTCGCTAAGGACGCTGTTCCTTAGGCCGTTCTTACCGCACCCGCTCGTAAACTCGACACCAATGCGCGTCCTTTTGGTCGAAGACGAGCCCGCTGTGAGGGATGCCGTCGAGCGCGCTTTGCGCGGGGCGGGCCACAAGGCCGATCTGGCCAGGGAGGGCCCGGCCGGCCTGGAGCTCGCGATGACCAACCCCTACGACGCCGTGGTGCTCGATCTCGGTCTGCCCGGCCTCGACGGCGTCGAGGTCTGCCGCCGCCTCCGGGCATCAGGCAATCAGGTGCCCGTACTCATGCTCACGGCGCGCGCCGCCGTCCGCGATCGCGTCGAAGGTCTCGACGCCGGCGCCGACGATTATCTCGTCAAACCGTTCGCTCTCGACGAGCTGCTCGCGCGCATCCGAGCCCTTGGGCGTCGCGGCGACGATGGCGCGAAAGCGCGCGGCGTGCTCCGCTTCCTGGACATCTCGCTCGATCGCGACGCTATGGAATGCCGCCGCGGCGACCGCCTGATCCCGCTCACGCGCACGGAGTACTCGCTCCTCGAGCTGTTCATCGCCAACCCCCGGAAGGTCCTTCCGCGCGACGTCATCTTCGACCGCGTCTGGGGGTACGACTTCGGTCCCGATTCCAACTCGCTCGACGTTTACGTCGGTTATCTCCGTCGGAAGCTCGAGATGGGCGGCGAGGCGCGAGTGATCCAGACGGTGCGCGGGGTCGGCTACGTCATGAAGGAACCTTGAGCTTTCGACTTCGGGTGACGCTGTTCACCGCAGCTGCGGTGGCGGTCGCGGCGATCGGCGCGTCGGTGGCGATGTATTTCGTGGTGCAGGACCAGCTGATGCACCAGGTCGAGCTGAACCTGCAGGCCGCGGCGCAGAACGCAGCCCGCGGGGGCCCAGGCCCTGGTGACGGCAGGCGCGGTTTCGGTCCGCCATCGCAGTTGATGACGGGAAGGCCGGACATGTACGCCCAGATAATCACCGCCACCGGCGCAATCTTCAGAACCGACTTCGAAACACCAAACACCGGGCTCGTCTTTCAGGAGGTAAAGGACGTCGCCAGCGGCAAGCGCGGCGCGTTCTTTGCCACAGCCGACGCACAAGACACGCGGCTTGCCGTTTGGGTCGTGCCGATCCAGGGCGGTGGCGCGATCGAAGTCGTCCAGGACCTCGCCCCGACCGGGATCGACGCGGCGCTCGCGCAGACACGTCTCTTGCTCATCGCCTTCGCCGCGGGCGCCATCCTGCTGGCCGCTGGCCTCGGCGCGCTCATCGGGCGTGCCGCGCTGGCACCCGTGAAGCGGCTCACCGCGACTGTCGAAGAGGTGACGAAGACGCGCGACCTTTCGCGTCGCGTCGCCGAACGCGGTCGCGACGAGCTCAGCCGGCTCGGCACGAGCTTCGACGCGATGCTTGGGCAGCTCGAGACCTCGCTGCGCTCGCAGCGTCAGCTCGTCGCCGACGCATCGCACGAGCTGCGCACTCCACTCACAAGCCTCCGCACCAACCTCGAGCTCCTCGAGCGCGGACAGCCGACCGACCCTGTCGAGCGGCAGCAGCTGCTCGGTGATCTGGTCACGCAGATGGAGCGCCTAACCACGCTCGTCGGGGATCTGATCGAGGTCGCGCGCGACGAGGAGACGCCCATGCCGTTCGAGCAGCTTCAGCTCGACGAGGTCGTGCACGAGGTCGTGGATGACGTGTCCTTCCGTTATCCGAAGGTGCGGTTCAACGTGACTTCCGCGCCATCGTCGATCAACGGCGTGAAGGTTCGTGTCGCTCGCGCGATCACGAACCTTCTGGACAACGCTGCGAAGTACAGCCCGCCTGGCTCGACCGTCGACGTATCCGTCGCGAACGGCGAGATCTCCGTGCGTGACCACGGTCCCGGCATCGCCGCGGAGGACGCTCCCCGGGTGTTCGACCGCTTTTGGCGATCGAACGACGCGCGGCATCTACCAGGATCGGGCCTCGGCCTGTCGATCGTGAAGGATGTCGCCGAGTCCCACGGGGGCTCTGTGACCTTTGAGCGCCCCATCGATGGCGGCGGCGGGGCACGCTTTCGCCTGCGCCTCCGAGGCGCTTAGAGCGATCTGAGCGCAGGCTGCGCTCGTACCATCTGGTCGGTGGAAGGTCTCTTGGTCATGGCGGACATCTCTGGGTACACGGCCTTTGTCGCCGGCACCGAGCAGGATCACTCGCAGGAGATCCTCGCCGAGCTCATGGAAGCGATCTCGCGCAGCTTTGGCGGCAAGCTGACGGTCGATCAGGTCGAAGGCGACGCCCTCTGCTGCACGACTGACCGAACCGACGTTGGTGTGATCGACTGGCTCCGGGAGACGTACCGCGTCTTCCAGCGCCGCCTTCGCGACATCCGCTCGGCGACGACGTGCCCGTGTCGCGCGTGCGCGACGGTGCAGGACCTTGGACTGAAGTTCGTCGTTCACCGCGGGTCTTTCTCGCGGTACGAGGTCGCCGGCCGCGTGCAGCTTCACGGCAACGACGTCAACCTCGTCCACCGGCTCCTGAAGAACACCGTGCCGGGCCACGAATATCTCCTCGCGACCGCATCTGCCCTCGCAACGTGGCCTGAGAGCGTGCGCGCCGAGTTCGTGGCCGCCCCGCAGCAGTACGACCTGGGTGCGGTCGACGCTTCGTACCTCGATCTCCAGCCGGTTCGCAGTGCGGTGTGGAGCGAGGAGACGCCGACCGTGGATGCCGCGACGGCGAAGATCCGCAGCACCGCGCGTTTCCCCGGCACGCCTGAGGACGTGTTCCGGTACTTTACGGACCCGAAGCTTCGCCAGATCTGGATGGGTGTGCCACGCGTCGACTTCCATCCCGGCGCTCGCGGCTCGCTCGTTGGAGCTGAGTACCACTGCATCCACGGCGAGAACCAGAAGACCGTATTCAAGGTGCTCGGCTGCAATGCGCCGAAGGAGATCACGATGCAGATCGAATTCCCGTTCGTCGGCACCGTCTGGCGGACCGACCGTGCGGAGGCCGAAGGGCCGTGGACGACGCGTGTCGACTCGGCGATCTCGTGGACCAGCCGCGGGATCAAAGCCCCGGTGCTCAACTTCATGGCGTCGCGCATGCTTCGGAAATACGGCGCGCTATACGACAAGCGGGTTGCCGAGATGCTTGAAGCAAGTAAAGTGGACGTGACCCGCGCATAGAGGGTACGGTCACGGCAAATCCATGGGGGAGAGGGTATGAAGCGCTTTCTGATCACGACGTCCGTCGTTCTCGCGTCCTTGGCAATTACCGCTGTTCCAGCCTTGGCCGACAGCTGCGCCAACGTGAGCCGAGCCGCACCGAGCCCGACAGGTCCTGGCCCGATCATCAAGGGCAACTGGGTGTGGCTGCCGAGCATCGGAGTGCCGGTTGACGCATGGGGCTTTGCTCCACCGGGGACCATTGACTCCACGGCATTCGGTTTCCCTGGCGCCAACGGGAACTACACGAACGGGCAGACTTCATCGTTGCTCGGCGTGAGCGCGAACTGCCCGCCAGGCGCTAACGCCAATCGTCAAACAGACCACGGCATTCAGTCCGGCTGCGAATAGATCGGTCGCGGGCCGCCGTCGAATGACGGCGGCCCGCTACACCGCTCGCGCAAGCGTGTAAAAGCCAAGCAAAAGCAGTAACACGCCGACAACTCGGCGAAAGACAACATCATTCATTCGTCGGAGTGCGCTCCCCCCAACCAACGTGCCCACAACCGCGCCGATGGAGAGCACCACGATGAGCGGCCAATGCGCGGCGAGATCGGCTCCCTGGGTCGCGAGATAGACCGGGATGCGCGCGCCATCGACGATGAGCGCGACCGCCGTCGCGGTCGCGACGAACGCTTCCCTCTCGACGTCGAAACCGAGAAGCGCCGCCGCCCGGATGCCGCCCTGATTTCCGACGAGCCCGCCGAGAAGTCCCGAGAGCGCGCCGCCGACGAGCGCCGTCCGGTGGCCGCTGAACCGCATCCGCTGCGCGAAACCGGTGAGGCTGCCGACGCCCGCGAACACGAGCAGCACTCCGAACATCACCGAAAGGGCCGTGCTTTGAACGACGGTCTGCAAAGCCGCGCCCACGAGGCCGCCGATCGCGCTCGCCGCCCCGAACCCGAGAAGCACCTCTCTGTCGATCCGCGTTCGAACGATGAGGAAACGGACGAACGTCCCAGCGAGGTGGGGGAGCGAGACCATCGCGATCGCGAGGCGCACGTCGAACTGCGTCGAGAGGACCGGCGTGAGCACGCTACCGATGCCGAACCCGGAGATCGAAGCGATCGCGCCCGCGATGACCGCGGCGACGGTCGCCACGACGGTGAACGCGCCCACGCGCTTATCCTCCTCCGCGGATGACGACGCCGCGCGGGACAGATCTGCTTCATGACCCGCGCCGCAACAAGTCGACGGCCTTCAGCGAGGAGGAGCGGGAGACTCTCGGACTCCTCGGTCTGCTTCCCGAGGGCATCGACGATCTCGACACGCAGCTCCGAAGAGCGCTCGCGCAGCTTGACGGCAAGACGACCGACCTCGAGCGCTACATCTACCTCTCGCAGCTGCAGGACACCGACGAGACGCTCTTCTATCGCGTGCTTATGTCCGACCCGGCGAGATTCATGCCCATCGTGTACACGCCGACAGTCGGAGAGGCCTGTCAGAAGTTCGGCCATCTCTTCCGCCGGCCGCGGGGCCTTTACCTCTCGATCAAGCGGAAGGGCCGCCTGCGCGAGATCCTCCGCAACTGGCCGGAGCGGGATGTCCGCTGCATCGTCGTGACGAGCGGCGAGCGCATCCTCGGCCTCGGCGACCTCGGAGCGAACGGCATGGGGATCCCGATCGGAAAGCTTGCCCTCTACACCGCGGCGGGCGGAGTTCCCCCGCAGTACACACTGCCGGTGCTCATCGACGCGGGCACGAACAACGAGACCCTGCTCGGAGACCCGCTCTATCTGGGTCTCAAGCAAACTCGGATCTCCGACGACGAGCTCGATGCCTTTGTCGACGAGTTCGTCGCGGCGGTCGAGGCCGAGTTCCCCGGGGCGCTCATCCAGTTCGAGGACTGGGCCGGCAATGACGCGATCCGTCTCCTTGAGCGTTACCGCGAGCGCGTCTGCTGTTTCAACGATGACGTCCAGGGCACGGCCGCCGTCGCCCTCGCGGGAATACTTGGCGCACTCCGAATCACCGGAGCGCCGTTGGCTCTGCAACGGTTTCTATTTCTCGGCGCGGGATCGGCAGCGGTCGGGACTGCGGATCTTCTGGTGAAGGCCATGCGCGATGAGGGCGTGGCCGACGACGACGTGCGCTCGCGCGTCGCGCTCTTTGACCGCAAAGGCCTTGTCACCGCGGATCGCGAAACGCTCCACGACTATCAGCGTCCGTTCGCCCAGCGCCGAGCGCCCATCGCGGACTTTGTCGACGCGATCGAGGCGCTGCGACCGACTGGGATCATCGGGCTCTCCACCGTCGGCGGCGCATTCGACCAGCGAGTCGTCGAGACCATGGCGCGCGTCAACGAGCGCCCGATGATCTTCGCCTACTCCAACCCGACTTCACGGTCGGAGTGCACGGCGGAGCAGGCGTACACGTGGTCCGCCGGCCGCGCGGTGTTCGCTGGCGGCAGTCCGTTCGCGCCGGTGCGATTCGGCGATCGCACGTTCGTGCCGGGACAGGGCAACAACGTCTACGTCTTTCCGGCGATCGGCATGGCGGTCTACGCGACCGGCGCGCGCCGCGTCACCGACGAGATGTTCATCGCCGCCGCGAGTGGCGTGGCCGAGCAGGTCACGCCGAGCGATATCGCCGTGGGACTCGTCTATCCACCGGTGTCTGGCATTCTCGGGACGGAGCTCCGCGTGGCGGCCCGGGTCGCCGAGGTGATCTTCGAGCGCGGGCTCGCGCGCGCGGAACGTCCGAAGGACATCCTCGCCTTCATACGCGAGAAGGCGTACATCCCGCGCTATCGAAGTCTTCTCTAGAGTTGGTCGGCGTGCTCGTCGCAGGCCGCGAGGTCAAGGTCACCAATCTCGAGAAGGTCTTCTTCCCCAAGATGGGCCTGACCAAAGGCGACCTCGTCCAGTACTACGTCGACGTCGCCGACGCGGTCCTCCACCACGTGGCGCGACGGCCAATGCAGATGAAGCGACACCCCAACGGGGTCGAGGGCGACTTTTTCTACCAAAAGCGAGTGCCCGTCCCGCATCCCGAGTGGCTTGAGACCGTGCACATCAACTACCCGTCCGGCAATGAGGCCGACTTTCCCGTCGTTACGGACGCGGCCGGTCTCGCGTGGATCGCGAACCTCGGGTGCATCGAGCTTCACACCTGGCATTCGCGCGTGCCCGAAGTGAACAAGCCGGACTACCTGCTCATCGACCTCGATCCATCCGAGGGCAATCCCTGGGCGCACGTGCGCGAGATCGCGATGGCTGCGAAGCGAGTTATGGACGACCTTGGCCTGCCCTGCTACCCGAAGACGAGCGGCGTGACGGGTCTGCACATTCTCATTCCGATCACTCCCGAGCTCGAATTTCCACTTGTTCGCGAGATCGCACGTGCGATCGCGAAGGCGATCGTGGCACTCGTTCCGGAGATCGCGACCGTGCAATGGAAGGTCGCCGGACGTCCCGGGGTGTTCGTCGACTACGGGCAGAACGCGTTCGATCGGACGATCGCGTCGGCGTACTCGATCCGTCCCGTTCCCGACGCGCGCGCGTCGGCGCCACTTCGGTGGGACGAGGTGGCGGCCGTCGAGCCTGGCGACTTCACGTTGGTGACGATGCGCGACCGCGTCAATGCGGTCGGCGATCTCACCGCGGGGATGTGGGACAAAGCGGTGAGTCTCGATCCGCTCTTCGACATCCTGAAGGTCAAGCGCACGCTACCGCAGCGCAAATCGCGTCCGGGTCCGCCTCGCGACTGGCGCGCCGAGTACGACGCGAAGAAATCGGGTGGATCAAGCTGGAATCGCGGACAGCAGCGCGGCCCCAGCCATCGCTGACCTACGTCTTCGTGCACGGTAACGGCGTCACGCCCGGGACCGGAGCGAATCGCTCGTGTTGGGGACGGCAGTCCCACGGGTATGCGTAGAGCGTGTAGTCGAGCGCCGCAGTGCCAACGGTGATCCGCACCTTCCAACAGCCCGGCACGGGGAGCCGCAGCGTCGCAAACGAAAGGGACTGGCCGGCGACACTGGCATTCGGCTGAGCGTTCACGAGTTCGGCCCGGGCCGAAGCGTTCTCCATGTTGGCCGCCGCTTCGAGCCGTGGGGTCCCCTGACCACCGATCATCTGGATGAAGTTGTCGCCCTGGTAGTTGAGGTTGAAGGGGCTGCCGACGGAGAGCGTGCCGCCCTGGACGAAGTAGCCCTGGAAACGATCGAGCTGTCGGAAAACGGTCCGCGCCGCGGTGCAGTCGGGGGGGATTGGCCAGGGAGCGGCCACGCGCGGCGCGACGAGTGAGTCCACCGCCTCGCCCGTTTTCGCGTCAAAGCAACAGACGCGAAGCGGGTTGCCCTGAGGGCCGGTGAGCGGGTTGTACGTCACCTCATACACCGGCGCCTCGCGATCGTTCGGCCAGGTCAGGATCACTCGTACCAAGTAGTTCGGCTGACGCTGACGGTAGACAAAGCCGCCGTTCTGTTCGGCCTGCCTGAGAGGTCCGTCATACGAAAGAAGGTTCGCCGGAAGAGCCTTGAGCAGCGTGAAATCGATCTCGTCCTCACTTTCATACCTGCGCACTTCTACCGCGAGCCGGTCGGCCTTGATGAAGCTGATCCGCAGGACCTCGTTGCGATCGCTGCGGAAGTAGTAGGTCAGCCGCTCCGGCCGGTCGTCGCGCGCGCCCGACGAATAGCGCGCGACTCCTGCGACGAACTCGCTCCCCGGCCAGGTAGTTTCAGCGGTCTTCGCGGCGAGGGAGCGCCCCTCCTCCATGGAGATCGCGCCCGGTCGGACGTTCACGCTGATGAATCCGACGGCGCTGAAGCAGAGGGCGCCGACGAGGACCTTCGAGACGACGCCGAATGTCCCCGGTAGGACCCGCCGCGAGCTGAACGGATCGCTCGCCGCGCGCAGACCGTCCGCGAGCAGCGCGAACGTCGCCGAGGCGAGGACGACGAACATCGCGGGGATAAGTGTCGGCAGCTCCGCCGTGATCGCATAGAACTGGAGCCCGCCGAGCATCTGTCCCCACTCGGGCACCAGCCCCTTCAGTGGGCCAACGGGTCCGAAGTCGCCGACCAGGAACGTGGCGCCTGCGAGAAAGAGTCCAACGAGGCCGAGCTCGGCGAGGAGAAGCAACACGGCGCCGGTCTCGAGCGCCGCGACCGTCAAAAGCTGCGGACCGACTGTCGCTGCCAAATGAGTGGTGATGAGCCGCCGGCCGGGCACGCCCGTGGACCGTGCGGCTTCCATGAAGGGTTGCGCTTTCGCGCGGAGTACCTCCGCGCGCAGGTATTCACTGATCTCCGGCCATCCCACGAGCGCCAGCGACGCAATGAACCCCGCGACACCGAGGGGCCGCGTGACCAGCACCAGCATGATCGCGAGGAGCAGCTGCGGGACGGCCGTTATGCCCGCCGCCACGATTCGCACGAGCCGCGCGAATGGCCCGCCGTACCAGCCGCTCGTGATGCCAAGCGAGAAGCCGATCCCAAGGCGAAGCACCGCGGCCGCGACGACGATTGAGAGACTGAGCCATGCCCCGGTCAGGAGGCGCGACCACTGATCGCGCCCAAGAGCATCGGTCCCGAACACGTGATCCGAATCCGGAAAAGTCGGTGGAACTTTGAACGAGATGGTGCCATCCGGAAGGTGTTTGATAACCATCGAGAGGTTGGCGTTCGGGTCGTACGGCGCGATGACGGCGCCCCAGACTCCCATCCCGAGCAAGGCAAGCGTGCCGATCAAACCGATGATCAGCGCGGGATTCGCGAGCAGGCGTCGCAGCTCGTGACGTCCGCTCACGAGTCGACCCGCACTCGGGCGCGCACGAGATCGGCCACGAGCGCCAGCAAAGCGCTGCCGACTGCGAAAGAAAGCGCGAGCTCACTCGCGAGCTCCAGACGTCGGTTGCCAAGCGCCTGAACGAACGTGAGCCCCGCGCCGCCCCAGATGAACACGTACTCGACGATGACGAGACTCGAGAGCGCCGCTCTCGCAGCGAGTACGGTCGCTGCGATGATGTTTGGTGCGGCGTTCGGCAGGACGTGACGTTTCAGGAGCAGACGGTCGCCGAGGCCTTTCGCGATCGCCGTGCGGACATAGTCGGCGTGCCGGATCTCTTCCACTGCCGTGGCCGTCAGCCGAAAGATGTACGCCGCCGGTCTGATCCCAAGTGCTAAGGAGGGAAGGACAAGGTGCTCGTCGAGCCCGAACCCGGCCGTCGGAAGGAACCGAAGGCCCCATTGGACCCAGAGCAGGATCATCAGCAGCTCGATCGCGACGGCCCAGAAGAACGCCGGGAGTGACGCGGCGAGCGTGCTTACCGACCAGGCGAGCGCTTTCAGCGCGCGATTGGCCGACCACCCGTACGCGATGCCGGCCGGAACGCCGATGGCGAGCGCACCGGCGATCGAAGTAAGCATCAAGATCGCGCTGCTTCCGACCGCCGCCGCGAACGGATTGGATTCCTTGCGGAAGAGCTGACTCGTGTTCATGAGCAGGGAGTTCGCGCGAAGCTCGCTCGTGTCGATATGGGCCGGATCGGCCAGGAACGACACGACCGCGAAGGCGACTCCGAGGGGCAGCAGGGCGTCGAGAACCACGTGCGCGAGCAGAGATCTCAGGCGTGTGCCGACAGCGCGCGCCCTGGGCATCGAAGGGTCATACACCACAGCACGCTTTTCGGTTCGCAGCGGTGGGAAACAGCGCGGTGTGACTCGGCCAGCGCATTGCGGCACGCGTGGTTGACCTTCTCGACCAGATAGGAGAGCTCCTCTAGGACTCTCCGGTGTTACCGAGATTTCCACGCGCTATTCACGGTCTATTCACAAGCGAACGTCAGGGTCGCGCTGAACTACTCGATCTGGAGGATGTCTTGACGCTCTATTCGATTGCGCTGTTTTTCCACATCGCTGGCGCGCTCGGAATCTTCGCGGCGCTCGCGCTCGATTGGGTCGGGATCACCAAGCTGCGGGGCGTACGTACCGTCGAGCAGGTTCGCGAATGGGCAGGCGTGTACGGAATCGTCCGCGCGCTCGGAGGCGCGTCCGTGGCCGCCCTGCTGATTTTCGGTCTCTACATGACCGCGGTCACGTGGGGTCCCACCGGCTGGATCGGGATCGGCTTCCTGTCACTTCTGTTCATCGCAGTGTTCGGCGCGGTGAGCGGCATACGTCTTTCGCGGGTCCTCGCGGCGGCTGGATCAGGCCAGGGATCTCTCGGGGAAGACCTGCGCCGAGCGTTGCAGGCCCCTCTGTTCGTCGCCTCGGTGCGCGCACGTACGGCGGTCGCAATCGGCGTCGTGTTCCTGATGACGGTCAAGCCGGATGCCGTTGGCTCCCTTCTCGTCACCGTGATCGCTTTCATTCTGGGGATCGCGTCGGCGGTCCCCGTTCTTCGCCAGGGATCGCTGCGGGCGCAGTCGACCTAGCCGAGCTTTCCACGGAGGAGGTCGTCAAGCCGAGGGTCGCCGGGCTTGGGCGCGGGCTTCACCTGCTCCCACGTGCACTGCTTGGGATCCTTGTCCGGGCGAAAGCGCATGAAACGGGTGCCGTGCCGGAAACGCTCTTGCTCCATCTTGTCGAAACGCACCTCGCAGACGATCTCCGGCCGGATCTCGTGCCACGGAAGGTCTTTCCCCTGCGACCAGCGCGAGCCGCCCTCCGGCGTGCGGCCCCACTCCTGTTCGATGTGCTGGTCCTCTTTGATTAGGGGCGGCAGCATTTTCTGCAGCTGCTCCTGCAAGGGGCCGGCGATCCCCGAGGTGTGACCGACGAAGTCGAGCGTGCCGTCGTCGCGATACAGGCCCAGAAGGAGCGACGCAATTTTCGTCCCGCTCGTGCGGTACCCGACGATCACGCAGTCGACCGTTCGGTGGTGCTTCACCTTCGAGACCGCATCGCGTGCACCGGGCTTGTAGGGGAGATCGACCCGTTTCGCGATCACGCCGTCGAGGCCGATGATCTCGAGCCGTTCCAGCCACTGCTTCGCGAGCGCCGGATCTTTCGAGACAGGGGAAAGCGAGAAGCCCTTCGCTACGCGTTCGAGCTCCTTCCGCCGCTCGGCGAGCGGGCGCTCGTGGATCGGCTCACCGTTCCACAGAAGGATGTCGAAGGCGATGTAGCGCGCCGGCGTTTCCGCCGAGAGCTTGCGAATCCTGGACTCGGCTGGATGCAGGCGCATCTGCATCGCGTCGAACTCGAGCCGGCCGTCCAGCTCGATGACAATCTCGCCATCCAGCGCCGAGTGCGGCGGCAAGAGGTCACCGAGCTTTCGTAGCTCCGGGAAATATCGAAGCAGCGGCCGCTCGTTACGGCTCCAGAGCGCGAGCTCGCCGCCGTCGTTTTCGAGCACGCCGCGAAAGCCGTCCCACTTCGGCTCGTACTGCCAGCGCTCGCCTTCGGGAAGCGCCTCCACGAGCTGTGCCTCCATCGGAGGGAACGGGACGTTGGGGCCCGGCATCAGTTGGCCGCGCCCGCGGTCGTCGTCGTCACGTCGCTGAGCCAGCGTTTACGGATGAGCGCGACACGCCGCATCCGATCATCGTCACACGAAAGTGAGGGCGAGGTCCGCCGCCCTCCCGCGACCGGCGGACCTCGCTCGATGAGTGCTAGTGCGGCTCCGCTCTTATTTGCCCCGCTTTGCGAGCACCGAGTCCTTGGCCTGCTTGGCGATCCGGAACTTCAGCACGCGCTTCGCGGGGATCGAGATCGGCTGGCCGGTCGCAGGGTTCCGTCCCATGCGAGCCTTCCGGTCAACGATCACGAGCTTTCCGACGCCGGGGATGGTGAAGCCGCTCCGCGCTTCCTTGTACGCGAGTGAGGCGAGTTCATCGAGGAACTGCCCCACCTGCTTCTTGGTCAGACCGGTCTTTTCCGACAGACGATTCAGGGTCTCCGACTTCGAGATCCCAGCCACGTGTTCCTCCTGTGCGGCCTAAGGCCTGTTTGGTTCGCGCCGCATTCTGCACGAACGCACAAGAGCGCATGATGCGACGGTGCCGCTTTTGGTGGTCGAAGACCCCGCCGACCGCCCGGAATGGCTTCGCGAGACGATCCGCCTGCTGGTGGACGGGACCGGGATCGAGCGGGACAGGATCATTGATCGGGTGGAAAAGGCCTCCGACGAGGCCCTGCTCAGGGGGTCGGACGACGACTGGGGGCTCGGTCAGGTGGCGACCCACCTGCTTATCGTTGAGAGAGGCGTGGCCCTCACCGGGCTCCGGCTGGCACAAGGTGGGCTTCCCGGCCGGACCGGGCAACCCCGCCCAGCGGCCTCGGACGTCAGCCGCGCGGGCATTCGGAGTCTCGTCGAGAAGGCTGTCGCCACGGCCGAGCGGCTCGTGGCGGAGTTCCCGGCCGAGCCTGACCTGAAGGCAACGGCCAAGCATCCCTACTACGGCGATTTGAATTGTTTTGGTTGGCTCCTCATGCTGCCAGAGCACTACCGAGCACATCTTTTGGCGCTCGACCGGGGCCGGCCGAGCGCCCTTTAGGGAGGCCGCTTTGGCCACGGAAACCAAGTCGTCGACGGCGCTCGAGACCTTCTCCCGTGAGGACCGGACGTTTCCGCCGCCGAAGGCATTCGCGGCCCAGGCGAACGCCAAGGACCCGGCGATCTACGAGCGGGCCGAGGAGGACCTCGAGGGTTTCTGGGCCGAGCACGCGAGGACCCTGGCCTGGCGCAAGCCCTTTACCAAGGTGCTCGAGTGGGAGGCGCCCTACGCCAAATGGTTCCTGGGCGGCGAGCTGAACATCTCGGAGAACTGCCTCGATCGTCATGTAAAGGCGGGGAAGGGGTCCAAGGTCGCCTATTACTGGGAGGGGGAGCCCGGGGACAGCCGGGCGATCACCTACCAGGACCTCCTCGGCATGACGTCCCGCGCCGCGAACGCTCTGAAGGAGCTCGGCGTCAAGAAGGGCGACCGCGTCGCGATCTACATGCCGATGATCCCGGAGCTTCCTGCCGCGATGCTCGCCTGCGCCCGGATCGGGGCGCCGTTCACGGTCGTGTTCGGCGGCTTCTCGGCGGAGGCGCTCTCCGGTCGTATCAACGACTCCGAGGCGAAGGTCCTGATCACCGCCGACGGTGGCTACCGCAAAGGCGGCGTCGTCCCTCTGAAGAAGAATGCCGACGACGCGATCGCCCAGACGAAGAGCATCGAAAAGGTTCTCGTCGTCCGCCGGACGAAGCAGGAGGTGCCCTGGACCGAGGGTCGTGACCTCTGGTGGCACGACATCGTCGACCGCCAAAAGCCCGAGTGCCCGGCCGAGTCGCTCGAAAGCGAGCACATGCTGTACCTCCTCTACACCTCCGGGACCACCGCCAAGCCGAAGGGCATCGTGCACACGACGGCCGGGTACCTCGCCGGCGTCGCGACCACACACAAGCTCATCTTCGATGTGAAGGACGACGACGTGTACTGGTGCGCGGCCGACATCGGCTGGGTCACCGGGCACAGCTACATCGTCTTCGCGCCACTTGCCAACGGCACGACCGGCGTCATGTACGAAGGTACGCCCGACTTCCCGGACAAGGACCGCTGGTGGTCGATCATCGAGAAGTACAAGGTCTCGATCCTCTATTGCGCGCCCACTGCCATCCGCACGTTCATGAAGTGGGGTGCGGAGTACCCGGCGAAGCACAACATGTCGTCGCTGCGCCTGCTCGGGTCGGTCGGGGAGCCGATCAACCCCGAGGCCTGGCTCTGGTACCAGGAGACGATCGGCGGCGGACGGTGCCCGATCGTCGACACCTGGTGGATGACCGAGACGGGGATGATCCTCATCACGCCGCTGCCGGGTCTGACGACGACGAAGCCCGGCAGTGCGACGTTCCCGTTTCCCGGGGTCAAGGCCGACGTGGTGGACGAGAACGGGAAGTCGGTGCCGCTTGGCGGCGCCGGCTACCTCGTGCTCTCGCGGCCGTGGCCCGCGATGCTCCGCGGCATCTACAAGGACGACAAGCGTTATCGCGAGACGTACTGGAGCCGCTACCCCGGGAAGTATTTCGCCGGCGACGGCGCCCGCCGCGACAAGGACGGCTACCTCTGGCTCATGGGTCGTGTCGATGACGTGATGAAGGTCTCCGGGCACCGCATCTCGACCACCGAGGTCGAGTCCGCGCTGGTCTCGCACCCGAAAGTGGCGGAGGCGGCCGTGATCGGACGAGAGGACCCGATTACCGGACAAGCGATCTTCGCCTTCGTGACCCTTCGCGGTGGAAACGAGGGAAGCGAGGAGCTGTCGAAAGAGTTACGCGAGCACGTCGTGAAGGCGATCGGCTCGATCGCGCGCCCGAAAACGATCATGTTCACACCCGAGCTCCCGAAGACTCGCTCCGGCAAGATCATGCGAAGACTGCTCAGAGATATCGCCAATGGCCAGCCGCTCGGCGACACGACCACCCTTGCCGACTCCAGCGTCGTCGAGTCGATCCGCACCGCATCGGCAACTGGGAAGGACGACTAGAGACCAGGCGCCAGCGCCCGTGCGGATGGCACGGGGGAGGCGTTGAGCGGCGTCGGGGTCTTCTGAGCGAGCGGCCCCGAGACGGCGGTCCAGCGCGATCCCACCGGGGCCGAGCGAAGAAGACCCCGGTCTGCTCGCCGCTGAAGCTCGGACGGGACCCGCCCGCGCTCGTCCTGCGACAGGCGGAAACCCGAATTGACGATGCGGAAGGAAAGACGTAAACAAGCGCGCTATCACCCGTTTCGGACTGGGTTCGGTGGGAGGTGACGGCCAGGCAAGCGACTAGCTCGTGACGTGATCTTCTCGAAACTCCGTCTCGCGTCGTCAATATGGAGGGGGACAACTTGGCCACGCGAAGTGCCACTGCGGTCGCAGCGACGAGGCCGACGTACGGTCTACCGTTCGTGATCACGGCCGCTTCGGCCGGGACCATCATCGAGTGGTACGACTTCTATCTCTACGCGACACTCACGCCGTTCCTCGCGCCGATCTTCTTTCCAAGCGATAACCCGACGGCCTCCGCGCTCTCGGCGTTCGCCGCCTACGCCGCCGGCTTCCTCGTTCGCCCCTTTGGCGCTGTGTTCTTCGGAGCTCTCGGGGACATCATCGGCCGCAAATACACCTTCCTCGTGACGATCACGGTGATGGGACTTGCGACGGTGCTGGTCGGAGTGCTGCCAACACACGCGCAGATCGGCATCGCCGCAGGAATCATCCTCGTGATCCTGCGGCTCGCGCAGGGCCTCGCCCTCGGCGGCGAGTACGGCGGCGCGGCAATCTACGTCGCGGAGCACGCACCGGACAACAAACGAGGTCTTTACACCGCTTGGATCCAGACCACCGCGACGGTCGGATTCTTCCTGGCGCTCGCGATCATCTTGTTCTTCCGCTTGAACATGAGCGCGCAGGACTTCGCCTCACAGGGCTGGCGATATCCGTTCTGGATCTCGGCGGTCCTCGTTGTCTTCGCGCTCTACATCCGGATCAAGCTGCAGGAGACGCCGCTCTTCGCGCGCCTCAAGCAGGCGAAGCAATCCGTCACCGGCGCCGGCAACTGGGCCAGCGAGGCCTTCAGCGGCCGCAAGGTCGGGACGATTCTTCTGGTCCTCCTCGGCCTCACCGCGGGTCAGGGCGTCGTCTGGTACCAGGGTCAGTTCCAGGCGAACTTCTTCATGACGACGTATCTCAAGCTGACCTTCCAGCAGTCGTACACGATCATGCTCTGGGCGGTCGCCCTGGGCACGCCGTTCTTCCTGGTGTTCGGCTGGCTGTCCGACAAGATCGGACGGAAAGTGATCATCCTTGCGGGCTGCCTGATCGCGGCGGTCACGTATCTTCCGATCTACCACGCGATGGCCGACGCCGCGAACGTGAAGCGCGACGCGACCGGGCTCATCACCGGCGCGGATCCGAACACGCTGCTGCTCATCGGGCTGGTATGGATCCAGGTCATCTACGTGACGATGGTGTACGGCCCGATCGCGGCCTTCCTCGTGGAGTACTTCCGGGCAAAGGTCCGCTACACCTCGCTGTCGATCCCATACCACTTCGGGAACGGCTGGTTCGGCGGCCTTCTTCCGCTGCTCTTCACCGCTCTGGTCGGAGCGACCTACCCCGAGGGCGTCAAGAACGCCGCCGGGCAGCTGCTCTACGTTCCGTTCGGCAAGAACTTCTTCGGTCTGCCGATCGACTCGACTATCAGCCTGAGGCAGTTCAACACGACGTCCGATCCGAATGGGAACCCCTACCTCGGGCTCGCGTACGTAATCACCGTTGCGCTGATGACCGTTGTCATCGGCACGCTGTTCCTGCGCGAACCACGCGGAGCGAAGATTTGGAGCGAGGTTGGGGGAGAAGAGCCCGGCATGCTGAGCGAGGCGACTCCCGCCGACTAACTTTCTCGCGGGCACACGAAAGAGGGAGGCATTCGCCTCCCTCTTTTTACTTCCGTCCCAGCTTCTTCAACCGTTCCGCTTCTGCGATCTCGGCGTCCAGCCCCGTGCGCCGGTTCCATGACTCCCAGCCTTCCCAGTTCGCCATGAAGAACGTGTAGCAGACCACGTACATCGCGCCGAGAAGACAGATGGTCGCGGCGAGGAGGAGAAAAGCGCCCATTGGATCGGCGGACTCGGGTTGCGCGCCCACGAGGCAAGGCTAGTCCGCGAGGCCGGCCCTCGTTGTTTCAGTGCAAGAGCGGCTTCTCCAACTGCACGTGCGCCGGAAGCGTCCGGTAGCCGAGCTTCGCGTTGATCTCGCGCATCGCTTTGTTCGGCTCGTCGTTTGTCATCAGCATTGCGCGCAGACCTTTGGCTTTTGCGCGGGAGAGCGCCTCGATCTTAATGGTGGTTGCCAGGCCCGGCCCCGGTAGTTTCGCCCAACTCCGGTCATCCACGTGTAGGCGTCCTGCGACTGTCGTTTCCCGGTGGTCGTGAATCCGGCGATCGCGTCGCCGTCGTACGCCAACGATGGAGAGGTCGGCCCACCCGGTTCAGCGTCAAATCGTGCCTGATACGCGCCCGTTTCACGGATGACACCAACCGGACGAGAACGAACCAAGAATGGCATCGCATATGCGCTCTCGTCGATCGACCCACGCGTTGTGGGTACAGGAGGTTTTGCATGGACGACAAGATCGAAGGCAAGTGGGACCAAGCCAAAGGCAAGGTCAAGGAACAGGCCGGCAAGCTCGGCGGCGACAAGTCCACCGAGATCGGCGGCAAGGTCGACCAGGGCAAGGGCAAGCTCAAGGAAGGCCTCGGTGAACTCAAGGAGGAGCTCCACGACGAGCGGGTCGACCGCTAACTAGAACACGCGCGATGACGGGAGGCCCGGGCGCACAATTACAGCGTGCACCCGGGCCTTCGCTTGTTAGTGGTTTTCGCGGTTTTTCTCAGCGCATGCGGTGCCCCCGCGTCGAAGACCCTGTCTCGCGATCTCCCGCCAGTGACGGTGGTGGCGAGCTCGAATGAAGAGGTCACGGTCAATGTCCTCGAGCTCATCTGTCGGAGCTGTGCCGAGCACGTCCTTGCGGGATGCCGGCAGATCGCGGGTGTGGCGTCGGTCGCCGTCGATCGCCGGGAACGGCTCATCACGCTGTATTTCGATCCCGCTGTGACCACTCGCGAGCGGGTCGTGGCCGCCGTCGACGATGTGATCGCGACCATCCCCTGAGCCTCGGCCGAGTCCTCGTCTCTCACCACGCCGATCCCGTCGGTCATGTGATGGGGCTGCTCTCGTTCGCGCTTCCGCGACATCGCGACGGCTGCTTCCTCTATGTCAGCGATCGCGGTCTGGCGAATTTCGTGCTGACCCGGCGCGGCTTCGGCGCGATCACGTTCGGGCACGTCATCGTCGCCAGCGTCGAACCGACGCCCGCGGTATGGCGCCACGAGCTGCGGCACGTCGCGCAATACGAGCGGCTCGGTCTCTCGTTCCTACCCCTGTACCTCTGGTATCGCGCGAGGTACGGATACACCGAACATCCATTGGAGCGAG
>Ga0209267_1001061_pt1 | contig 19144 bp, 14 predicted proteins | sample GraSoiAngelo_137_FD_185894 | JGI IMG/M metagenome (GOLD analysis project Ga0209267, IMG submission 185894) | Grasslands soil microbial communities from the Angelo Coastal Reserve, California, USA - 14_0929_09_30cm (SPAdes) (version 2) | ecosystem: Environmental > Terrestrial > Soil > Grasslands ... | reverse complement strand
GTCGGACGTTGTTGTGGCTCAGGTCCGCAGCGCTCTTGCTAGAGTGTCATCCCACAGCAGATGAGCGAGCCGCCGCCACCTCCCCCGGGATATTCGATGCAGCCGCCTCAGCCCGTGCCGCCGGCCAAGCGCGGGTTCTTCGATGATTTGAAAGGCCTGAGCTGGTGGCAGTACCTCCTCGTCATGCTGCCGCTGACCGCGCTCCTGATCGGCGGGCTGATCGGCGGTGTGCTCGGTGCGCTTGGCGGTCTCGGCAATCTGCGAATTGCACGGAGCGGCATGCCGAACGTCGCAAAAGTTTTCGTGATGCTTGGCGTCGCGGTGGTGGTCTATGTCGTGCTTTTCATCGTCGCGGGCATCCTCTACGCGGTGACGCACCGCTCCGGCTAGCGGTCCGAAATTACGCCTCGTTGGGCTCAATGGAGCCTAATCTCCGGGCTCGATGAGCGCCGTTGGATACAACGAGGCGCAATGGGTATTCCTTAACAGGCCGGGTTGTTACGGTGTCTGGCCGCGTTCAGGCTTGAGGGGTGGGCCGCACCGCGAAGATTCCGCACCAACTGACCAAGAGGCCTTTTTCGTTGACGGATGCTCGTCGGGCGGGCCTCACCAAGAGCTCTTTGAGGGGCAAGTCCTGGCGCCACCTCGGAGCCGAGCTCTACTGCTGGAGCGGATTGGCGCCGGATCCCTTTATGGTTCTTTCTGCCTGGCAACGTCAGCTTCCGGCTGATGCGGTCTTCGCCGGCAAGACTGCGGCTTGGCTATTGGGTCTCGACTTCGATCCGTTGAATCCGATCGAGCTGGTGGTGCCCCCGACTTCAGGGGTTCGCTCGCGTTCCGGCCTCGAAGTTCGGCGGTGTCACCTTCCGCCAGACGATGTCGTGAAGGTCCGAGACCTCGCCACGATTACATTGGAGCGACTGCTGTTCGATTCGTGCCTGCTTCTTGCTCCGGTCGAAGCTCTGGTTGCAATGGACGCTGCTGTACATGCTCAGCTCACCGATAAGGAATCTCTCGCTCGCTACGCATCGCGTGCCGACGGCCGCGCGGGCGCGCGCCGCCTGCGCTCGCTGGCCCCCCTGGCGGAACCCGCTGAATCGCCGATGGAAACCCGACTACGCTGGCTCTTGCTGCGGGCCGGGCTGCCTAAGCCGGAGGTACAGACCGAGCTTCGCAATGCCGAGGGTCGGTTCGTGGGCAGGGCGGACCTCTATTACGCCGCGTCGCGTCTCGTCATTGAGTTCGATGGGGGCAACCACCGGGATCGGCTCGTCGAAGACAATCGCCGGCAGAACCTGCTCATCACAGCTGGTTTCCGCATGCTGCGTTTCACGTACGCCGACCTCAACCAGCCCGAGGTCGTCGCGGCGCGTGTCCGCAGCGCCCTCGGTCATTCCGCCTCGTTGGAGCCAACGGTGCGGAAAAACCGGGTTCGAAAGGCCTCGCTGGATACAGCGAGGCGGAATCGCTCTGTTTTTAGCCGCCTACTCGGGTTTGAAGAAGATCGCTCCTAGCGGCGGCAGGGTCAGGGTCACGCTGTGCATGTGGCCGTGCATCGCGACCGGCACCGCCTCCACTCCCCCCAGGTTGCCCTGACCGCTTCCGCCGTACATCGGCGCGTCGCTGTTCAGGATCTCGAGCCACCGCCCCGGATGGGGAATCCCGATCTGGTAGTTCTGACGCGGCACCGGCGTGAAGTTGAAAGCGGCGACGAGTATGTCCTCGGGTGACCGGCCGCGGCGGATCAGGCTCACGACGCTGTTGTCTGCGTCGGTGACGTCGATCCAGGAGAATCCCGCGGGGTCGAAGTCCAGCTCATAAAGCGCCTTGTAGTCGCGCAGGGTGCGGTTCAGGTCTCCGACCCACAGCCGCAGGCCGCCATGCTGCGGTTGGTCGAGAAGGTGCCAGTCCAGGCTCTGCTCGACGTCCCACTCGTGCCACTGGCCGAACTCGCCGCCCATGAACAGCAGCTTCTTGCCCGGCTGCGCGTACATCCAGCCGTACAGGAGCCGCAGGTTGGCGAACTTCTGCCAGTCGTCGCCGGGCATCTTCGAGATGAGCGATCCCTTGCCGTGCACCACCTCGTCGTGGGACAGCGGGAGCATGAAGTTCTCTCCGAACGCATACAGCATCCGGAACGTGAGGTTGGAGTGGTGGAACTTGCGGTGCACCGGCTCCCGCTCGAAGTAGTAGAGCGTGTCGTGCATCCAGCCCATGTCCCACTTCATGCCGAAGCCAAGCCCGCCCACGTAGGTTGGTCGCGAGACGAGTGGCCACGCGGTCGACTCCTCGGCGATGGTCTGCACGTCCGGCTGCTCCTTGTAGACCTCGATGTTGAAGCGGCGTAGGAAGTCAACCGCCTCGAGGTTTTCCCGGCCGCCGAACTTGTTCGGGATCCACTCGCCCTGCTTGCGTGAATAGTCGAGATAGAGCATCGATGCCACCGCGTCGACCCGCAGCCCGTCGGCATGGTAGCGGTCGAGCCAGCACAGCGCGCTGCTCAGCAGGAAGCCGCGGACCTCGTTGCGCCCGTAGTTGAAGATCGACGAACCCCAATCCGGGTGCACCCCGAGTCGGGGGTCAGCGTGCTCGAACAGGTGCGTGCCGTCGAAGTTCTGCAGGCCGAACTCGTCGGCCGGGAAGTGCGACGGCACCCAGTCCAGCACCACGCCGATGCCGTTCTGATGCAGGTAGTCGACGAGGAACATGAAGTCATCCGGCGTGCCGTAGCGCGAAGTCGGCGCGAAGTAGCCGGTCACCTGGTAGCCCCACGACTCGTAGAGTGGGTGCTCCATGACCGGCATGAACTCCACGTGCGTGAAGCCCGTGCGGCTCACATAATCCGCGAGGCGCGGCGCCATCTCGCGGTAGGTCAGCCACCGGTTGCCTTCCTCGGGCACGCGCATCCACGATCCGAGGTGCATCTCGTAGACAGACCACGGCTCGTTGCGGTTGTTCGTGTTGCGCCGGCTCTGCATCCAGCTCTCGTCGCCCCACTCGTAGGACGACATGTCCCAGACGATCGACGCCTGCCGCGGGGGAGCCTCCGAGTAGGACGCGAACGGATCGGCCTTGTCGACCCCCTTCCGGGTCACTTTGGAGTGGACGTAGTACTTGTACAGGGCCCCGTGCGTGATCGTGGGAATGAATCCCTCCCAGATCCCGGACTGCTCGCGCGCGTACAGGCCGTTCGCGTCCTTGTCCCAACCGTTGAAGTCACCGATGACGCTGACCGCGTCGGCGTTGGGAGCCCAGACCGCGAAATACGTTCCCTCGGGGTCGTGTGAAGGATGCGCGCCAAGCTTTTCGAAGAGGTGGCCGTGCGTGCCCTCGTTGAAGAGGTGCAGGTCGAACGGGCTGAGCAGCGAGCGGGCGACCATGCTCATACCGGCGTCACCAGGTCAAGAATCCCACGCAGAGGGATGCGCACCCAATCCGGTCGGAGGTTCAACTCGTATCGAAGCTCGTACAACGCCTTCTCCAGCAGCATGGTGGTGAGCTGCAGCTCGAGATCTTCCTGGGACTGGGGTATCCACGAGGCGTTTCCTGCAGTGCTCAGGTAGCTCTTCAAAAACACCGCGGAGACGGAATCCACCCAGAAGCGGGCCCAACCCTGCAGGTTGGCCAGCCTCTCGGCAGGTATCTCCTGCGACCGCAGCGCGGCCTGGCTCGCATAGGAGAAAGAGCGCAGCATGCCCGCAACGTCGCGCATCGCGAGCCGTTTCAGGCGTCGCTCGTATAGCGTGCGAGTCGGCTCGCCCTCGAAGTCGATGATCACGAAGTCGTGCCCGGTGTACAGGACCTGGCCCAGGTGGTAGTCGCCGTGGACCCGGATCCGATTCGTGTTCAGCCGGCGGGCGAGGAAGGCCCGCAGCATGTAGGCGATCCTGGGCTCGAGCTCCAGCACCTTGCGCCCTTCCTCCCGCGTATCGGGAGGCAGCTTTCCGAGCTGCGTTCGCAGCAGGTCCGTCGCGCGCATGGCGAGGCCGCTGAGCGACTGGTAGATCGAGCGCTGGTCGGTCGGCGTGATCCGTTCGGGCGCAAAGGCGGGATCAGTCGGGTCGGACGACATCGCGGCATGGAGCTCCGCCGTCCGGCGACCCAACAGGCGTGCCGAATCGAGGTAGCCACCGATCGTCCTCGTCGCCACCTCCGGCAGGTCATGCTTGCCCCCATCCACGATGCTGCGAGGCGTGGCGGGCGGCTCGAGACCCGCAAGCTCAGGTCCGCTGAAGAAGTGTGCGAGCGTGTTGAGGGTGTACTGCCAGGCGTCGCCCTGGTTGGGCACGTACCCCTGGAGGATCGCGATCGACACTGGCTCACCCTTGCCGCGGCGGTACTCCAGGCTCCCGGCGAGCGGTGCGATCTGCGCGAAGTTCGCCTTCTCGGTCAGGAACCGGCCAACCTCGAGCTCGGGGTTGACCCCCTCTTCCAGGCGCCGGAAGACCTTGAGCATCAAGCGTTCGCCGAAGATCACCGAGTTGTTGCTCTGTTCGGCCACCGAGAGCTGCGCCTCCAGGCGGACTGTCTCCGGACCGCGAAGGCGCGCGAACGCGTGCGTGGTCGAGCCGATCAGAGTCCCCGCGCCTCCTGCGGCGCGGCGGCGGCGTGCGATCGCGCCCAGCAGCGCCTCGGCAAAGTTCGGCGGCCCGAGCGCGTCATACAGAAGCCCGCGACTCTCCTCGCCCTGGTTGCGGACCCACGCAATCGCGGACATCGGCCAGCGTTCGAGGATGTGCGAAGCCTCGGCCGGGTTGGCGTAGGCGATGGGGAGCATGTACGTGTCCGGGTCGCCCTCGGCGTAGCCGATGACGACTGAGGCGAGGTACGAGTAGCCCTCGGCGCCCGGGACGGTCACCACGTCCTGGATCGACGCCGTCTTCATGCGGCGCGCCTTGCCCGCAAACCAGCGGCGCTGCGGGATGTAGCCGAGCAGCACGTTCTCGAGCCGGTCCTTCGCCGCGCCCACGAGGGCGGACTCCCAACCACCGACCGTGCGCACCTCGGGCAGCCTCGTCGCCAGGGACGTGGCCCCGTCGCTCTGGAGCATGGGCACGGCGCGCGGCTGCATCGCGAACCAGTAGAAGGCGTGGGGGCCGAGGGTCAGGAAGTAGGGCGCCTCGCCGATGACCGGCATCTCGTTGCTGCTGAAGAGCTCCACCGGCACCAGGCCCTTCCACTGGCTGAGGTCCAGCTCGACCGGCTGCAGGAACCGCGAAAGGTTGGCGACGCACAGGATCTGCTCCGACTCGTAGCGGCGGACGTACGCGAGCACCTTGCGGTTCTCGGGCCGTAGCAGCTCGAGCGTGCCGCGGCCAAACGCGCGGTGGCGCTTGCGCAGCGCGATCAGGCGCTTGGTCCATGAGTAGATCGAGTGCGGGTTGCCCTGCTGCGCCTCGACGTTGACCGTCTCGTAGTGGTACTCGGGATCGGTGATCACCGGCAGGTATAAACGCTGCCGGTTGGCGCGCGAGAAACCCGCATTGCGGTCGGCGCTCCACTGCATCGGCGTTCGCACGCCGTTGCGGTCGCCGAGAAAGATGTTGTCGCCCATGCCGATCTCGTCTCCGTAGTAGAGGACCGGAGTGCCGGGGAGCGAGAAGAGCAGTCCGTTCATGAGCTCGATCCGGCGCCGGTCGTTGCCCAGGAGCGGCGCGAGACGGCGCCGGATGCCGAGGTTCAGCCGGGCCAGGCGGTCCTGCGTATAGGCGCGGTACATATAGTCGCGTTCCTCGTCGGTGACCATCTCGAGCGTGAGCTCGTCGTGGTTGCGCAAGAAAAGGGCCCACTGCGTACTGTCGGGGATGCTCGGCGTCTGGGCCAGGATGTCGACGATGGGGAAGCGGTCCTCCATCCGGATCGACATGAAAAGGCGCGGCATGAGTGGGAAGTGGAATGACATCTCACACTCGTCGCCCTGGCCGAAATACGCCACCGCGTCCTCCGGCCACTGGTTCGCCTCGGCCAGCAGCAACCGGTTCCGGAAGCTCGAGTCGACGTGTCGCCTCAGGTCCTTGAGGAACTGGTGCGTCTCGGGAAGGTTCTCCCCGTTGGTGCCCTCTCGCTCGTATAGATAGGGCACCGCATCAAGCCGCACGCCATCGATTCCCATCTCCATCCAGAAATCGAGGACTTTGAAGATCGCCTCATGAACCTTCGGGTTGTCGAAGTTGAGGTCGGGTTGGTGGGAGTAGAAGCGGTGCCAGTAGTAGGCGTTGGCGACGTGATCCCAGGTCCAGTTCGAGGTCTCGAAATCTTTGAATATGATCCGCGCGTCCTGGTAGCGCTGGTTGGTCTCGCTCCAGACGTAGAAGTCGCGCATGCTGCTTCCCGGCTTCGCACGCCGTGCCCGCTGGAACCAGGGGTGCTGGTCTGAGGTGTGGTTGCAGACGAGCTCGTTGATGACGCGGATGCCTCTGCGGTGGGCCTCCCTGACCAGATTGGCCACGTCGCCGAGGGTGCCGAACATCGGGTTGACGTCCGTGTAGCCGGCGATATCGTATCCATCGTCGCGGAGCGGCGAGGGATAGAACGGCAGCAGCCAGAGAGCGTTGACGCCGAGGTCCTGCAGGTAGGGCAGCTTCTCGATCAGGCCGCGAAAGTCGCCGCTGCCATCCGCGTCACTGTCCATGAACGCACGCACGTGCAGCTCGTAGATGAGCGCGTCCTTGTACCAGAGGGGGTCGTCCTCCATCGGCAGGATCTGGGCCGCCTTGCGGCGCCGGCTCGTGGGCACTGTGGGGGGCGTCACCTCTGGAATCGGCGGGTCTTCGGTGATCACAGGAAGTACTCGAAGTCGTGCTCACTACGAACGCGACGGCGGAAGCGGAAGATCTGCCCTGGCATCGAGTTGGGGTTGATCTCGACGAAGTTACGCGGTCCGTTCCACAGGTAGCGCGCGCCGCTGATCAGCTCGTGCGCCTGATACGGCCGGTCGCGCTCCAGCCCCAGCTCGTCGAGCAGCAGGTTGACCATCCCGCGCTGGACGTGGTGGGGATCGACGTTGACGACGGTCAGCACCACGTTGGCATTGTCGGGCGTGCTCTTCGAGTACGCCAGCAGCTGGTCGTTCTCAGTGGGATGGAAGCGGAGTCCGCGGTCGGTCTGGAGCGCGGGGTTCTCGTGCCGGATCCGGTTGACGATCGCGATCAGCTCACTCAGGCTGTCGGGGCTCTCGCGATCCCAGGTCCGCAGCTGATATTTCTCTGAGTCCAGGTATTCCTCCGAGCCCTGTTCGCGCGGCCGGTTCTCCATGAGCTCGAAAGCAGGTCCGTAGATGCCGTAGCTCGCGCCCAGCGTGGCGGCCAGGATGAGGCGGGCCTGGAAGGCCGGCCGGCCGCCGTTCTGGAGGTACTCGGTGAGGATGTCGGGGGTGTTGGGCCACAGGTTCGGCCGGAAGAACTCGCGGATCGGAGGCTGCGCCAGCTCGGTGAAGTACTGGTACAGCTCATAGGCAGTGTTGCGCCAGGAGAAGTAGGTGTACGACTGGCTGAAGCCTCCCTTGGCGAGCCGGTACATGACCTTCGGCCTGGTGAAGGCCTCTGCCAGGAGGATCACCTCCGGGTGGTCGCGTTTGACCTCTCCGATGAGCCAGTCCCAGAACGGGAACGGTTTGGTGTGAGGGTTGTCGACGCGCAGGATCCGCACTCCCTGGTCGACCCAGAACAGCACGATCGACAGCAGCTCCTGCCACAGCTCGCGCCAGTGCTCGTTTTCGAAGTCGAACGGATAGATGTCCTCGTACTTCTTGGGTGGGTTCTCGGCGTACTGGATCGAGCCGTCGGGGCGGTGCTTGAACCACTCGGGGTGCTCGCGCGTGTAGGGATGATCCGGCGAGCACTGGAACGCGATGTCGAGCGCCACGTCGAGCCCATGTTTGGACGCCGTTGTGACCAGGTGGCGGAAGTCGTCCAGCGTGCCCAGGTCCGGGTGGACCGCTTTGTGGCCGCCCTCCGCTGAGCCGATCGCCCAGGGGCTGCCGGGTTCGCCGGGCGAGCCTGGCTTGTTGTTCGCGCCCTTCCGGTGGCTCTTGCCGATGGGGTGGATGGGCGGGAGGTAGAGGACGTCGAAGCCCATTCGCGCGATGTCGGGCAGCAGGCGCTCCACGTCCTTGAAGGTCCCGTGCTCGCCCTTGAGCCCGGTCGAGCGCGGGAAGAGCTCGTACCAGGTGCTGAAGCGGGCCTTGACCGGCTCGACCACCACCTCGATCTCACGTGGGTGGACGGTCGCGAACGTCCGATCCGCGTAGCGGCGCATGATCGCTCCGGCCTCGCCATCCACCGCCGGCGTTGGACCGGCGCGAAGCGACTTGGCAAGCGCCAGCAGCTGCGCGGCGTCGTTGGACTTTCCGTCGGCGCGGGCCGCCGCCTGCTCGACGATCCTCGCGCCGACCTCGAGCTCGACCTTGACATCCTGGCCCGCCTGGATTCGCTTGGCGAGCCGGCGGCTCCAGGTCTCGAAGTGGTCGACCCAGGCCTCCAGCGTGAAGGCGTACCGACCCAGCTCGCTGACCGGGAACTCGCCCTGCCAGCGGTCGTTCACGAGAGGGGCCATCGGGGCCTCGGTCCAGCCGGCAGAAGCATGATGCCGGTACCGGAGGACCGCTGCCAGGGCGTCGTGGCCGTCGGCGAATATGTCGGCCTCGACGGTCACCGTCTCGCCGACCGCCCGCTTGGCCGGGAAGCGGCCGCCGTCGATCTCGGGCATCACCGCCTCGATGACCACCCGCTTGCGGCCGTCGACGGTCGGGGAAGGCGTCCGTGAAGGAGCGGCAGGCGAACGTTCGGCGCGCCGCTTCACCGGTGCTCGAGCCACATTGCAATCGTGCCATGATTCGAAGGGGTGCTGAGATCCATCGACCCGGCCACAGGCCGGGAGCTGGCGTCGTTTCCCGAGGCGGAGGAGGCGGCGCTCGACGCAGCCCTGGGCCGCGCCTGGACCGCCCGGCACCCCTGGCGCGACGCCGGGCTCGGCATGCGGACCACCCTCATGCGCACGGTCGCGGGCGTCCTGCGGGCGGACAAGTCGCGCTACGCCGCGCTGCTCACCACGGAGATGGGCAAGCCGATCGTCGAGGCCGAAGCCGAGATCGAAAAGTGCGCGTGGACGGCCAACTGGTTTGCCGAGAACGGGGCGCGGCTGCTCGCCGACGAGCCCGTCGAGAGCGCCGCCACCGAAAGCTACATCCGGTTCCAGCCGCTGGGCGTGATCCTGGCGGTCATGCCGTGGAACTTTCCGTTCTGGCAAGCGTTCCGCGCAGGCTTGCCTGCCCTGACGGCCGGCAACGTGATGCTGCTCAAGCACTCGTCGAACGTGCCGCAGTCGGCGCTGGCGATCGAGGAGGTCTTCCGCGAAGCCGGCGTGCCCGAGGGCGTGTTCCAGACGCTGATGATCGGCTCGGCGGCGGTGGAGCGCATCATCTCCGACCATCGAGTCGCCGGAGTGACGCTGACCGGCTCGGAGAAGGCGGGGTCGCTCGTGGCGGAGGCGGCGGGCCGCGCGCTGAAAAAGACCGTGCTCGAGCTCGGAGGCTCCGATCCGTTCATCGTCCTGGCCGACGCCGACCTGAACCAGGCGGCCACCGTCGCCTGCCGCGCCCGTAACCAGAACAACGGCCAGAGCTGCATTGCCGCCAAGCGCTTCATCGTCGAGGAGCCGGTGGCCGACGAGTTCGAGCTGCGCTTCACGAACGCCGTGGCGGCGCTCAAGGTCGGCAACCCGATGGACCGGGCGAACCAGGTCGGCCCGCTGGCGCGCCAGGACCTCGTCGACGAGCTCGAGCGACAGGTCGGCGAATCGCTCCGGCTTGGCGCGCGGGTGTTGACCGGCGGGAAGAAGATGCCCGGTGACGGTTACTACTTCGAGCCGACGGTGCTGGCCAACGTGAGACCCGGCATGCCCGCCTACCACGAGGAGACGTTCGGCCCTGTGGCCGCTGTCATCCGCGTCAAGGATGCCGAAGACGCGCTGCGGGTCGCCAACGACACGGACTTCGGGCTCGGCTCCAACATCTGGACGTCCGACGTCGAGCGCGCGAAGCAGCTTGCGGAGCGCGTCGAGGCGGGCGCGGTATTCATCAACGGCATGGTCGCGTCGGACGCAAGGCTGCCTTTCGGCGGCGTCAAGCGGTCGGGCTACGGACGCGAGCTGTCGGAGTACGGGATCAAGGAGTTCACCAACATCCAGACGGTCTGGGTGGGCCCAACACGCACCGACGGAGCCAAGCCGGCGCCGGCGCGATCCGAGTAAACGCGAGGACTGGATTTCGCCTCGGTGTATCCAACGGCGTGTATCGGGCGCTCGAATTCCGCCTCGTTGTATCCAGCGGTGCGTGTCAAGCCTTACGCCTGGGCCGCGACCTTCTCGGGTAGGGTGACCGGGGTCGGCGGCGACTTGGTCGGGCGCTTCGCTTTCAAGTGCTTGCGTGCCATCACCGAGTAGCTGTCTCGCAGCGCGTTGGCGGGGTCGAGGCCCAGGCTGCGCGACATCTCGGGCAGCGCGGTGGCCGGCCCCTCGAGCTCGACGAACCAACCGAACTCCAGCACGTCGAGCGTGACCGCGATCCCGTCGAGCATGTACATCGTCCGCATCTTTGGATAGGTCCAGCCGACGCGAAAGCCGAGCTGTTGGAGCAGGTCGAGCGTCGCGTGGACGTCGGCAAGCTCGACCTCGGTCTCCTCCCGGATCTTGACCCCGCCTTCGAATGTCGCCGGTCCCTTTGCCGTCAGCACGCCGCGTGGACCGCCGTTCAGGACGCGAAGGCGCAGGGTTGTGTTGCGCGTCGACTTACCCGGGCCGTTGAATCGGAAGTTCTCTTCCTTGTAGCGCCCGACGAGCTTTGCTTCGCGCTTGCGCAGCACCGCGCGAAGGGTCGCGTGGTCGCGCGGTCCGGCAACCCGAAACTTGAGCTCGGACTCGATGCTGCGGTCCCGAAGATGGCGTGGTCGGCGAGGCGCCACGCGACGACTCTAACTGCTGGAACGCCGGCAAGAGCCCCTCGGCGGATCTTCGGCGCCCATGCAGCCCATCTGCGTCGTTGCGGCCTCCGCTTCTCGCTCACGCATGCGAGATGCGTTCGCTGCGATGCTCGGCCGCGCCTAGCATCTGGGCCGCCTGGCCACCGAATCTCTCGCCGAGGTCTCTCGCCGACGTTCTAGGCGGCTGACGTTCGCAGTCGATAGAGCGATGCGATCACGGCGGTGCACTCGTCTTCGACGTATTCGAGGCCGGCAGATTCCGCGATGCGCCGGGCTTCCTCGGACCGAATGTCCTCCTGGAGCCACAGCGCTTTGGCGCCCACCGACACCGCCTGGCGCGCGATCTCGGGCGCGTCGGCCGCGGGTCGGAAAACGTCGACCAGGTCGATCTGCTCCGGCACCTCGAGCAGCGAGCGGTACACACGCTCGCCGAAAAGAGTCTCGGCGTAGGGATTGATCGGGATGATGCGGAATCCGCGCTTCTGCAAGCCTTCGGGGACCGAGCCACCTGCCTTGGACGGGTCACGCGAGGCGCCGACCACCGCGATGGTGCGCGCGCTTCCCAGGATCTCGTGCGAAGACCGGTTCACGTAATCAGCAAGCCTAGAGCGCGGCGCGATATTCCAGGCTACGTCTCCACGCCCAGAAGCGGCTCGCCCGCGGCGTAGCGGCGGATCTGCTCGCCCGCGAAGCGATAACCGCGTGTGAGCCACCGCGCTGTCGAGCCCGCGATGTGCGGGGTGATGAGAACGTTCGGGGCGTGCCACAGGGGATGGCCGTCCGGCAGCGGCTCGGGGTCGGTCACATCGAGCGCAGCTCGGATGCGCCCTGACTGCAGCGCCTCGAGCAGGGCCGTGGTGTCGACGGTCTTGCCTCGGCCGGCGTTGGCGAAAAGCGCGCCGGCCTTCATCTGGCCGAGAAACGCGGCGTCCACGAACCGTTCGGTGGCCGAAGTCAGCGGCAGCAGGTTCACCACGACGTCGGCTTGCGGCAGTAGGTCGGGCAGCGACGAGACGGGACGCGCATCGTCGCGCGAATGCTGCGCCACCCCGATGACGCGGACGCCAAACGATGCGAGCCGAGTCGCAAGCGTCCTGCCAATCGAACCGTGGCCGACGATGAGCACCGTCTGACCCTCGAGATCATCGTCCGGAGTCCCGTCAACAGGACTGCGGTCCCACCTGCCGAGCCGCTGCGATTCGATGAACTCCGGCAGCCGGCGCTGCATCGCAAGAATCACTGCGATGACCCACTCCGAAACCGGACGGTCGTGCACGCCGACCGCCTTGCAGACGATCACGCCGGGCGGTGTGCGAGGCAGGAGCCAGTCGACGCCGGCGCTCAGCGACTGAACGACGCGCAGTTCCGGCATGGCGGCGAAGATCTCCGGGAGGCGGCCGGAGAGCTCGAAGTTGATCACCGCGAACTCCACGTCAGGCGCCGGGTCAGTCACGACCTCGACGCCTGCCGGGAGCGGTTCTAGCTCGTGCCGGTGGTCGCCGTCACGGACGAGGACTTTCAGCTGCGCTCAGGCCGCTTCGGTCTTCGACTTCGTCGTGGAGGCGGGCTCCAGCGCGTGCTTCAGCACGTCGTCCACGCGACTCGCCAGGTGGAAGGTCATCGCCTCGCGCACGCTCTTCGGCACGTCGTCGATGTCTTTCTCGTTGCGCCGTGGCAGGATGACTTCCTTCAGGCCCATGCGGTGAGCCGCCAGGACCTTCTGCTTGACGCCGCCGATCGGCAGCACCAATCCCTGGAGCGTCACCTCGCCGGTCATGCCCACGGTGTTGCGCACCGGGCGCCCGGTCAGAAGGCTCACGATCGCGGTCGTCATCGTCACGCCGGCCGACGGGCCGTCCTTGGGCACCGCGCCCTCCGGCACGTGGATGTGGAACGACTTGTTGATCTGGTCGTGGCCGATGTTCAGCTCCTCGGCGTGCGAGCGCACGTAGGAGAGAGCGATCTGCGCCGACTCTTTCATGACGTCGCCCAGCTGGCCGGTCAGCAGCAATCCGCCACCACCATTGCCGTTTGCGTCGGTCGCAGTTGCCTCGACGAATAGCACGTCGCCACCGGTCCCGGTGACGGCGAGCCCCGTCGCTACTCCCGGCACGGCGGTGCGGGCCGCGACCTCGTTGTCGAACTTCGGCTTGCCGAGGAACTCGCGGACGCGGTCGGGCGTGATCGCGACGGGCGGCGTGAGCTGGCCCGTGGCGACCTTGGTCGCGACCTTGCGCGTGATCTTGCCCAGCTCGCGCTCGAGGTTGCGCACGCCGGCCTCGCGGGTGTGGTCCGTGATCACCTTCATGATCGCGGCGTCGTCGACGGTCACCTCTTCGGTCTTCAACCCGGCCTGCGTGATCTGCCGTCGCAGCAGGTGGTCGCGAGCGATCGCGACCTTCTCCTCTTCGGTGTATCCGTCGAGGCGGATCAGCTCCATGCGGTCCAGCAGCGGTGCGGGGATCGTCTCCGACACGTTCGCGGTCGGGATGAACAGCACCTCGGACAGGTCGAGGTCGACCTCCAGGTAGTGGTCGCGGAAGGTGTGGTTCTGCGCGGGATCGAGCACCTCGAGCAGCGCAGAGGACGGGTCTCCTCGCCAATCGCTGCCGACCTTGTCGATCTCGTCCAGCATGATCACGGGGTTCTTCGTGCCGGCGTCCTTCAAGGCCCGCACGATGCGGCCCGGCAGGGCGCCCACGTAGGTCCGGCGGTGGCCGCGGATATCGGCCTCGTCGCGGATGCCTCCGAGTGAGACGCGGGTGAACTTGCGGCCCAGTGCGCGCGCGACCGACTCGCCAAGCGAGGTCTTGCCCACGCCTGGGGGTCCGACCAGCGTGATGATCGCGCCCGAACCGCGGCCGCTCAGGACTTCCAGCCCGCGCTCCGTGCGCAGCTTGCGAACGGCGAGGAACTCGATGATGCGGTCCTTCACGTCGCCGAGGCCTGTGTGGTCCTCGTCGAGGATCTGGCGCGCCTTCTTGAGGTCGTAGTTGTCCTCGGAGCGCACGTTCCAGGGGATGTCGAGCATCCAGTCGAGATAGGTGCGGATCCACCCGTACTCGGGGTTCTGCTCGCTCGTCCGCTCCAGGCGGTCGAGCTCGCGGTTGACCTCGGTCAGCACCGACTCCGGCATCTCAGCCTTCGCGACTCTGTCGCGGTAGGTCGAGACGACGTCGGTCTGGCCTTCGTTCAGCTGCTTCTTGATCGCCTCGAGCTGCTGGCGCAGGAGGAACTCCCGCTGCGTCTTCTCCATGCCCTCGGCGACATCGCTTCGGATCTTCTCCTTGAGCGAAGCGTCGGCCAGGATGCCCTTGGTCCACTTGATGAGCGTGGTCAGCCGCTCCTCGAGGTCGACCGTCTCCAGGATCTGCAGCTTCTGCTCGGTGGTCAGGTCAGGCGAGTAGCCTGCGAGGTCGGCCAGGTGGCCGGGCGTCCGGGCGGCGCGCAGGAACTGCACGACCTGCGGGACGCCGCGTGACTCGACAAGGTTCTCGAGCAGGGCGCGGTATTCGCGAGCCAGCTCGACCGACTTCTCGGTCGGAGGCTCGGGGTCTTCGATGGGGTCGGCCTTGACCCAGAGCGCGCCGCCGATGTCGGCCTGGCCGCTGCCCAGGCGGGCGCGGTACTCGCCCCGGATCATGAAAGCCTCGGCTCCGGTCGGCAGCTCCGCCGACTCGCCCAGGCGGGCGGCGGTGCCGATGGCGCCGAACTTGCCTTCGATGCGGGGGACCAGCAGGATCAGGCGGTTGCCCTGGCGGGCAGCCTCGATCGCGGCCTTCTGGTCGTCGCCCTCGACGGCGAGGGTGACGGACATGTGAGGGAGGACGACGACGTCGTCCATGGGGAGGACTGGTAGGAGTTCCGATTTGGGCTTTGCCATCTTTACGAAAGAACGTTTACCCAGGCCGGCGAATTCCCACACCTCCCTGCCGGCGGGGAGGGTGTCCTGGCCTGCGGAGCGGGTCCGGACGGGTGGGAGGGCGGCCGCCCCCGACACGCGTCGTTGGATACAACGAGGCGCAATTCCTCATCCCGATACGCTCCGCTGGATACAACGAGGCCGAATCGGGCCCGAGGAACTAGACCCGGGCGACGCTCCCGGTGACGGCCCCGCGGCGGGACAGCGAGTCGATCGTGACCGCGGCCAGGAGGACCAGGCCCGTGACGACGTATTCCCACTGCACGGAAAGGCTCATCAGGAACATGCCGTTGTAGATGCCGCCGATCACCAGGCCGCCAAGCACGCCGTGGAGGGCCTTGCCCCGGCCGCCGAAGAGGCTCGTGCCGCCGATGACCGCCGCGGCGACCGCGTAGAGGACGTACTGCCCGCCCTGGACGTTGTTCGACATGCCGCCGAGGAGCGACGCGTACAGAAGCATGCCGATCCCTGCCGTGAGGGAGCAGAGCGCAAACGCCGCGGTGCGGATCAGGGCGAGGTTGATGCCGGCGCGGCGCGCGGCTTCCGGGTTGCCGCCGATCGCGTAGACGTACCGTCCGTACCTCGTGCGCTGAAGCAGGATGGTCCAGGCCACGAGGACGGCGAGCACTATCGGGATCACCCAGGGCACCCCCTCGAGCACGCCGATGCTGGCCCGGTTGGTATTGCAGATGCCGACCACTACGACCGCGACGACTGCGATCAGGCCGATCTTGATCAGGGTGAGGCTTGCCGGAGGGGCGACCAGGCCACTGGTCCGGCGGCGGTGGTCGCTGAACCACATCCAGAAACCGAGGCCTGCGACAACGACCGCGGCCAGGATCCAGGAGACGGTCGGGTCGATCGTTCCCCACATCAGGTTGTAGATGACCTGAAGGTTGTTGCTGAAGCCGGCGAGGTTGGGGTAGCCCGAGAACGGCCCGAAGTTGAGGATCCACAAAAAGAGGCCGTTGGCGATCAGGTAACCGCCCAGCGTGACGATGAAGGACGGCAAGCGAAGCCGGGTGATGAGCGTGCCCTGGATGACGCCGAACGCCGCACAAAAGAGCAGGCCCGCGAGGATGCCCAGCGTCCAGTGCCAGTTGGTGGTCAGCGGCTGCACCAGCTGGACTGTGATCGCCGCTCCGCACGCCCCTACGAATCCGACCGAAAGGTCGATCTCGCCGAGAACGAGGGCGAACCCTTCGGCCATTGCCAGGACCATGAACACCGCGCTCTGCTGGAAGAGGTTGACCAGGTTGACAGGCAAAAGGAACACATGGTTCGGGCTGATCGCTCCGAACACGAGCACGATCGCGGCCATCGCGACGATGACTGGAAGGACGCCGCTTTCGCCGGCGGCGATTCGGGCCAACCACGCTCGGAAGTACTCGCCGAGGGACTGCGCAACAAGCTCCGGCGGAACCTCGGCTTGAGCAGCCTCCGGCGCAGCGGTCAGGTCGGGCGCCTGCTCCGGAGGGAGGCCGGAAACGTCAGCTGTTCCTGGTAGGCGTGCCACCCGAGCGCGTTGTTCCTCCTGTTGTCATGTACTCGACGACGCTTTGCCGGTCGAAGGCCGAGGCCTTGTCCTGGACGACCAGGCGGCCCAGATAGAGGACCGCGATCCGGTCCGCCACCTCGAAGACGTCGTTGAGGTTGTGCGAGATGACCATCACCGCTAGACCTCGGTCGCGCAGGCGTTTGATGAGGTCGAGCACCTGCTTGGTCTGGACGACTCCCAGAGCGGCCGTGGGCTCGTCCATGATCACGAGCTTGGAGTTCCACATCACCGCCTTTGCCACTGCCACCGACTGACGCTGGCCACCGGACAGCGACGCAACGGGTTGGCGGATGGACCGCACTGTCGTCACACGCAGGCTGGCCAGAGTTTCGGCCGCGGAGCGCTCCATGCTGTCCTCGTCGAGGAGGCCCGCGTTCACCCGCTCGCGCCCCAGGAACATGTTCTGCACGATGTCGAGGTTGTCGGCAAGGGCGAGGTCCTGGTAGACGGTCTCGATTCCCAGGCGGGCAGCGTCCCTCGCGTTGCGGATGTGGACGGGGTGGCTCTCCCAGAAGACCTGGCCGTGGTCCGGCTGATAAATGCCCGCCACGCATTTGGTGAGGACGGTCTTGCCGGCGCCGTTGTCGCCGACCAGCGCAGTGACCTGGCCGGACGGCAGGTCAAGGTCCACGTGGTACAGGGCCTGGACGGGCCCGAAATGCTTGTCGAGCTCACGAATCTTGAGCAGCGGCTCGCCGGTCGCTGTGGTTGATGCGACAGCCGCCATCTCACCTTGCATTATCGGCGAGTTAGAGAAAGAGCGACGCCGCCACGAGGTGCGGCGGCGTCGATGACTACCGTTACGAAATGCCGGCTGCGGTGCAGGCGGCGGCGCCCGCCTTGCTGCACAGGGTTGTCTTGTCGACGAAGTTGTCCTTGATCACAGTCGCGTTCATGTTGCTCACGTCGACCCAGGTCGGGACGAGGAGCGACGCCGGCTGCTGGTTGCCGGAAACGCCTGACGGAGGTGTGGTCGTGCCGTTGAGGAGAGCGCTCGGCGGAGTCTGCCCAGCGCGGAGAACTGTGGCGAGGGCGACCGCGTCCTGCGCCTCGAGGTAGATCGCCTTGTAGACGGTGCCGCACTGGTAGCCGGTCAGCACATTGACCAGACCGTCAGGCGACGCGTCCTGGCCGGTCGTTGGGATCTTCTTGGCCCCAACGCCTCTGTTCTTGAGCACCTGGACCACCGCATTGGCGAGGCCGTCGTTGGCCTCAACGGTGGCGTTGATGGTCGGGTGCGCGGTGAACTGCTGCTGGAAGATCGTCCCGCCGACGTCATTCTTCCAGTCCGTGGCAACCTGCTCGCCGACGAGCTTCATGCCCTGGCTGTTGGTCTTACCGGTGGTCTCGGTCTGGACCTTGTCGCCCCAGATCGCGTCGTTGTACCCCTTGGCGAAGTCGATTGCGTTCGGGTCGGAGTTCTGTCCGCCGTCGAGCTCGAAGACCTGCGGGCTCGAGATATTCCAATCCGTGACGCACTTGACAAAGCCCTTGCCGATGAGCTCGCCCACCTGCACGTTGTCAAAGCTCACGTAGTAGGTGTTCGTGCCGGTGAAGGTGGCGCGGTCGTAGCTGATGACCTTGACGCCATGTGACTGGGCGTAGGCCTGGATCTGGGAACCAACGCTGCTGTTCAGCGGGTCCATGATCAACACCGTCGCCCCGGCCGTGATCAGCGCCTGAGCCTGCGAGAGCTCCTGTGCCTCCACGCCGCCGGCGTTGTCGATTGTGAACTGCGACGAGGTGTACCCAGCCCCCGTGAGCGCCTTGGTCAGGGCAGGCTGGTCGAATGTCACGTACCGTGCCGACGAAGTCGCATCCGGAAGCAGCACGCCAATGCTGCCCTTGCCGGCCTTCACGAGGTCGTTGAGCTTGGGCATGTACGTGAAGTTCGCGTCGAACACGCTGATGCTCAGGTCGGACGGAACTGTGGCTGTGGTCGTGGTCGGGTTGTTGTTGCCGCCGCAGGCTGACACGACCATGCCCACGATGGCAACGGCGGGTAGGAACCGGGCTAACTTCATGCGCATACCTCTTAGATGACAACTTCCCGCCGCCTTCTTCCCGTTCCTCCCCCGGGGCGAGAGTGCGCCGACAGCGGGTCTTACTCCAGTAGCCCTTGTAGCTGGCAGCATTGTGTTGCCCAGCCCGTTTACATGTCAAGTCGGCCCGAAACGGCCGGCTCGAATGAATTTCGGCCCGACTGTAGTGGTTTGATGACCCGATGCGGATCATTGCTGCCCTGGTTGGCGTGGTTTTGGTTGCGGTTGTATGGCGCGACGCCTTCGAGACGATCATCCTTCCGCGCCGCGTCACAGGAGTCCGGTTTTCCAAGGTCTTCTACCGGCTGAGCTGGAAACCGTGGGCCGCGATCGCCCGGCGCATGCCGCTCGGCGACCGGCGCGAAAGCTACCTCAGCGTCTATGGGCCGCTTTCGCTCTTGATCCTTATCGTCCTGTGGGGCATCGTCCTGATGGGCGGGTTCGCCCTCATGCTGTGGGCGACCAACTTCGACCCGAGCCTATCCGCATTCGGCAACCTGTACGTCAGCGGCACGAGTTTCACGACGCTCGGCATCGGCGACTTCGTGCCCAGGACAGACCTGGCGCGCTTTGTCACGGTGGTCGAGGCCGGCACCGGCTTCGGCTTCCTCGCGGTCGTCATCTCGTACCTGCCGATCCTGTACCA
>Ga0209267_1001056_pt1 | contig 19163 bp, 15 predicted proteins | sample GraSoiAngelo_137_FD_185894 | JGI IMG/M metagenome (GOLD analysis project Ga0209267, IMG submission 185894) | Grasslands soil microbial communities from the Angelo Coastal Reserve, California, USA - 14_0929_09_30cm (SPAdes) (version 2) | ecosystem: Environmental > Terrestrial > Soil > Grasslands ... | reverse complement strand
AAATTTCTAAAGGTTGCGCGATCAAGAGCCGAAACCCGGCCAAAGAACTGTTCATTGCTCGTTGGATCGACATTGATTGTTAAAAACGACGGCGGACCGGAGTCGGCGCGGGTTGCGGCGCGGGCCGTTTGCCTCCGAAAAGACGTTCAAAAAAGTTCGGCTGACGAGGCGGCGGTGCCGGAGCCGCACGGACTACGCGAGGCCGTTTGGAAACCTGCCCCTGCGCATCAGCCTCCGGCTCGACATCGGGCGAGGCGTTGTCGCTCGCCATTTGTACATCGGCGCTGGAAGCATCGGCGCTTTCCTCGTCGCCGGCGCCAAGATTACCGCCCGCATAACTGACGTCTTTGAACATCGAAAATGGGTTCGCGTGATGCGCTGGCGGCGTCCACGCCACTTGCATGTCGAAATTGCCTTCGTCCATCGCCAAAGTCCGTTCCAGAATTCGCGTCGCCACCGGTCCGGCCACACTGCCGCCGTGCTCACCGCCTTGCACCATTACCGCGACCACATACTTCGGATGATCGAACGGCGCAAAGCAGGCGAACCATGCCACCGTATCTTTGTGCCCACGGTCGGTCGCTTGCGCAGTTCCTGTTTTGCCCGCGACCTGCACGTTCTTAAGTCGCCCACGACCGCCAGTGCCGCCGTCTTCATTCACTACTCTCCATAAACCTTTCCGCACCAGTTCGATCTGGTCGGGCGTAACTTCTCTGCGCAAATCCGAGCGCATTCGCGGTGTCTGCGGCACTGCGACTTTGCCATGCTCATCCAGAACCGGTGAACCATCCTGATTCAAAACCTTATCGACCAGCCGCGGATAATAACAGGTGCCGCCGTTGGCGATCGTCACGTAGGCCATGGCCAATTGCAACGGCGAGACAAGCGTGTACCCCTGCCCAATCGACACGTTCGCGGTTTGCGCTTGCGACCATCTCTCCTGCGGATGATGAATCTGCATCCACTCGGGCCCAGGCAGATTGCCAACTTGCTCTCCCGTCAACTGCAAGCCCGATTCTTCCCCGATGCCCAGCATTTTTCCGACCGTATCGATCGATTGAATGCCGGCCGCATTTCCGAACTGATAGAAAAATGAGTCGCACGAAACTTTGATCGCTTCGGACAAGCCGATGTTGCCGTGGGTGTAATGTTTTTCATTCACCCAGCACTGAAAAAAGTGATCGCCATAACTGACACCACCTCCGCAATTGTAATGCGCGTTAGTCAGATTTTTTCGTAACCCCGCAAGCGATGTGATCAATTTGAATGTCGATCCCGGCGGAAGCGCGCTCACTGCGCGGTTCACCAATGGATCGCCTTCATCTTTGCGCAACGCTTGCCAGTCTTTGGCTTTGATGCTCGGAATAAATGTGTTCGGATCGAATGATGGCACCGACGCCATCGCAAGAATGTTGCCATTGTTTGGATCGACAACGACCGCCCCGGCGCGGCTGACCGCGCGCAAAGCTTCATCCGTGATCGCCTGAATCCGCGCATCGATCGTTAGAAAAACGTTCGCGCCTTGTTGCGGCGGATCTTCGCGCAGCACGCCGTCGATTGTGCCTTTCGCATTGCGACGCAAATGACGCACGCCTGGTTTGCCACGCAGATAATCGTCCATCGCTTTCTCGATGTTTGATTTCCCATCCACATCGCCTTGATAGAACGTGAACTTGCGCGCTTCTTCCTTGTTGGTGTCATCCGGAGCGCCGACGTAGCCAAGTATGTGCGCCGCCAGCGCGCCGTAAACATACGAGCGCACCGGTTTGATCGCGATGTCCACGCCCGGAAGTCCGACATCGTGCTCGGAGAACTTCGCCATCGTCGAAAAATCGATGTCTTTGATGTAGGAATACGGGACTTCCGTGTCGTTCCGATAATGCCGCTCGAGGTCTTTCGAATTGTAATCGCGCGCAAGATCTAGATCGTTCAAACGCGGAACAATTCCGTCGTTAACGACCCTGATAATGTCCGCCTCCTTCACGTCCTTCGGCATCCCGCTGATGATAGCGCGATGTTCAGCCAATGGCGGTGGGCCGAAGCGTTCGCGATAGCCTTTCACCATTTCCGGAAGGTAAAAATCCACTTCGTAACTGGCGCGGTTTTGCACCAGCGTCAGACCGTTCCGATCTTTGATCTCGCCGCGAACCGATGGAATTCGACCGTCGCTTGAGAGCTGCCCCGGATTTGCGCCGTCCATTCCGCGCCGTGTGCCACTTGGATCCACCAAAGCCGCAATCCAAGCGCGGTCATGCCGAGCAGCATCAACAATCCTAAAAATTGAATTCGTAAACGTGGACTAAGCCGGCGCTGATTCATTCGAAACTCCTCTCAGGCAAATAGGGATAACGCGTCACGCGCGCGACCCAGTTCAACATCCAAAAAATTACCGGCGCCATCAGCATCGCCATCAGACCCGGCCCGCCGATTTGCCACCAAACTTCGCGGGTAAAGAAAAGCGAACCGCGCCGGAAAGTGATCATGAGATATTGCGCCAAAATAATTGCGGACGTGCAGAGGCCGGTCAGAACACAATGAACTTCCCAGCGGCCGCGGATGAACAAAGGCCTTAGGCCATGCATAATTCCCGCCAGCACAGCGTAGAGAAGTATCGACCAGCCGAGCGAGATTTCAACTTTGGACCCGATCACCTGCACGGTCAGGGCGTCGAGTAAAACGCCCGCGAACAGCGCCAGCGCCAGCATCAACGGAAACGGCAGCGCCATCGCGCCGTAAAATACCAACACCGGCGCAATGTAGATGTGCGCGTGATACATCCAGTCGAGCGGCGGGATGAAGAATTCCGCGATTTGGGCCACGACCAACAGGACAAGTAATATGAAAAAGAAAATCATTTCCGTCCCGTGACCACGAACACGTCCTCCAGGTGGGACAGATCCACTGCCGGCGCCAGTTTCGCCTGACCGTCCAGTTCGCGAGCGCGAAAACTTTTCACCATCCCAATGAACAAACCGGACGGAAAAACTCCGCCGACACCGGAGGTGTAAGCTTTTTGTCCCGGCTGGAGGTTCGCTTGTTTCGTCAAAAAATTCAGGTCGAGCAGCGGCGCTAATCCGCCAGAGACGCGCTCACCCAAGACAATTCCCTGCTCGCGTGTGCCTTCAACCGACGCGGCCACTTTGCAATTTTCGTCCGTAACCAGAAGCACAATCGAGATGGTATTGCTGACCGTGGTTGTCTTTCCCACCAAACCTTCGTCCGTCACCACCGGCATATCGGTCTCGATGTGATCTTCTTTGCCGCGATTGATCGTCACTGTGTGCCACCAAGTCGACGCATCGCGCGTCACCACTTCGGCCGGAATCAATTTGAAGACCGAGCGCTCGCGATAATTGAGCGCGTGGCGCAGGCGATTGACTTCATGTTCGACATCGCGCAGCGCCGAATTGGTCGCGCGCAGTTGGCGATTATCGACCCCCAGCGAAGCGTTCTCCTTTTCCAGTTCTTCCAACGATTTCAATCCGGTCCGGACCGACGTGATTTGTTTCTGCAAACCGGAACCGGTGGTGAAGAACGGCGCCAGTATTTGATAAATTCTCGCCTGAAATTTACGAGTCGTATCCGCGCCGAAACTCAGGAAGTAACCCAAAATGGCGCCGAAAATCAGAAGCGCGATGATACTCGTCCGACTCATACCGATGTCGGATACCGGATAGCGGATAGCGGATAGAAAAGAGTTATCCGCGAATCAGAAGTCTTTCCGGTTTCCGCGTTCCGCTTTCCGCTTTTGTCAGCGCCACTGGCGATCTGCCGCAGCCACTTGACGCAAAAATTTAAGTTCATTCAGACATTTGCCCGTTCCTTCGGCTACGGCGCTGAGCGGATCTTCCGCAACATGGACAGGCAAACCAGTCTCCTCGCTCAAAAGTTTGTCGAACCCACGCAAGAGCGCCCCCCCGCCTGCCAAAACCAGACCGCGATCCACCAGGTCGGCCGAAAGCTCGGGCGGACAACGCTCCAATGTAATCCGCACCGAATCGACAATCGTCGAAATCGGTTCCAGCAAGGCTTCCCGCACTTCCTGCGACGTGATCATCAACGTCTTCGGCAATCCGGCCACTAGGTCGCGTCCCTTCACTTCCACGCTCGTTTCTTTTTCAGTTGGATAGGCCGAACCGATTTTGATTTTGATTTCTTCAGCGGTGCGCTCGCCCACCATCAAATTGTAGGCGCGCTTCATGTATTGAACGATCGCCTCATCCAATTCATCGCCCGCCACCCGCACGCTGCGGCTGAAAACAATTCCCGAAAGGGAAATCAGCGCGACTTCGGTCGTGCCGCCGCCGATGTCGATAATCATATTGCCCGCCGGATCCTGCACTGGCAGTCCGACGCCAATCGCCGCCGCCATCGGTTCCTCGATCAAATAAACTTCACGCGCGCCGGCGTGGGTCGCCGATTCGCGCACGGCCCGCTTTTCGACTTCGGTGATCCCGGACGGAACCGCAATCACCACGCGTGGCCTCGCCCGCACCCGACGGTTGTGCACTTTCGAAATAAAATGCCGCAACATCGCTTCGGTGACTTCGAAGTCCGCGATCACGCCGTCTTTCAGCGGGCGGACTGCGACGATGTTCGACGGCGTCCGGCCGAGCATGCGCTTCGCTTCATCGCCGACCGCGAGCACTTTGTTGGTGCCGGCCTGCACGGCCACCACCGACGGCTCGCGCAAGACGATCCCCTGATCTTTGACGTAAACCAAGGTATTGGCCGTGCCGAGATCGATCCCGATGTCGTTCGATAAAAAGCCGAAAAGTCCGTTGAACATGAATTTATTTTCCAGCCCGCTCGGAAACGCTTATCTTCGCAGCAAACGGTGCGCCTCGGAGCGCGATTTCTAACCGGCTGAAACGCGGTAACATGAAACGCCGCGTCCCGCCGTCAAGCTCTTAATATATATAGAGCGACCTCACCGAAGTCCCAATCCCAGTGCCCAGGCTCCAAACCTCTAATTGAGCGTTGAACGTTGGGCGTTGAGCGTTGAACGTTTGCGTTAATGTCGAAAATTCTCGTCGCTCCATCTATCCTGGCCGCGGACTTCTCAAACCTGGCTGAGGAAGTTCGCAAAGTTGAGTCGGCCGGGGCCGATTGGATCCATTGCGACATCATGGACGGCCATTTCGTCGACAACATTTCGTTCGGCCCGATGGTCGTCGAAGTTGTCCGCAAACAAACGAAGCTCCCCCTCGATGTGCATTTGATGATTGAGCATGCTGACCATTACGTGCCGCGTTTTGTCGATGCCGGCGCGAACTCAATTACTGTTCACGTCGAGCCAGAAGCGAAACACGACGTCGGCAAAACCTTGCAACAAATTCGCGACGCCGGCTGTCGCGTGGGCCTGACTTTGAATCCAGCCACATCGTTCGATTTACTCGAACCGTTTCTGGACAAGATCGACATGTTGCTGGTCATGACGGTTCATCCCGGTTTCGGTGGCCAATCATTCCGCGCCGAGCAAATGGAAAAAGTGAAACGCGCTGCGGAATGGAACAAAACACGCGACCGCAAGATCGATATCGAAGTAGATGGCGGAATCAATCCTGAGACGGCACGCGTCTCGATTCAAAACGGCGCCAACGTTCTCGTCGCCGGGACTTCGATTTTCCGCAGCGGCGATTACGCGAAAACGATCCGCGACCTGCGCGGAGACTGATTAGCGCTGCACCACCGGCGCGGCATCTTCGGTCGTTTCCGCCATCACTTCGTCGGTTTGGGTGACGCGAACGACTTCTTCGATCGTCGTATTTCCTTTCGCGACGCGACGCCAACCATCCTGGCGCAAAGTTTCCATGCCTTCGGCAATGGCGCATTGCTTGAGCTCGCCGCCATCTTTCTTTTGCATGATCAGTTTCCGCAACGGCTCCGTCACGACGCAAATTTCGTAAATGGCAGCGCGGCCTTGATAGCCGGTGTGCCGGCATTGTTCGCAACCTTTGCCCCGCATGAATGCCGTGCCGAGCTCTTTTAGCGGGAACGCGATCTCCGCCAAATACTCGCCCGGATATTCGACTTTCTCGGCGCACTCCGGACAAATCGTGCGCACCAATCGTTGCGCGATGAACGACTTCACAACTGACGCGAGCAGGAACGGCTCCACGTCCATGTCGAGTAACCGGGTAATGCCGCCGACGGCGTCGTTCGTGTGCAGCGTGCTAAAAACAAGGTGGCCGGTCATCGCCGCACGAATCGCGATGTCCGCTGTTTCTGTATCCCGAATTTCGCCGACCATGACCACGTTCGGGTCCTGCCGCAGGATGTGGCGCAGGCCGCGCGCGAACGTGAAATCGATCTCCGGTTTCACGTCCATCTGCAAAACACCCGGCAATTTGTATTCGACCGGTTCTTCGATCGTGATGATCCGGCGCGACACCGAATTGATCGTGCTCAAATAGCAATACAACGATGTCGATTTTCCGCAGCCGGTCGGGCCGGTAAGCAAAATGATTCCGTTCGGCTGCGCCAGAAGATGGCGGATCGTTTTCTCCTGCTTCTTGCTCATGTCCAACCGGTCGAATCCGAACTGTTGCCCGCCGCGGCTGAGCAATCGCAAGCTGATCGATTCGCCGTTCACGGTCGGAATTGTCGAAACGCGAACGTCGATCTCCTGATTACTTGCCTGCAAATTCATGCGCCCGTCCTGGGGCAAGCGCCGTTCGGCAATGTCCATGTGCGACATCACTTTCAATCGTGAAATGATGGCCGAGTGCAGCACGCGCAACTGGGGCGGCACTGCCACTTCGTGCAGGATGCCGTCGATCCGGTAACGAATGCGAATGTCGTTCTCGAGCGGCTCGACGTGAATATCGGTCGCGCGCTCGACGATCGCTTCGCGAATAATCTGGTTTACAAATTTCACCACCGACGCTTCCGGATCGTCTGAGCTGATGTCGGTTGCGGTGTCGCCCTCCTGCAAAATTTCGAAATCGCGCTTCGATTTAAGAATTTCATCGAACGTTTCCGCGCCAACGCCGTAAAGTGTTTTCATTGCGCGCAACAATTGCGCGCGTGGAACCAACACCCATTCCGCCGGCTTTTTCAGGAGCTGGCCGGCGAGCTGACGGCCTAACGAGTTGAACAGATCGTAAGTCGCGAGCACGACCGAGGTTTCCTTCACTTCGATTGGCAGAATGTGATGTTGGAAAACGAAACGGCTTGGTAAGATCGACAATGTCTCGCGCTCGATTGTTTTCGGATCGATCGAGATGACGGGAACACGGAAAAAATTTCCGATCACGCTGAGAAAACGCTGCTCGTCAACCTTTCCAGAATCGAGCACCTGCGCTGTCCAGGAGCCGCCGTTCATGTTTTGCGCGAGCTGGAGCGCTTCCTCAAGCGAAGGCACACCACTCGCGAGCAAAAGATTGACAACTGACTGACTGGCCGTGTGATTCACCGCGCTAGTTTACCCCACATTAGGGCAAATGCAGCACACGCCGGACCGGAATGGTCAAGGTGCCAGTCACGCGCTGCGAGTAATTCTTCTGCAAGCGCGCAATCGCGTCGCTTACCTCATCGGAAAAGACGCCGTCGATCGGGCCGCAATAATAGCCCAGCCGCGCCAGATCGCGCTGCAGCGCGCCCACGTAAGCCGGTTGCGTGATCAGCTCTCGGCCCGATTCGAAGTAATAAAACGGCCGCCAGCCATGTCGCGGTGCAAAATCGGTCTCGTATAAAGTCGTGCGGCTTTGGTGCAATAACCCCCAGTCGTCGCGCGGGGCCAGTGTGTCGGTGTGATGGAAAAATGGCCGATCAAAGAATATGTCGTTGAGGTCGGCACGGACCGTGAGTGTACTTAACGCTACTCCGAGCAAAATGAGGATCGTGGTTTTCATGATTATTTGGATTTGATTGGCTCCCTTCCGAAGGGTAGATCAGGTGGCGGCAATTGTTTTTCTTCGCGGGCGCGCGGCGGGCAATCGGGGCAATAACCTTGATCGATGTCCGGACCGAAATGGGTGTGGTCTTCGATTTTTTCGCGCAACTTGTGAACATCAAGGTTGGTGATCGTGACTTCAGGACACATCAGAATGATCAACTCACTGCGCATGTTCGTGGACGTCGTGTTCCGGAAAAGTGCACCGATGTACGGCAGTCGATCCAGAATCGGGATGCCTTTGACATTCTTTTGCTTACTGTCAGTGATCAGACCGCCCAAAACGATTGTGGCTCCACTGGGAGCGGAAACATTTGTTCTTACATAACGCGTGGCGATGTTTGGAATCGCGTTGCCATTGACAACCGTCGTGCCGGCGAGGCTGTCGAGCTTCTGCAGAATATCGAGCGACACTTCTCTTTCGGAGTTGATCAGAGGCACAACCTCTAGCTGTAAGGCGACGCGTTTGAACTCGATATTCGATTGCTGTCCAACGTTTGTTCCTGTGACCGTGTTATTTGCGTTGACGAGCGAAGATAGCGTGCTCACCGGCACCGGAATCTCCGTTCCTGACGCGATGATCGCTTTCTTGTTGTTGCTGGTAAAAACGACCGGCCGATTGATCACCCGGAAGCGGCCAGTTGATTCGAGAACGTGGACTACAGTAGCAAGTGCATTTCCAGCAGCGAGATAAACGTTTGCTCCGCTGGCAGCATTTGTCGCCAGTTGCGTGAAGCTGACCAACTTACCGGGATCGAAGACACTTCCGCCGGTTGTTGTCACGATCGGAGTGCTGCCAGCAGTCGGCCCAGGTACACTAGTTGTTGTCCCACCGCCAGCAAACGGAGGAATACCGGTGAAGTTTGTCGTTGCGGCGATCTTTTTGTTGGCGCGCAGAAAATAATCGACCCCAAATTCTTCGTCGTCGCTCAGCGTCAGCTCGCCGATGACAGTGCTAAGCGCGACCTGTGGTGCTTTTACGTCCATCTCATCCAAAATCTTTTGGACTTTGACCACGATTTCCTGATTGCCGAGCATGATAATCGTGTTCGCGCGCTGATCCGCGATGATCTTGGCGTTGCCAATCGTGACCGCTTTCGGCGTGGTGTCCACCGCTTGGGTTTCGAGCTCTTCGGAAACGTTGAGCGTGCCGCTGGTGCTCGAAGAGCCGCCCGTAGTGCTGGTCGTGCTAGCGATACCGCCACCCGCGGCTGTCGCCGTCGTAGTGCGGCGGGGGGGCTGGGTCGGGCTCGCTCCCGGAGCAGCGGCGGCGGCACCCTCAGCGCCTCCCGCACCCGTTTGCCCCGGCTCAGTCAACGCTTGCACAATGACCGGCAAAACATCAGCCGCAGAGATGTAATTGAGCGCGCGAGTGACCGGTTTGGCGAACTCGACGTTGGCATCAAACTCGGAGATCAGTCTCCGGATAAACGGCATGTTCACCGGCCGGGTGATGACGTGGATCCGATTGGTGCGCACGTCGGCTGACAATTTTATTTTGCCGACCACAACTGATTCCTCGGTCAGCGCGGTCAAACCACCGACTTCGCTCACTTCAGCCACCGGCACCGGCACATTCGGGACAGTGCCGGTGCGAACACCGCGCACGCCGCCAGTAGTTCCAGTCTTTTCGCCCTTCTCGAAAATGTCTTTGAGCATGTCGACAACTTTGCTCGCGTCCGCACGCTCCAATTTGATGAACTCGCTCACCACCTCCGCCGGCGGCACGTCCACCTGGTTAATGATGCGGGCCAGGGTCCGAATCACACTTGAGTTCTCCGTTACCAGAATCGCACCTGCCTTTGGCAGCGCCAGAAATGACGTGTACGGCTGCGGCGGGGAAAGATATTGCCCGAGCGCCTGCTGCAATTCTGTTGGATCGGCATAGCGAAGCTTAAACAGGTAACTGATGACGTGATCGCCATCCGGGATCTCGGTTTCGTCGGAAACGATCGGCACTCCGGTCGTGCGCGGATTTTTCCCTGTCCCGATGACCTTAACAATGTCGGTGTCTTCAGCGGGGATGAGCGAATAGCCGTTGAGGAGCAAATTCATCTCGATGATCTTGATCGCCTCCTCGCGCGGGACGTCTTTGCTGATGAAAATGTTGACCTTGCCCTGGACGAAATTGTCCATCACCAATTTTTTGCCGGTGAGCTGCTCGTAAAGGTGGAGAACGTCGGTGACGTCGCTGTTTGGGAATTGCAGTCGCACCATTTGCGGAGCGCCCGGCTGGGAACTTGCCGGCGCGACTGGCGCCGGCGTCTGCGGCGGTGGAGCTGGCGTCCTGACTACCCGCGGGACCGATGGGGCCGGACGCGCAGGCTGAGCCGCGGTCAGAGGTGTCTTAGCAGGCTGCGCGACTGGCGCAACTTGAGCAAAGCTCGAACTGGCCGCGACAAGCAACAGAACCGATCGATGCACGGATTTAATGGTGGTGGCGAGGATGCTACCAGATGCGCGAGAGCGGGTCAATTTCCTTCGGTTTTACCGCCGGCGCGAAGAAAAGTCAGCGCCGAACTGGACACCACCCGCGATCTCATATTAAGAATGTTTCGAAACATTACGTTCCCCGGTCTATGAAAAATTTTCTTCAAATTTTACCAATCGCTCTCTGCGGACTCGCGGGAACGGCTTTCGCTGACGATTTCAAAAGCATGGTCATTACGAGTGGTATGTCGGCAGATCTTCCCCCGATCCATGGCGATCAGTTCATGGTGATTCGTAATTTCACACAAGACGATGGAAGTCCGCGAGGTGTCGTCACTGTGACCAAGCCGCCCAATGGTGGCACATCGGTAAATGTTCTAGCCGCGGCCGTTCTCGATGCGTCCCCGCCAGACGTGATTAATAGCGTGGTGATCGCCGGCCCTGCGGATGTCTCCGTCACATGCGGGACTACGACCGGAAATTGTTTCATCAGCTACAGAAAAGATAGCAATTAAACTTCGGACGCGATCCGAGCGTTGGAGACGGACAATAAATGAAGAATGCGGCGTCGCTGCTGATTTTCGTTTGCGCGCTCGGCGCTGTCGCTATCGCCTCCAGTTTCAAAACTGTAGTGATCACGAACTCCACCTTCAGCATTAATGTTCCTGATCACCACTTCCTGCGAATCTATAACTTCACACAGGAAGGCGGTAGCACGCGAGGCGTTGTGATTGCAGCAGCGGCCACGTCAACAGCGACTCCAACTCCAACTCCTACGCCAACTCCAAGTGCGACGCCGACACCCACCGGAACGCCGACCGCAACTCCGACACCGACAGCGACGCCTACGCCGACTCCTACGCCAACGCCCACACCACCTCCAAGAGCAGTGTTGACGGCGACAATGATCGATTCCACAGCGCCACCGGAATTTATCCAACCGGTTGTCATCGATGGTCCTGCACGCGTAACAGTCGAGCCGGTGCCTAGCGCCAAGCTTGTTTTAACCTACAGAAAATTCTCGGAACCGACGCCCACTCCGACGCCAACGCCGTAATGCGTCTGACGTTCCTCGCTTTTTCTATCGCGGCGGTTGCGATGTTCTGGGTTGCACCGTCCGAATTAGCCGCTGCTCAAACAGACACCGCTTCTGAAATTCGAATTGTTCTGCAATCGCAGCAGGACGCGTGGAATCGCGGCGACATCGATACGTTCATGAACGGTTACTCGCGCTCCGACGACACGGTGTTCGTTTCCGGCGACGAAGTCACGCGCGGGTGGCAGAAAGTTCTGGATCGTTACAAAAAGAAATATTCGGACCGCGCGAAAATGGGAACGCTGACGTTTTCAGATCTTGAAATCACGCCGTTAAGTAACGATTCCGCTGTCGTGCTTGGTAGTTGGGAACTCAAACGCGCGAGCGACAAGCCTCACGGCCGTTTCACACTAATTTTTCACCGTTTCCCCGAAGGCTGGAAAATCGTGCACGATCACACGTCAGCGGCTTCGCCGCCCTGAATCGTGATTCGATCAATCGTTACAGCGACAGTCGATTCGCCATTCTCGATTTAGCGACTTACGTTCTCAGTCGCGCCAGCAATTTCTCGTGAATGTTGTCGAATCCGCCGTTACTGAAAACGGCGACGACGTCTCTCTCTTTCAATAGGGGTACAATTCGATCGACAATTGCGTCGGCGTTTTTTTCATAGAACGCTGGCCGCCCGTCTTCGGAAATTTCCTTTACCATCTCTTCTGGATGTAAACGTTCCGCTTCTGGGATTTGTTCGAGCCTGGCCACTTGCGCGATGAACACACCGTCCGCCACTTTGAGCGCCTCCAGTAGTTCCTTCTGAAAAACTGAGCGCCGGGTCGAGTTCGACCGCGGCTCGAAGATTGCCCAGATCCGCTGACTCTGATAACGCTGCCGCAGGGCGTGCAACGTTTGCCCGATCGCCGTCGGATGATGGCCAAAGTCGTCGATCACTTTCACGCCCCGCGCTTCACCGCGCACTTCCTGGCGCCGCGCGATGCCCGTAAAACTTTTGAACGCGTTTTCGATCTTCGATTTGGGCACGTCGTAAAAGCGGGCCGCACTCGCGGCCATGGCCGCGTTCCGCACATTAAATTCCCCGATGAGCGGGATTTCATAAACGTCGTCGCCAAGTTTGAACCGCGAACCCTCGGGCGAATGAGTGACGTCGCGAATCCTTTGCGCGCAGTTTTTTGAAAAACCGACTTCGACCATCTGGGCGAGACAATCCTTCGCGACCTCAACGCAGTTATGATCGTCGCCATTGACCAGAACCATTCCGTTTTGCGGAACGATATTGAGCAACCGGCGAAAGCTTAGTTTGATCTCGTCAAGATTATTGAAGATGTCGGCGTGATCGAACTCGATGTTGTTTACGATCACCAGCTCCGGCAAGTAATGAATAAACTTGGAGCGCTTGTCAAAAAACGCGCTGTCGTATTCATCGCCTTCGATCACAAAATACTTGGAGTCGTTCAACCGCGCGCCCTGACCAAGATTTTTTGGAATGCCGCCGATGAGATAACTGGGTTTGCGGCCGCCTTTTTCCATGATCCAGGTCAGCAACGATGTCGTTGTTGTTTTTCCGTGCGTGCCGGTGATGACGAGATTGTGTTTGCCGCGCAGGAAATAATTTTTCAGAACTTCCGGCAGCGAAAGGTAAAACAGTTTCCGGTTCAGGACCGCTTCCACTTCCGGATTGCCGCGCTTGATCGCGTTGCCGATCACGACCACATCCGCGTCGCTCGGAATGTTTTCCTCACCGTAACCTTGATGAAGTTTGATCCCGCGCTCTTCGAGAAAGGTCGACATCGGCGGATAAACACTTTCGTCCGAGCCGCTGACTTTAAACCCGCGCTCCTGCAACGCCGCCGCGACCGAGCCCATGGCCGTGCCGCAAATGCCTATGAAATGAAATTTTTGCGGCGCGGTTTTGGTCACGCCGATTCTTTACGACGGGAGTTTGACCTGCGCCAGAAATTTGACCCGCGAATCACGCCAAGGACACGAATAATGCACTCCAACATCAATTCCTTGCTCGATCAGAGTTTATTCGTCTGATTCGCGTAATTAGCGGGCTACTTCTTTTTGAAAACTTCGACCGCGTTCCAAGCTTCGTCCGGCGGTGCTTGTTCGTATTCGAGCGCGCTCGCGAGATACATCTTCCCGAGAGAATCGTCCGGATAAAATTCGAGAAAATGTGAAAACAGAATCTTCGCGTCTTTGAAATCGCGTTTCCGGAATTTGGCGATCCCCTCTTCGTAAATGTCGAGCCACTTCAAAAATTCCGGATCGACATCGTCCTTCCGCGCGCCGACGAGCGTGAACACTTCGACCGGTTCGCTTTTTCCTTTCACCTGAACACGCGCGACCGAGCGAAAGTGAAAGTCGTCGCGCACAAGCTCGGCTGCGCTTTGTCCAACCAGAATATCAACGGCGTAAATACGCGTCAGCGCTTCCAGTCGCGAGGCGAGATTCACCGCGTCGCCGATCACGGTCGGATCGAGCCGCTCGTGCGATCCGATGTTGCCAACAATGGCCTCGCCATGATTGATGCCAATGCCGAATGCGAGCGGTTGCATCCCCTCCGCGCGCCACGCCGCATTTAATTTTGGCATCTCGCGCCGCATCCCAAGCGCCGCTCGGACCGCGGCCTTCGCATCTTCCGCGGCGCCATGGCTGCTCACGTTTCCCCAAACCGCCATGATGGCGTCGCCGATAAATTTATCGAGCGTCCCGCCGTTATCGAACACCATCGGCACCATGCTGCTAAGGTAACGATTGAGCTGCGCGACGAGCGCAGCCGGGTCGGCCTTTTCCGACAAATTGGTGAAGCCGACCAGGTCCGAAAAGAGCACGGTCACCGGCTTGCGCGACCCGAGCATGGAGTTGTAATAGCCGCCCGGGTTATCGAGAATTTCTTTGACCAGGTTTTTCGAAACGTAACGCTCGAGTGTCCGGCGCGTGCGCAGTTTTTCCAAGCGTTCCAGAGTGTATTCAAAACCGAGTCCCAACAGGCCGCTCGCTAGAAACACGCTTAGCGTCGGCACAACCATGATCAGCAGTCCGCGTGTATCGTAAAGAATTCGCGAAACGCCCAGATAAGCTCCGCTGACCGCCAGAAGCGTCAGCAAACAAAGGAATGGCCGGCGAACGAAGGCGACCACGATCCACGATAAAATTCCGCCGCCAATGACGGTCGCGAAATCGATTGGGATCGCCGTGTCATAAAGAAATTCGTGATCGAGCGCCGCCGCCAGCGCGTGCAAGTGCAAAGCAGGTCCCGGCGTTTCCGGACTAAGTGGCGTATCGAAAACATCGTGCGCCACCTGTGATGACGCTCCGACGATAACGACTTTGTCTTTGAAGTAATTACCGTCGCGATAGTTCGCATGCCACATTTTAGGATCGAAAACCTCCCAAAGCGCCTTCGGCAGGTAGGCGTCGAGCGCACTGAAGCGAATCGAATGAGATTGTAGATCGCGCGGCACATCGCCCGAATGGCCAAGCTTACGGAGCGCGCGTGCGCCCAGAGATTCGTAGGCCGTCTCATTGGATTGCGGTAACTGATATGATAGTTGCCTGTCGGTTACCGTGTAACGAGCTGAACGGATTTTGTGATCCAAGGCGTCAGGGAAAAACACTACGTAACCGACGCGATCATCCTCCATTGGTTTATCTGGGATTAACGAAACGCTCGGGGCAATGTTGATTGCTGCGCCACCATTTGGGATATCGGAGAAATCGAAATTTGCGCCTATTACAACTTTGTCGCGATAACGCTCCAATGCGGCACCGAACGCGGCGTCACCGTCGTAGTGTGCGCCGAAGATCATGTCGAACATGACGACCCGCGTCCCAGCACTGAATAATCGGTCGAGTAATAGCGCCCAAATCTCCCGTGACCACGGAAACGGCCGCTCTGTCATCAATTGAAACGCGCGATTGTTTTGAATTTCCTCGGGTCCGACTGCGGTCAACTTGAGCGATTCCTGGTCGATTCCGATGAAAACAAAATCATTGTGCGTTTTAGTTTTCCGTCCCTCCCGCCGAAGGACGTCTTCGTACGCTTGCTCGCTGCTCCAGACGATGGACAAGAACGGAACGCCTGCGGCGAAATGCAGAGCGAGCACCAAAACAGTGATAAAGGCGCAAATGCCCGCCAGGATCATCAAGCGATGTCGGCCAAGCCAATGCACGGCGGAATTATATCAGAAAATGTCGAAGCCGCGTAAACATATGCTCGCTACCCGCGTTATATGCGGCTTATACGCAGCGAAGCACGAATGTCGAAGGAATGGCTACGGATGAACCAGGTGATCCTCCACAACGTGCGCTTGTCGTCACGATTTCTCGTCATTTGTCATTCGTCATTTTCCCGTCTATTTTTCGCGCTCCGAACGATTCGGAACGTCTTTCCACCTGTCCCGCGCCGTGGGACTAATCAGCGAGCGAGGTCGGAAAGGTCGATAATTAAAGAACAGCCCGCTGAACGAGGAGTCCCGGAGTAATTCGGGACACAACAACAATGCCAAGAGCCACTAACGCGCCGGCCAGCCGTGCGCGGCGCAAACGCGTCATCAAATCCGCCAAAGGTTATCGGGGTCGCCGGTCAAAACTTTTTCGTTACGCCAAAGACGCAACGATGAAAGGCAAATATTGGGCCTATCGCGATCGCAAGACCCGCAAACGCACTTTTCGTTATTTGTGGATCCAGCGCCTCAATGCTGCCGCTCGTGCGAACGGGCTAACTTACAGCCGGTTCGCCGAAGGACTGAAAGCAGCCGGCATCGGACTCGATCGTAAGGTCCTGGCCGATCTCGCAGTCACCGACGAGAACGCTTTCAAGTCGATTGTCGATCAAGCGAAGAGCGCGCTGGAAGACAAATCGAAGTCGAAAAAGAAGGCGGCGTAATTCGTTGAACCGATGAAGCGTTGAAACGTTGCAGCGGCTTCGCTTCAACGCTTAAACTCTTTAACGCTTCAACGTCTTATGCATCCGCTGGAACAACTGCGCGACGACGCCCTGCGCGAGATCAAATCCGCGCGCGACGAGCGGGCGCTCGAAACTGCCCGGCTGAAATATCTCGGCCGCAGCGGCACCGTTTCGGCCTGGGGCGAGCAAATGAAAACGCTCGCCAAGGAAGAGAAGCCGGTCGTCGGCAAACTGCTCAACGAGGTGCGGAACGCTGTCACCGCAGCTATCGACATCCGCGCGCAACAGTTTCGATCACAGAAAGAGACCGGCGGGCTTGCCAAGATCGACATCTCGCTACCCGGAACGCCGCACGAGCTCGGCGCGTTGCATCCGCTCACGCAAATGCTCGAGCGGTCGATCGAAATTTTCCGGCGAATGGGCTTTGCCCTCGCGGACGGACCGGACGTTGAAGACGAATGGCATTGTTTCGACGCCCTGAACACGCCGCCCGAACACCCAGCGCGGAACGAGCAGGACACATTTTATCTGCCGGACGGCCGATTACTCCGGACCCACACTTCGACGGTGCAAATCCGCACGATGCAATCCGCGCCGCCGCCGATTCGCGTGATCGCGCCCGGCGCGGCCTATCGTCGCGATGAAGTCGATGCGACCCACAGCGCGCAGTTTCATCAAATCGAAGGGCTCTATGTTGATGAGAACGTGAGCGTAGCCGATTTGAAAGGTTCGCTTGAGTTTTTCATGCGCGAACTGTTCGGTGCCGACACCGCCGTCCAATTTCGACCGCATTATTTTCCATTCACCGAGCCGAGTCTTGAGGTTTACGTCAAATCAAAGGCACTCAAAAAAGGCGAACAATGGATCGAGGTCGCCGGGTCCGGCATCGTGCATCCAGCTGTTTTCGAAGCGGTCAACAAAGCGCGCGGCGACAAAGCTTACGATCCGGAAAAATGGACAGGCTACGCATTCGGTCTCGGCATGGATCGGCTCGCCATGATTTTGTTCGACATTCCCGACATCCGTCTCTTCGCGCAGAACGATCTGCGGTTCTTAAAACAATTCGCGTGAACATCTCTTTTGTCATGTCGACCGAAGTGGAGACATCTCTAGATATTTCTGATTCAGAAATAGTAAGAGATTCCTCGACTTCGCTCGGAATGACAGATTGCCAAAGACAATGAAATTTTCCGTTAACTGGTTGGCCGAATTTGTCGATCTTCCAGAAGATCCTGAGGAGATCGCCGATTTACTTACTCGTGCCGGCGTCGAAACCAAGAACGTCGAGACGCGCGGCGCAAAGATCGACAACGTGATCGTTTCACAGATCACCGCGTCATCGCGTCATCCAAATGCCGATCGCCTCAGCGTTTGCGAAGTCAACGACGGCAGCGGCACGAAACGCCAGATCGTTTGCGGCGCGAGCAATTACAAAGTTGGCGACAAAGTTCCACTGGCGTTGCCCGGCGCGAAGTTGCCGAACGGCACCGAGATTCGAAAGAGCGAACTGCGCGGCGTTGAAAGCGAAGGAATGCTTTGCAGCGCGATTGAGCTCGGCCTCGGCGAAGATGCGGCCGGGCTTTTGATTCTATCGCCGGAGGCAAAAATCGGCGTGCCGATTGGCGACGTTTTTCCAAGCGAGATGATTTTGGATGTTGAGATCACCCCGAATCGTGGCGACTTACTAAACCATTTCGGACTCGCGCGCGAAATCGCAGCGCTGACTGGAAACACACTCAAATCAACGCCACGCGAAGCGAAGATCGACATCAGGAAGACTGGCGTGACCATCAGCGCCATACGCGAATGTCCATTTTTCTCCGCCCGCAAGATCGACGACGTGAAAGTCGGGCCGAGTCCGCAATGGTTGCGCGCGAAAATCGAGAGCGTCGGCATTCGGTCGATCAACAACATCGTCGACATCTCGAACTTCGTGATGCTGGAGCTCGGCCAGCCGACGCACGCGTTCGACGCCGACAAATTGGAAGGTGGAATTAATGTCCGGCTGGCGCGGGACGGCGAGAAATTTCTCGCGCTCGACGGCAAGACTTACTCGCTCAAGCCGGATAATCTGGTCGTTGCCGATCAGGAGCGCGCAGTTGGAATCGCCGGCGTAATGGGCGGCGAGGAAACCGGAGTCACCGACTCGACGAAAAACATTTTGCTCGAGGCCGCCTATTTCTTGCCTGCGAGCGTTCGTCGCACTGCGCGCAATCTCAATTTGCCGAGCGACGCGAGTTACCGGTTCGAGCGCGGCGTCGATCCCGGAATGGTTTTACGCGCGTCTCAGCGCGCGACCGAGTTGATCCGCGAAATCACAGGCGGAACGCCGGCGAAAGAAATTGCGACTGCCGGGAAAATTCCGGGGAATCCAGCCGATGTTTCATTGAGCTATGAAAAATGCGATCGAGTCGTCGGGATCGCGATCAAGCCAAGAACAGTTGATGAGATTCTGACGGGGTTCAGTTTGCAGAAGACCAGCGCCGCTAAGATGATGAAATGGAAAATTCCGAGTCATCGGCGGGATTTGCAGCGCGATGTCGATCTCATCGAAGAGGTCGTTCGCGCATTCGGAGTCGACAAAGTTCCGGGGACCGGCCGAAGCCGGTTCACCGCCTCGAGCGCGGCAGATCACTCGCACAATCTGGAGTCGGCGATGCGTGAGCGGCTTGTTGCGCGTGGCCTTTCAGAAGCGCGCACATCCAAATTGATCCCGAGAATCGTCGCCGCATTCAGCGAAAAGGCGATAGCGTTGCGAAATCCGTTGAGCGAAGATCACGTCGCGCTGCGGCCGAGCTTGATCGGCGGGCTGCTCGAAGTGCTCGAGCGAAATATTCGGGCGGGCGCCGAGGCCGTCGCCATCTTTGAAA
>Ga0209267_1001053_pt1 | contig 19203 bp, 19 predicted proteins | sample GraSoiAngelo_137_FD_185894 | JGI IMG/M metagenome (GOLD analysis project Ga0209267, IMG submission 185894) | Grasslands soil microbial communities from the Angelo Coastal Reserve, California, USA - 14_0929_09_30cm (SPAdes) (version 2) | ecosystem: Environmental > Terrestrial > Soil > Grasslands ... | reverse complement strand
ATCAGTGCAGCCGGAAAGATTTCCGGATTGCGGTCATTCAAGCCGGCGCGGTGAAACGCTACTGAGTCATAGGATGAGGCGGAACGCTTCGGCCATCTGTTCTGCTAAAGCGCGCGCCGCGGCTTTTGCTGCGCGTCCAGAAGGAAACACCGCATGTACGTCCACAGAACCCATCTGCCAATCAGGCAGAACGCGAACAAGTGAGCGATTCGCGAGCTCTTTGCGCGACGCGATGATTGATGTGGGAACGATCCCGAGCCCCGCTACAGCGGCTGCTATCGCGCTTTCGTTCGCCGAAACGACAAGGCGACCTTCCAGTCGAAGCGAGACCCGGCGCCCGTCCTTCTCGAATGTCCAGCCATCCATCCCGATCGGTCCCTGGATGATCGCGTGCGACTTGAGGTCATCCGGAGCTTTGGGGCGACCGGCGCGGCGCAGATAAGCCGGTGATCCGACCAGCACGCGCTCGATGCTGCCGAGTCGGCGCGCGGTAGCCGCCGAGTCGTCCAGCGATCCAAAGCGGAAGGCAATGTCCACGCCCTCGGTGATAAGTGCCTGCCGCTGATCATTGACCAGCAGCACCATGCGCAGCTTGGGGTTACGCACGAGAAATTCATCGAGCCGTGGAATTAAGGCATGCTCGGTGAAGCTCGAGGAGGCTGCGACGCGCAGGACGCCTCGCAATTCTCCGGTACCGCGCGCCGCGTGCTCTGCTTCGTCGAGGACGGCGAGCGCCGTTTCCACGCGCCCGAGGTACTCGGCGCCTGCTTCGGTCAACGACAGGGCGCGCGTGCTACGTGTGAAGAGCATCGCGCCGAGCTCCCGCTCCAGAGCCGCGACGATGCGCGAGGCCGACGGCTGGGAAAGTCCGAGGTCGCGGGCAGCACGCGAGAAACTCCCCGAGCGCGCGACGCGCACGAAAACCCGCAAGGCGGACATGCGCTCAGTCATCGAGTCCTCGATTCATTCACGGGACAAATATATCTTAGTCCACCCCGGCCTCTACTGGCCGAGCCATCACGGGTGCACATTCGCATGCAGCCCAATGCCACCAAAACGTTTCTGCAACGAAGTACCCCGCTCCGAATCGGGATGCGAACGTGTCTCTCGAACGGTGAGACAGACATATCTCTCTTGGTATGAGGAACATAAAACATGAGGAGCACAAAGTATGAATAGCAATCAGATGGACAGCGCGCAGAGAATAAAGGCCATCGATCCGGGAATGGCCAAGGGAAAAGCGAAAGAGCTACTCGATGCAGTGGTAAAAAAATACGGCGCCGCCCCGAACTCTTTCAAAACGATGGCTAATTCGCCAGCCGCACTTCAGGGCTTTCTCGGCCTTTCCGGAACGCTTGAAGGCGGTGTATTGGCGTTCGAGACTCGATACCAAATTGCGATAGCGGTCTCGGAGATCAATGGCTGCCCGTATTGCCTTTCTGCTTTTACAGCGATAGGCAAGGGCGCAGGCATGAAGGATGAAACACTCGCGATGTGCCGGATGGCCGGATCGACCGATCCGAAAATCGACGCGACGCTGAAGTTTGCCGCGGCTATCGTGCGGGAGCGCGGCGCTGTTACGCCTGAAGACTTCCAAAAGGTGAAATCCGCAGGGTGCTCGGATGAGGAAATACAGGAGATCGTCGCGAACGTTGCTTTATTCACCTTCGCCAATTACATAAACTTGGTAATCGGAACGGAAATTGACTTTCCGCTTGTCATGCCGGTGAAGCAGCGTGCGGCGGAGAAGAGAATATAACCTCAATAAGGAGAAGAGGAATGTCTGAAGTGACCGGGAGTTTGCGTAGTCTTGAACCGCGATAGCAGAAGCTCAAGCGCGGCAGAAATCCGGTTCGTCCGGCCAGGCGAACGTCAGCCCGAGTGTTGTCATAGTCCGACTGATGCTTCGATCGCAAGAAGCTCTGGATGTTCGCTCTTTTAACTGTGGCCGGCCGCTTTGGAGTGGCTCGGATGTCGCTGAAGGGTCAAGAGCAGGCAGCGCACTGACCGATCAGCTCACGCTGATGAAGGTTGGAGTATCCATGACCCCTCCGGAGTGCGGCGAACCTGGCCCCAACGCGGGCCCCGCTTATGGCGCTCTTTGCTGCGGATTCCACGCTGAAGAACCTGGTAGCGGGGGCCCGCTTCGTTAATTACCGACTGTCGCTGGCTGCGTGATTCTGCAGGCGCTTCACCTACCGAATGGGGATTTCTGCCCAGCGCCGTCGCGTGGCCCAGAGGTCTGCGGCCGTCAGTGAGACAAGGTGAGAGCTCGGGGCTGCTTGTGGCGTTGGAAGAGTCCGCTCCGGGCAGGAGCGGCCAGCACAGCCTCGCGGGAGACCGACTTCTTGTTTCGGGGTGATGAAGCTATCGACCCGGGGGCACACCCAGGTAGGCCTCAGCGGCGCGCACGTAGTGCCACAGCTCACCCGGGTTTCTTGCCAACGCCTGCGAAAGTAATTCCTCGCCCTTGTCGCGCCGACCCGTTCTGATGTACCACGCACCGATCTCGGCTCTGCCGGTATCATCTTTTTCTTTTGGGTCTGCGCTGAGCATCTTCTGAAAGCTCTCTTCGGCTTTCTGGGCCTCGCCGACGTCCGCATAGATCTCTCCGGCCCGCTGCCAGTCGGTTCCCTTGGGCTTAACGTTCAGGACTTGGTCAATCAGAGCTTGGCCTTTGGCTTTGTTACCCGAAAGGTAGTAGACGCGCGCGACCCCCAGCAACTCCCAGGAGCCATTCCCGGCGAGCTTCTCGGCCTCCTGCAGCGCAGCTAGGCCCGCCTCCTTCGCCGGTTTGCCGCGCATGATCTCCATGCCGGGCGGTTTTTCCTTCGCGGCGAGCCCGATGCCCACCCCGAACACTAGACACCCTGCCGCGAGTGCAGCGGCGAGACCGGTTTTCATGTTGCCTCCAGGAGCGAACATCAGAATCTGTCCTTATGCGGCGCAGCGGTAACGTAGCACAAACACGGAGGTATCTGACCCGTTGTCATCCCGCCTTGGATTCATTTTCCCTGGCGAGCTTGACGATTCGGTTTCGGTCGCCACGTACTCAGGTCGAAGTCGTGGTCACGGCGCTCGGGGCTCCCTGTCCAGGCCCAGCGGCCGGAACCGACCCAACAACGGTCGGTGAGAATACAGAAGTCACCACCCCAAAGCTGTGATTCCGAGTCTGCAGTAGACTGATTCACTTATCGGTGGATATCGGAGGATGATTATGTTGCTCCCTCCGAGGTCGGCTACTGGCCTTGGGCACCGCCCGGCAGTGCATCGGCCATGAGACTCTTTGCATCCCGCTGTTTTCGTTCCGACATCTTAGCCGGGATGCTTTTCGGAATAGCCAGCACTGGCTTCGTCCCATGCGCTGCCGCTGCTAGCCAGCCTGCCTTCGACCCGAAACCCTGGCTGGAGGATCTTGCGCAGGCGCAGGAAGCGCTCTCCACGAAGTACGCCAATTTGGAATGGGTGGTGTTCGAACATGAGATCGATCTGACTGCTTTATTCGCTGAGACCAAAGCGCGGGTTGAATCTGCATCAGACGCAGCCGACGCACGTGCCTCATTTGACCGATTGGCGCGCAAACTGGGTGACGGTCACGTACGGTTTCGATGGTCGGTCGATCACTCGGCCGGCGCGCTCCGCGCAAGTTGTGGTGCACTTGGATTTGATCCCCGGATGCAGGGCCAGCCCCTCGCCGCCCTAATGCCGGGGTATTCAGCGCTCGCGAGCGCGCCGGCGAATGAGTTCCCGTCTGGGATAGTTCAGGTGGCGGGCCATAGAGTAGGCGTGCTGAAGATAGGGCTATTTTCCGCATTAGGCTATCCAGAGCTTTGCGACGCGGCACTGGCGGCGCTCAACATCAAGCTCACTTCGCCGTGCAATGACGAGTGTTCTGATCGGATTGAGAAATGGGCGTCAGACAGAATGACGAGTGATCTCGCGGCTCAACTGAGCGCCATTAAGGCGGCAGGCGCCGAGGTTCTATTGCTGGATGTGGCCGACAATGGGGGCGGCACGGAATGGGCGGAAGCCGCCGCCCGTATGGTGACTGCTATTCGATTGAAATCGGAGCGCGTGGGATTTGTTCGTGGCCCGCACTGGGCAAAGCACTTTGCGGATACTCAAGCCGATCTGCGCGCCGACGCCAAGGATGGCTCCCAAAAAGACAGGGAAATGCTCATTGGATTAGCGGACCAGGTACAGGCGTACCAGCGTGAGGCGGAGACCCCTTGCGAGTCGCAGCCGCTGTGGCAAGGAAAACGTCCAACATGTAATTGGCTCGGGCTTGGATTTTACGGATCCGGGGTAGTAGATTCGGCTGATCCAAGGTCGCTTAAGGGCAAACTCTGGGCCACAGATATCTTCACGCCGATTAAATATCCCTACAAAGAAGGTGTCTGGCACGGACCGCTGATCGTATTGGTGAATGGGGGAACCGGGTCAGCGGCGGAGCAATTTGCAGCGGTACTAGAGGACAATCACGCAGCGATCATCATCGGCGCGCCGACGGCAGGTGCGGGATGTGGTCATACCAATGGCGGCACACCCACAACACTCAAAAATAGCGGCGGCATTTTGGAACTACCCGATTGTGCGCGCCTGCGTGCAGATGGTTCCAATGAGGTGATGGGTATCCAGCCGGATGTGCTTGTGGGTTTGCGAACCACGGACGGACCGCACCGGCAAGCGACCCGAGCATTTCAGAAACTGCCGGAGGCGATTGAACGTGCACTGCACGCTACTCCGCGGCGACGCTGCCTTATCGCGGTGCGATGATCGCATCGACCTGCTCGCGCGCGGCGTGGGGACTTCACACCGTCGCCGCGAGTTCGATGGACGCAGCGGCTCTCTCGACGACTGTCTGTACGCCGTGCCCTGGGTTCGACACTCTGCGAGTCTTCACGAGATGCTTGCTTTCGAGCAGCGTCACGTCCCTTCTCACCGCCGACGGATCCCGTGACAGCGCAGCAGCGAGCGCGAAGAGGGGGACCGCTTTCTGGTTGATTTCCTGCAGAAGCCGTACACGAGCCGGGGTGATTACTTCCAGGAAGTCCGCCGGGTCCTCGAAAGATAGGTTCAGGCCTGGCGCCGGCCTTTCGTCACGGTCCAGCTTACGAGCGTTAGCCCGCATGCGGGAAAAGAAACGATCCATCGACTCGATGCCGATTCGGATCTTACGTCCTCGGCTTAGGCTCAGGCGTTTCGAGGTACTGCCTGACTTCGGCCTCGAGACGCTTTTCCGTGCTCTCATAGGATTCAAACTCCACAGGTTCCACTTTTCCCAGACAATGGCGATGGTGATATCCATGCGAGTTGTCGTATCCCAAAACCCGGCCGTTATCAGCCGCAGTGTTATGGGTGTCGATCAGTACCATCGAATATCGCAATAGTCGCCCCGAGCGCGAGTAGTCGGCCTGGGCGCGCACTGCTACGCCGCCTTTCCGTCCCTTCGGATGGAACTCGTCTCGGACAGATTTCTCCGGGTCGAGTTCGTCCTCCTGACGCGGCCGCTTCGCCATGTGTGAAGAAGTATCGCAGAAAGGATGTGTAAGATCCCATCTGAGTCGCTAATCCGAATTCAAGGGGTTGGCACGATGGCGTGCGGCACTGCGCCCGTCGTCAACTCGATCGTGTGCGCACTTCCGCCCCCGGGCTTGCGTGGGGCTACTCATTGGGGGCGTTTCCAGAGAATGTGGCCGGCTCGAGCGTGTAACACTCTAGAAAGGACATTAAATATCAGTGTTATCACACTGATAAATAAAGTAGTGGCTCCCCGGGTTGGAATCGAACCAACGACCAACGGATTAACAGTCCGATGCTCTACCGCTGAGCTACCGGGGAACGGGCGGGTCTTGCGAAGGGCGCGAATTCTCCGGCACGGGGCTGAAAATAGTCAAGGAACTTGCGCTCGTTCGGACCGCATCCGGGCGAGCAGACGGCCGTAAGCCGCGGCGTTCAGTAGCACCAGCAGGCCGGCGAGCAGCCACTGAATATGCCAGGTGAGACCGGGCGGGTAGAGCACGGCCACCAGGTAGTGCGCGAGGAACCCGCCGGTGTATCCCGCCTCGCCGCCGAGCTGGCGAAAGTGATTCTCGAGCGGGGTCAGCGGACAGATGCTGTGCGAGACCTCGACCCAGCAGCCCCAGGCGAGCGCAGGGAGGTGCAGGGCGGCGAGCCAGCGCCATCGCCACGCGAGAAATCCCCCGAAGACGACGAACGCGGTGAAGGCGAAGTGGACGAGGACCAGGGCATCGGCGAGGAGCGACCAGATCATCGGCCGCGAAGCGAGTGAGCGTCAGGCCGCGTCGACCCGCGCGACCAGCAGACGCCCGATGCGATCCAGCGCCTTCTCCAGTACCGGCATGCTGGTCGCGAAAGAGATGCGCACGTGCCCGGGCGCGCCGAAGCCTGAGCCGGGCACGACCGCAACGCCGGCTTCGTTCAAGAGCATCTCGGCAAACTCGCTATCGTCGCGGAGGTTCATGGCGGTCATCGCGCGCGACACGTCCGCAAACGCGTAGAACGTGCCGGAGCCGGGCAGGCAGCTCACCCCCGGCAGTGAATTCAGCCCCCGGACCACGTAATCCCGGCGCTCCTTGAAGGCGGCGTTCATCGTGGCGACGCAGCTCTGATCGGCGGTGAGCGCGGTGACGGCGGCTTTCTGGGAAATGCTGCAGGCGTTCGTGGTCGACTGGCCCTGGATCGTGCTCATCGCGGTGACGATTTCCTTCGGTCCGCCGCAATAGCCGAGCCGCCAGCCCGTCATGGCGTAGGCTTTGGAGACGCCGTTGACGGTGACGGTGCGGGGATAGAGCTCGGGAACCGCGGTGACGAGACTGCAGAAGGGCTCCGGCTCCCAGTAGATCTTCTCGTACATGTCGTCGGTGCCGATGAGGATGCGCGGATGCTCGAGCAGCACCTCGCCGAGCGCGCGGAGCTCGGCGCGCGTGTAGGCCGCACCGGTCGGATTGCAGGGACTGTTGAGCAGCAGCAGCCGCGTCCGCGGGGTGATCGCGGCGGCGAGCTGGCGCGGGGTGATCTTGTAGCCCTGGGCCATGCCGGCGAAGGGCATCACCGGGAGCCCATCCGCGAGCAGCACCATGTCGGGGTACGACACCCAGTAGGGCGCCGGAATGATGGCCTCATCCCCCGGATCGATGACCGCCATCACGAGGTTGTAGAGCGTCTGCTTGGCGCCCGAGGACACGAGGATCTGCGAGCGCCCGTAGGTGAGGCCATTGTCGCGCTGGAATTTCGCGATGATCGCGTCCTTCAGCTCATCGATCCCGTCGACGTTGGTGTAATGCGTGAAGCCGGACCGGATGGCCGCGACGCCCGCCTGCGCGATGTGCGTCGGCGTGTCGAAGTCGGGCTCACCCGCGCCAAGGCCGATCACATCCTTCCCCTCGGCCTTGAGCCGCGCGGCGCGGGCCGTCACCACGAGGGTCGGGGAGGGCTTTACGCGCTGCACGCGCCGTGAGAGCGAAAACGTCACTGAATTTCCTGCAGTTCGCTTTAAATCAGGGGGCCGCCGCTATATTAAGAGATTGTGTCCGGCTCGACCAATCCGGGAAGAATGAGGCCTCGTGGAGCAGCGACCGTTCAAGCTCGAAGCTGATTTCGCGCCCGCGGGCGATCAGCCCGAGGCCATCGAGAAGCTGGTCGAGGGCTTGAACGAGGGGCTCGCTCACCAAACGCTGCTTGGTGTGACGGGATCGGGAAAGACATTCTCCGTGGCGGCCGTCATCGAGCGCGTGCAGCGCCCGACGATGGTTCTGGCGCACAACAAGACGCTGGCCGCGCAGCTCTACGGCGAGTTTCGTGGGTTCTTTCCCCACAGTGCGGTCGAGTATTTCGTCTCCTATTACGACTATTACCAGCCCGAGGCCTACGTCCCCTCGTCCGACACGTACATCGAGAAGGACGCCTCGGTGAATGAGCACATCGAGCAGATGCGACTCTCGGCGACCAAGGCGCTGCTCGAGCGCTCGGACTCGATCATCGTCGCGACCGTCTCATCCATCTATGGCCTCGGTGACCCCAAGGCGTACCTGGCGATGGTGCTGCACCTGAAGCGTGGCGACCGCCTCGACCAGCGCTCGCTCCTGCGCCGCCTCGCCGAGATGCAGTACACGCGCAACGAGCTCGATCTCACGCAGGGCACCTACCGGGTGCGCGGCGACGTCATCGACATCTTCCCGGCGGAATCCGAGCGCGAAGCGGTGCGGGTCGAGCTCTTCGACGACACCATCGACTCCCTCACGCTCTTCGATCCGCTCACCGGAGCCATTGGCCGCAAGGTGCCGCGCTTCACGGTCTATCCGGGCACCCATTACGTCACGCCGCGCGATCGGCTGGTGGGCGCGGTCGACCAGATCCGCGACGACCTGCGCGTGCGCCTGCAGGAGCTGCGGGAGGCGGGGCGGCTGGTCGAGGCACAGCGGCTCGAGCAGCGCACCCGCTTCGACATTGAGATGATCAAGGAGGTCGGCTACTGCGCCGGGATCGAGAACTACTCGCGCTACCTCTCGGGGCGCGCGCCCGGGGAGCCGCCGCCGTGCCTGTTCGACTACCTGCCGGGCAAGGCGCTGCTCATCGTCGATGAGAGCCACCAGACCATCCCACAGCTCGGGGCCATGTACCGGGGCGACCGCTCACGGAAGGAAGTACTGGTCGAGTACGGCTTCCGGCTGCCGTCCGCGCTCGACAACCGGCCGCTCAAGTTCGAGGAGTGGGAGCAGCTCGCGCCGCAGATGATCTTCGTGTCGGCGACCCCGGGTGGCTACGAGGCGAAGCATTCCTCGCAGGTGGTCGAGCAGGTGGTGCGTCCCACGGGCCTCGTGGACCCCGAGGTCGAGGTGCGCCCGGTCGCGACCCAGGTGGACGATGTGCTCTCCGAGATCAGACTCTGCGCGGCGCGCGGGGAGCGGGTGCTCATCACGACGCTCACCAAGCGCATGGCGGAGGACCTCACCGACTACCTCAGTGAGCACGACGTGCGAGTGCGCTACCTGCACGCCGACATCGAGACCGTCGAGCGCACCGAGATCATCCGGGATCTCCGCCTCGGCAAGTTCGACGTGCTGGTCGGGATCAACCTGCTGCGGGAGGGACTCGACCTGCCGGAGGTCGCGCTGGTCGCGATCCTGGACGCGGACAAGGAGGGGTTCCTGCGCTCGGACAACTCGCTCATTCAGACCATCGGGCGCGCCGCGCGCAATCTGCATGCGCGCGCCATCATGTACGCGGATCGTGTGACGGGCTCCATGCAGCGAGCGATCGACGAGACCAACCGCCGCCGTCGCAAGCAGCTCGAGTACAACGTCCGCCACGGCATCACCCCGCGCGGCATTCAGAAGGCGGTCACCGACATCATGGAAGGCGCGCGGGCGGTGGCGCCGGCGCCCGCGCAGAAGCGCGGCGGCAAGTCGCGCACGCCCGCGGACCTGCGTCCCGAGGCGCTGGTCAAGGAGATCAAGAAGCTCGAGACGGAGATGTACAAAAGAGCGCGCAACCTCGAGTTCGAGGACGCGGCGCGCCTTCGCGACGAGATCGAGCAGCTCAAACAGCTCGAGCTCGGATTCCCTTCCCCGGTGACCCAAACGTAAGTGCTTGGAATATCAAGGATTAGCTTGCCTCCGAGGCCTCTCTTCTTGTATCGTTCGCCGCCCTCGTCGCAGGATGTTTTCTTCAGGCGCGTAGCTCAGTGGTAGAGCATCACCTTGACATGGTGGTGGTCGGTGGTTCGATCCCACTCGCGCCTACCAGATACTGAAGAGGGCGCTCCCTAAGGAAACACGAGCGGAGCGCCCTCTTTATTTTGCAACGACACTGGATCAGACCATGCCCGTTGTCACTTTGCCCGACGGCAGTCAGCGCCGCTTCGACCACCCGGTGACGGTGGACGAGGTGGCGGCCGCGATCGGCCCGGGGTTGCGCAAGGCGGCGCTCGCCGGGCGCGTCAACGGCAAGCTGGTCGACACTTCCCACGTGATTGCCGACGACGCCGCGTTCGCGGTCGTGACCGACAGGGATCCCGAGGGCCTCGACATCATTCGCCACTCGACGGCCCATCTCCTGGCGCAGGCGGTCAAGGAGCTCTTTCCCGACGCCCAGGTGACCATCGGACCGGTCATCGAGGATGGGTTCTATTACGACTTTGCCTACCAGCGGCCCTTCACGCCGGAGGATCTCGCCGCCATCGAAGCGAAGATGGCCGAGCTCGCGAGAGCCGACCAGAAGGTCACGCGGCGCGTCATGGCGCGCGATGAGGCCGTGCAGTACTTCAAGGGCCTGGGCGAGCTCTACAAGGCGGAGATCATCGCTGCTATTCCCGGCAAGGAAGAGATCAGCCTCTACGGGCAGGGCAACTGGGTCGACCTGTGCCGCGGACCGCACGTGCCTTCGACGGGCAAGCTCAAGGCCTTCAAGCTCACCAAGGTGGCGGGGGCTTACTGGCGTGGCGATTCGCGCAACCAGATGCTGCAGCGGATCTACGGCACCGCCTGGCCTGACAAGCAGCAGCTCGAGGAGTACCTGAAGCGGCTCGAGGAAGCGGAGAAGCGCGATCACCGCCGCATCGGCAAGGACCTCGACCTGTTTCACCTGCAGGAGGAGGCGCCGGGCGCGGTGTTCTGGCATCCGCGGGGCTGGACCGTGTTCCAGTCGCTCATTGGGTACATGCGCGAGCGGCAGACCGCCGCCGGGTACGAGGAGGTGAGCGCCCCGGAGCTCATGGACGCGGAGCTCTGGCGACAGTCGGGCCACATGGATAAGTTCGGCGAGAACATGTATCTCACCAAGACCCCGGACGAGCGGCTCTACGCCATCAAGCCCATGAACTGCCCGGGCCACGTGCAAATCTTCAAGCACGGGTTGCGCAGCTACCGGGAGCTCCCGGTGCGCTTCGCAGAGTTCGGCAAGGTGCACCGCTACGAGCCCTCGGGGGCTCTCCATGGCCTGATGCGCGTTCGGGCCTTCACCCAGGACGATGGCCACGTATTCGTCACCGAGGATCAGATCACCTCCGAATCGGTGGCCATTACCAGGCTGATCCTGGACATCTACCGCGACTTCGGCTTCGAGGACGTGCGCATCAAGTACGCGGACCGCCCCCCGAAGCGGGTCGGGAACGACGCCATTTGGGATCGCGCGGAGGCGGCTCTCAAGGCGGCTTCGAGTGCCGCGGGGATCGAGTACACCCTGAACAAGGGGGAGGGCGCTTTCTACGGACCGAAGCTCGAGTTCGTCCTCCGGGACGCGATTGGCCGCGACTGGCAGTGCGGGACGCTGCAGGTGGACCTCAACATGCCCGAGCGGCTCGGGGCGTACTATATCGACGAGCACAGCGCCAAGCGGACCCCCGTGATGCTGCATCGCGCGATGTTCGGCTCGCTCGAGCGCTTTTTAGCGATCCTGCTCGAGCATCACGCGGGGAAACTCCCAGCCTGGCTGTCGCCGGTGCAGGCGGTCGTGATCGGCATCACCGAGCGCCAGGATGAATATGTCCTTCGCGTTACGGAAACCCTGAAAAATCAGGGCCTTCGCGTCGAGTCCGACTTGCGCAACGAGAAGGTCGGCTTTAAGATTCGCGAGCACACGCTGAGGCGTGTTCCGTATCTGCTGGTGGCGGGCGACAAGGAAGTGGCCGCTAATCTCTTGTCAGTGCGTACACGAAGCGGCAAGGACCTGGGCACGACGAGCCCGGAGACGTTCGCCCAAGGTCTCCGCGTCGAGCTCGACAGCCGCGGGCGCAAGGTGTGGGAGGGTTGACGAATCGCTAGTGCAACAAAGCGGGTGCGGCGCAACGAGGAGATCAACGCACCGCAGCTTCGCGTGATCGCGGCCGACGGGTCGCAGGCCGGGGTCATGTCCCGCTTCGAGGCGCTGCAGATGGCCTCCGCCGCCGAGCTCGATCTGGTCGAGGTGTCGCCGACCGCCGAGCCTCCGGTGGTGCGCATCATGGATTACGGGAAGTTCCTGTTCGAGCAGAACAAGAAAGCCCACTCCGCGAAGCGCAAGCAGAAGCAGATTCAGGTCAAGGAAGTGAAATTTCGTCCCGGCACGGGAGAGGCGGATTACAAGATCAAGCTGCGTAACCTGACCCGCTTCCTCACCGAGGGCGACAAGGCCAAGGTCACCTTGAGGTTCCGCGGCCGCGAGATGGTGCACCAGGACCTCGGGCGCAAGCTCCTCGATCGGGTCTGTGCTGATCTGGCCCCGCACGCGGTGATCGAGCAGAACCCGCTCATGGAAGGCAAGCAGATGGTCATGGTGTTTGCACCGAAAAAGAAGTAGCGCACGGAGTCGGCCCGCGGGGCTTAGCACGCGCGTTCGCCCGCAGCGGGTGCCGACAGGTAGCCTGCGAACGGGGCTACACAATGAGGAGTCAAGTCGATGCCCAAGTTGAAGACTAACCGGGCCGCGGCCAAGCGCTTTCGTAAGACTGCCAAAGGCTTCAAGCGCTACGCGTCCCATCGCCGCCACAATCTCGGCCACAAGGACCGCAAGGTCAAACGCCAGGCGCGCTCCGGCGGCTCGAGTCTCGTGCACGACACCGATGTCGGCCGCCTCGAGCAGCTTCTCCCCTATCACAAGTAAACGTTCGAAAGCGAAGCGGGCACTACCATGGCACGAGTGAAGCGTGGCGTGACGGCTGGACGCCGTCACAAGAAGGTTCTCGGCAAGGCGAAGGGCTATTACAACGCCCGGCGCAAGGTCTACCGGGCGGCCAAGCAGGCCGTGATCAAGGCGGGGCAGTACGCCTACCGGGACCGCAGACAGAACAAGCGCGAGTTCCGCGCACTGTGGATAGCGCGCATCAATGCGGCCGCGCGCCTGCACGGGCTCACCTACAGCCGCATCATCAACGGCCTCAACAAGGCCGGCGTTGAGATCGACCGCAAGGTGCTCGCCGACATTGCGGTGCACGACAACGCGGCGTTCGGCGCGATCGCGCAGCAGGCCAAGACCGCTCTCGGTATCAGCTGAGGCGCGGGGTCGGTCTTGGCAGACCTGACGGCCCTCACCCGGCAGGCGCTCGAGGAGGTCGCCCGCTCCGCCGATCTCGCCGCGCTCGAGGAGACGCGCGTCCGCTGGCTCGGCAAGAAGGGGACGCTCACCGAGCGCCTGAAATCCCTGGGCGCGCTCAGTGCGGCCGAGCGGCCCGCGGCTGGGGCCCTCATCAACGAAGCCAAGGAGCGCCTCCAGGCGGCGATCGAGGCGCGCCGCGAGACGCTCGGGCGTGAGGAGATCGAGCGGCGCCTTGGGGCGGGACGGATCGATGTGACCCTGCCCGGCCGGGGCGAGGAGCTGGGGGGGTTGCATCCCGTGACCAAGGCACGGCTGCGCATCGAGACGCTCTTCCGCCGCGCCGGGTTCGATGTCGCCTCGGGACCCGAGATCGAGGACGACTTCCATAATTTCGGCGCGCTCAACTTCACGCCCGATCATCCCGCACGGGCGATGCACGATACGTTCTACTTCCCCGACGGGCGGCTGCTGCGCACCCACACCTCGCCGGTGCAGATCCGGGCGCTTCGCGAGCGCGGCGCACCGCTCGCGGTCATCGCGCCCGGGCGCGTCTATCGCTGCGATTCCGACATGACCCACTCGCCGATGTTCCATCAGCTGGAAGGTCTCGCGGTCGGTGAGAACATCAACTTCGCCAACATGAAGGCGGTGCTGCACGGCTTTCTGCAAGCCTTTTTCGAGCGCGACCTCGCGATGAGGCTCCGCCCCTCGTTCTTCCCGTTCACCGAGCCCTCGGCCGAGGTCGACATGTCGTGCGTGTTCTGCGACGGCAAGGGCTGCCGCACCTGCAAACACACCGGGTGGCTCGAGATCTCGGGCTGCGGCATGGTGCACCCGAACGTGCTGCGCGCAAGCGGCGTCGATCCGGAGCGCTACACCGGCTATGCCTTCGGAGCGGGCATCGACCGGCTGGCGATGCTCCGGTATGGGGTGAACGACTTGCGCCTCTTCTTCGAGAACGACCTGCGTTTCCTGCGGCAGTTCGGGAGCTTCGGCGCATGAAAGCCCCGTACTCGTGGCTCACCGAGTGGGTGAAGATTCCGTGGGGGGCGCCCGAGCTCGGCACACGGCTCACCATGGCCGGCATCGAGATGGAAGCGCTCACGCTCGCTGCGCCGCCTTTTTCCGGCGTGGTGGTGGCCGAGATCCTCGCCGCCGAGTCTCATCCGCAGGCGGATAAGCTGCGTGTGTGCCGGGTCTCGACCGGCAGCGGTCCGCCGCTTCAGATTGTGTGCGGCGCGAGCAACGCGCGCGCGGGCCTGAAGAGCGCACTCGCCTCGGTCGGCGCGCATCTCCCCGGTGATCTCGCCATCAAGGCGGCGAAGCTCTGGGGCGTGGAATCGCAGGGCATGCTCGCTTCCGCGAAGGAGCTCGGACTCGCCGAGGCCTCGAGCGGAATTCTCGAGCTGCCGCCGGATGCGCCGCTCGGCCGCTCTTTGCGTGAATACCTCGATCTCGATGAGGCGGTGCTCGACCTCAACGTGACGCCCAATCGGGGCGACGTGCTCTCGATCTTGGGCGTTGCGCGCGAGGTGGCGGCGCTCGCCGGTACCAAGGTCACGGGTCCTGGCATCGCCCGCGCGTCCGCCGGACACGCGGAGCGCTTCCCGGTGAAGCTCGAGGCTCCGGCGGCCTGTCCTCGCTTCGCAGGCTGCATCCTGCGCGGCGTCGACAATCGCGCGGCGGTTCCGCTCTGGATGCGCGAGCGTCTGCGCCGCGCGGGCGTGCGCTCCATAAGCCCGGTAGTGGATGTCACCAACTACGTGATGCTCGAGCTCGGCCAGCCGATGCACGCCTACGATCTCAGAAAGCTCAAGGGCGGGATCCGGGTGCGCCTGGCGCGGGACGGTGAGCACGTGATGCTCCTCGACGGCAAGACAATTGAGGCGCAGAGCGACATGCTTCTCATCACCGACGCGGAGCGGGCGGTGGGGCTCGCGGGCGTCATGGGAGGCTTGCACACCGCGGTGAGTGCGGAGACGAGCGACGTGTTCCTGGAGTCGGCGTACTTCGCGCCCAATGCCGTCCTCGGGCGTGCCCGCCGGCTCGGCCTGCAGACCGACGCCAGCCAGCGCTTCGAGCGCGGCGTCGATTTTGCGCTACAGGGCCGCGCTATCGAGCGCGCGATCGCCCTGCTCGCGCCCATCGCGGGCGGCACCGCAGGTCCCATCGAGGTGACTGACTCCGCCGCGCATCTGCCGAAGCGCCCGCCGGTGACGCTGCGCCGAAAGCAGCTTGGGCGTCTTCTCGGTGCGTCGCTCCCCGACGAGCGCGTACAGCACACGCTCGAAGGTCTCGAGATGCAGACCACGCCAAGGGCGGACGGCTGGGAGGTCACGCCTCCCTCGTACCGCTTCGACATCGCCATCGAGGCGGACCTCATCGAGGAGGTCGCCCGGATCGTAGGCTTCGAGGCCATTCCGGAGGCGGATGCGCTCGAGCCGCAGCGCTTTCGGCCACTGCCCGAGGAACGCCCCGCGGAGGAATCCATGCTGGCCGTGCTCGCGCAACGCGGCTACCAGGAAGCGATCACTTACGCCTTCGTCGATCCGGCCCTACAGGAACGGCTGTTCCCGGACCGGCCGGCCCTGGCCCTTTCGAATCCAATCGCGAGCGATCTCTCCGTCATGCGCGTGTCGCTCTGGCCGGGGCTCCTGCGCGCGGCGCTCGAGAACCAGCACCGACAGCAGGACCGCATCCGGCTCTTCGAGCATGGCACGCGCTTCCAAATCGATGGGGCGTCGACGCGCGAGATCGACACGCTCGCGGCAGTGGTGAGCGGAGCCCGTCTCCCCGAGCAGTGGGGCGTGCCGAAGGAGATGCGGGGCGCCGCGGACTTCTACGACGCGAAGAGCGACCTCGAAGCGCTCTTCACCGCCACCGGACAGGCGGAGTCGTTCAAATTCGAAGCGGGCTCGCATTCCGCGCTACACACGGGACGCGCAGCGCGTGTGCTGCGCTGCGGGCGGGAAGTGGGCTGGATCGGCGAGCTGCATCCCATTCTGGTGCAGGCGCTGGATTTTACATATCCGCCAGTGCTCTTCGAGCTCGATGTCGACTCGGCGCTCGCTGTCAAGCGTCCCGCCTACCAGGAGATCTCGCGCTTTCCACAGGTGCGTCGCGACCTCGCGGTGGTGGTCGATGAATCGGTGACTTTAAGTACCCTGGCCGAGCGTGTAACCTTGGCGGCCTCAAACCTCCTGCGTGGTCTCCGCATTTTCGACGTGTATCGCGGCCCCGGGCTCGAACATGGTCGAAAAAGCGTCGCTTTAGGCTTGATTTTTCAGGATATTTCTCGCACTCTTACGGACGACGATGTGGAGCGCATCATGGCGTCCGTGGTGGCGGACTTGCGTGAGAAACTGAACGCAAGAATTCGAGAATAAAGAAATGGCTTTAACCAAAGCGGAGATGGCGGAAGCGCTGTTCAACCAGCTCGGGTTGAACAAGAGAGAAGCGCGCGAGCTGGTCGATCTTTTCTTCGAGGAGGTGCGGGCCGCGCTGTCGGGGGGCGAGCAGGTGAAGCTATCCGGCTTCGGGAACTTCGACCTGCGCGACAAGAACCAGCGCCCGGGCCGCAATCCCAAGACCGGAGAAGAGATACCGATCAGCGCCCGGCGCGTGGTGACTTTCCGCCCAGGCCAGAAACTGAAGGCACGGGTCGAAGCCTATGTTGGAGCCAAAGAGTAACGCCCAGCTGCCGCCTATTCCCGGCAAGCGGTACTTCACCATCGGAGAGGTGAGTGAGCTGTGCGGCGTCAAGCCGCACGTGCTGCGCTACTGGGAGCAGGAATTCCCGCAGCTCAAGCCGGTCAAGCGGCGCGGCAACCGGCGCTACTACCAGCGCCAAGACGTGCTCGTCATCCGCCAGATCCGGAGCCTCCTATACGACCAGGGCTTCACCATAGGCGGGGCGCGAAACAAGCTGACCGGCGAAGAGGCGCGCACCGACGTTACGCAGAGCCAGCAGATTGTCCGGCAGGTGCGGGTCGAGCTCGAGGAGTTGATGAAGGTGCTGCGGCGCTGAGCGCCGCATTCCCACAAACGGCGTATCATTGAGATTGCGCGCGGCGAGTCCCCAGCCGCATGCGGCTTTTCAATAAGAACAATCGTGTCGGAGCGTGGCGCAGCCTGGTAGCGCACTTGCATGGGGTGCAAGGGGTCCCGAGTTCAAATCTCGGCGCTCCGACCAGCTTTTCAGTGTCCATTCCGGAAACCTCCGGTGGTCCCACGAGTGGTCCCATTTCCAAGAAACGGGTCTCCGGGGCGCCGCGATCGAGAGTTCGGAGCAAGTAGTGTCCCTCGGAGCCGCCGGCTTCGTGAGCTGCCGCTCAAGCACTTGCCAAGCGCAGGGCTTTTAGTATCATACCTCGTATAGCGAGGTATGGAGCTTCCATGGCCCAGAATTCGTCTTTAATGTCCGGTGTCCCCGAGCTGTTAGTGCTGCGCCTTTTGAGTGCTCGGGAGATGTACGGCTATCAGCTTGCTGTCGCAATCCGCGAGACAACTCGGGAAGCCATTTCCCTGGGAGAAGGCGTGCTTTATCCGGCCCTGCATGCCATGGAGAACCGGGGCTTCCTCAAGACCCGCAGGCGGACGGTTTCTGGGCGCACGCGGGTGTACTACGCGAGCACGCCGAAGGGGCGGCGGCGCCTGAACGAATTGAGTCAGGAATGGCGCCGAATCGCCGGCGGCGTCGAATGGGTGCTGGCGGGTATCTGATATGCCTGGAGGGCGTTTTGCAGGCCTTTCGGAGCGGCTGCGGCGCGCCGGAATCAGCCCGCGTCGTGTGAGACGCCTGATCTCCGAGCTTGAAGCGCACTTTGATGACCTGGTAGCGGAGTTTCGGTTGACGGGCCTGTCTCAGGCCGAGAGTGAGTCTCAAGCCGCCAATCGGCTCGGGACGGAGGATGTTTTGGCGGAAAGTGTCATCGCGCGTCCGGAGCTGCGCTCATGGACGCGGCGGTGGCCCTGGCTGGCGTTTGCGGTGCTTCCCCTGCTGAGCTTGCCGGTTCAGTTCGTTTTTTCGATGGCCGCCGCCGTCGCGATCTTTGGTTTTTCCGTTCACACCCTGGGGATGACTCCACTTCACCCCGGCCCGGTGCCGTGGATCTGTGAAGCTCTTCAGGCCTACGCGCTGTGGATTGCACCAATGGTTGCGGCCGCTGGCGCTTGCTACTTCGCGGCGCGCTATCGTGCCTCAGCGCTCTGGCCAGTCGTCGGCAGCATTCTTATCGCCATCTTGGGCGCCCACACTAATGCCAGTTTTCAATGGTCGCCCGCGCTCCCGAAAGGAGCGATCTCCGCAGGTATTGGATTTCGATTTCCCGACATTGGGCCCGCAATTGGGTTTCGAGTATTGCTTACGCTCGTTACGATCCTGGCCCCGTTTCTCTGGGTAAGGCGCCGGGAGAGCAGGTGCTCGCTGTCCTGATGGTGGCGGCAGGGGCGACGGAACCGAGTTAGGCGCTGAAATCATAAAGCGGGTATCCGGCACACAAGAAGACTCCGCGCTGCGGATACATAGTCCTGGAGGGCCACATCCCGCGAGCGCACCGGCGCGGCGTTGTTATTGTAGGATTTCCGTCCATGAAGCCGGTCCGGAGTCCACTCTTTGACTTTCCGGACAACGAGATTCCCGCAGCACTCGCAAACGTGCTCTCGAGACTTTTGGGACTGCCAGTTAATAGATCATTCGTGCAGTTAAACTCGGTCGGCCACACCGGAGCAGATGGGTTCAAGCGACTTGCCAATCAAGCGCTTTTTGCTGGGGCCGCTGTACAGGGCGCGACATGCCTCATCGTCGACGACTTCGTCGGACAAGGCGGGACTCTCGCAAACCTTATTGGCTTTATCCGTTCTCAAGGCGGTGAGGTTCTGGGCGCTAGCGTCTTGACCGGAAAGCCGTACTCAGCAAAGCTGGCGCCCGACGAAGCCCAAATCGATGCGTTGAGACATAAGCATGGGCGAGAGCTTGAAACCTGGTGGGCTGAGAAGTTCGGGTTCGGCTTCGATCGACTTACCCGGTCGGAAGCTCGCTACCTCGAAAAGACCGCGGATGCTCATACCATCCGAAGTCGAATTGCTGCGGCAGGATCTTAAGTCCGCACTTAAAGTCCTCGGTCAGACGAAATCGACGACGCCCATGACTTGTTTCGGCGAAGTGGCTTT